>Ga0157375_10006099_pt1 | contig 10508 bp, 7 predicted proteins | sample M35metaG_FD_115311 | JGI IMG/M metagenome (GOLD analysis project Ga0157375, IMG submission 115311) | Miscanthus rhizosphere microbial communities from Kellogg Biological Station, Michigan, USA - M3-5 metaG | ecosystem: Host-associated > Plants > Roots > Rhizosphere > Soil | place: USA: Michigan... | reverse complement strand
GCTGGGCGACTCGGCCGAGAGTCCGCGCTTTGTCGAGACGCTGCCTCGGCGGGGGTATCGGTTCATCGGTGAGTTGGAACGACCGGTTCAGCCCGTAGTAGAAGCGGCAGTAGAGCCGGTAACTACAGGCGAGCCAGATCGCAGCTCAGACTCTCGCAAATTGTGGTGGAAGGTCGCGGCAGTCATCGTAACCGTCTCGATCATTGTCGTTGGGGCCGGAGTTATCTATCGACGGTTCAAGCCGCAGCGTCCGCAGGAGCAGGCGGTCTTGACCGCTGTTCCTTTTACGGCTCTGCCCGGACAGGAGACTGCCCCGGCTTTCTCTCCCGATGGCTCCCGAATCGCTTTCGCTTGGAACGGTGATCCCACACCTGGGACCAAAGGCTTCGATTTATATGTGAAGGCCATCGGGAGCGAAACTCTGCTGCGCCTGACGCGGCATCCTTCGGAATGGATCAGTCCGGCATGGTCTCCGGACGGCACGCAGATCGCGTTACACCGCATAGCCGGCGCTGACACGGGAATCTATGTTGTGCCCGCGCTTGGCGGACCTGAAAGAAAATTACACTCCACCCGAATGCCTGGGACTTGGGGGGCGATGTCCATGATCAGTTGGTCGCCGGACGGCAGGTGGATCGCCTTCAACAATGCGCCAGGAGATGAACATGCGATGATGTCTCTCCTCTCTACGGAAACATTGGAGACCGACCGGCTTCTGAACGGCGCAAATTGCCTTGAACAAGGTCAGCCCGCGTTTTCCCACGGCGGGGAGTATCTCGCATACTGGTGTTTTCGAACCCTGGGCGAGGCCGGGCTATATTCCTTACCGCTTCCGGACGGAAAGCCAAAGATGATTGGGCCATTGCGGGCCTGGCCACAAGGGTTGACGTGGTCGGCTGACGACGAGAAACTGATTTATTCCCATCAAAATACGAGCTCATACCAGCTCGGCGAAGTTACTGTCGCGACTGGTTCGGTGAAGCGGCTAGCACTCGAAGGAAGCGCACAGCTGCCGACTGTTTCTCCCAAAGGCGACAAACTCGCTTATAGCTCTGTTTCCCTGAGCTTAAATATCTGGCGTAGAGACCTGCTTCACCCAGACGCTCAAGCTGTAGAACCTATCCCTTCCTCGCGGCGGCAGTCCGACGCTCAATACTCTCCGGACGGAAAGCACATTGTCTTCGCGTCTATACGATCGGGCTGGCAGGGAGTCTGGATCAGCAGTGACGATGGCAGCAACCTAGTGCAGCTCTCGAACCCCAATTATGAGAGTGGCAGCCCACAATGGTCGCCGGACGGAACCAGGATAGCGTTTGACTCGCTTCCCCATGACCGCTGGGAAATATATGTCGCGGACGTGGCCGAACGGAAGCCCAGAAAACTGATCACAAATATTTCCGGCGTAATTCGCCCTCACTGGTCCCGCGATGGAAAGTGGATTTATTTCAGGTCCAACCAACCTGGCGAGAGCGGAGTTTATCGCTGTCCCGCCTCCGGCGGAAATGCCGTTTTACTATCCAAAGATGTGGATGGGGTCAGCCCGCAGGAGTCCTTCGACGGGAAGACAGTATATTTTGCAAGCCACGAAGACAATTCGACGCTGAAAAAAACGGTCCTGTCGGGGCAGCCCGGTACGGAATCAGAAGTGGATGGATTGCCTCGCCTGCGAGCCTCCAGCCTTTGGACCCTCTCACCAGGCGGTATCTATTTTGTTCCTGCCGAGGCGCCCAGATCGGTTCGATACTTTGATTTGGCCAGTAAGCAGACACGGCAGATCTTTGAAGCGGACAAGAATCTCGATTTCGGCCTTTCGGTCTCTCCCGATGGCCGCTGGATCCTCTATACACAAGAAGATGTGAACAGCGACATTATGCTAGTCGATCACTTTCGGTAGCACCACCGGGACAATCAGCGACGGCAGAAACAGAACGCCAGCTCCAAACGGTTCGGGGATTCGAGGCTGATTTGCGCTCTGGCGAGTTGCGCAAGGCCGGAGTGAGGCTGAAGTTCGGCATACCTTCCGTTTTCGTCACTTCTGTGAACGGGCTATCGAGAATGTGTTCTTTCTCGGCTGCCGACAGTTGGGCGAGGCGTAGGTGGGTACAAACCGGACTGCATTTGATATTCGGAGCTTGGCACCAATGCAGGTGAGAATTGACCGCCCGGATGACCGAATTAGCGCCGGTGTCCCTTAAGCCTTTCTCGCGCATGGCACAACCATGTTTTTCAGTTCATCGAGGGAAGGGGACTCGGACGGCAACCACTTGAATGCTTCCGTGTACCAGGAAATCATTGCCGGTGTGACGTTGTGAAGGTACAGACGTTCGCGGATAAACAGCTCAAATTTAGGCAACAAGATGGCCCTCCAAGGCGAGGAGTCAGATTTAGGAGGAAAACCACGTAACTTGTTGATTGGTCGGCCCTAGCAGACGATTTTCGAACTTTCATGCTGAACCGCGACATTTTTGAACCGGTGCTTTCAACGGCTTAGGATTGAATTGAGCCGAATGGGTACACTCTAGCAGACGATTTTTGAACCTCTACACGCCCGACGTTCACCCACAGGGGCGGTAGTTGGTGAGATGGGATATTACGTCAACCGTCCTTACGCGGCGCCGCCAACTCCAGAGGCTTCATTGACTGGCCGTTTCTCAGACGTTAAGATTCGCGCCAGTGCTCGGGCAAACCATTTCGCACTACCGCATCGTTGAGAAGCTTGGCGGAGGTGGGATGGGTGTCGTCTATAGGGCCGAGGATACAGACTTGGGTCGCTTGGTCGCGCTAAAATTTCTTCCGCAGGGCGATCTGGCGCGAGACCCACAGGCACTGGAACGTTTTCGTCGTGAAGCACGGTCTGCTTCCGCTCTGAACCATCCCAATATCTGCACTATTTACGAGATCGGAAAGCATGACGGCCAGTACTTCATTGTGATGGAGTTGCTGGAAGGTAAAACGTTGCGAGATTGCATTAGGGGCAGGCCGCTGCCCACTGATCAACTCCTGACGGCAGCCGTCGAAATCGCCGAAGGACTCGACGCGGCGCACACCAAAGGAATTACTCATCGCGACATCAAGCCGGGCAATCTTTTTATCACCGGGCGCGGACACGCAAAGATCCTCGACTTCGGACTGGCTAAGGTCACATCCGAAACGCATAGCTCCGCGGCGTCGCTCGGTGCGGCTGCAACGGTGATCAGCGAAATCCACCTGACGAGTCCTGGAACGACGGTGGGCACCATCGCCTATATGTCGCCCGAGCAGGCGTCTGGCGAGGAACTCGATGCCCGCACCGACCTTTTTTCCTTCGGGGCAGCGTTGTACGAGATGGCGACCGGGCTACCGGCGTTCTCTGGCAGTACCACGGCGAAGGTGTTCGATGCCATTCTCAACCGGGCTCCAATAGCTCCGGTTCGACTGAATCCGGCCCTCCCCGCAAAGCTCGAAGAGATCATCAACAAGGCTTTGGAGAAGGATCGCAAGCTGCGCTACCAAAGTGCAGCCGAAATGTCGGTGGATTTGAGGCGCTTGCAACGTGAGATCGAATCAGCTCGCGCCGGCAATGTTCCCGCCTACAGCAGCCAAGACTCGGCAGTCAGTGCTACTGTGTCACCGGCGGCAACCTCCCACCGCCTGGTTCGCGTCCGGGGGAAGTGGTTAGGCATCGTGGCTGCGGTTGTCGTGATCGCGGCAATTGTGGCGTACACATTGCGCCCAACATTATTGCCTCCGCGAATCGCCAGCTACACAAAGCTAACGCACGACGGTTTGCCCAAAACCTTTGGGGGCCAAGCCACGGCCATTGTGCTGACAGATGGCTCACGCATCTATATTCAAGAGAATCTCAAGGGACAATACATTGTGGCGCAGGCTTCGGCGACAGGGGGCGATACAGTCCCGATGCCATTGCCTTTTCCCAACGTCTCGCTGGACAACATCTCGCCGAACCGCTCGGAGTTGCTGGTCGGTAGCTTCACCGGTTCCGAAGTGATCCAACCAATGTGGATCGTACCCGTTCTGGGAGGCTCTCCGCGTCGTTTCGTTGAACCCCCTGGGGGCGATGGCGCTTGGATGCCAAATGGAGAGAACTTATTGGCACGGAACAATCAGTTGCTGGCTTTCAGCAGTAACGGAGGTCAGCGGAAACTGGCGTCTCTACCCGCGGATCTATTCATCTTCTGGCTACGATGGTCCTCCGACGGCGGGACCTTGCGTTTCACAACCAATGGTCCGGTCGGCACTGCCATGTGGGAGGTCGCTGCCGACGGCAGCAACCTACATCAGTTGCTACAGGGTTGGGGTGAGCCGATGCAGGGCAACTGGACTCCTGACGGGAAGTACTTTGTGTTTTCCGCCTTTAGCAACAACCGCGCCGATCTCTGGGCCATACGGGAAAAAAGTGACCTGCTGCACAAAGTCAACCACACGCCAGTGCGTTTGACTGCGGGTCCTCTGAGCATGGAAGCGCCGCAGCCCACAACTGACGGAAAGAAGATCCTAGCTGTAGGTTCCCAGCAGCAAGCTGAAGTGGTCCGTTATGACGCCAAGGCCGCGCAGTTTTTCCCTTATCTCGGTGGTGTCTCGGCGGTGGGCGTGAGTTTTTCGCGGGACGGGCGATGGCTAAGCTACATCAAGTGGCCGGAGGGCGAGCTGTGGCGTTGCCGCTTTGACGGCAGCGAGAAGGTCCAGCTGACAGCCCCGCCCCTGGTCGTCCAATCGGCGAATTGGTCGCCAGACGGCAGCCAGATTGCTTTTGCTGGTGCATTACCGGGTGAGAAAACACACGTTTTCCTGGTGGCCGCGTCGTCGGGGGCATCGCGGCAAGTTGTCAGCGAAAATCTCAGCCTACACGACCCAGGCTGGACTCCTGACGGGAATTCGCTTCTTCTGTTCGAAGCAGGAGACGGCCCGGAAAAATCTTCCATCCGTTTTCTCGATTTGAAGACAACGAAGATGACATCTGTGCCCGATTCGCAGGGGCGATTGGGCGCGGCGCTTTCCCCGGACGGACATTACGTGGCTGCGACCACCGTGGATGGTCAAAAGTTGTGGATCTTCGATGTCACCACCCAGAAGTGGTCGGATCTGGCGCAAGGCAGCATTAATGCCATCCGGTGGTCGCAGGACAGCAAGTATGTATATTTCGATACCCAGTCCAGCACAGAGCCAGCGATCTATCGAGTGCGCCTATTGGACCGCAAGATGGAAACCGTGGCCAGCCTAAAGAATTTTCGTCGCGTCATCCTGCCCTTTCAAGCCTGGATGGGACTCACTCCCGACGGCTCTCCTTTACTGATGCGAGACACCGGTACCCAGGAAGTCTACGCGCTGGATTTCGAGGAGCCGTGATCGTATCCGAGCCTACCCACTGACGGTGCCGGGCCAGTTGGGTGCAAACAGCCGATTGACACCAGCAATCCGAGAGCGCTGTGCAAAAGTGTCGGATGGATATGCTCGCAAATCACTGAAACTATGGAGCTGTTCTTATTGGTCGGCCCTAGCAGACGATTTTCGAACTTTTACGCTGAACCGCGAAATTTTTGAACTGGCGCTTTCAACAACTTAGGATTGAATTGGGCCGAATGGGTACACTCCAGCAGACGATTTTTGAAATCTTTCACGCGCCCGGGATTGTCAGAGAGGCGATGTTTCACCAGTCATACACTCTTATAGGATTGCCGCTCCCCAGAGTCCATTCGGGGAGTGGCTGAAGCATGCGAACCTGAGGTAAAACAGATTGTTGCCGCGAAGGAGCCTACACCTCAGTAGGATTTTTCTTTCATGAAAGGACAAGCCTGTTAGGTCACCTTGAATCGCTTGGCAAAACCTTTGACGGTGGTCCCCCACATACCATCAGGCACCTTGGAAGCAAAGTCTGTAATCACCGCCGCCACGGTGGTGCAACTCCATTCTGCCACGGCTTTCGTAGTTGCGCGATACACCCAACTACCCTGAAACTCCGCGGGCGCGAGAATGTTTTTGGACTCCAATCTTTTGAGGTACTTTTTGTTGGCTTCCTCGGTAATAACGGACCCGCCCGGAACTATGACAATGAGCGCACTTCGTTTGAAATGCACGAGCTGGTTACGAAGGGTTATAAGGATGCGAAGTCCTGAAATGGTTGGGCTCCGCGGTCCAAGTTTTTTCCAGTTAAAACCCAACTACTCATCACCAATTTATTTTCAAGTGACGCGGATTCCATGTCACGCATCATGCGTGCGAAAAGACCCACTGCTTCGGGCTCGTAATCATGATTCTGATTGTCCTCGGCGCTTTCCGTCATCTCGTTCAAAAACGCTTCTAGGGCGATTACACAAAAGACAATGCTTGTGAGAGCCTCTACGTGCCCACCCATTCTAGGGTCCTTGGCTTTGACATTCTCTCCTGCTTGGGTTGCGATGTCGAACAACCTCCCCGCTTCAAAGAAACGAACTCCCGCTCTGTTGGATATTTTCTTTTTCTCTTTCATGTCAATTTCCTCGCAGGAAAAGAATACTCGCCTTTCAATTTCGCCCCGGAGAGAAATCCTCGTAACCGCTTTTGTTTGTATTGGTCGGGGTAAGCAGATTTGAACTACACGGAAGGGGAACACCCATCGTGGGGATGGTGAAGAAGCCATCAAGCGGACATCTCACAACGCGAGAAAAACGATTCCTTTACTTGCCGCTCTTATGGGTCTCGGAATGACCTATGGGGTCTTTAATTGCCCAAGCATGATCCGCTTCCTTTTCGGTTGGAAAGTGTTCTCTCAAGCGGCTACTCATCTTGGTGACACTCATCCATATTCCCAAAAGAGCTATTGTGATGACCATCAACAGAATCTCGGTTAGCTGCATAGCAACCTCGCGTCCGAAGTCTATCGCATCGTGCCTGAGGACCTGCTGTTCTCGGCGGTACGGGTAGTGTCCTAAAACTGGGTTGACGGCTCAATGTAATTCAAACAGCCCGAGAAGGATTGCGCCGAAGACTCGTAGCGAACAGTCAACAGTCCCCGCGGTTTGCTCTTCTTTGGAGCATTCGTGGCCTTCTCGATTGTCCCGCCGCCCATTCAAGGAACTGTAAGCTCCGCAAAGCTCGTAAGCGAAGTATCACCCGCATGGCGTCAATCAGAGTACCGGCTACTGTATCGAACTGGCCACGTTGGAAAAGGCATTGTTTGCATTTGATCCGATAAGACGGACGGTTCCGACAACAAGAACCAGAATTACAGCCAACATGACAGCGTACTCGGCTATGTCTTGCCCACTTTCGTCATTCCACAGATAAGAGAGGCGCATTTTGATTCCTCCAGTTTTTGTGACGAGGGCGTACCGCGAATATTGGGGCACCGCAGAGTGTTATGTCAAGTAGTCGGTTCGCCATGGGAATATCTTGAGATACCGCTCAACTGCCCCCAGTACGGTGTAGTCCAGTGTAGTCCCATGTATTCACTGTTGTTAATCTTCGCAGTTTGCAACGACAGTTTTGATTTTCCTATGGTTCGAGCGCAGGTTACTCTGCTCGTAAGGATGTCATTGGATCAGCCGCGGTTGCGCGAAGTGCGGAAGGAAGGCTTGCAAGGCTAGCTGTCACAACTGCGATCGCCCCCACAACGATGAGGGTAAGTGGATCCCTGGCGCTCAATCCAAACAACAAGTTGTCAAGTACGCCCCCTAATACCAGTGCACATCCGAGTCCAATCGCCACGCCAATCCCCGTCAGCAATACTCCTTGTTTCATCACCATCTTTAATAGATTCCATGAACTTGCGCCTAGAGCCACTCGCATCCCAAACTCGGGCATCCTCTGGCTCACCGAATAAGAAATGACCCCATAGATACCGATCGCAGCGAGCAACAAGGCTAAAGCAGCAAATAACCCAATTAGAAATAGGGCGAACCGCGACGTCGAGAATTGTTCATCCGCGACTCGGTCTAGTAATCGCACATGCGCCACAGCAAGACTGGGATCGAGCTCGCGCACCTTGCTTCGCAAGGCGTCTGTCAGCAACGCTGGGTCAGAATCACCACGCAATACAATGGTCATGTTCGCGAACGGGAATGGCTCCTGTAAAACCGGCCACCAAAATGCTGGCTCGGCTTCTTTGCTTCCGGGTGTATCTTTTACGTCGCCCACAACTCCGACCACTCGGAACCAGTCTGAGTCTTTAGGCTTGTCATCGAAGGTTATGCGCTTCCCCACTGCATCTTCGCCAGGCCAGTAACGCCGCGCCATGACATTGTTGATAAGCAATACCCGGGGCTCACCCTTGGAATCTTGATCGTTGAAAAATCTTCCACGCAGCAACGGGATGCCTATTGCTCGAAAGTAATCCGCTGACGCAGTGTGGTACCGTGCATGAAATTCTTCGTGCGGTGGCGGAGTCTTGCCTTCAATGGTGAATCCTCCCAGGTTTTCGTCGTAGCCCGTCCACGGGAGATCGGTCCCTGCGCCAACGGCACGGACACCGGGCAACGTATTCAGATTGTTCAGCAGCCTTTGATAGAAACCTGCAACATTATCCGTGGTTTTGTAATTGGCATTTGGCAGAGCGATCTCCGCCGTCAAAACATGTTGTGGCTGAAATCCGGGGTCAAGCCGCAGCAAATTCATGAAACTGCGGAGCATCGCTCCTGCGCCTACCAGCAGCAGACAAGCCAATCCTACTTCACCCACAACAAGTACTGCACGCAAGCGGGTTTGCCGTATACTCCCGCTCGAACCTCTTCCCCCTTCATGTAGCCCTTGCTTAGGATCAATTTGCGAAGCCTGTACGGCAGGAACCAAGCCAAAAAGTAATCCTGTCCCAACGGCCACTAACGCCGTGAATGACAACACAAACGCATTCACATGAATGGCCTCCGTTCTTGGAAATCCCGCAGGCAAAAAAAACACCAGTGCGCGCACCCCTACTATCGCAAGCACTACACCCAAAGCTCCGCCGAGAAGCGAAATCAACAGGCTCTCCGTCAACATCTGCCGCAATAGCCGGCCTCGCCACGCTCCCAGCGCAGCGCGCACAGCTATTTCTTTCTGCCGCGCAGCCGCCCGGGCCAATAGAAGATTCGCTGCGTTTACACACGCGATCAGCAATACCAGTCCAACCGCTCCCAACAACACCAGCAACATCTTGTGAACAGAACCGACGATCTCACGAAACAGCGGAACCATATAAATGGTCCAGCCTTTGTCATCTTCATGTTGCGAAGCCAACTCGACCATGATCCCGTTAAAGTCAGCCGCAGCTTGTTCCACTGTTACACCAGACTTCAACCTGCCAATTCCTTCAACATAATGCGAGCCGCGATTGTTTGGATTTCCGCTAAAGGTAAATGGAGTCCATGCATCCACCGTGTCGCCATAAGCGATAGAGTTGTACGAATTTCCCGGATGGTTCAGCCCCGCGGGCATCACGCCCACCACCGTGTACGCTTGCGAATCCAGTAGCACCTTGCGGCCCAGAATGTCCGGTGCTGCCTCAAACTGGTTCCGCCAGACGCGATCACTTAAGATCACAACGTTCCCGTTGCCCGGCCGCTCTTCTGAAAAATCGAATTCGCGCCCGCGCGCTGGCTGCACACCAAGCACTCGAAAATAACCTGAGCTAATCTGAAACGTCGACAGCTTCACAGGGTCGCTACCCATACCGGAAAGCTGCACATCAGCATGCGTGTAGATCGCGAAACTCTCAAAAGAGCGGTTTCGGCCCCGAAAATCCAGAAAATCCCATGGATTGAGAGGGAACTTCGGATAAGAAGTACTACGGTAGAAGACTCGCGCAATCTGCTCCGCTCGCGGATACGGCAGCGGCTTCAACAAAACCCCATCAATCAGACTAAAAATTGCGCTGTTAGCTCCAATGCTCAATGCCAGCGTCAGAACTATGACTAAGGTAAAAGTTGGGTTCTTACCGAGCATGCGTGCCGCGTAGCGCAGATCGAGCCACAGTTCGTCCGACCAGCGATGGCCGACCGAGTCCCGCATGGCATCTTTTTGAGACTCGATGCCGCCGAGTGCAATTCGTGCTTGGCGAATGGCATCTGCTTCTGGAACTCCACGACGCACCAGATCTTCAGCATGGCTTTTGATATGGAAGAGCAACTCCGCGTCCATGTCGCCTTCGAGCTGCTTTCGCTTCACCACCCACTTCCACCAGGAACGAAGCCGAGCTAAATTCATATTCCCTCCGGCTTTGTGTTCAGGATGCCGACAATTACCGCTGCCAGTCGGTTCCACTTGTCAGTCTCAGACTGAAGTTGGCGCCGGCCCGCTGCAGTCAGGCGATAGAACTTCGCCTTGCGACGATTCTCGGATTCACCCCATTCACTTTTGATCAGGCCCTGATGCTCAAGCCGGTAAAGCGCTGGATACAGTGATCCTTGCTGGATCTCCAGTTGCTCACCGGATATTTGCTGGATGCGTAGCAAAACACCGTAACCATGCAACGGCCCGAGCGACACGGCCTTAAGGATCAGCATGTCCAGAGTGCCTTGCAGAAGATCGACTTGCTTCCCCACGGTCTCTCCTCGTCT
>Ga0157375_10006097_pt1 | contig 10510 bp, 10 predicted proteins | sample M35metaG_FD_115311 | JGI IMG/M metagenome (GOLD analysis project Ga0157375, IMG submission 115311) | Miscanthus rhizosphere microbial communities from Kellogg Biological Station, Michigan, USA - M3-5 metaG | ecosystem: Host-associated > Plants > Roots > Rhizosphere > Soil | place: USA: Michigan... | reverse complement strand
CTTGGCCTTCTGGGCTCGCACGTAGTCTTGCGCCCGATAGAAAAGGTCAGCCACACGATGCTCAGTGTCAACCGTGCCGCCACCTGTGTGCTGAGCCTTCCCCACCTGCGGATCGGCGTACATAATCCCAACCGCACGGTTGGCTCCGGTTCCAGCTGGTACTTTTGGCTTGCGTTTGAGCGCAGCTGCATAGTCCCGGAACTCCTTGATCTGGTAGGTGAGGGCAGTGCGGACCACTCGGAACTTGTAGGTCCAGTTGGGCTTGGTGACGGCGAGTTCCTGGAGCACGGAGTCACGGGTCCAGGCGTTCTTGTTCAGCTTGGCCTCGACCAGCTGGAGCTCGTACCCATCGGGGATCGGCACACCGAGGTCGGCCACGAGGGCGCTGTACTCAGCCGGCGTGCTTGCCTGCGGCGCTGAGGGGATGGTGATGAACTCGGGGATGTTGTCGCGGTAGGTGACAGCCGGTTCGTTCTTCTCGACCAGCGGAAGCGTCACGCTGGTGATGGTGTCTGCGAGGCTCACAGACCGTTGACCTCAGTGTTGTTCCTGCGGCGCCATGCGTCCACTGAGGTGTCCGTGACTATCTCTTTGCCGTACTCCTTACGCAACGCCCGGGTGAGGTCTGCACCCCTGATTTGCTTGTCGTGAAGGGCCAGAGTCAACGTGGTGAAGTCTTGGGTGTTCGCCTCAAACAGCTTCTCCAGCAGAAGATCGACTCGGTTCTTGGTGGCCGGAGCCGTGCTGGTGAAACTTGCGAGTGTGTCCTGCAATGCCATGATTTGCTCCCTACAAAGGAATGAGACCAGCAACCCTGTAGGTTACTGGTCTCATTCTACCAAATATGAAATTAGGAACCCGGGCACTTCGCGCAGGGGATGAATCTCATGATCGGCTGGAACTCAATCTCCGGCAATTCCTCCACTGCGGCCACTGCGGTCAAGAGGTCTGCCGGGATTGAAGGTTCAGGCTGCTGGCGTGGCACCCAGGCCCACCTTGGTCAGCCACAGGTTGACGAACGGGTTGGCCATGAGGCGGGTGATCGCCGCCGAGATGAGCAGTGCGGTGAGGCCTGCGCCCGTGGCCTGCTCGGGACTCTGGTTGGTCACTGCCGTGTAGAGGGCCGGAGCCGCGATGGCGCCGCCACCGACAAACGCCAGCACCGTGCGCAGTGTGGCCTTCCACGGGTAGCGGCTCTGGGTGGGAACGGGAACGATGGGCTGTTCAGACATTACTTTCCTCCGGTTACGGTTACGTCAACGTTGATGCCGGCTGCTACGGCGTCCGTGACAGCCTGCTTGATCTGGGCGATGTCAGCACCGCCAGTAGCGGCCTGTGCAGCCACGGCAGCGATGGTGCTGACTACGTGATCGTCATTCCACGCCACCATTGCGCCGAGGGAGGTATCCCCCTTCATTGCCCCGCCGCGCTTGACGGCAGTATTCAGCGTCTTGGAGGCTGCACGGCCACCGACGAGCTCTGCCAGGAAATCCCGTCCCGAATCTGAGCAGAGAATCCACCAGATGTCGTCCAGCTTCTCTTGGTTGGTCTTAGCCATGATGTCTCCTTAGATTTTCCCGAACAGATCGAGGAGGAACTGTTCGTTGGGGGTGCTGGCGATAGTTGAACCTTGGGCGGCGAGTCCGCCCCAGACGGTTGTCGGGTCGATGCGCCCGTAGATTTTGCCCTTGCCGGTCGAGTAGGTCAGGTCCACGAGGCGTTCCGTGTGGAGGTGAGGCCCGAGCTGGCCGTCCTTGCCTGCAGAGCTGTCCCCGGATAGGGCAATCAGATCGCCCTCGTTGACGAACTGGCCCGGCTTGACCTTCCAAGCGGACAGGTGCGCGTACACGTCGATGTCGCCCGGGGCGTGCTGGACCAGCAGCAGCCGACCGCCGAACCGCTGGTAGAAGAACCAGCGGGCGCCCCAGTCGTTCGGGCCTCCGGGAAGGTTCACGTCCCAGTTGCACCAGATGACCGTGCCGGAGCGCGCTGCCCGGACGGGAGTGCCTACCGGACAGCCAACGTCAGTGCCGGCGTGACCGTCCTCCTGGTAGTGGCCGTACAGGGCGACGAGCACCTGCACCTGTGTGCCCTGCAAGTTGCCGATGACGCCACGGGTGGGCAGGCTGGCGAATCCTTGGGTGACTTTGAAGCGCTCGTCTACTGGTCTCACGGTGTGGGTGCTCCTGCTGTCGGGACTGTAGTGACTGTGATGTTCGTCTGGGCGGGCTGTGCCGCTGCTGGGACCGGCGCCGCGTTGCAGACCTCGATGTGATCGTCCAGCTTCCTCTCGGTGCGGTTCACGGAGTCTGCCAGCGAGCCGCCCGAGTTCGGGTGCATCTCGTGGTCCAGTCGGTCCATGAGCGGGCCATACTTGGCCGTCCATTCTTCAAGGTGCTGGAAGCGGACCATCACGCCGGGCCTTCCGGGCACACCGGGGCGGTCAGCGTCTCCGTTCCAGTCTTCGAGGAAGTGGTTGAGCCCCTTTGTGGGGGGCCGCAGGTACTTCCAACCTGCGGCCCCCAGGAACACTGCGAGGACGAGCGCCCCCAGCCAGGGTGACACCGAGATAATGTCGCTGATCCACTGCGGCATCAGATTGCGGTCTTTGCGCTGGAGGTGTTCTGTCGAGCAAGCATTGTATTCCCCTTGGTAGAAAAGCGTATCTACCAACCAATTCTACAGGGCGTACATGCTAGGTGGCGTAGAGCAGTGCGGCATTGAGGCCGGCCCCCACCACGGGCAAGTCCTCGTCAATACCGGCTGCCGTACCTCCCCGCATGTAAACGATGTCGCCGGCCGCGAGGTACGCCGTGGTGACCAGCGTTTTGGAGGCGAAGGTGGTGGGTGTAGTCTCCAATGCCTCGGTGATGGCAATGTCCGCGTTGATGCACAGGGCGATGTTCATCGGGGTGCGGCTGGCCACAAAGCTAGTTATCACCGAGCCGATGATGAGGTAGAGCCCGTCCGTCTCGACAGTGAGGACGCCTCCACTCAGGCCCATGTCGTTGATGTAGTTGCCGTAGCTGAACTCGTAGCCCGTGGAGACCGTCACCGGGAAGGTGATGCCTGCCAGGGTCACAGTCACGGGCTCGTTGATGCTGACCTTGGCTCCGGCGCGTGTCTCCTGCTTCTTCAGCCGGACGCCAAGGCCCTGCGAGATGGAGTCGGCCATCGCCGCAGACCACACAACCGGGTCAACTTTGGTCTCCTCATCGGGGGTGGCGATACCATCTACGTTTACGTTGGACATGGTGGTTCCTTCCTAGACTGCGGTTCCGAGGGCGTCACGCCACACGGAGGCCGCGTAGTCGTAGCAGATGATTTTCTTGAGGGTGTCGTCGTAGACGGTGGCAGCTACGTCAAGATTTGTTGGGCGGGTAGCCGAGGTGCAACTGGGGAGTATCAGGTACGGGGCTCTGACATAGGCACACACACCGTTGACACCGATAACCACTTGGTAGTCCGGGGAGAAGGCTGTCATCTCCACGTTGTTCTTGCCTACCTCCACGCTTCCGTAGGTTTCCTCGGCCCCATCCTCGAAAGCTTTGAGAGCAATCTGGTACTGGGAGTAATCGGCCCGAGAGTGTAGACCTGTGCGCTCACCAGCGCGAACTGCCACAGCGTCCGTAGACTCCAGCTCCAACCCGTAGTAATAGCCAGATCGGACGCTGTTGATCCGCCCTGCGCTGTCTCGGGTGACGAGATTGAAAACCCCGTCACCGTCAAAAGCCCCGTTCTGGGCCAGCACCGAGTACGGGCCGTCCGTGACGGCGGGCAGGTAGCCGTAGCCCGTGGCGTCAGGGAACCCTGCGATGGGCTCCGGGACAGGGAATGCTGCCGAGGTGGTGACCGGCAGCCACTTCTGGCCCTGCTGGCTCCAGGCGAGCACCTGCTTGTCGAGCACGTTGTAGGTCTGCACATCCGAGAGGGAGGAGAGCTTCTGGCCTACAGGGTTCTTCGCGCTCGGCATTGCCCCCGCGTTCACCCCGCGTTTGGGGTTGGCGAAGTCAATGCCGGCGTTCTCGGTCAGGCGGCGCACCACCTCACGCAGCTCCTTGACCTCAGACAAGAGCTGGTCAACCTCGTTGGCCCACGGCTGAGAACCGGAGGGCAGGTCTTTATGCGGTTTCACTGGTGCCCCTTAGCGGCTTGATGTTGAACTGCCTGATGGTGCGGCCTGCATGGCGGGCCTTCTCGTCCGCGATGGTGGCGCCCGGAGGGTAGCTGGCGACGTAGGCCCCGATGGTGGTGTGCTCGACTGCATTGCCCGAGACCTTTGAGAGCGACTGGGAGGTGTCCGATATGCGGTAGTTCCGGTCGTTGTCGGTGAATATGGTCCCGGGAGGGAACTGGCCGAACCCCGTGGGCTTCTCGAAGTCATTGGGCAGCTCGAAGGACACCTCGGCCACGCTCGCACTGTAGAGAGAGGCCATCGCCATTGCGGCGTCGTAGGTCTCGCGTGTCCCGGCAATGAACGGGGACTCGAACACGTTGTCGAAACCCTCGCGGGCGTTCTTGGCCCCGGTAGCGATGTGGACCTCCACCGGATCGTTGAGGATGCCCGAGCCGGAGATGTAGAGTGCCGGACGGTCAGCCGCGCCCTCGGAGATGCGGTACGGTGCCCGCACGGTGTCCTCACCGGGAGCGGTGATCTTGATGGCGATTTCGCCTTCCTTGCCGGTCAGCGAGACCTCGACCTTGCCGCCGTTGTCGTTCCACCAGCCGGGAGCGACAATGTAGCCGTCAGCGCCGGTCACCACGTACTGCCCGCCGCCCTGCTTGTAGGGGAAGGGCAGGATGCCGTTGACAGCCACAGGCTGGACAAGGCTGAGGATCGAGTGGCCGGTCTGCACTGTGGTCTCGAAGACCTCGCGGGCAGCCACCTGGTACACCGAGTCAGCGCGCCAGAGCACGGCGTCATCAGTGGACACCGCCTTGGACTGCTTGTTGACCACGGCCACCTGCTTGTACTTCTCCCGGCGTTCCCGGTCCACGATGAAGGAGCCGAAGTTTCCGCCCGGCATAGCCAGCGCAGTGCTTCGACGGGGCACACGGAGCTGGGCTCCAAGGTACTGGACATCGAGGCGTGCGATGGAGCAGAACTCATTGAGCAGGTTCCAGACGTTGCCCTCGAACCCGGCGACAAAGCCGAAGTCCTTGCCGGTCTCAAAGAGCGCCTTCTGCACTGCCGGGAGTTCCATCGGGTGGGTATCCGCCACGGTCAGGTAGGTGCCCCAGCGGGTCATCTGCGAACCGGAGCCGCCCGAGGAGGTGTGGTTGAAGCTGGTCAGCTTCAGGACGCTCGACATGGGAGAGGCCACCGTGTAGACCGTGCCGTTGTGCAGCAGGCTTCCGGCGCCGGCCAGATCGTCGGTGTGGACGGTCAGCTTGGCTGCCAGCGTGGTGCCGGTCAGCTTCTCCAGCGAGAGCGTCAGCCGGTAGGTCTCTCCGGCAGGGACACTGGCCGTGGCGATGGTCGAGCCGTCCAGCTTAGCCGCAACCGCGCCGGAGGACGTGGCTTGCAGCGAGACCGTGTACTGGCGGTCGGCGTAGTCGAGGAAGGTCCAGGAGGCAGAGCCGGTGCGGCCCGAACCGTTCAGGCCCATCCCGATGCTGAACACCAGCTTGTGATCCTCCGGCACGCTGACGCCCACGGAGCCGTCTTTGGCCTCGTGCAGTGCAGTCTTTCCGGTGACAGCGGAACCGAAGGTCTTCACGGAGCGCCCGTTGAGCACCTGAGTCGTCGTGCTGCCCCCGGTGCGCTTCTCGTAGAACCGGGCCGTCGTGGAGGCCCCGAAGGAATCTGTGTGCCCGAAGCCGGAGGCGTAGGCGATGCACTCCCCGGGCACCTTGTCGTAGAACAGGCCGCACTGCTGGGTCCAGTAGTCGATGGCCCGTGCAGCTGTCCAAGTACCGGGCACACCGTCGATGAAGGGAAACAGGTGCATCTCAGTGTTCAGGAGGGTCAGCGGAGTCGTCATCGAGATGGAGGCGATGGCCGAGGACTTGGACAGGCCCAGCTTGACCACCTCGCCCTCGTAGGTGCCGATGGCGCCGTTGGTGATGGTGTTGGTCTCGCCCAGCATGAACTCCGGGTCAGAGCCCTTTTTGTAGGTGGCGTTGACGGACGGCGCGGAGCCGGAACCCTCGGCAGGGTTGAGCGGCACGGCGGCAGTGTTGATGTTGACGCTGGCGAGCTGGCCCAGGTACAGCGGGACCGGAAGCGGAGGCAGCGCCGGGGGGATCGGATCAGTGCCGCCAGTGTCTCCCACCGGCTCGGAGACCGTGGTCGAAAGGATGCCTGAGCCGCTGAAGCTGGCGGCAATATGGACTTGCCCAGCAAGCACCGTGCTGAGCGCACCGCTGCCCGAGAACGCCGAGTTGATGCGCTTGTAGCCGGTCAGCACCGTGGACAGTGCGCCGGCACCCGAGAAGCCGGAGCCGATGCGCTTGTAGTTGCTGAGCGCCGTCGCCAGCGTGCCCGAGCCGCTGAAAGCGGAGCTCAGGTTGACGTAGTTGCTCCAGGCCGTCGTGAGTACACCAGAGCCGGAGAACTGGGAGCTGATCGGTGACGGGCCTGCCGAAACCATGTAGGGCACACTGAGGTTGTCGATCCAGACCGCATCGGCCCCGGAATCAATAGAGGCGTCCTTCTGATAACGGATCGTCAGGGAGGGGGAGCCGCCCGCAAAGATGCGCCGGATGTTCGTCGTTTCGCCCGGACCCAGCGTGCGCCAGATTTCTGTGGAGCCCAGCCGGAACATGGCGAGGTCTGCGGCCTCAGAATCCCGCTTGAAGTCGAACCCGATGACACCATTCTCAGTGAGCGATGCGGTGTCAATCGTCAGGTCATAGACCCCGCTGCCGGCAGTGACCGCAGGGGTACGCATCGAGCGCGTCCCGGAGATGGGGCCGCTGGTGCTGTTCGTCCACGATGAGGTGCTGAGGATCGAGGGAACGTTGCCGTCCTCGAAGTCGTAAAGCTTGGTTGTCTTGGTGCTGATTGCTCGCGGCGGCACCGTAGCCACGCCTGTGATCGTCAGCAGGGCCAGCCATGCCGTATTGCTGCCAGCGACACCACCACCGTCGTGGGTGAAGGCCCAGCGAAGGGTGTGTGCTCCGGCAGTCAGGGGGAAGGTGGACTGTGCCCAAGGGGTTTCACCTGACCACGTTGCCTGTTGTACCCCGTCAACATAGAACCGGAGGAAGTCAAAGTTGTTTTCTGAGCTGGTGCGGCGGTGGAAGTACACCGCGCCCGCTTCACTCAGCGTGATCGGCAGCTCAAAGTAGATGTTGTCGTTGGCGGTGAGCGAGGGCACCCAAGTGAGTGAGTTGGTAGCCGGGGCTGCGGGGATTGAGCTGTCAAGTGCCACGCGCCCGTTGGCGTTCGTGTAGTCAATGGTCGAACCTACGGAGGTGTCAGACCAGTCCAGTACATAGGTGTCAGCAGCAGTGCCAAGCACGACTTCCTGGACAAAAGTGGAAACACCAGCAGCCGTAGATGCCGTGAACGAGTGGGCTGCCTTGGACGTGGGGATTCGGTAGGCAGAGCCGATGTAGCGCCCGGCAAGGGGGGTTTGGACAGCCTCAGTTACCCAGCCGGTAGAGGGCGTGAGCCCGCTCATACCGCCGTCGCTGTTGCGGGTCCAAACGTTGCCGAAGACAATCTGGTTGCCGTCTGCATTCATGACCGGAGAGCTGCCGGAGGTGGTAGGCATGGTGACAGCGCCGCGCACAATGCCTGTCGTACCGCTGACGTGGTACAGGTTCAGCGTGCGGCCATTGGTGTCTGCTGTTGCAGTCGCGGTGACCGTGCCGGTTGAGGTTGCCCCAGTACCGATCCAGACCTCAGAGAGGCTGGTGGTAGTTACTGTGGTGAGGGTGTTGGGAACCTTGGCCCACGTCGCACCACAACCACTCACGGCGGTAGGCACGGTTGCACCCGAAGCAGCGAAGGTGAACAGCAGCAGAACGTCACCAGCGGCAACAGAAGTCGTCACCGCGACAGTTGGGTTAGCGGTGGTAACGCCTACGGCGGTGTAGCGGTTCTTGACGACAGGTGCCACGAGCGGTGTTCCTTTCCTGAATACAGGTGTGGCGGGGACTAATGCCCCGCCACTCGGTCAAGCAGGGAAGGTCAGGACTGGGTGTAGGTGAAGGTGACGGTCACAGTGTCCTGCGTCGGGAAGTTCGTAGAGGTCTCGGTCTTGCCATCGACATAGGAGCCGCCCGTGACAGCCGTGTGGGTTCCAGTGCCGACAACCGTGGTTCCAGCCGGAACATCGAAGGTGGCCGAGGCCGTGATGACACCACCGGAGGGGGAGCTCCAGGTCAGGGCCTTGCGGGCGTAGGCGGGGGAGCCGCCAGAGGGTTCAGTACCGGCAGATGCACCCGGGGCCGTGGTGTAGACAGCACCGTAAAGAGCCTCGGCAGCGTACTTGGCCGCGAGGCTGTTCTTTCCGTAGGTGGATGCAATTGCCATGTGATGTTCTCCCTGGGACTATTCGACCTCTACGAGGCCGAGCGATAGCCCAATTCTATCAAACCTCTTTGTCTGTATATTTCCTGAGAGATTTTCAGTAAATGACACACCCCCGACACCCCGGCCCGGGAGACGGCTGGAGTCGCCCGTCGAACCCGTGAGGTTGATGTGGTCCAGCGTCAGCGTCGAACCGGAGGGCACGTAGAGCTCCAGCTTGATCGCGGAGTAGGTGTTGGCCGCGCCGTCAGCAGCTGAGATGACAGCCACCGAGGACGGGCTCGCAGAGGGGGCGTGGTTGACCGGACTGGACCAGACGTTGGTCGAGGCATCCAGCACCGAGGTGCGGACACCCGCAGTCCCAGTACGTGTGCCCCAGAGCCGCAGGTATGCCGGAGCATCCGGGACCGTAGCGATGATCTGGGAGATGCCCGTGTCCGGGAACTGTCCCAGGTTGGCGAAGGTCACTGCCTCGCCGTTCAGAGCCGCAGAGCTGGGCACACCAACAGGGGCCGCCCATGAGCCCGCCACATGCCGGAGCATCCCCGCAGAGGCCCAGCGCGTCGGCAGGATGTTCCCCTCGGTGTAGTTGAAGTCCACGAGGTAGTACGGACCCTTGCCGTAAGCCCCGGTGTAGATGTCCACGAGGTTCTGCAGGTCCGGGGTGCCTCCGGCGTAGGTGAGCTTGTAGCTCTTGAAGGGCGTGGGTGCCTCGTGGACGTGCCGGCCACCGGACACCAGCGTGGTCACCTCGGTGTCTCGGTTGTGGTCCCACCCCATCCCGGACTCGGGGTAGGGGATCGGGAGCATACGGCCCAAGGGTCCGAACAACATGGTCTTCATCAGTTACGTCCTTCTGCTGCGAGCTGCTTGTTGCCTCGGTTGACTGAATCGGCAAGTTCCCTGCCGTCCACGTAAAGCTTCACGTCCCTCTGGAAGGAAGCCAGCGCAGCCAATGTCTCGGCGTCGAGCCCCACGATGGAGGAGCCGGAGCCGCCTGCGCTACCGCTTCCGCCACCTGGGGAGCCGCCCATGTTGAACTTGGGCATGCGCATGGTCCGAATGGCTTCCATCGCGTCAAGGCCGTAGTGCCGAACGGCATCCACCGGCTGAATGAACTCCTCGGACTGGACCTTGATGAGGCCCTTGCCGTCCACCTTGGCCATGAGGTTGTCCACGCTCAGGTCGCTCGGAGCCCGGCCCGGGATTGAGCCGCCGCCTGCGAGGCCGGGAACCTGCCCGCCCCGGTTGAACAGAATCTCGTTGGTGCGGGTGCCGTCTGCGCGGACCACGCGGTAGCTCGGCTGGCCGTTGGCCACCGTGTTGCCGGTCGCCTCCAAGTGGCCCTTGAACGTGGCGTTGACCACCACGTCCTTGCGGGAGGGGATGCGGCCCAGCGCGTTCTGCACCGCACCGATACCGCCGAGTGCGCCGCCGACATCAGCCGTGACCGTCGTGGGCTTGACCTGGGGCACACCCTTGATGACACCGATGTACCGTTCGAGCGAGCCCTGCAGCCCGCCCACGGCAGCCATGTTCAGGCCGATCTGCCCCACATCGACTTGGTACTGGGCCGTGAGCTTCTGCGCGTAGGCGCGGACCTCCTCGGAGCTGTGGCCCTGCTCGGCGTAGGCCGCAATCATGTCGATCATCTTGGCTTCGAGCCCGCGCAGCGCCTCACGGTTGGCGATAGCCGCGTCCGAGTAGCCCTTCAGGTTGCCGATGCCGTCCGCCAGGGTCTTGGTCTCCTTGGCGTTGGCGTCGATTTCCTTCTGCTTGGCGGCAGCGTTGTCCAGCGCGGTCTTGGCCTGATTGCCGTAGTCGGCAGCCCGGTCACCCTCGCCGTACTTCAGCGAGATTTTCTGCTCGATCTTGGCCTTGTTGGCGCTGATGAGCTCCTTGTCTCGCTCGTCGTTCAGGGCCTTGACCTTGGTGCGGAGCTCATCGAGCTGGTTGAGTTCGTCCTCGCGCTTCTTGTTGATCGCGTTCAGCGCCGAGTGGTAATCGTCCGTGGCCTTGGTCAGCCCG
>Ga0157375_10006096_pt1 | contig 10510 bp, 7 predicted proteins | sample M35metaG_FD_115311 | JGI IMG/M metagenome (GOLD analysis project Ga0157375, IMG submission 115311) | Miscanthus rhizosphere microbial communities from Kellogg Biological Station, Michigan, USA - M3-5 metaG | ecosystem: Host-associated > Plants > Roots > Rhizosphere > Soil | place: USA: Michigan... | reverse complement strand
ATCTTCAGCATCCGGTGGCCCGCCTGCTCCTGCGCCGTGTTGAAGTTGCGCACGAAGCGGCTGTAGACCTTCAACTGGCTCACGTAGTACTCCGGCGTCATGTTGCCGCCGCAATCCCAGCTTTCGTTGCCGATGCCGAGGTAGGGGATGGTGTACGGCGCCGGATGTCCGTTCGCCGCGCGCTCTTTCGCCAGCGTCGTCTGCTGCGGCGTCGTCATGTACTCCAGCCACTCGGCGGCTTCCTGCGGCGTGCCGCTGCCGACGTTCACCGAGAGGTAGGCCTGGCTTCCGATCTGATCGATGAAGTCCATGAACTCGTGCGTGCCAAACGAGTTCGGCTCGATCACGCCGCCCCAGTTCGGGTTCAGCGTCACCACGCGCTTGTCGGCGGGCCCGACGCCTTTCCGCCAGTGGTATTCGTCGGCGAAGCAGCCGCCCGGCCAGCGGACGTTGGGCACGTGCAGCGCCTTCAACGCGCCGACGACGTCGTTGCGGATGCCGCGGGTGTTCGGGATGGGGGAGTCGGCGCCGACCCAGATGCCTTCGTAGATGCCGTGGCCGAGATGCTCGGCGAACTGGCCGAAGAGGTTGCGATCGATCTTCGCGCCAGGCTTCGACGCGTCGACGGAGATCGCGACCTGGTCCGCGGCTCGCGCGGCGATGGTTGGGGCCGCGGCGACGAGGAGGCCGGCGGCCAGCAGGCCGGCGGGTCTGACAAAGCGATTGAACGAACGTGACACCATATGTGATCCCTCGGCGGGCTTGAAAGCCCGCCCTACTGTTTCCCGAACAGCGCGACACACCGCCGTCATCTCGACGGGTCCATGAGAGCCTGATCGACCAGGACGCGCGAAAGGTGCTCGAGGTCCGGCTGGCCGGGGCCGAGCATTCGTTGGATCATGGCCACGAAGACGATGTCGTTGGCCGGATCGATCCAGAACCATGTTCCTGCGGCGCCGTCCCAGAGGAATGTGCCTCTCCCGGTCGTGCTGCCGGCCTGGTGCGGATCGTCGAAGACGGCGACGTCGTAGCCAAAGCCGAATCCCGGGCGCATTCGCTGGACGCCGATGCCGAACCGCCCGTCTCTCAGGCGATCCGGCAGCTGATTGTCGCGCATCAGCGCGACGGTGCCAGGAGCGAGCAGTCGGACGCCATCCAACTGGCCGCCATTGAGCAGCATCTGGGAGAACCGCAGGTAGTCGTCCGCGGTCGAATAGAGGCCGCCCCCGCCAGACGGCATCCCCGGCGTCTTCGTGATGTTCGGATCCCGCGGCCGCGGAGCGAGTCGATGCGTCCCAGCGTCGAACGCGTAGACCGTGGCCAGGCGCGGGAGCTTGCTCTCCGGGACCGCGAACCCCGTGTCCGGCATGCCGAGCGGCTCGAAGATCCGCGTGCGCACGAAGTCGGGCAGCGTCTGTCCCGAGAGCTTCTCGACGAGGTACCCCTGGACGTCTACCGACATGCTGTATTGCCACTCCTCGCCAGGCTCATAGGCGAGCGGGAGCTTCGCGAGCTTCGTGATGAAGTCGTGCAGGCTCGGGGCGGCCAGCAGGTTCTCGGCGAGATAGAGCTTGTCCACCGGGCTGGAGCCGAAGAAGCCGTAGGTAAACCCGGCCATGTGCGACATCAGCTGTCCGACCGTCGGCGGGTGAGCGGGCGCCTTGAGAATGGTGGTGCCGTCTGCTGCGGTCCCGCCATAAACCTTGAGGTCCGCGAATTCCGGGATGTACGTCGACAGCGGATCCTCGGCCCGCCATTTGCCTTCCTCGTACAGCATCATCATCGCCACGCCGGTGATCGGCTTGGTCATCGAGTAGATGCGGAAGATGGTGTCGCGCGTGAGCGGTGTCGCGGCGGCGAGATCGCGTGAGCCATAGACGTCGCTGTTGACGATCTTCCCGTGGCGCGCCGTCAGCATCACGATGCCGGGAATCTCTTGCTGATCCACCAGACGCCGCATCTCGACGTTCAGCCGTTTCAGCCGTTCGGCCGAGAAGCCGACCGCATCGGGAGCGGCTTCGGGAAGCGCGCTGTGCTGCGCCTCGAGCGGCGCAAGAAGGAGCAGGGTACCGAGAATCGCCGACGCCAGTCGCTGCATGTTCGTGGTGACTATAGCCGTGATCGGCGCTCACGCGAAGGCAGGCCTGAAGGCCTGCGCTACAGACGAGTCACGACACCGCGCCGCATGTAGCGCAGACCCTCAGGTCAGCCGAATCCCGGCACGTTCCAGGTGTAGCGCAGGCCTTGAGGCCTGCCAACTGGCGTGCACGCCGCGGGGCCGCCTTTCCGTATAATTGGCTTGGTACCGTCCGGTCTGTTTCAGGAGGTCGCCATGCGGTGGTTCACCTCGGTATTGATCGCCCTGCTCGCGGTTCTCGGCGCGCCGGTTGCGGCGCACGCGGACTGCACGTTGTTCTCGCCAGACGGACCGGCCTGTGCCGCGCCGAAGGCGAAGATGCAGGTGGACTTCGCGAAACTGGCGGCCGCGAACGAGCAGGCGCGGAAGATGCTCGCCGACGCGCAGCGAGCGGTGGCGGCCCAGGGCGTGCCCACGGACTGCAAGATGATCGCGCCCATCGATCCGCAGTTCACGTCGAAGATGCCGGTGCAGACGCCGGATCCGGACGTGAAGCTGCCGATCCAGATCGTGCCTGTCCCATCCTGCGAGAAGTAGCGCGGGTCACAGCAGACGGATCAGTTCATCGAGCAGCAGAGTTTGTCCCGCCAGGATCTTCTGGCGGGCGACGTCGAGCGGGAACCACTCCGCGCGATCGATCTCGGGAAACACCTGTTGCCGTCCCGACCGGGGCGGCCACTCCATCGAGAACGTGTTGCTCGCGATTGAGCTCGTGTCGAAGTCAGCTTCGACGGCCCACGCGTGCACGACCTTGCCGCCCGGCTGGCGCACGGGCGACAGCGGGATGAACGTCCCATCCACGCCTCGGCCGAGCTCCTCGGCGAACTCCCGGCGCGCGGCGGTCAGGGCATCCTCGCCGGCCTCCGGCTCGCCCTTCGGAATGGACCAGGCGCCCGCATCTCGCTTTGCCCAAATCGGCCCACCCGGGTGCACGAGCAGCACGTCCATGCTGGGTCCCCGACGGCGGAAGAGCAGGAGACCCGCGCTCGTCTTCATTTGTGATCCGGGTTCCGCGCCGGCGGCACCGCCGGGCTGGCGTGACGATTCCTCGACATTTGTGTCCGCAAGACACGTAAGATACGCGAAGGCAGCCTCCCCTCCGCTCGCCGCATGAGCGACCCAGTGCCCAACTCGACTCCGCGACCTGCAGGCGACACGACACGCGAGGCGACGTCCGTCGGCCCGGGCGTTCCCGCCAATGCGTCGGCGTACCTTGCGGCAATCGTCGGATCGTCAGACGACGCGATTCTCTCGAAAGACTTGAACGGAATCATCCAGTCCGTGAACTCGGCCGCCGAGCGCATGTTCGGTTATCGCGCCGACGAGCTGATCGGCCACAACATCCGGATCCTGATCCCGCCGGAACGGCAGGCCGAAGAGGATCTGATTCTCGGTCGCATCCGTCGCGGCGAACGCGTCGATCACTTCGAGACCGTGCGCGTCGCCAAGAACGGTGACCGGATGGACATGTCGCTCACGGTGTCGCCAGTGCTCGACGACGCGGGAGCGGTGATCGGCGTGTCGAAGATTGCGCGCAACATCACGGAGCAGAAGCGCGCCATCGCCGAGCGCGATCGTCTCCTCGATGCCGAGCGCGCCGCCCGCGCGGAAGCCGAGCGCGCCAGCCGCGTGAAGGACGAGTTTCTCGCGATGGTGTCGCACGAGCTCAGGACGCCCCTGAACGCCATCCTGTCGTGGACCGAGTTGATGGTGCGCGGCCGCGACGATCCCAAGATCCTCGAGCGTGGCCTCGACGTCGTCGCACGGAACACGCGCCTTCAGGCGCAGCTCATCTCGGACCTGCTGGACATCAGCCGCATCGTCGCCGGCAAGCTGCGACTCGAGAACCAGAGCGTCGACGTCGCATCGATTGTGTCAGACGCCATCGACACGGTGGGACATGCCGCGGCGGCAAAACAGATTGCGATCACGACGTCGCTCGAGGCCGGCGGGCCGATTACGGGCGACCCGGCGCGGCTGCAGCAGGTGGTGTGGAACCTGCTGTCGAACGCGGTGAAGTTCACTCCGGTGGGCGGCCACATCTCCGTGACGCTGCGAGAGATTCAGACCCACGCGATCATTACCGTGAGCGATGATGGCGCGGGTATCCCGACGGAATTTCTCCCGCACGTGTTCGATCGGTTTCATCAGGCCGACCGGTCAACGACGCGCCGGTTCGGCGGTCTCGGGCTGGGCCTCGCGATCGTGAAGCACCTGGTGGAGTTGCACGGCGGCACCGTGCACGCCGCCAGCGAAGGACCGGGGCGTGGCGCGTCGTTCACCGTCGCCATTCCCGCGATCCCCGCCGCCCTCGGGACCGGGGTCGGGGAGGTTGCCCCGCCGAGGCAGGACGCGTGGGAAGAGGTGTCATTCGATGGCCTGCGCATCCTGGTCGTCGAAGACGAGCCCGACACCCGAGATTTCCTGAAGCGTCTGCTCGAAGCTCGCGGCGCGGCGGTGCTGGTGGCGTCCTCCGTGGAGGAGGCGCTTCGCCTGTTCAGGAGCGGGTCCCCGGACCTGCTGATCAGCGATATCGGCCTGCCAGAGCTGGACGGGTACGATTTGATGCGGTTGGTGCGGGCCGAGCCCGGCAGCGGCGCCCACACCATGCCCGCGATCGCGGTGACGGCGTATGCGCGTCCGGAAGATCGCATGCGGGCGCTCAGGGCCGGCTACCAGACCCACATCGCGAAGCCCGTCGAGCCTGCCGAGTTGCTGGCGGCCGTCGCCAGTCTTGCCGGCATCGTCGTACGCCGCGACAGGTGATCGACTGAGGCGCCGGCCTCAGACCTGCGCCGGCAGACCTGAAGGTTGCGCTACGGGCGACGGACCACGGACCTGTAGACGAGAGCGCTGTTGTCGAAGACGAGCTTCCTGAAGACGACCGGCTCGGTTGATCGCTGCAGCAGCGCCAGCGTCTCCCGGGCGACGCACTTGCCTGCCAGCCGGCTCGCCGCCGGGTTGTTGGCCTGCGCGATGCCGGTGCCCCGGCCATCGGCGCAGGAGCAATCGCTGCCGAAGATCAACTTGTCCTGATGACGCCGCAGGAAATCGCGCGTGAACTCGGCGTCGCGCGACATCGCGTTGTTGCCGCTGTTCGCCGAGAGATCTCCGAACAGATTCCCGTAGTCGCCCAGCAGTCGGTCGGTGACGCCGTTCGGGGCAATCGGGCCGGTTGGGTACGCCGCATCGTTGGCGTATGTCGCGTCGACGTTCGCCCAGAACGCGTCGGCGTGCCCTACGAACGTCGTCTTCGGGAACTTCTTCAGCATGGCCTCGAACGTCTTGAATCCCGTCGCGAAGACACCTTCGCCGTCGAAGTGCGGCACCTCCTGGAAGTGCACGAGGATCGGCACGCCGAGGTCAGCGGCGAGCGCGTACGCGCGCTGAAACTCGGGTGCGTCGGCGGCCAGATGAAACTTCATCTCGCCGAAGCCGACCGCGCCTCCGGTGACCGCCGCGGTCAGTCGGTCGGCCGCACCGGCGGTCGTGAGGTCCGTCGAGACGGCCCACGCCAGGCGGTCGGCGTGCTGTTGAATCGCTCGAATCTGCTCTGCCGTGGGATCTCTCGCAAGGATCACGGCGTTCGAGACGCCGCAGCCGTCCATGTGTGCGAGGTTCGACGCCAGGTCGGGCCGCAGATGGAAGTGGCAGTCTCGAACGGGGCCCCAGGACGGCGCATCGGAGACAGCCTGGCCGCGCACGCGCGAGGCCACGGCGACGGCGGCGGCGAGAGAGGTCAGAAAACCCCGGCGGTCGAGGTGTGCGGACGGCATGACGGCTGATTGTAGGGCTGGAAGGCTCGGCCGCGCCACGCGGGTCACAATAGAGGCATGCCGTCTGCCGCATGGCGCGCCTCTGTCGTGCTCGTCGCCGCCATCTGCCTGGTGCCGTCGGCCGACGCCGATCCCATTGCCGTGCGTTTCGCCGAGGGCGTCGTCCACGGCTTTCTGACGCTGCGGACGCCGGGAGGGCCCTTGCTCGCGTCGGGCGATTTGCTTCAGACGGCGAGCGGAGGACGCGTGAAATCGCGCCTTGTGTTCCGGTTCGCGGACGGATCCGTCAGCGACGAAACCGCCGTCTTCACGCAACACGGTCACTTCCGGCTCGTCAGCGACCACTCCATCCAGCGGGGCCCCGCCTTCGAGCGCTCGCTCGACATGACCATCGACGCCGGCACAGGCATGGTCACTGCTCGCTATCGGAAGCAGGGCGAGGAAGAGAAGATCGAGCGAGAGCAGCTCACGCTGCCGTCAGACGTCGCCAACGGCATGATCCCGATGCTCCTGAAGAATGCGCGTCCCGGCGCCGTGCCGTTGACGTTGTCGCTGGTGGCGGCGACGCCGAAGCCGCGGCTCATAAAGCTGGAGGTATCGGTGGCGGGTAAAGACTCCCTGTCCATCGCCGGCCGGCCTCACCTCGCCACGCACTACGTGTTGAAGGTGGATATCGGAGGCCTGTCGGGACTCGTCGCGCCGCTGGTCGGCAAGCAGCCGCCGGACTCGCACGTCTGGATCCTCGAAAGCGAGGTTCCCGCCTTCCTGCGATCGCAGGCGCCGATGTTCGCGGGCGGGCCACTCTGGCAGACGGACCTGGTCAGCCCCGCCTGGCCGAAGTGATTCCATGATGCAGGGCTGAAGCCCTGCCCCACGGACGCCGGTGAGCCCTGCCTCACGGACGCCTGTGAGCCCTGCCCCACGGACAACCTGCTGGCCCCGTCTAGCGCGACGCGAGGACGAAGAGCGTCATCGACGTGGCCGGGAAGGTCGCCGAGAAGGTCTTGCCCACGGTCTGATCCGGCAGCCGCACGATCTGGCCGGTGTTCGATCTGCTGTAGCGATACACCGCGGCCGCGCTCTGCCCGCTGAAGCCGGCGACGGCAATCGTGCTCGACAGGTCGCCGAACCCCTTGTTCAGCACGAGGATCGTCAGCGCGCGATCGCCGGTCGACCGCTCCGCCGCGTACACGGAGAGCCTGGATTGGTCGGCGCTGGCCGCGTGCACGCTCACATCCCCGAACCCGTTCCCGTCGTCGTCGTAGTTCCTGAAGATCTTGAACGAGTAGATGCCGGGCTCCGCCTCGGATGGCGGCGCCCAGATCGCCGCAAGGTCGAGGCCTTCGCGCCCGAAGACGCCGAGCAGGTCGGCCTGCGCAATCGCGCCGTTGATGTGATCGAGCGCGCCGAGGTTGTACTCGGTGATGGCGGTCCGCGTGCCGGGGTAGTTGCGCGCGACCCAGTCGCGCATGCGCGGCACCAGGTATGGCTGGTCGTTGATGCCGCCGGCGACGTGGTACGACGGATCCCAGAACGCGCGGACGGCGTCGAGCCGCATCTGCTGCAGCGCGGTGTCGCCCGCGGACTTGAACTGCACTTCGTCGGGCGCGATGTAGCCATGCAAATCGAGGTAATCGAGCAGCCGCCGGTTCGCGCGTCGGCTGGCGGCGGCGAACTGCTGCAGATACCACTCGACGAACGGGATGTTGCCGTGCGCGCGGCGATCGACCGGGTTGCCGTAGTAGACGTAATCCGGCCCCGTGCTCCAGCCGCTGCGCCAGTCCTGCGGCGAGTAGAAGAACCCCATCCATCCGCCGCCGACGGGCCCGGTGACCTTCGCGTCCGGATCGACGCTCTTGATCGTGGTCGCGTAGCTGATGCCAACGCTCGCGAGGTCGTCGTAGCCGGGGTAATCAGGGTGCACGTCGCGATGCACGAACTGCCAGTAGTCCGGCTCGTTATCCAGGTTGTAGAAGGCGACGCCGCCGCGCCGCGCACTGCCGAATCGGTTCACCAGGTATTGCACCCACTCGCGGGTGAACTCGGTGCCGATCGGGACGCTCGTGTCGTTCGGGTCGGGGACGATGTTGGTGCCGTCCGGGCGGACGCCGTTGCCGCAGTCCGGGTTGAAGGGATCGGTTGCCTTCTGCGGCCCGTATTTCGCGACACTGAACCCGCACGCATGCTCGCGCTTCGTGGTCCAGCCCACCATCGGCACCGTCCCCATGGTCAACGTGCCGGCGCGGCGATCGCGCTCGACGGTGTTGTTGAACTCCGAGACGTCGGGGTACCCGGTGTTGGAGTTCGGATCGGTCAGAAAGTAATAGTCGCTCGCGGAGTTGTAGACGTCGAGCTGCCAGTTGTAGCGCGTGGCGGCGTCGCCGCCCCAGCGCTCGAGCGGCAGGCGGATCATCGGCGCGACCTGATCGAACGAGGCCGCGTACTGGTTCATGCCGTAGATGAAGGGGTTGATGGCGTGCCGGTTCAGGCCTGCGTCGATCACGAGGTCAGGGCCGACGTCGGTTGCCGGCGCCACCAGCGTGACGACGGCGCTGGCGGACTTCGTGGCGTCCGCCTTGCTCGTCGCCGTCACGGTGACGGTCGGCGGCGCCGGGTAGGGCGACACGTAGACGCCGCCCGTCGAGATCGTCCCAGAGCTCGCGCTGCCGCCGGTGACGTGATCGACGGACCAGGTGACGGAAGTATCAACGCCCGTCTCCGCAGCCACCGACGCGCTGAACGGCAGCGTGCTGCCGATCTGCACCGTCGCGGCCGCCGGCGTGATCGTCACCGACGTCACCCCGCCCGCGGGGCTGGGCCCCGTGATCGATCCGTTCCCTCCGCCGCCGCAGCCCGCAAGCGACAGCAGCAATCCAGCCGCCAGCCACCGATTCGTCAACCGATCTCCGATTGGCCGAACTGACGTTCGGCCTTGGTAGGTCCATGGGTGAATGGGTCCATAGGTCCATGGCGCTGGGCCGGGCGTTCGACACCCATGGACCCATGGCCCCATCAACCCATGGACCTATTTGTCCAGCACCAGCTCCGCGTCCCCGAAGATGTAGTGATTGAACCAGGCCAGGTTGTGAGACATCACCGCGCGCATCGCCTTCGGCTTGGTGATGCCGTGGCCGAATCCCTTATACACCACCATCTCCACCGGCACGTGGCGATCTTCCAGCGCCTGGCGCAGCTCGAAGCCGTTTGCAATCGGGACGCGCCGGTCGTTCTCGCCATGTTGAATGAGCGTCGGCGTCTTCGCCTGCTTGACGTAGGTGATCGGCGACGTCTTCGCGTACAGCGCCGGATCGTCCACCGGGTTCCCGCCGAGATACTGGATCGTGAACGGCGTGATGTCCGTGTTGTAGTAGTAGGTCGACCAGTCGGAGATGCCCGCGCCGACCGACACTGCCGCGCACGCGGTCGTGGACGTCGTGAGAAACGCGGAGATGTAACCGCCCTGGCTCCAGCCCATGCAGCCGACGCGTGCCGGATCGACCCATCCCTTGGCCACCAGCGACTCGATGCCGGAGGTGACGTCCCACGTATCGCCGACGCCCAGGTTCTTCACGTTCAGCTGCCGGAACTTCTGTCCGTAGCCGGCGCTGCCGCGATAGTTCACCTTCAGCACGAGCGCGCCGCGATCCACCCAGGCGTCTACGGGGTAATAGCGAGTCTCGAGCAGGGTCGGACGATCGATGCCCGTCGGTCCGCCATGTGTGACGACGAGCAGCGGATACTTCTTCGAGGGCGAGAAGTCTCTCGGCTTGACGAGCACGCCCTCGATGGTCGTACTGTCCTTGCTCGTCCACGACACCACCTCGCGCGACCCCACGACAAAGGGCGCGAGCTGGGCGGACATGTCCGTGAGCTTCGCGGGACCGGCGAAGTCGATTCCGCCGAGGAACACCTCGGTCATCGACGTCGGCGAGCCGGCGGTGAAGGCGACGCGGCGGGCGTCCTTCGAGAGGGCGAAGCCCGACCCGATCAGCGAGTCTGGCGTGCTGACGCGAGTGATGGCCTTGCTCGTGACGTCAAGCGAGAAGAGATGCCCCGTCGTCTTCTGCAGGCCCTGGAACCAGATGTGATCCCCAATCCACGCGATGAGGTTCGGATCCTCGTCGAAGTCATCCGAGAGCGACGTGACAGGCCCGCCAGTGGCGGCGACGACGGCGATCCGCGAGTTCGCGTGGAAGAAATCGGGGCGTCCCATCGACGACTGGAAGGCGATGCGCGTGCCATCGGGCGACCACAGCGGCGACTGATCCGGTCCGGCCTGCGAGACGATCCTGGTCGCCTTGTCGGTCTTGAGATCGATCACGTAGAGGTCGCTCGTGCCGCCCTGCACGAGATCGGGGTTCACCGTCGCCGAGAAGGCGATCTGCCCGCCGTCCGGCGACCAGTCGAAGTCCCCGACGCTGTAGTCGTGGCCTGAGGTGTGCGCAGTGCCGGTGACCGGGGCCTTCGTCGCCGCCGCGACGTCGAGCGTGTAGAGGTGGACGAACGAATACTCGCGGCGAACCACCGCGTACTCGCCGAGGCGCTCCTTCCGGTCTTTCTGCTCCTTCGTCTCGGGCTCGGCGGCGGTGAACGCGAT
>Ga0157375_10006092_pt1 | contig 10514 bp, 9 predicted proteins | sample M35metaG_FD_115311 | JGI IMG/M metagenome (GOLD analysis project Ga0157375, IMG submission 115311) | Miscanthus rhizosphere microbial communities from Kellogg Biological Station, Michigan, USA - M3-5 metaG | ecosystem: Host-associated > Plants > Roots > Rhizosphere > Soil | place: USA: Michigan... | reverse complement strand
TTTTGGTCGGGCTCGCATTAACGTGTATAAATTCTTTCCTTCCGAATTGACGGCTGTGCATTTTTTTCCGGCAGTTTTTACCCTCGGAATTTTCTTTACGCTGATAGCCAATATTTTGGCATGGCCCATAGCTGAATTATGTAACTTTGCGTACGCCTTGTTCGCGTTGTTGATATTTTTTCATTCGTGGTGGAGAAACAAGTCGGTAAAAGTTGCATTTTTGAGCACTATCGCCGCCTTTACTCAATTAATCGCCTATGGGTTTGGATTTATGCAGGATTTTTGGAAGCGTGTTGTATTAAAAAGATCGTAAACCGAATATGTATCACCCTTTTTCCGTTCTGGAGACTATAAAAACTACCTGGTTCTTAATAAAGAAAAACTTTGTTGTATTATCGGTTTACTCGTTAATTGCATTTGTAACAGTTGCTTTTTTGGCAATTTTAGTCCATTTTATACCAGGAAACCTTGCTACTTCAATAGGGGTAATCGTTCTGTTGATAGCAATCAGCTTTGTCTTTCTGGGATTTATTAAACTCGTTTTTCAATTAATTGACCGGGAATACTATGATTTTGATTTTAAAGACATTGTCCCTACAATCAAAATGCTTTACAGTTATCTGCTTTTGTTAATTCTGGTATGCACGCTCTCGGTCTTATTAACAAACGCCATCAAAGAATTAAATGAGGGACTAACACAAAACATTTTGGGAATAATTGTGTGGGCCTTTTTCCAGGTCTTTTTTCTATTCTATTTTCCGATATGCGCCTGTTTTATTGTCGATGACTCCTCGGGCGCATTCGAATCGGTTATTCAGAGTTTTAAACTGATAAAAGGTAATTTCATCAAGTATTTTACCCTGTTTCTTATTATTGAGGCAATGGTGTTTATAGGATCAGCAATAATAATAGGTATACTGGTTGTCATACCTCTGGTTAATATTATATTAGTTGTGGCCTATCGCAACCTTATTTTCAGTCACCGGGATGTGGATGACGACCTTAACGAAACGAATTGAGTTATGGGATTAAAGGCTGCATTGAGCAAAGTGTTCGCTGCCTGGGTGAATAAGGACTTGAGCAAAATCCGGAAAAACTCAGTTGTACTCCAGCAAAAAACTTTTCAGCATTTAATTTCGAATGCTCAAAATACCGTTTTTGGAAAGGATCATCATTTTGATACGATCAATTCTTATGAAGATTTTAAGAAACAAGTTCCTATCCGCGATTATGAAGATCTGCGTCCGTATATCGACCGTATAACATATGGCGATCCGGATATTCTTTGGCCCGGCAAACCTGAATATCTGGCTAAAACATCAGGAACCACATCAGGCATAAAATATATTCCAATCTCGAAAGAAAGCATGCCCGAACATATCAAAGCGGCCCGTAATGCACTGCTGAGCTATATTCACGAAACCGGGAAAGCCGGCTTCGTTAATGGCAAGATGATATTCCTGCAAGGCAGTCCGGTATTGAGTAAAAAGGCTGGCATTTCCGTGGGTAGGTTGTCTGGTATTGTTGCCAATTTGGTACCCGCTTATCTTCAAAAGAACCGTTTACCAAGCTACACCGTAAATTGCATCGATGACTGGGAGCAAAAGGTGGATGCCATAGTAGAGGAAACCATTAATGCAGATATGCGACTGATATCGGGTATACCACCCTGGTGCCAGATGTATTTTGACCGGCTGGCGTCAAAAACAGGTGGCAAGAAAATAAAAGATATTTTCCCGAACTTTAAGCTATTTGTATACGGAGGGGTGAACTTTGAGCCTTACCGTGTACGGATTGAGGAAAGCATTGGCTTCAAGATTGACTCCATTGAAACTTACCCTGCTTCCGAGGGTTTTATAGCCTTCCAGGATTCGCAAAAAGAAAAAGGGTTGTTGTTGTTGACCAACTCCGGCATGTTTTACGAATTTATCCCGGCGGAGGAATTTTTTAATGACAACCCTCCCCGATTAAGTTTGCAGGATGTGGAGCTGGATAAAAATTATGCCCTAATACTTAATACTACCGCCGGCTTGTGGGGATACAGTATTGGAGATACGATAAAATTTGTATCGAAAGACCCATACCGGATTGTTGTGACAGGCCGCATCAAACATTATATCTCCGCTTTTGGTGAACATGTGATAGGCGAAGAAGTAGAGCAGGCATTGATGAGCGTAGCCAACGAAGAAGGCATAGATATTGTCGAGTTTACTGTTGCGCCACAAGTGAATCCCGCTGAAGGTGAGTTACCTTATCACGAATGGTTCATTGAATTTGGCAAAAAGCCAACCGATATGAAAGCCTTTGCGTTAAAAGTGGATAAAGCGCTGCAAAAGAAAAATATTTATTATTTTGACTTGATAGAAGGTAACATTTTACAACCTTTGATCATCCAAAGTCTCGCGAAAGATGCCTTTATTGATTATATGCGTTCGCAGGGTAAGTTGGGCGGACAGAATAAAGTACCACGATTATCTAATAATAGGGAAATCGCGGATGAATTGGAGAAGTATATTGTTGAATAGAAAGAATATTGAAGTTGAGTAAAAAGAATATAGCAATATTAGGCTCCACAGGCAGCATTGGTACTCAGGCATTAGAAGTAATCGCCGAAAACCCTGAGTTGTTTAACGCTTATGTGCTAACCGCCCAGAATAACGCAGAATTACTAATACAACAGTCCCTAAAGTTCAAGCCTGCTTACTCTATTATCTGCAACGAGAAGTATTATGAACGCGTAAAGGAAGCTCTTGCTTCAACCGAAGTAAAAGTATTGACCGGCGCAGATGCTATAAAAGATATCGTCACCGATCCTGTTATTGATATGGTACTTACGGCAATGGTTGGTTTTTCGGGATTAGAGCCTACCATCAATGCGATTAAAGCCGGGAAAGACATCGCGTTAGCAAACAAAGAAACTTTGGTTGTTGCCGGCGAGTTGATAACCGACCTGGCCAAACAACACAACATCAATATATTGCCGGTCGACTCTGAGCACTCGGCAATTTTTCAGTGCCTGGTAGGTGAAGAACATCGGTCGATTGAAAAAATTATCCTGACAGCTTCCGGCGGTCCCTTCAGGGGCAAAAGCCTTGAATACCTGGCAGGCGTAACACGTGAAGACGCGCTGAAACACCCTAATTGGGTAATGGGCGCTAAGATCACCATTGATTCTGCCTCACTGATGAATAAAGGTTTGGAAGTGATCGAGGCTAAATGGTTGTTCGACCTGACCACTGATCAAATTGATATCATTGTTCACCCGCAGTCCATTGTTCATTCGATGGTGCAGTTTAAGGATGGTTCTATTAAGGCCCAGATGGGCCTGCCTGACATGAAGCTGCCTATCCAATATGCTTTAACTTATCCCGGAAGGGTTAAAAACAATTTCAAACGGTTCGACTTTATTAATTATCCGAACCTGACTTTCGAGAAACCTGACATAAAGACATTCCGTAACCTGGCATTCGCGTTTGAAGCTTTAAAACAAGGTGGAAATATGCCATGCATCATCAATGCTGCCAACGAAATTGCCGTGGCAGGCTTTTTGAAGAACTGCATTAGCTTTTTGGCGATGAGTGATGTGATTGAAGAATGCATGCTGAAAGTTGGCTATTGCGTCAAACCAACGCTGGACGATTATTTGAATACAGATAAAGAAACACGCATTTTTGCGCAAAATTTAATTAAACAAATTCCGTTAAAAACGTTTACAAATTGATATAAATAAAGAATGAGCATAGTGATCATGGTGGGCCAGTTGTTGCTGGGCCTTTCAATTTTGGTAATATTACATGAGTTTGGCCACTTTATAGCGGCGCGTGCGTTTGGCATTAAGGTAGAGAAGTTTTACCTGTTTTTTGATGCGTGGGGTGTAAGCTTGTTCAAATTCAATTATAAAGGTGTTGAGTATGGTATTGGCTGGCTGCCTTTGGGCGGCTATGTAAAAATTGCCGGCATGATTGACGAATCGATGGATACCGAGCAAATGGCCGGTCCACCGCAACCCTGGGAATTCCGTTCAAAACCGGCCTGGCAGCGTCTGATCGTTATGCTGGGGGGTATCACCGTAAATATTATCCTGGGTATCCTGATTTTCTGGGCTATCACGGTTAAGAACGGCGAAACCTATATCCCTATGAATAACATCAAGTATGGCATTGTTCCGGGCTCTATTGGCAGGCACATCGGCCTCAAAGCAGGCGACCAGGTGATAGCTGTAAACGGCAAACCACTTGCAAAATTTGAAGACCTGACTAGCTCGAAAATATTACTGGGGAATACGGTACTGAACATTCGCCGAGGCACCCAAGACCTGGATATTGCTGTACCAAACACAATATTAAATGAAATATCAGACCTTGGTATAGATGAGTTTATTGAACGCGCCCCGCGTAGCACATTCAGTATCGATTCTGTTTATGGTGCAGCCAAAAAAGCCGGTTTGCAAAAAGGTGATAATATTATAGGAGTGAATAATCATAAAGTAGTGTTTTTTGATGAACTCCATGATCTGTTGGACTCTAATAAAAATAAGCAAATTGTATTAACTGTTGTTAGGAATAAAACCACTCTGCAATTGCCTGTAATGGTAGATGCGAATGGTAAAATTGGCTTTGCAAGACCAATCAAAGAGCTTTTACCAAAAGAAGATACCGTGACTTATGGTTTCTTTGGTTCACTACCTGTAGGCGCTGCAAAAGCATGGGGGGCCTTAGTTGATCAGTCTAAAACCTTTGGGAAGATTTTCAACGGACAGCTCAAGGCACGTAAAGCCATCTCGAGCCCTATTGGTATAGCAGTAATGTTTGGTAGCCACGTGGATTGGCTGCGCTTCTGGAGCCTTACCGGATTGCTTTCAATGGTATTGGCTTTCATGAACCTGCTCCCTATTCCGGCATTAGATGGTGGTCACGCGGTATTCCTTATCATCGAAATGATAAAAGGTAAACCGCTGAGCGATAAATTCCTGGAAAGAGCGCAGATTGTGGGCTTTGTACTGTTGATCTGCCTGATGGTATTCGCCTTTGGAAATGACATTGTAAAACAGGTCATGAAGAAATAGATCTGATTTCCATCTAAACAGAAAGAGCCTTGATTTGCAAATCAAGGCTCTTTCTGTTTAATTCTATATTGAACTATACATTTGAATCTGATGTGCTATAAATAGAAGGTTCCTTTTTTAATATAGCTGCACCAATCAGGCCAACTATTACGCCAATGATAGCATACATAAATACTGTAACAACTGCACCCATGATCGGCCCATATTTTTTAGCGATATCCATTGCGTGGTCGATCTGATCGCTGGATAACTTACCAGATGAAACCAAAGCTTGTCTTTGTTGTTCAATTGCCTGCGCAAATATTTCCGGACTTAAAAAGGAGAGGTAAATGTAAACGAATATCGCAGTTAATATACCTGCGAATATCCCGTACAATAAACCGGTAACGAATGCGTCACCAAATTTTATATAACCTCCTAATCCGCTTTTATGCTCTTTTTGCGCCAGAATTAAGAAAACGATCAGGACTACATAGGTAATATACTTAATGGGAGAATTGATATCGAGCTTTGCTATTTCAATAGCATAGGTAATTACGATAGCTACTAAAGTGTAAATCAAAGACCATTTAATAGCAATTTTTGCTGAACTTGGTGCTGCTGCTTGTTCCATTGTGCGAGTTTTAGAGTTTGATAATTTACTCTAAGATACAAAACAGTAGCACATCAAAATATGAATAGCACGAAATGGGGAATTATATATAAACTAATTCCCTTCTGAACCCTGCCGCAAATGCTAATGAAATAACGAATATAAAAATGATTGCCATTAAGAATCCTACTATAGCTTCTGAAATGGATACATTTTTTTGTGCTAAGGGATAAGCTTCATCAATTTTCTTTTGCCTTTCATTAAACTTGGCCTCGTTACCATCTTCTTTAAGCAATCGTTGGCTTGCATTTGTGAATGCGGCACGAGTGTTTATAACCGTATTTTTATCTATAACTTTTTCAAATAATAAATCTCTGCCTGCGAATTGAACGACATAAGCAACCATAAACATTACGAAAATGCCAGCCGTAGCCTGCCTCACGCTCCAGTATCCACCAATTTTTTTACGTAGATTGTAACAAAATAAAATCGCTAAACCAACCCGCAAAAGCCATTGAATATAATCCCCTCCAACAGCGATCATAAAAAAAGACTCTGTAAGCCTGGTTTTGTAATAGTATAAAGAAACACCCAAGATCAATAGAATTATCCCCAGAACAACTCCATAAATAATGCCATTCTTTCTTATTATTAAGTTTATGTTGTCCATTAATTAAAACTGATCAATATTTCCAATACAGCCATGTCAAAATCCTTTTCAAGAGCACTGGCGGCTATTTTTTCTTTTTCGTATCCGCCTATTGCTGCACCCTGGAAAAAGCACATCAGCGGATAAAATATTTCTTTGATCTCTGAATCGTCCGGCAACGCTCTGGCAACACGGCCTATTTCAGCTACTGAGCTTTCCATCAATATCTGATTTTCAATCACCGGTTCGTAAATGCGATGCTCATCCTGGAACTCGTCTTCATCAACCAATAAAAACTCCTTCAGATAGTCTTCCAAATCCGGTTCGATATCTTCGTCTTCGCACTCGTTCAGGTAAAGTAGCAGGTTAAGCAGTTCAGTTCCTCTGTCTAACGTCTCTTCTTCTATTTCTTCCCACTCTGGTGAGTCCAGGTAATCTTCTTCCAGTTTTTTTACGTCGGCACTGAAGAAGTTGACCATCAGCATGTCGAAAAATACTTCGCGCAGTGATTCGATACCTGGATTGTCGTCGAAAACCTCGTCGAGCATATCGGCTTTGCTTAAAAAGTCTTCATCAGATGAAAGCACACTTTTAAACCTTGTTATCAATGGTGCTGCATCCAGACCATTGTATTGCGAAAAGGCGGTTAGAGCTGCTTTTAAAGCCGACTCTATTTTGGGATCGATCATAGCTTAAGATTTAAATTGCTTATTGTTGTTATAGGTTAACAGAACTGAGCCCTTAAGTTTTTTCCCGATGAAAGGAGAATTATAAGATTTCGACTTATTGTTTGATTTATCGTATGTCCACTCCGCATCTTTATCCAGCACAACCAGGTTTGCTTTCTGACCTTCTGCTATCACCGGGACTTCCACGTTCAATATTTTACGCGGATTGACCGCCATTTTCTCAATGATCGTATCGACGTTTAACCCAGCTGCAAGTGCAGTGGCGAAAGCGGTCTGCAAGCTTATCATGCCAAATTCAGCTACTTCAAACTCCACATTTTTAAATTCTACTTCATGCGGGGTATGCTGAGATACGATAGCATCGATGGTTCCGTCTTTTAAACCTTTTAATAAAGCTTTAACATCCTTTTGTGTACGCAAAGGTGGTTTTACTTTATACTGGCTATCAAAGCCCATTAGCGACTCGTCTGTCAGCAATAAATGATGTACAGCGACATCACAGGTTACCTGCAAACCTTTTTTCTTGGCTTCGCGGATCAGGTCGACGGAGCGCTCGGTTGATATGGTACTAAAATGTATTCTCGATTCGGTGTATTCAGCCAGGTAAAGGTCACGCGCAACCATCAGCTCTTCAGCCAATGAAGGGATTCCTTTCATGCCCAAAAGCGTGCTTACCTCGCCTTCGTGCACCTTGGCTTTTCCGGCTATAGCGGTATCCTCGGGATATGACAACACCAGTGCATTAAAACCTTTGGTATATAAAAGCGCGCGTTCCATCAATCCTGCGTCCTGAACCGGGCGGTTACCATCTGTAAATGCCCTTGCACCGCTTTGATACATATCATACATCTCGGCCAGGTCTTTTCCGTCTCTTTTGTAGGATATGGCGCCTAAAGGATAAAAATCAACCAGGTTATTTTTTGCCCTGTTCATCAGGTATTCGATCTCCGCCTTTGAATGTACAGGGGGTTGGGTATTTGGCATCAAAGCTACACCAGTAAAACCACCCGCAGCAGCGGCCTGTGTTCCGGTATGCAAATCTTCCTTGGTTTCGAGACCAAGTTCGCCAATATTACAATTCAGATCAAAAAAGCCGGGAGCAAGATATTTGTCTCTGGCGTCAAAATTTTCGAAATCAGAATGAATAGTAGGGGCAATTTTGGTGATCTGTCCTTTTTCGATCAATACATCAACAACTTGCTGATTAAAAGGCGAACCCGGGTCAGAGATAGTTGCAGATTTGATAAGCAAATTCATTAGCGCTGCTTTAAGAATGGAATGTTTCGACTCACGGCATGCTTGAAAGTAGCTGTTTTTCAGGCTTATAAAACCTGACGAGCAATATTTCGGCTGCCAGAAAAATCAATGCCAAAATTATACAAAGTTTCCATAATTGAAGGCCAAAATTTAAATCGGATACTTCCCCTTTTATCGAGCCTTGCCTGGGCTGTAAAACATTTGCTGCCGTCGGAAATAATTGCTTCAAGGTACCTGCACTCAAATAACTCATATCCGACTCTTTACGGTTGTCATTGAACGCTAATACTGACAAAATACTATCCTGTTTTTTTAGTTCGTAATTGCCTGTTTCCTTCAACTGATCAGAAATATAAAGCAGCGTACTGCCCTCCTGCTGTCTAACGTCGGGTATAATACTTTGTTCGCCTTTAACCAATTTCAGTATTTGCTTCTCGCTGCTTTGAATTGCTGGTACTTCTATGCTTTGGTCTTCACCAAGTGTATAAAATAGAGGCTGATCGTGCCCACTTAATAAAGCGATACGGAATAGAACAGGCACCAGCAAAGCATGACGCTGCAGGTTGCTGAAATCGTCATTTAAGGCAACTGCTGATACATAAACTTTGCCTCTGCCGCTGTGATATCCTGTCCAGAAAGGTTGCTTGCCGGGTAATTCCATCAAACTCTCCCCTTTGCCTGAAGAGGAACCTAACTGGTAATACTTTTTTACCACAGGCAGATCGGGGTTTTCAGGATAGGATTCGAAAATGTTTTTGAAGACTGGATTTTGTAGATTGATCGCTGATACTTTTGTTTCCCCGATCATTAATTTATCAGGATATGCAACACCCATTGGTTGCAAAAAGGTTTTATAATTGGCCAGATCAGCTTCGGCGGATGGGAAAAATATCAGCGTACCACCTTTGGAAATATAGGCCCTTAACTGCTGCGCCAATCCTGTGGAGATGGTCTTTATATCACTTAAAACAATTAACGGATAAGTATTCAGTCCAGCATAGTCTACATTTCCGTCATCTGCCTGCTTTGCAGCAAAAAAAGGATCAGTATCAAACACTGTTTTTAAAAAAGGGTTTGGCGTTTCGCCATAGATCAGTAAAACAGGTAATTGCTGCTGCACGTTAAAGGTGAAGTAAAACTGGTTATCAAAAGTGACCGGGTTATCCTGCAACTGTATTTCGGCGCGTTGCCAGCCGCTTTGCAGGCCTGAAAAAGAAAGCGTATCGTTTTGTACCGACCTCGGGTTGATGGTAAAACTGCCCAATGCTTTTGGCTCTTTATTGATCAATAGTTTTAGTGGTATCTTCTCCGCTTTTTCACCAGCATAATTGTGCAGGCGAACAACCAGTTTTTCGCTTTCATTAGGGCGATGGACCGCAGTCAATAACCAAACTGAATCCACAGTCACATTTGGCAATTCACTGGCTTTTAATTGAACCAGATTAAAGTGTATCCCATCATCCATTTTTACCGCCTTTCCATCAGTTATGTTCTTCTGGAAATCGGATATCACATAAGCAGCACGGATAGCACCGGGTTGTGTATTCAGCACGCTTTGCTGGCGGTTAACAATCTGCTGCAAACTGCGGCTTTGCGGACTTATCTTTACGCCATCAACCGCATCATTAAACTCATCCCGGCTTAATAAACGCTGATGTTTGCCTTCAAAATCCTGGGTTAGTAATTGAAAACGGTCGTTAACGCTATAAGCTGAGGCAATCTCCTTTGCGCGGCGTTTAGCTTCATCCAGTAAAGTTCCCTCTTTATTGAGGGTTTGCATGGAGTAAGAATTATCTATAAAAATGCTTAACACTTGCTGTTTTCCGGCATTAGTTGCATTTTTTCCGGGGATATATGGCCGGGCAAAAGCAAATATCAAAAACAGCAAGGCCAACAATCTGGCTGCAAGAATCATTCGTTCTTTCAGGTTGCGGCGTGAAGCTTGCTGCTCTTTTACTTCCTTCAAAAACTGCACGTTACTGAAATACACCTTATGATATTTACGAAAATTAAACAGATGTATAATTACAGGGATAGCCAGGGATATTAATGCAAACAGAAAAGCAGGATATAGAAAATGCATTACGGATGTGCGAATGTGCTGATTACAAATGTGCAAATTTAACTGCAAATGTGCAGCCTTGTCGATGAGTCATTTGTTAGCCTAAAACAATAAATAATCGAAATAGCTTATTATGAAAATGAAATGGCACATTGGTTGTTCGGGGTTTCACTATAAGGATTGGCGGGGTAAATTCTATC
>Ga0157375_10006089_pt1 | contig 10517 bp, 8 predicted proteins | sample M35metaG_FD_115311 | JGI IMG/M metagenome (GOLD analysis project Ga0157375, IMG submission 115311) | Miscanthus rhizosphere microbial communities from Kellogg Biological Station, Michigan, USA - M3-5 metaG | ecosystem: Host-associated > Plants > Roots > Rhizosphere > Soil | place: USA: Michigan... | reverse complement strand
GCCGATGCCGAGGAACAGCGAGGCGCCGTCGAGGTTGAATGAGTAGCCCACCGGCACCACAAAGCTCACCAGCGAAGGCGGCACGCCGTAGGTTTCAAGTTTTTTCATCAGTTGCGGCATCACCGCCGCCGAGCTGGCGGTGGAGAAGGCGAGGACCAGCTCATCCTTGATATGGCGCATCAGCGCAAACAGGTTGATCCCGCACAGCCGCGCGATGAGGTTGAGCACCACCAGCACAAAAAACACGATGGACAGGTAGCTGACCATGATCAGCTTGGCCAGCGGCAGCAGTGAGCCGAAGCCGAAGTTGGCCACGGTCACGGCGATCATGCCGAACACGCCGATGGGCGAGTAGGCCATGATCATCGAGGTGACCTTGAACATCGCATCCGACACGCCGCGCATCAGTGCGATCACCGGGTCCTTGCGTTCAGCCGGCAGGCGCGACACGCCCAGGCCGAACATCACCGCGAAGAACAGCACCGACAACAGGCTGCCCTGGGCCATGGAACTGATCACGTTGTCAGGGATGATGCCGACGATGATCTGCCCCAGGCTATGGCTGCCGCCGCCACTGGTTGGCAAGGTGATATTCGCCGCCTGCAGGCTGGCCAGTTCGGTCCCGGCGCCGGGCTGGAGCAGGTTGCCGATGACCAGGCCGACGATGATCGCCAGGGTAGTGATGCAGAAGAAATAGCCCAGGGACTTCACCCCGATGCGGCCCAGTGTTTTGCCGTCGCCGTGCCCGGCGATGCCCACGACCATGCAGGCGAACACAATGGGCACCACGATCATCTTCATCAGCTTGATAAAAATATCGCCGGCCGGTTGTAAAACGTTATCCACCAGCCACGGCCGGGATTCGGGAAAGCGATGCAGCAGGGCGCCGATGGCAATGCCGGCGAGCAGGCCGAGCATGATTTGCCAGACCAGCGGAATACGGGGCGTGTGCATGGGAATGCCTCATCTGAGATCAATGATTTTTAAGTTGTTGTTCTAGGCAGTCAAAAAGGCGGCCGTCCGCTGGCCGCCGGGTGCAGCCGGGGTATCAGCGCAGGTCGTGACAGGCGTCTTGCAGGCGGCGGCAGCCTTCTTCGATCACGCTCCGGGAGCTGGCGAACGACAGGCGCACATACGGCGACATGCCGTACGCCGCGCCGCTCACCGTGGCCAGGCCGTAGTCGCGCAGCAGGTAGTCGACCAATTGGGTGTCGCTTTCCAGGCGATCACCCTGTGGCGTGAGCTTGCCCATCAGCCGGCTGACGTTGACGAACACGTAGAACGCGCCGTCCGGCGGGGTCACGCTCAACTCGGGAATGCCGGCCAGCAACACCAACATCAAGGCGCGGCGTTGGCGGTATTCTTCGCGCATGTCGGCGATGGGCGTTTGGTCACCGGCAAACGCCGCCACCGCCGCGGCCTGGCTCAGGGAACTGGGGCAGGTGGTGGTTTGCGAGAGCAGTTTGGCGATGGCCGCGATCAGCCACGCGGGGCCTGCACCAAAACCCAGGCGCCAGCCGGTCATGGCGTAGCCTTTGGAGGCGCCGTTGACGATCAGCGTGCGCGACTTGAGGTCGGGCGCCAGGCGCGTCAGCGGCAGGTGCCGGGCGTCGCCATACACGAAGTGTTCGTAGATCTCGTCGGCCATGACCAGCACATGGGGATGACGGCGCAACACCTCGGCCAGCGCCAGCAGCTCGGCTTCGGTGTACACCGCGCCGCTGGGATTGTTCGGGCTGTTGAGGATCACCCATTTGGTCTTCGCGGTGATGGCGTGTTCCAGCACCTGCGGGGTCAGCTTGAAGCCCAGGCTCTCGTCGCCGGGGATGATCACCGGTGTGGCGTCATTGAGCCGCGCGATGTCCGGGTACGACACCCAGTACGGCGTGTGCACGATGACTTCATCGCCGCGATTGAGTGTGGCCGCCAGCGCGTGATAGATGATGTGCTTGCCGCCGCAGCCGGCGACCACTTCGTCCAGCCCGTACACCAGGTCATTGTCCCGTTGCAGTTTCAGGCAGATCGCCTGGCGCAACGCGAGGGTGCCGGCGGTGGCGGTGTAGTGGGTGTCGCCGCTGCGCATCGCCTGGCTGGCGGCTTCGAGGATGTGCGCCGGGGTGTCGAAGTCCGGCTCGCCGACGGTGAAGTTGACGATATCGCGGCCCTGGGCGCGCAGCTCGGTGACCAGGGCATTGGCCGCCACGCTGGGGGAGGGCGCAATGCCCAGCACCCGTTCGGACAAAAATGCAGTACTCATGAGGGCTTCCTTCAGTCCGCCAGGCCAGCGTTTTGCAGCACTTTGTCGATCCAGCTCTGGCGCAGGTTGCCGGTGGCGATTTCGGCTTTCACGGCTTCTTCATGCTCGGCATGTGCTCCGGCACGGCGCAGCACTTCGGCGGCGTCGGCCTGGGAGAACGCGACCAGGCCGTCTTCATCGCCCACCACCAGGTCACCCGGGTTGATCAGCATGCCGCCGATGGACACTGGCACGTTCACCTCGCCCGGGCCGGTCTTGTAGGGGCCGGTGTGCACCACGGCGCGGGCGTAGCAGGGGGTGTCGTCGAAGCTCGCGACATCGCGGATCGCACCGTCGATCACAAACCCCACACAGCCGCGTTGCTGGGCGTAGAGCTTGACCAGCTCGCCGATCACCGCGTTGTTGGTGTCGCCCTGGCCATCCACTACCAGCACATGGCCGGGCTGCAGCAGGCTCATCGCCTTGTAGATCAGCAGGTTGTCGCCAGGCCGGGTCTTTACCGTGATCGCCGTGCCCACCAGTTTGCCGGTGCGGTTGTAGCGTGTCAGGCCGCGGGCGCCGATGTGCCGGCCGAGGTTGTCACTGATGTGCGGCGTGACCACGTGGGCAAACGCTTCGACCAGCTCGGCCGGGGCCATGGGGGCGTTGGGAAGGATGCGGGAACCGGGCAAGGACATGGCAAATCTCCAGAATTATTAGATAGCGATGAGCTATGGCCGGATCTTAGGAGCGATGAAGCGACAGTTTTAGCGATATTTTATGATGTGATAGCATCGCTTTTTCTCATGAGTCTGGCCGCCTTGATTACCTTCAAACAAATCGATGCGCTGTACTGGATCGCCGAACTGGGCAGTTTTGAAGCGGCGGCCAACAAGCTCAACATGTCTCAATCGGCCATCTCCAAGCGCATCCAGGAGTTGGAAGAGACCTTTGATGTGGAGATTTTCGACCGCAGCAAACGCAATGCCCGGCTCACCGAAAAGGGCGGCGAACTGCTCGATTACGCCAAGGATTTGCTCCAGAGCCGCGACCAATTGCTTGAGCGGGTCAGCGCGCGCAAGGTGCTGGTGCGCCGGTTTCGCCTGGGCGTCACCGAACTCACTGCCCTGACCTGGTTGCCGGCGCTGGTGGAGGCGCTGCGTCAGGCTTACCCGAAAGTGCAGATCGAACCGTCGGTGGAACTGAGCAGCGAGTTGTTTCGCAAGCTGGAGAGCGATCAGCTCGATCTGGTGATCGTGCCCGACGTCTACAGCGACCCGCGTTTTCACAGCACGCCGCTGCAGTGCGTGGAAAACGCCTGGATGTGTTCGCCCGGCCTTGTCCCGGATGCCGACCCGATCAGCCTGGAAACCCTGGCCAGTTACACCGTGCTCACCCAGGGCGCGCATTCCGGCACGGGGTTGATCTACGAACGCTGGCTGGCGGCGCACAACGTGCAGATGCCGCGCACCCTGACCAGCCATAACCTGCTGGTGCAGGTGGGGCTGGCGCTGTCGGGGATCGGCGTGAGTTACCTGCCCAAGGCGTGCCTGTCGCACCTGATCGAGCAAGGTACCTTGCGCGCCCTGATCACCCAGCCGGAACTGCCGAGCATTCAGTACGTGGCGCTGCACCGGGTGGACCGGCAGTTTGGCTTGAACCAGGACGTGGCGCAGCTGGCGCAGGAGTGTTGTGATTATTCGAAGTTGTTGCTGTGAGCCTGGCCTGCTCGCCACAACAAGCCCTGCTCGCTCCAGATTCAGGCATTCATGGCCGACAACCTGGCCAGCCCCGCCAGCCGGTCGATCAACTCACTGCGCCCATGCTTGAGAAACGCCAGTTGATAATTCACCGGCACCGGCGGCACCTCCAGTACCACTTCCTGAAATTCACCGCGCTCGATTTCCCCCACAAACAATCCCCTGGGAAAGCAACTGCTGCCGACCCCGGCGCGAATCAATGCGAGCAACGCAAACAGGCTGTTGCTGCCGTACACATGGTTGAACTCCAGACCCTGTTCGGCGAACAGCTGCTCGCAACGGTGGGTGATGCCCGAGTCCGGCCCCTGCACGATGATCGGCCACAGCGCGAGCTGTTTGAGTGACAGCGTGGTGCCGACCGGAAACAGCCCCGGCGGGGCCAGCCAGGTGAATTCGATGGACTGCAGCGGGATGGCCGCCATGGCGGCGGTCACGTAGTCCTGCGGGATCACGACCAGGTCGAGGTCGCCGTCCAGCAGCTTGCGTTGCAGGCGCGCGGAGAGGTCCACGTCGGGGTGCAATTCGATGTCCGGCAATGCCGCCTTGCTGCGCGCCACGAAATCGGTAAACCAGGTGATGGTCACCAGCTCGGTGAGGCCCATGCGTACCGTGCGCAGGGGCTGGCGGCTGGCGTGACGCAAGGCTTCAAGGCCTGCCAGGCTGTGGATCAGGCCCTCGCTGACTTCCAGCAATTCCGCGCCCTTGGCACTCAACTGCGCCTTGTGGTTGCCGGGCTGGAACAAGGGCAGGCAGGCCTGTTTTTCCAGTTCCTGCAAGCGTTTGCTGGTGGCTGACTGGGTGATGAACAGGCGTGTGGCGGCGCGTTGCACGGTGCCCAGTTTTGAGGTCCAGTAGAACGCTTCGATCTGTTTGATATTGATCATGCCGGCTGCCCGAAAGGTTGTTGCAGGTCGCAATGCTGGCCCATCAGTTCCACCACGTGGCGATGGAACGGGCTGTAGCCGTCGGCCCGGGCCAGCGCCACATAGGGCGTGGTGGGCAGCGGCGGTTCGACGTCGAGTTTCACCAGCTGCCCGGTGAGCAGGTAGGGCGCAGCAGTGGCGTCGGGCAAGTAGGTCACGCCCAGGCCGGACACGGTGAGGCCGATCAGTGCCGCCAGGCTGCTGCACGGAATATGTGCACTGGGGCTGGCCTGATGGGCCGCCAGCCAGCTGTCCATCAGCAAGCCGGAACCGGAGGATTTGCCCTGGGCCAGCAGGGTAAAGCGGGTCAGGTCTTCCAGCGTCAGCGGCTGGCTCGGGTCCAGCAGGCCGGGCGCGCAGAACCAGTTGTTGTGCACTTCATCGAGCCGCACCTTGATCAGCCCGTTACTGCTGAAGGCATCCGGCACCACGATCACGTCCACATGCCCGGCCATCAGCAAGCTGTGCAGGCGTACGCTCAGCTCCACCTCGGGCTCGATGCGCACCCTGGGGTAGTCGGCGGCAATCGCCTGGATCAGGCGTGGCAGCCAGGTCAGGGCGCTCAACTCGGTGATACCGATGCGCAGCTTGCGGCTGAGCACTTCGGGGCTGAGCAGGCAACTGTTGACGATCTCGCGTTGCAGCAGCACGTCCCGCGCCTGGGCCACCACCTGCGCCGCCAGTGCCGTGGGTTTGGCCCCGCGACCGCTGCGGTCGAACAGGGCAAAACCGAGCCAGTGTTCCAGTTCCTGGATCTGCCGCGAAATGGCCGATTGCACTTGGCCCAGGCGGTTGGCGGCGCCGTCGAAGGTGCCGTGGTCGACCACGGCGATCAACGCTTCCAGCTGTTTGAAGGTAGGCACCGAGATATTCTCATCATGATTTGGAATATTTTTAGTTCACGGAATATCTCTATGTCTACTTAAATTTCCTCGGCACTATCTGGCTCACGGCCTACTGGCGTGAGGGTTTCTTCACGACGTACCGACCATAACTCCAAGAAAAACCGGTGAAGAAATGAAAGCTGATTCCAAACCCGCCAGCCGTTTTCGCTGGGTCGTGGCGGCGCTGTTTTTCCTTGCGTACATGGTGGCGGGTGCCGACCGTGCCAACATTGGCGTGGTGGTGCCCTTCATCAAGCAGGAATACCACCTGAGCAACACCGACATCGGTGCCCTGGCCAGCCTGTTCTACCTGACCTACGCCATCGTGCAGATTCCCGCCGGTTACCTGTTCGGCCGCTACGGCATTCGCAAACTGCTGACCGGCTCGCTGATTCTGACGTCGCTCTCCACCTTGCTGATCGGCTTCACCAGCAGCGTGCTGCAACTCAAGCTGGCGCGTGCCTTGTTGGGGGCGGCGGAAGGGCCGATCAATATCGGCATCATTTCGATCATCAACCGCTGGTTCCCGGCACGGGAGAAGGGCTTCGCCACCGGTATTTTCATGTCGGCGGCCAAGGTGGCCCCGGCCATCGTGCCGCCGTTGTGCGCGTGGATCGTGCACCTGTATGGCTGGCGCGAAGTGTTCTTTATTTTCGCCATCCCGGGGTTTTTCGTCGGCGTGTTGTGGTGGTGGCTGGTGAAGGACGACCCGGCCGACAGCCGCCATTGCTCGCCGGCCGAGCTGCACTATATTCAGGACAGCGGCCCGCAGAGCCAGGCACTGAACAAACCGATGGTGCGCATTCCGGCCGGGTTCGACCGGCTGATGCGCACCCGTGAAACCCCTTTGCTGAGTGACAACAAAAGCATCCTCGCCTCATGGAACGTATGGGCCTGTGCGCTGGGTTACTTCCTGATGGTCGGCATCACCTATTCGATCATGACGTGGGTGCCCACCTACCTGATCACCGTCAAACAGTATTCCGTATTGAAAATGGGCATGGTCGCTTCGGCGCCGTGGGTCGGCGCGATCATCGGCAACCTGCTGGGGGGCTGGCTGTCGGACCGCGTGTTCGACCGCCGGCGCAAACCGGCGATGCTGATCAGCTCCCTCGCCACCGTGATCATGATGTTCGTGCTGCTCAACGCGCCCACCGATCTGTTGTTGCTGTCGGCGGTTTTCCTGTTGGCCGGCATCCTGTTGAACATAGGTTACTCGACCTTTCTGGTGTACCCGATGGGTCTGGCGACCAAGGCCCGCGTGCCGTTCGCCGCCTCCATCGTCAATACCGGCGGCTCGCTGGGCGGCGCGTTCACGCCGTTCGTGGTCGGGCTGTTGCTGGACCATTTCAATTGGGACTACGTGTTTGGTTTTCTCGGCGTGAGTTCGCTGATCACCTTCGCCATTGTGCTCACCATGATCGAGCCACGTCCTGCCACACCCGTTAATGCCCAGGAGCGCGTATGAATAGCGTCATGCAGGTCTGTCGTCTCGATTTCTGGATCAGCCCAGTGTTCGACGAGATGATCCGCAGCCACCCGCAACTGGCCTTGCAGGTGATGCCGCGCCAGGGCGACGATGCCCGCACCCTGGCGGCCCTGCGCAATGCGCATGCCTACCACGTGTCGGCGGCCAAAGACGAATTGCCCGCGCACTGGTTCGCCAACCAGGCGCTGATCGAACAGTGCCCGCACCTGCTCTGTGTTTCTTCCGGCGGTGCAGGGTTCGACACCGTGGACGTGGCCGCCTGCACCCGCGCCGGCATTGCCGTAGTCAACCAGGCCGGGGCCAATGCCCATTCGGTGGCCGAACACACCTTTGGCCTTTTGCTGGCGGTGGTCAAACGTATCGTCGAGTCGGATCACACGCTGCGGCATGCCAAGGGTTTCAGCCGCGAAGATTTGATGGGCGAAGAGATCCACGGGCGCACCATCGGCCTGATCGGACTGGGAGAAATCGGCGGGCGCGTGGCGCGCATCGCCCACGGCTTTGGGTTGGACGTGTTGGCTTACGACCCGCACCTGAGCCGCGAAACAATACAGGCCCGCGGCGCAACGCCGGTGACCCTGGCCGAGCTGTTGCAGCGCAGTGATTTCGTCTCGCTGCACTGCCCGCTGGATGCCGGCACCCGCCACCTGATGGGCGCCGACCAGTTCGCGGCGATGAAACCGGGCGCGGTGTTTTTATCCACCGCCCGCGGTGGCATTCATGATGAAGCGGCCCTGTTCGAGGCGCTGAAAAAAGGCCAGCTCAGTGGCGCCGGGCTGGACGTGTGGGCCTGTGAACCCCCGCCTCACCATGCGCCGCTGTTGAGCCTGACGAATGTGGTCGCCACCTTTCACACGGCGGGCGTTACCCACGGCGGCCGACGCAATGTGGCGCGCTCGTCGGCAGCGCAGATCGCGGCGATCCTGCGCGGTGAACGGCCGCCCCACCTGCTCAATCCCGAGGTGTGGGAAGTGGTCAGCGAGCGTATAAACGCACGTTGAACCTCATATATTTAAAGTATTCAAACCACGTTATTTAGATATTTTTCATAGGTGGGCGGCACTGGTAGGCTCTAAAAAAAACAAGAGAAGTGCCGGTCATGTTCATAAGCCTGTCCACCTCCATGAAACCCTTCTGCCGCCTTTTTGCGACCCTCGCCCTGATGGGCACACTGACCAGTTGCGCCAAGGTCGATGTGCACGGCGAAAGCGCCGACAAGCCCGACGCCGATGCCCGCCAGGTCTTGCGCCTGGGCCACGACGCCAGTGCCTATCCGTTTTTGGTCTACGCCAACACCGACCTCTACAACCCGCCTTCAACCATCGAGCGCGCGGTGATCATATTGCATGGCGTGCAACGCGACGGTGACCAGTACTTCAACACCGGCCGCAAGTTGCTGGGCAATGCTCACCTGCCGAGTGCGAGTACCTTGTTGATCGCGCCGAACTTCCTTACTCCCACCGACTCCGGTGTCAGCGATGACATGCCGCTGTGGCCCCGCGACAAGTGGATGCATGGCATCGAGTCTCAGTTCGGGCGCAAGGGCATTCCGGCCTTCCAGGTACTCGATGACGTGGTCGGCTATTTGTCCGACCGCCAGCGCTACCCGGCGCTCAAGGAAATCGTGATGGTCAGCCACTCGGCCGGCGCGCAGTTGATGCAGCGCTACGCGGTGATGAATGACCTCGACGCAGGCCTCAAGGCCCATGGCCTGACGATTCGCTACGTGGTCGCCAGCCCTTCGAGCTATGTGTACTTCGACGACAATCGCCTGCAGAACGGCGTGTTCAAACCCGTGGTCTCCATCCTGTGCCCCAGCTACAGCCGCTACCGCTACGGCATCGAGGGCGCGCCCGCGTACCTGCTGAACCAGCACCTGTCGAGCCGCCAGGTGTTTGCCCGCTATGCCGCGCGGGACATCACCTACCTGGTCGGTGCGCAGGACAACAACCCCACCAGCCGCGTGCTCGACACCTCCTGTGGCGCCAATTACCAGGGTGACACGCGACTTGATCGGCAGCTGAACTTCGTGAGCTACGAGCAGTTCCTGTCGAACCAGTGGCAGATCCCGCTGCGCCACCCGCAGCACACGATTCCAGGCATCGGCCACAACGCGGCGCGATTGCTCGGTGATAAAGCCGTCGCACGGATGCTGTTCCCTTAAGCCCCACGTTTTCGCCCAACGCTGCGTCTCGATAAAAACAATAAGAGAACTGTATGAGCCCAACACTTCCCATCACCCGGGCGCATCGCGCCTGGGGGCCTGGCGCATTGTCGCTGCTGGCCGTTGCCTTGCTCACCGCCCACGCCCAAGCCGACACATTGCCGTCCTCCGGCACGCTGTTCGACAACAGCCGCTCGGTGCTGCGTCCCACGGATAACGCGCAGCCGGCACCGCCCGGCAGTGTGCGCATCGAAAGCCAGAACGATGAACCGGTGCCCACTGCCAGCACCTCGACCCTGCAGTTGCAGGTGCGCCGGTTTGTGGTGAAGGGCAATCGCGAACTCAGCGACGCCCAGCTGCAGGCCGCATTGCAACCCTATGTCGGCAAGACCCTCGGCCTCGACGGTTTGCGTGACGCGGCGGCGCAGGTCACTGCGTTGTATCGCGCACGCGGTTACCTGGTGGCGCGCGCCTATCTGCCGGCGCAGGATATTCAAAACGGCCAGGTCACGGTCGGCATTTCCGAAGGCGTGATCGGCCAGGTCAGCGCCTTGCCCGACGCCGATGTACGCCTGCGCCCCGGCGTGCAACAGCAATTCATCAATGCACTGCCCACCGGCACCATCATCCGCGAGCAGGACCTGGAGCGCGTGCTGCTGCGCTTGTCGGACATCACAGGCGTGGCGGTGCACGCCATTTTGCGTCCGTCGCAGCAGCCTGGCGCCGCCGACATTGTGCTCAAGCTCAGTGAAATGACCGCGATCACCGCCCGCGCGACGATCGACAATTACGGTAACTACTACACCGGCGCCAACCGTCTGACCTCCAGCGTCAGCCTTAACGATGCACTGGGCCTGGGTGACAGCTTTACCGCCACGTCGCAGAACTCTTTCGAAGGCCTGAACATCAAGGGCGTCGGCTACCAGCAGCCGCTGGGCGCGACGGGCATTTCGGTGGGCGCCAACTACGCCGAACTTGAATACAAGATCGGCAAAAACCTCAAGGGCCTGGACGCCGACGGCACTGCGCAGGTGTCCTCGGTGTTTATCAACAGCACGTTG
>Ga0157375_10006088_pt1 | contig 10521 bp, 7 predicted proteins | sample M35metaG_FD_115311 | JGI IMG/M metagenome (GOLD analysis project Ga0157375, IMG submission 115311) | Miscanthus rhizosphere microbial communities from Kellogg Biological Station, Michigan, USA - M3-5 metaG | ecosystem: Host-associated > Plants > Roots > Rhizosphere > Soil | place: USA: Michigan... | reverse complement strand
TTGACCAGGCCGTAGCCGCGATAGGTCGTGCTCGTCATCGCCGGCAGGTTCGTCGACGTCAGGCGGTAGCCGCCCTGGTCGCGGTGTGCATTGAGCTCGAGCGCCTTGGGCAGCACGCCATGATCGAAGTTGACCGAAACCGGCCAGTGCGCCGTTGGGATCGCGTTGTTGCTCGGCGTCAGCACGATGTTGCTCCACAGCTCGATCTCTTCGGAGCCATCGACATGGGTGATGCCATCGTGACGGAACTGGGCGTCGGTCAGGTCGGCGCGCATCAGGATCGACTTGGTCTCGCCGGCGTGCAGAGTGAACGTCGACGGGATCGCCGTGAACTTGATGCCGTTCTGCTCGATCTCGCCCTCGCCGGTGTTCCAGCGATCGTAGGTCCACGGGCCGGCGCTGACGGTCCAGGTGCCGTCACGCGTTGCCTTGACCGTGCGCACCCACGAACAGATATCGCGGCAATGGTTGTCGACGAGTTGCGGCAGGTTCAACTGCAGCACGTCGCCGCCGTTGTACGGATTGGCGTAGGCGAAATTCCCCGCGGTCTCGTCCATGACCAGGCCCGAGTTGACGGCCTTGAGCACGTCGACGCGGCCTGCGCCGCCGCGATACGTGCCGGCCGGCTTGGCCGGGCTGTAATCTGTGCCTCCGTAGGTGACGGTCTGCGAGGCGGTCATCTGCAACGCCGATTGCACTTCGGCCGGCGTCCAGTTCGGGTGCGCCTGGCGCAGCAGCGCCATCGAACCGGCAACGTGCGGGCTGGCCATCGAGGTGCCGCTCAGGATTGCCCAGTCGCGCGACAACGCCGAATCGGCATCGAACGGATGCTCGTCGGCGTATGCGGCGAAGATGTCCACGCCCGGCGCGCTGATGCCCGGCGACAGGCTGCCCATATAGGTGCTGCTCGGGCCACGCGAGGAGAAGTCCGCGAGCACGTCGCCCGCTGCCGGATCGATCGTGCGCGTGATCGTCGTGGCCGAAATCGTCGCGTTGTGGGCTGCGCCACCGTCGGCCATCCAGTCGTACAGCGCCTGGCCGTCCCATGAATGCAACTGGATGCCGGCGAGCGGATAGGTGTCGTTGACGAGGTCGTCGTCGTCGCTCGGATACCCGGCGTTGACGAGGACGAAGCCGCCGGCGCCGCCGGCCTGCACGTTGAACGCCTTCAATACGCGCGCCACGTCACCACGCTTGCAGACGACGATCTGGTTGGATGTGAACGTCGCCGGCGCGAATGCATTCGCACACAGCTCGTCGCCAAAGTCGGCGGCGTTGACCAGTGCACCGGCCTTGCCCAGCGCTGAAATGCCGCCGTAGGTCGTGTAATCCTGGTTGACGAAATCCGGGGCGGGGTTCGTGCCGCTCAGCCCGAATTGCTTCTGCGGAATGTTCAGGACGCGGTCGTGCGAGGCAGCCGCGACCACGAGATACCACGGCGCGGAATGCGACAGCGTGTAGAAATCCGGACCGGCGTTGCCGGCGGACGCCGCGATGGCGATACCGGATTCGCGCGCCGACAAAAATGCCAGTGCGGTCGCGTCGTTCCACGGGAAGCCCTCGCCGCCGCCGATCGAGAAGTTGATGACATCGACGCCATCGTCGATTGCCTGGTCGACCGCGGTGAGAATCGCTTCATCGGGGCACCCGCCGGTCGGGAAGCAGACCTGGTAGGCGACGATGTTCGCGTGCGGCGCGACGCCGGAGACCTGTGCGAACGTGAAGCCGGTCGGCGTACCGTTGCCGTCGCCGAGCGACGAACCGAGCAGCGGCACATTGTTCACGACGTTGCCGGCCACGGTGCTTGCGGTATGGCTGCCGTGGCCGTTGTAGTCCTCGCCGCTGGGCGGACGAACGCCATCGAAGCTGTCGGTGATGACCGGCCAGCTCCACACGCCGATCAGCTTGTCGTTGCAGGTTGCGTGTCCGGTCGCGCAATCGCCGAGGTAGTTGCCGGCGCCGAGCGGATTGACGTGGTGATAGCCGTCGCCGCCGATGGCAGCGAACGACGGATGATCGGTATTGGAGCCCGTATCGACGATGCCGACGACGATGCCATCACCCTTGTAGGGAGCGAACGTGCTCGCTCCGCCTGACCAGACCGCCTTCGCGCCGATGAATTCGGGGCCGCGATCGGTCTGCAGTGGGCGCAGTTCGGAGCGCTGTACGTACGCAACCTGGGGCAGCTGGGCCATCGCCAGCGCCTGCTTCTGCGTCAGCGTGACCGTATAAGCGTTCAGCGCGTCGGTGAAATGGCGCCGCACCTTGGCGTCGATACCCTTGCCGTGCGCAGCCTTGAGCACCGCGTCATGCCGGCCCTGAAGGTACTTGCGATAGGCGCCGACGGCTGCGCCCTGGGATTTCGATGGGCCGTGCGTACCCGGCTTGTGCTTGAACTCTTCGCGCGTGGCGGCGTAACCCTTCACGCGTCCATCGTATGTGGCGACCGGGAGGTCGGTCAGGCGCACGATATAGACGTCGCTGCCTTCGCGCTCGGCTTCGGCCTTGACCTTGCTGCGGCTGGAGGCCGGCCGGACTTGCTGGTTCAGGCCACCGGGACTACCCCGTTGGGTCTTGGGAGCGGGGCTTGCGCTGTCCTGCGCCTTGGATGGTGCCGACAGGGCGATCTGCTGCAAGCTGGTCGGTGCCGCGATACCCGCCGCGGCCGTTACGGACGCGACGCAACCGACGAGCAGACTGGCGCAGGCCGGTCCACGGAGAAATGATGTACGCACTGGTGAACTCCCGATGACAAGAAAGGACCGTCCCCAAACCGGCGCGGGATCATCGGGGTAATGCGAGCCGCAGGCTATTCGCCGGGCATTCGGCTTTCATTCGGGCTGTGTTTTGCGGGCCGCTAGAGCAGTAGAACGGCGCTGTGAGGCCGCATCCGGGTTATTGCTTGGCCGCCCGGGTCGAGATCGGCACCGTCAACGCGTCGGCCGGAATCCTGCGTTCGCCGGCCAGGGCGTTGGCGCGCGCCAATGCGTTCTGACGCGCTTCGTTGCGGCCCAGTGCCGCGTAAAGCCGCGCTTCGAGCACGGCGCACATGAAGTCCTGATCGGCCCAGCGCGAGACGCGGCCGACTTCGACCGCCGCAGCCTCGATGTCGCCATCGGCGAACAGGGCATCGGCGTAGCTTTTGGCCACGGTTGCGATCTCGTGGGGAATCGCCGAGCGCGCGGCCAGATCGCGCGCGGCATCGAAGGCCTCGCGCCAGCCTTTGCCGTCGCCGAAGCGCAGCGTGTATTCGGCCTGGGCGAGGCGGGCGAATACGCGTGCGCGCGGATCGCCGGTCTGTTCCGCCCAGCGATCGAGCGCGGCGATCGTTTCGATGGACTTGCCCGGATCCGCGCCCCGCATGGTGGCGCGGACTTCGCTGAGCCATGCATCCGCGCGCAAACGCGAATAGCCCGGTGCATCCAGCGCGGACACGGCACGCTCGGCCAGGTCGCGGGCCGCACCGACGTTATTGCCGTCCAGTTCGAGCCGCGCGAGAACGACACCCGCCATCGCGACCGCGACCGGGTCCTTGCTGGTGCTGCGAAGGCGATCGAGCGAATCCCGCGATTCGCGCAGGCGTCCGACGGCCGCGAGCGCGCCGGCGCGTGCCAGGGTCAGCGATTCCAGCGTCGACTGGTTGTCGATCCGTTGCGCGAGCGCCTGTGCGGCGTCAGCCGCCTGCAACGCCGAGCGGCCGTCGAGCAGCGCCAGATAACAGCTGATCTGGCCGATGTAGGTATAGATCGCTTCGTTCAACGCGCCCCATTGCTTGAAGCCTTCGGTCGCGGCGATGAACTGCGGCAACGCCTGAGCCGGCCGGCCCTGGTCGAGATCGAGAAAACCTTCGTTCGCCGCGACGCGTACGAGCGCCAGCGTGTCGTTGGCCTGGCGCAGCGCGATGCGCGCGCGCGCGTAGTCGGCGGCGGCCGCGTCGAAATGGCGCTGTTCCTCGGCGGCGCCGGCGCGGCCGAGATAGGCGATGCCGAGCTGCGCCGGTTCCGATCGCGGTTCGAGCAGCGCAATGGCTTCATCGAATGCGCGCTCGGCCTGCTCCGGCTTGTCCTCGCGCACGGCAATGGATCCGAGTCCGTTGAGAATGCTCGCGCGCAACACCGGAGCGGTCTTCGCCGGCGCTTCGTCGAGCAGCGCGACCAGCCGTTCGCGCGCGGCGTCGAGCTTGCCGCTGCGAAAATCGATCTTGGCCAGGCGAACGCCGACCTCGGCCGACTGCTGCTCTTCGGCCGATGCCTGGGCGATCAGCGCGCGCGCGCTGTCCGGGTCGTCGGCCAGCACCGCCGCGTCGATGCGCTTGAGCAGCACTGCATCGGATCCGGCTTCCGCGGTCGTGTCGGCCGGGCTCCGGCCGAGCGCTACGAGCAGCTTGTCCGCGGCTGCGCGCGCCGCCGCCGCGACGTCGCGCGCGCGCGCGTCGACCGCGTAACGCTTTCCGGCGCCGTCGTCGGCATCCAGACTGACTTGCCATTGCGCGTCGGCCTGCTGCACGCGCGGCGTCACGAGCAGCCGCGCTGCCAGCGCCTCGCGCACGTCGGCACTGCGATTGGCGGCCGGTGCATTGAGCAGGGCGACAACATCTTCGCTCGGCACGCTCGGCAGACCCGAGCTGCGCAACCGGCCGGCGACGATGTCCATCACGCCCAGGCGCATCCAGGCCGATTCCGTTCCGGCTTCGACGGCCGCCGGCAGGACGGCGCCAGTCAAGCCCTGATTGGCGCTAGCGGCCGCGCCGCCGGGGTTCGATTTGTCCGCGTGAGGGCGCAGCGCCCAGACCGCAACGACGAGCAATGCGGCTGCGATCAAGGCGCCAATCAGGATTCCTGTCGCAGGCTGGCGTCTCGACCGTACGCTCGACGGTTCTCTGGCAGGCGCCTCCGCGGCTTCAACCTGCGCGTCGATGTCTGATGCGGGCGCGGGCTGTATCGGCGCCGGTGGCGCGGTCACGCCCGGTTCGGCGCTGTCGTGAATCTCGAACGCACCGACCCAACGGTAGCCGAAGCGCGGAATCGTGCGCAGCGCGCGCTGGTCCTTGGCATCGTCGCCGAGTTCACGGCGAATGCGCAGCACGGTCTGGCCGAGCAGCGTATCGCTGATCTGCGTCTTGCCCCAGACCGCGGCGACAAGCTCGTCGCGACCGACCGCGCGATCGTGCCGCTCGAGCAGATACGTCAGGCAATCGAATACATGCGGCGGCAGCGCGATCAGCCGGTCGTCACGCCACAACTCGCGCAAAGCCGGATTGATGCGGTACTCGCCAAAACTGTAACTGCGACTCATCGACCGCAGTTTAACTCGCCGCGAAAGTTTGGACACTGCCGCAAAGGGCTGTTGCGATCAGGGCGAGCGAGCGTGCGGCCTGGAGGCAACGGCCCCGGGCGCTTCGTGCGATTGTGTCGCCATCGCCGCCCGTTGCGCGCGCTTGTGCCGCCGCGCCAGAACTGCGATCGCGATGGCGCCGGCGATCAGGCCGACGTGCAGCGTGGCCATGCGCCACAACAGCAGCGCGGTCGCCAGGGTGGGCCCCGGCACCCAGGTGATCAGCGTTGCGCTCAAGCCAAGTTCCGCGCTTCCCGCGCCTGCCGGCACGCCGGTCCAGGACGCGGCCTGCAACACGAATACCTGTAGCAGGAAAATCAGCGGGAACGACACCGGGTAGCCGAGCAGCAGCAAGGCAAGCCACAAGATGCCATAGCGCGTCACTTGCTGCAGCACGGTCAGCGCGAAGATGTAAAAAAGAAACAACGGGCCGGCCGCGAACACGAGTTGCGCGTCGGCGCGCATCTTTTTCAGAAATTCCGTAACGGCATGCTGCGCGCGCGCCAGGCGCGGCCAGCGGCTGCCGAACGAAATCGCTCCGAGCCAGCGTGCCAGCCGTTGCCGTGACAGCCAGGCGACGAGCGCCGCCAGCGCAATCAGCGCGCTCGTTGCCAGGGCAACCGTGCTCAGGCTGCGCGGCACGTCGGACCAGAGCAGGCCGAGCGCGGCGAGCGGTAGCGCCACGACGAAGAACAGGACGTCCATGCCCTGGTCGGCCGCCGTCACCGCAGCGGCGCCGCTGGACGAGGCGCCGGCCCGACGCAGGTAGTACACGCTGGCCGCGTAGCCGCCGACGCCGCCCGGCGTCGTGATGAAGGCAAAGTCGGTCGCCAGCGAAATGCCGAGCGATCGCAACAGGCTCGCGCGCACGCCGAGCCGGCGCAGCAGCACCTGCAACTTGAGCGCGCGCCCGGCCCAGCTCGCGACGATCAGTGCAAAAATACCAAAGTATCCTTGTATAGAAAAGTGCAAGGCCGCGAGCAGCGCATCGCGGCCGCCGAGCACGATCGGCACGACCAGCGTGGCCGCGACCGCGGCCGCGATCAGCAGGCGGCCGACGCGATGCGCGTGGCGAATCGCCGCCGGCGAACCGGCTTTCGGCGCGCCGGTCACGACGCCAGCCTTTTCTCCCCGGAGAGGTAACGGGTCTTCAGCAGGATGTCCCACAGCGGCGTCGTCACGCCGAAGTTGCTGTGCGGGTGATAGTGGTGGATGTGGTGCGCGGCCGCCCAGCGCCTGGCCAGCGGCCGGCGGAAACGCACCGCATGGAAAATCGTGTGGGTCAGGCCGTAGGCGGCGTAGCCGGCCGCCATGCCGCCGGTGAACAACAGTGCCGCCGACGCCGGCAGTGCGATGCTCAGGCCGCCGGCCAGCAGCAGCGCCACGAGCGGCGGCAGGAAGAACGGCAGCGAGTCGTACGCCTGCGGTTCCTCGTGGTGCTTGCGATGGCCCTGCTCGAGCACGTGGACCGAACCGTGGAAGAGCCAGCGGTGGAAACAGTATTCGACGAAGCTGAACAGGACGAGCCCGAACAGGGCAATCGAAATAGCCAGCGCCGGAGTCAGGTCGGGGCGGCGCAGGCCGAGATACAGCAGCACGCAACTGACGAGCACATCGGCGGCGAGGCCGGCGCGAGCGTTTGCGCGCGTCGTCGACATTCGCTCGATTCCACGCAGCACCCGTTGCCATGCCTGCGCACCGGCCGACCGCGACTGCGCGGCTGCCGGGCCATCGAAGCGCGACGGATTGGCGGGATCGCCGGTGCGGTGAATGCGGTTTGTCATGGGCGAGTCTTTTCTCATCATATTGGATCAGGCCGACAAGCGGGCGCTGCCTGGCGGCCTTGGTGTTGCGCAGACCGCCACACGCGACCCACCCGCGCTCATGCGCGCCGCGAGTCTACGGAGCGGATGTTGCGGCCTTCTCAAACAAGGCAACGGGTCGGCGCCGGCCGTTTTTTGCCATGCCCGGAACAAATGGTCGCAGCTGTCCGAAAGACGGCAAGGCATTCACGCACGTTACCGCCGGAGAGCGGCGGGGAACCGGGCTCGCAAAATCGCGATGCCGTTCGGATTATCGCAGATTCGGGACCAAGCGCGCGCGCCGGCGCTTCAGCGATGCCCGGTCAGGAACAGCACCAGCCACAGCGCCACGACCGCAGCGATCAACAGTGATACGGCCGATGTCTGCTGTTTGTGCGGGTCACTCATGCGCTGCTCGTTCTCGTTGCTGAAGCCGTTGCCTTCCGTCCGTGCCTCGGCCGGCGCCCGATGCGCGCGCCGGTCGAATGTCGCGTGCGGCCCGCGCAATCCCGATGACGGGCGCGGAGCGGCCTGGCTCAGGCTCAGCCGCGGCCCGGGCAGAAGGCGCACCGGCCGGCGAATTCGGAACAAGGCCATTACGGCTCTCTGCTTGGCGGACGTCATGGGTTTAGCAAATTGCATGCCGCCGCCTGGGCACGAGAATGGCCGGGCTCATGCGGTTGCGGCTGCGCCCGCACGGGCCGGGTGACCGCCTGCGGCGATCGATGCGCCGCATCGGGGCAGCAGTGGCGGACGCGGGGCCCGGGTACACTGGGGACGTGTGGCACGGGGGAATGGACCGCCATGAGCGTCAATTCGAGTGATCTGGCCAGGCTTTACCCGCTCGACAAGCTGCGTGCGGAAAACCTCGAGCAACTCGCCCGCGAGGCCGGTTCCGACGAGGCCGGTCGCGGCGCCGTGCTGTTCAAAGCCGGCGACAGCGACGAGGAGACCATTTTCCTGCTTTCCGGCCGCGTCCGCGGTGTATATCCGGACGGGCGCAAAAAGGACATCGACGCGAGCACATTGCAGGGGCGCTATGCACTCGGCGACCTGCAGCCGCGCCGCTTCACCGCGACGGTGACGTCTCTGAGCGCGGCGCTGGTCCGCATCGATCGCCGCTACCTGGAAAAGATCCAGACCTGGGACCAGCTCTCTCGCGCCGAGAACTTCCGCTACTACGATCCGTCGCCGGAAGCCAACCGCTGGGTGTTCCGCCTGTTGCAGTCGCGCGCGTTGCACAAGCTGCCGTCGGGCAACATTGAACGCATGTTCCAGCAGTTCGAGGAGATCGAGGTCAAGGCCGGCGATGTTGTCATCCGCGAAGGCGATGCCGCGGATTTCTACTACGTGATCAAGGATGGCGCCGCATCGGTGACGAAGAAGCTGGAGACCGGCAGCGCGGTCGTCGCCTATCTCGTGCGCGGCGACACGTTCGGCGAAGACGCGCTGCTGGCCAGCACGTTGCGCAACGCGACCGTGACGATGATCAAGGACGGCAAGCTGATGCGCCTGTCGAAGAAGGCGTTCGAGGAAGTCATGAAGCCGCCGGCAGTCGATTGGCTGTCGCCCGGCATGGCTTCGATCATGGCGCGGCAGGGTGCGATCGTCGTCGATGTGCGCATGAAGGAGGAACACGCCCGGCGCGCGATCAAGGACGCGATCAACGTGCCGCTCTACACGATGCGCGAAACGGTGGCGAACTTCGACAAGTCGAAGAAATACATCGTTTACTGCAACACCGGCGAACGCAGCGCCGCCGCCGCGTTCATCCTCGGCAAGCTGGGCTTCGAGGTATATGCGCTGCAGGGCGGGATATCGGGGATGATCCGGCAGATAGAGAAAAAGCAGTGAGGTCGGCCGCTGGCGCGGCCTCGTTAGGTCGCACGCTACGCGTGCTCGTGAGGTCGGCTGCTTCGCAGCCTTGTGAGGAGTGAGATAGGCGATTCGCCGCCGATCCTGCCCCGACTTACGAGCGCGCGCAGCGCGCGACCTGACGAGCCGCGCAGCGGCGGCCTAACGAGCGTGCGTTAGCACGCGGCCTCACGCCATCACCGACCCGCCAATCAAAACAACATCCGCCGGCCGCTTTGCAAACAAACCAACGCAAACGACACCTGTAATCTGGTTCAGATCCGCTTCGAGTCCCACCGGATCCGAGATGCGCAGGTTGTGCACGTCGAGGATCCAGTTGCCGTTGTCGGTGACCGTGCCGTCGCGCCATACCGGCTGCCCGCCGCGGCGCACGATCTCGCGCGCGACGTAGCCGCGCGCCATCGGGATCACTTCGACCGGCAGCGGAAAGCGCCCGAGCACGTCGACGCGCTTGCTCGCATCGATCATGCAGACGAATTTGCGCGACGCGGCAGCGATGATTTTTTCGCGCGTCAACGCCGCTCCGCCGCCCTTGATCAGGCACTTGTGCGGATCGCACTCGTCGGCGCCATCGACGTACAGCGACAGTTCGCCGACGCTGTTGAGATCGACGACCGGAATGCCGAGCTGCTTGAGCAATGCGGTGCTTTTTTCCGAGCTCGACACCGTGGCCTCGATGCGCCCGCGGATCTTGCCGAGTTCGTCGATGAAGTGGGCGACAGTGCTGCCCGTGCCGACGCCGACGACGCTGCCTTCCTCGACGTAGCCGACCGCCTGTTGGGCGGCCAGGCGCTTTTGCTCTTCGACGTTCATGCGATCTCCGGACGGCAGGCTGATTGTTTCATTCCAGACCGAGGACAAAATCCCATTCGGGCTGCGTCACCGGCATGACCGAGAGCCGGTTGCCGGGGCGCAGCAGGATCATGCCGTTCAGTTCGTCGTGCTGCTTGAGCTCGGTCAGCGTGATGACGCGCTTGAGCTTGCGCTTGTATTTGACGTCGACCATGAGCCAGCGCGGCGCGTCGCGCGGACTGCCGGCGTCGAAGTAGGCGCTTTTCGGATCGAACTGGGTCGGATCCGCATAGGCCGATGCCGCGACCTCGGCGACGCCGGCGACGCCGGGCACGGCGCAACTGGAATGGTAGAACAGCACGCCGTCGCCCCTGCGCATGCCGTCGCGCATGTAGTTGCGCGCCTGGTAGTTGCGCACGCCGGTCCACGGCTCGCTCTTCCTGCGCTTCAAGTCGTCGATCGAGAACTCGTCCGGTTCGGTTTTCATCAGCCAGTAGTTCATGGCATCTCAATCCAGGTGATTCGAGGTCAAGACGTTTCTGCGGGTCTGAGCTGTTAAAGCGAAAGATTGAACCACGAAGAACACGAAGAACACGAAGAGGAGCCAGGGCGAAGCAAGCGGCAAGTGAAACAGACCAGACTGAGTGCCTTTGTTTTCATTCCAGTCTCGATCTCTTTTCGCCGTTTCTTCTTGCATGCTTTCCTTCGTGTTCTTCGT
>Ga0157375_10006087_pt1 | contig 10521 bp, 10 predicted proteins | sample M35metaG_FD_115311 | JGI IMG/M metagenome (GOLD analysis project Ga0157375, IMG submission 115311) | Miscanthus rhizosphere microbial communities from Kellogg Biological Station, Michigan, USA - M3-5 metaG | ecosystem: Host-associated > Plants > Roots > Rhizosphere > Soil | place: USA: Michigan... | reverse complement strand
CTCTAGGTCAAAGACGAAGGGCAACGGTAGGAGCTACTCGCGGATGCCTTCGAAGAGTTCTTTGACCCGCGCAAAGAAGCCGCTCGATGCCGGGCTTGTGTCGGGGTTTGAGGCTTCCTCGAACGCCCTCAGGAGATCGCGCTGCTTGCGCGACAGGTTCTTCGGCGTCTCGACCTCGACCTGGATGTAAAGGTCGCCTTGCTGCTTCGAGCGGAGCACCGGCATGCCCTTAGCCTTAAGCCGGAACTGCTTGCCGCTTTCCGTTCCTTCCGGGATTTTTACTCGCGTCCTGCCGCCGTCGATGGTCGGCACCTCGATCTGCCCCCCAAGCGTCGCCGTGGTCATCGCGATCGGCACGCGACAGAACAGATCGGCGCCGTCACGCTGGAAGAACTCGTGCGGCTTGATCGAGAGGAAGATGTAGAGGTCACCCGGCGGCCCGCCGCGAATTCCGGCCTCGCCCTCACCCGCGAGCCTGATGCGCGTGCCGTCTTCGACACCGATGGGAATTGTAACGGACAGTGTGCGTTCGCGCGTGACGCGGCCAGCGCCGTTGCAGGACGGGCAGGGAGTGTCGATGGTCTCGCCACGTCCCTGACACGACGGGCAAGTGCGCTCGATGGTGAAGAAACCCTGGCTTGCCCGCACTTTGCCGATACCGCCGCAGGTACGGCAGGTGGACGGCGAGGTGCCGGCCTTGGCGCCCGAACCCGAGCAGCTCTCGCAAGTGACGGATGTCGGCACCCTGATCTGCGCGTTCTTGCCTTCGTACGCTTCGGCGAGCGTGATCTCCATGTTGTAGCGAAGGTCGGCGCCGCGCTCGCGCGCCGAGCGCTGCCGCGGCCGGCGCTGGCCCATGAACTCGCCGAACAGATCGTCGAACATCGCCGACATCGATGCCGAAAAGTCGGCGCCAAAACCATGGCCCGCGCCGCCGCCAAGGCCTGGGTCGAAGGCAGCGTGCCCAAAGCGGTCGTAAGCCGCCCGGCGCTGCGGATCCTTCAGCGCCTCGTAGGCTTCGTTGACTTCCTTGAAACGCTTTTCGGCCGTGGGGTCGCCATTGCAACTATCTGGGTGACATTGCTTGGCGAGGCGGCGAAACGCGGCCTTGATCTCGCTGTCACGAGCGCCGCGGGAAACGCCCAGAACCTCGTAGTAGCACCGTTTTGCCATCACCCCTCCGGCCCTTTACACCGCCGCTTGCCTTCGGCCGCGCTTAAGCCTCTTCTGTTGGGCAAGGCGCCCGGCCGATTTCGGCCGAGCGCCTGCCGGCTCGTCTCGTTACGCCGACTTCTTGCTGTCGTCGTCTTTGACTTCCTCGAAGTCGACATCGACCACCTTGTCATCCGAACCGCCGGACGCAGCCTGTGGCCCTCCGCCTCCGCCTGCGGCCTGGCCCTGGCTCGCCTGATACATCGCTTCGCCGAGCTTCATCGAGGCTTGCGCAAGCGCGTCGGTCTTGGCCTTGATCGTGTCTTTGTCCTCACCCTGGAGGGCGGTTTTCAGCTCGGCAACCGCGGTCTCGACCAGACTCTTGTCGCCGGCAGGAACCTTGTCGCCATAGTCTTTCAGCATCCGCTCGGTCGAGTGGACCAGCGCTTCGCCCTGGTTCTTGATCTCGACCAGCTCGCGCCGCTTCTTGTCCTCGTCGGCGTGAGCCTCGGCCTCCTTGACCATCCGGTTGATGTCGGCTTCGGTCAGACCGCCGGACGCCTGGATGCGGATCGATTGCTCCTTGCCGGTCGCCTTGTCGGTCGCCGACACATTCACGATACCATTCGCGTCGATGTCGAAGGTCACCTCGATCTGCGGCACGCCGCGGGGGGCCGGCGGAATGCCGACGAGATCGAACTGGCCTAGCAGTTTGTTGTCGGCCGCCATCTCGCGCTCGCCCTGGAAGACGCGAATGGTGACCGCGTTCTGATTGTCCTCCGCCGTCGAGAACACCTGGCTCTTCTTGGTGGGGATCGTGGTGTTGCGATCGATGAGTCGGGTGAATACGCCGCCCAAGGTCTCGATGCCGAGCGAGAGCGGAGTGACGTCGAGCAGGAGCACGTCCTTGACGTCGCCTTGCAGCACGCCGGCCTGAATTGCGGCGCCGACCGCCACCACCTCGTCTGGGTTCACGCCCTTATGAGGTTCGCGGCCGAAGAAGTTCTTCACTGTCTCGACGACTTTCGGCATGCGGGTCATGCCGCCGACGAGAACCACCTCATTGATCTCGGCCGGCTTGAGCCCGGCATCCTTCAACGCATTCTGGCAAGGGCCAATGGTCTTCTGGATGAGGTCGTCAACCAAGCTCTCGAGCTTTGCCCGTGTGAGCTTCATGGTGAGATGCTTCGGTCCGGACTTGTCAGCCGTGATGAACGGCAGATTGATCTCGGTCTGCTGCGTCGATGACAGCTCGATTTTTGCTTTTTCGGCTGCCTCTTTCAGGCGCTGGAGGGCAAGCTTGTCGCCACGCAGGTCGATGCCGGATTCCTTTTTGAACTCGTTGGCGAGGTAATCGACGATACGCATGTCGAAGTCCTCGCCACCAAGGAACGTGTCGCCGTTGGTCGACTTCACCTCGAACACGCCGTCGCCGATCTCGAGAATCGAGATGTCGAACGTGCCGCCGCCCAAATCGTAGACAGCGATGGTCTCGCCCGACTTCTTCTCAAGTCCGTAGGCGAGCGCAGCCGCGGTCGGCTCGTTGATGATGCGCAAGACTTCGAGGCCGGCAATCTTGCCCGCGTCCTTGGTGGCTTGGCGCTGTGCGTCATTGAAGTAGGCGGGGACGGTGATGACCGCCTGCTCGACTTTCTGGCCGAGATAGGACTCTGCCGTCTCCTTCATCTTCTGAAGGATGTAGGCCGAGATCTGCGAGGGAGAATATTGCTTGCCGTGGGATTCGACCCAGGCGTCGCCATTCGAGGCGCGAACGATCTTGTAGGGGACAAGCTTCTTGTCCTTCTCGACCATGGGGTCGTCCCAACGACGGCCGATCAGGCGTTTGATGGCGAAAAATGTGTTCTCAGGATTGGTGACGGCTTGTCGCTTGGCAGGAAGGCCTACGAGGATTTCGCCGTCGTCGGTGAAGGCGACCATCGATGGCGTGGTACGCATGCCCTCGGCATTCTCGATGACCTTCGGGGTCTTTCCCTCCATCACGGCGACACAAGAGTTGGTCGTGCCGAGATCGATTCCGATCACTTTCGCCATTTACAACCTCTCTTTCCGGCAGACCGCCCGGGCCCGCGACCGGCACCCGGCTTCGCGCAGAATTTAAGCGTCGGTCCCAACGATTTTGGCGTGCCCGCCGACTCAACCGGCGGTGTTCCGCGCTTATATAGGTGGCAACCCTATGGCTCGCAAGGAGAAGCGGGTGCGTCGGACGCGTCGCGGTGAAGCGTCTCACGCGACGCGCTTCCATGCGGCGATGAGAATGGGAGTGAGGCAGTAGTAGCGCCCGTCGGCGGCAGCATCGGCCATGTCGGCTTTGAAAGCTTCGGCCCTCACTGGGTCGGCGATGCCGAGCTCTGCCGCGGAAGCAAACAGTCCCTGGTACACGCCGACCAACATGGCGGCCATGTCCTTTAACGGCAGGTACTTGGCCTCGGTCAGAGTGCCGTCTGGGAGTCCGATGCCGGCAGCTTCGAATTGGGCAGGAAGTTGACGGCCCGCCCGCAGGTTGCGGCCATGGCCCCTGAATACACCCTCGAATACGCGATTGAACTCGGCCATGGCTGGGCATGGAGGCTCGATGGCGATCGCCCCAAAGTCGAACTCTTGCGCCGCCACGACGCCGCCTAGCCTGGTCCACATCATCATCTTCTCGAGCACAGCCACCGGGTCTTGCATGTGCATGAGGAAGAGGCGGCAATAGGTGAGGTCGAAGGGAGAACCCGGTAGCTTGTCAAGCTCGAGCACATTGGCTTGGATGAGCTCAAACTCCGCGCCGCCTCCGGCGCGAAGATCGGCAAGCGCCTGGGTGCCGAGCTTGTCGTCGATCTCGATACCGGTGACGCGACCTTGAGGCCCGACACGGTCAGCCATCAACCGCATTACCGCGCCGGGTCCCGCGCCCACATCGAGTGCGCTCATGCCCTGGCCAAGCCCGACTTTGTCGAGGACCGCCTCGGTCGCCGATTGCCACATGCTCGCCTGGTCTCGCAGGCGCTGATATTCGCCAGCGTCCCGCGCGTGGATGTAGCCGTCGGGATTGACCTTTCGCGCGCCTATCTCCACAGGGACTCGTCTCCTCAATTAGAGTCTATGCCGCTATATGGCTGAACCTAAGGCAGGCTTTGGGCCGGAGCAAAGGTCGCGTGAGGTATTTTCCAGGAAGAATGGATGAAGCCGCGCAAAACGCGCTTCTTGACGAGATAAGGCGGATAATCACCGTGGCGCCGCTCTTCACCCCAACCATGCCGCGTTCGGGCAAGCCGATGAGCGTGCGCATGACGAATTGCGGTCCGCTCGGCTGGGTCACCGACAAGGAGGGCGGTTATCGCTACCAGGCCACGCATCCCGTGACGGGGAAACCATGGCCTCCGATGCCGCAAATGCTGCACGACCTTTGGCAGGAGCTTGCGGACTACCGGTTTCCGCCGGAAGCCTGCCTCGTCAATTACTACGCGGGCGAGGCCAAGATGGGGTTGCACCAAGACAAGGACGAGGAGGATTTCGCGGCGCCCGTGCTGTCAGTGTCGCTCGGCGATACCGGCATCTTCCGCCTCGGCGGAACATCGCGCAAAGACCCGACAGAGAAACTGGAACTGAAGTCAGGCGATGTGGTGCTGCTGGGCGGAGTTGATCGACTCGCCTATCACGGCATCGACCGCATCATTCCTGGTACATCGGGACTCATTGCCGAAGGCGGGCGCTTCAACCTCACTTTGCGCCGTGTGACCAAGCCAAAGTGAGTTTGATCTGAACTCGGAGATCAGTCGCCGGGCGGAAAATCGTCGTTGGCAGGCCGCCGCTGTCCGAAGCCATCGCCATCCCCTTGCTGCGGCTTGCTCGGCTTGGCCCCGCCTTTGGCAACCGCCACAAGCGCAGGCCTGAGGCATCGGTCGCCGATCGTGTAGCCGGCCTGCATGACGTCGACCACCGTGCCCTCCGGAACGTCTGCGTTCTGCACTTCATACATCGCCTGGTGGCAGTTCGGATCGAAGCGCTGTCCAAGCGGCTCGATGCGGGTGACGCCGTGGCGCTCGAGCACGTTCAGGAGCTCGCGCTCGGTAATCTCGACGCCGTCTAGGAAGATCTTGAGCGCGGGATCCTGAGAGGCGGCCTCGGCTGGCACGTGCTCGATAGTGCGCTTGAGATTGTCGCCGACGGTCAGCACGTCGCGGGCGAAATTGGAGATGGCATAGCTGGCGGTGTCGGCCTTCTCCCGCTCGGTGCGCCGGCGCAGATTCTCCATGTCGGCCATGGTCCTGAGCAGCCGATCGCGCATCTCGGCGTTCTCATTGAGCAAGGCTTCCAGGTCGACACCCAGCTGCGCGCCAGGGTCGGCATTGTTATTTGGGCTCTCGGCTTTCGGGGATTCGGCAGATGCCGCCTGATCCTCGTGAGCCTCGCGCTGATTGGTTTTGTCGTCGGGCATGGACGGCTCGGCGAAGCTGTTTCACTCGGAAGTAAGCGGGATATCTACCGTAAGGTTGCAAAAATCAAGGGACAAGGCGGCCAAGAAGCCTGGCCGTGAAATCGACCATGGGAATGATGCGCGCATAATTGAGCCGCGTCGGACCGATCACCCCCAATACGCCAACTATTTTCTGCTCGGTATCCTCGAACGGCGACACGATCAGCGCCGAACCTGATAGCGAGAACAGCTTGTTCTCGGCGCCGATGAAGATGCGCACGCCTTCGCCGCGCTCGGCAACGCCAAGAAGCTGCATCAGGTCGGTCTTGGCATCGAGATCCTCGAACAGGAGCCGCACGCGCTCGAGGTCCTCCATGGCTTTGACGTCTTCGAGCAGATGGGCGCGGCCGCACACGATGAGGCTCTTATGGTCGTCGCCATTGCCGGACCACGTGGCAAGTCCTTCGGTCACGACCCGAGCGGTGAGCTCGTCGAGCTGAGCCCGCTTCGCCTCGATCTCCCGCTCGATACGGATACGCGCCTCGGCGAGAGTGAGCCCGCTGATGCGCGCATTGATGTAATTCGAGGCTTCATGCAACGATGAGAGCGGCAGGTTCTCCGGCAATGCGACGATGCGGTTCTCGACGTCGCCGTCCTCGGCGACGAGGACGGCGAGCGCCCTGCCCTGACCGAGATTGACGAACTCGATTTGCTTGAGCCTCTTGCTCTGCTTCTCGACCAGAACCACGCCGGCGCAGCCAGAGAGGCCCGACAGCAGCTCGCCGGCTTCGCCGAGGAGATCCTCGAGCGCGCGGCGTCTGCCGCTGCCGACGATCCGGCTTTCGATCTGGCTACGCTCCTCGTTGCTGATGTCGCCGATCTCGAGCAATCCGTCGATGAACAGGCGCAAGCCCGTATGCGTGGGTAATCGGCCCGCGCTGGTATGCGGCGCATAGATGAGGCCGAGGCTTTCGAGGTCGGACATCACGTTGCGCACCGAGGCTGGCGACAGCGTCATCGGCAGCGCTCGGCTCAAATTGCGGGAGCCGACCGGCTCGCCGGTGGCGAGATAAGCCTCGACGATGCGCTTGAAGATCTCACGCGAGCGCTCGTTAAGCTGGCGCAAGCCCACGGCGGCTTCGGCCGCAACCCTGGCTTCGTTGACGTCGGTATGGCGCATAGCGGAGCGAATTTAGGAGCACCCTCGCGACCCGTCAAACTCGCCCTTCTAGTTGACCTGGGCAAACTCGGGCGCGATGGGAGGCGCGAACTCGTCGGGGGCGCCGAAATGGGCAAAGTAGCGCGACTTGATCGCCTCGACCGGCATGATGATGAACACGTCCGTCGTGCCGAACTGGTGGTCGATCACGGCGCCATCGCCGACATAGGCGCCCACGCGTAGATAGCCTTTGATCAAGGGGGGCAGCGCTTTCAGCGCCCGGCGGGCATTGATCCGTTCGCGCGGCATCATATTCATGTCGACCCGCAGATGATGATGAGCCGTCACCCGCCACTCCTCCGGCGCGAGTGCTGTATGGTAAAGGAAGCTCAGGGCCTCGGCGTGCTTGGTAGGATCGATCCCCTCGAAGCTGGCTCAGCCGATCATAACGTCAACGCCGTGCTCCCGCACATAAGACCATACGCCCTGCCATAGGAGCTCCAGCGTCCGCTTGTTGCGATAAGGCTTGAGAACGCAGGAGCGGCCAAGCTCCATGAAGCTGTAATCGGGCTTGGCCTGGATCAGCGGCGCGATGTCGTATTCGCCTTGCGTGTAGAAGCCGTCATAGAGGTCGGCCACCTCCTGGCGCAGCACCCGATACGTTCCGACGACCTTTGACCGCCTCCAGCGGCGTCCGTCGGTGGGATCACCGCGGTCGATCACGAGGAGATGGTCGAACACGGTGTCAAAGGCATCCTCGTCGCGCCGGGACAAAATGGCGAGCGCATCGGGAACCGCCGACATCTCTTCGTAGAAGACCTTGTAACGCAGCCGCTGGGCACGCCTGATCTCGCCGCGCTTCCTGGCGAGCCTGACCTCGAGACAGCCGAGACGACCATAGACTTTGGCAGGCTGAAAGCGGCGCGCGAGGACTCCGCCAACATTGAAGCGGCGGCGGCCCGTGAAGGGGAACATGCCCTGGTTTGGCCTGAACATCAGGTTCGGAAAAATGGGCCCTCCGCGAAATCTGCCGGCGAACCGTCCTGACGTCGACTTGATCGTCATGAGAGCCTGGTTGCTAAGTCCTAAAGCGGTCGCTCCGGGTGGCCGCAGGCTAGTTGAGCCATCGCGCCCGCTATGCCCTGATTCGGCCACAACACTCGCCGGTTAGCAAACCAATTCGAATTTCATATGACGGTCATCGCCACACGCCCTTTGTGGCTGTTTCGCCTGGAAAATTCGACGCTGATTGTATCGCGGTTCACCGGAATCACCCCCCTGTCTCTTCCTGGTGGGCGCCCGCGGAACTCAAGTCTGACCGCAGATACCGATATTCGTGCCAGGTAAGAGCGATCACTGCGGCATCTACCGCGCTGAGGACGAGCAGCCATACAGAGTTGGTGAAGCTATACCGGTACAATTGGTAGACGATGAATAATCCGAACACGGCGATCGCGAGCGGATAATACCAGAGCTTCCGACGCAGGAGACCGATGATGAGCCATAGCTTTATGACGCCGTGGCTCAATAAATAAAACGCTGTGAAGCGCTGCGTGCTAAGCGACAGATTCTGTGCGAGATGCAGCAGATAGTTGGCGACCAGGTCGCGCGGGTCCTTGGCCAGCGCGGCTTGGGTTATGGCTTGTACGAAGTCCAACAAGGCGTGCTGGCTAACCGAGTAAACCGCTACTCCGCCGATAATTTCCAGGAGCGCAAACAGACCTTTGAAAATGAGGCTCGCCTCAAAAACTAGGCGGATGTTCTTCTCGGTAAGCAGCGTCTCGCGGCGCATGGAGTGCCTAGCGTCCTTCGATAACATCGCAGGTTCAAGCTTCAACTCCGCAGGAATCGTGGGGACCACGATAAATAACAAGCAACGCTGCCTTTTTGCTTGGCTCAGCGCTATTCCGCGGTGGGCGAGACGTGGAAATCAAGGACGTTAGGCAGACCAGCCAGGGTTCCCGCCAACGCCTTGAAGTTTTTGAGGGCGAAGGTGCTGACGACCATCTTGTATTCGAACATCGCCCCACTCCCGGTTTGCCGATAATCGACCTGGTGAATGGTAAAGCCCAGCTCCGCCAAGATCCGCTCCAGGTCGTCCTGGCTCATGATGTGGCCCTTGGCAAAGCAGAGCGTTAGCCGCGCGAAGCATTGACGCATCACGCGCCATTCGAGCCACCGCAACGTTGCAAGAGTGAAAAGCACTGCGAAAGTGGCGAGCACCGCCGGATAGTAGAATCCGAGTCCGTAGATGATCCCAAGCGCCGCCGTGAACCACAGCGAAGCAGCCGTGATGAGTCCGCCGACGTTGAAGAATCCCTGCTTGAAAATCACGCCGGCTCCAAGGAAGCCGATGCCGGTCATGATGCCTTGGATCACGCGACTCGGATTTGGCGCTGAAATTCTGATCGACCGGGATGCCGAGCCAGGTCGCCTGATAGACAGGCACCAGCATGAGCATCGCCAAGACAGACAAGCGCGTGAGTTCGAAACCCGGCCGGCCTTCCTCGAAACCGATCAGGGCGCCCGCGAGAAGCGCCGCTCCGAGCCGGACGTATGCGGTGCTGTGGGGTCGGGAACTTCTTATAGGGGATGAGGAAGCCTGCCCGTCAAAACCCAGCAGCGCACCACTACGTTGTTCCCGCCCTGGGCTTTCCATTGGCCGCGTTCCTGAGGAGGAGCGCGCGTAGGCCCTGCGCCTTCGTCTCTCGTTATCGCGCTTTATCGGGTGAAGAAACTTAGGGTCCACTGAAAAGTTGTTGGAGCAGTGAGCCGATACCATCAATTGCGAGTCGACCTCGAACATTGCCGAGAGCGAGTTCGATACGCTCAGCGACAGCTTGAGGATTATACGCTCACCGCCGATTTGAGCACTGAGTTAGCCCCGACAACCCTACGGAAGCTGGCTGATGATCTAAAGCGGGCGCACGATGACACCCGCAGCCTACAAAAAGAACTCGATGACCTGATGGACTAAGTCAGGTGGCCGTCACATTTGCAGGTCTGCTTATGGCGCTAAAGCAGACATCGTGCTCGCGGAGGCAAAGGGTCTGCTTTTGACCCACATCGAACATTCCCCCCGCCGCTACTGAAGCGGCGATACCGTGTAAATCTGGTCGAGCATCTTCTGCATGATTGTATTGGCTGTCGTCTTGCCATCGAGTGAAATCGTCAGGCTCGTCCATATTATCAGTGTCACATCATTGACTGGATCGTAGCCCATGAACGAGTTGTAGCCGGGCATCTCGCCGCCGTGAAAATACACGTTGTTCGGCCCAAAGGTGATCTCGGTGATCCCATACCCATATTTCTGTCCGAGACGTGGGTGCTTGAACGCGATGGCGAGCAGCTCCTCCGGTGTCCAAGCCCTGGTCGGGTCATTGTCTAGGCTTCCCGTGAGTTCCGGCGCTGAGGTGTGGTTGTACAGGCCGCTTCGCATCTTAAGGAGCTCACTGATCGTGATGTCGTCTCCATTGGGAACGCCCTCGACATTTTCGAGACCGGATCGTCGAAACGCAGTTTTCCTTCCTGGGCCAGCAGCACGATAATGGCAGCTGTCATTGTCTTGGTGTTCGAGGCGATCCTGAAATGCGTGTCGGCGCGCGGCGGGGTCATGCCGCCCCAACTCCGTCGCCCCGTAGCCGAAAGTGAAATCGCCCTGTGGCGTGCGCAACAGAACCATGGTCCCCGGCAGCAGAAGCTCCTTGGCTGTCGCCTCCACGACGCCTTGAAGCGCGACCGGGTCGAACGGCTTGAGATTTGTTGTTGCGTCCGCCGTCCCGCTGACGGG
>Ga0157375_10006084_pt1 | contig 10526 bp, 8 predicted proteins | sample M35metaG_FD_115311 | JGI IMG/M metagenome (GOLD analysis project Ga0157375, IMG submission 115311) | Miscanthus rhizosphere microbial communities from Kellogg Biological Station, Michigan, USA - M3-5 metaG | ecosystem: Host-associated > Plants > Roots > Rhizosphere > Soil | place: USA: Michigan... | reverse complement strand
GATGGCGGCGCGAACTGGAATGCCGTGCTGACCCTCGGTTATCCGTATTACTGGTACGGGGTACAGGCGCTAAGCGCCGACGACGTCGTCATTGCCGGATTCTTCGACAGCAACTATGGCGTTCAGCGTGCCGTTGTTCGCTGGAGCCATGATGGCGGAGCGTCGTGGTCTGAGGACCTGATCCTCAGTGAGACCTATTGGGCGCAACGCGTCCACTTCTGGGATTACGATACCGGATTCGCGACAGCTATCACTGGCAATCCGAATCTGCAGTTCCGCACGACCTCGGGCGGGTGGCAGTTGTCCGACTGGACCACGTCTGTCATCGATCCATACGGCGGCTGGTTCGGCCGCCAGTTCAGCGCGTTGCCTAACGGACATGTGCGCATGTCCGGTATCACCTACTGTGAGAGCCTGGACTACGCGAGCACCTGGAACTGCGGCCCCCCGATCGATTCCGTTTCGGATTTTGCGACGTTCTTTCTCGACGACAAGCGCGGCTGGGTCGGCGGCGGTGTCATCAGCATTCCGACGGCGGGTTGGGTCCACCGGACCACAGATGGAGGCACCACGTGGAGCGGGCGTACGCTGAATTCCCCTTGGCAGATTCGCGAGATCATTTTCGTGAACGCGAAGGACGGTTGGGCCGCCGGCGGGGCCGGCGATGCCGGCGGCGCCTACGTTAGCCACGACGGCGGACAGTCCTGGCAGCTCGAACTTGACGCGGGCGTAGGACTCACATCCTGCGCCACCGCGGATTACCATCTTTTCTGCGCAGGCTATGACGATTCGGCCACTTCCCATGTCTATGCGCGCGACTACGATCACATTCGCCGCGAAGTCTTCGAGGCTGACTCGTTGCCGTGAGCGCGACGGGAAATAGGAATTAAATCGCCTTACTTAGTTACGTCCCCTTTTTCACTTGAGCGGCGCTTGACGAAGGCAGCCCTGCTCGGCTCAATCGTTCCAGCATCCAGCCGAGAATGACAATGGCTCTGTAGTCGACGAGGGCGTGGAACGCGGCCACGAACCAGAGCGATTGTGTTGCGGCATAGACGCCGAGCATCAGCGCGCCAGTTTGCGCTTGTCAGGATCACGCCGCTGAGGCCCTGATAGATGTGACCGATACCGAACATGATGATCGAAACAATGAGCGCCGCGGGCAGAAAGGGGACGGAGGTAATTAACTGCTTTTAACTGCCTCCGTCCCCTTTTTCCGTGCCGGACCCACGAAGATCGGCAGGCCGACCAAGCAACCATCACTCTGAATGTGGGGAAAGTGTACTCTGACCCCTGTTTTCTTTTTCTGGCTGGCGATCGTGGACACGATCGTCGCAAGGGTGGGTCTTAATTTGCTCCGGCCCCTTTTTCCTAGCCTTCAAACCCGTTTTCAAAGATCGGCGGACCTGCGCTCATAAAGTAGAGGTCGTCGAAGCGTGTGTATCCATAATATCCCAGAACGGCAACGTAGCATCGAGCAGACAGCGTGTTCGACGGGAGCGAACCGGTAATTGGGGTTGCCTGCTGCCAAATATAAGGAGGTGTAAGCGGCATGAAAGTGTGATCCAACGTTGTAATGCTTTGGGTACAAACTGAATCTGCGAATATTTCGCAAGCAAATAAGGCAACAGCATCGTCACCGCCGTCAATGGCTTTACTCATGCCGCCGTATCTAAATGCAGCGCCAGGCGTAGTAGCGAAGCACTCGGATGCCATCTCTGCGCCATTCGAATCGATTGCCATCGCACCCGATAGTAGATTGGAATCAGAATCTTCTGGGGTCCAAAATACGCTGCCGAAGAACCTGTAAGGGGGCTGCAAGTTGCTCCAGCCATCTATTTGATTGACTGAAGCGAAATCTCCGTTCGGAAGCAAATTCGCTTCAGTAGCATGAGCTCTTTCCCGCGACGGCCAAAAGGTTGTTGCGATGATCAAGGTCGCCGCGCGTAAAACGTCACGACGACCAAGCCCGTTGCGCTTCATGCCAAGTAGCCTCCGGGTGACGCTCTGCTGCTGCCGTCGAGTCTGAGGCAAGCTTATGCATCCTGCAAGCGCGAACGGCGACGCTCTAACAGGTTGTTGAGAAACTCTCCCTGCGGAAGCTTGTCATAGACGCGATCAATTGATTAGGGAAGTGATGATGCGCGGAGTGGATGTGCAGCAGCTGGGAATGTCTTCGTACGTATCGGTTGAAGATCGCGTACCTCAGGATTAACCCGACTTAATTACCTCCGAAAAAAGGGGCCGGGGCAAATTAAGTATCATGTCTTGCTGCACTTAATTTGCTCCGGCCCCTTTTTCTGGTTATAGCTCGCTGTTCACGGCGGCAAGCCGACCTTCTTCACCATCGCCGCGAAGCGCGGATCGCCGCGCACGGACTTGAGCAGCGGGTCGGCCTTGATGGTGGCGATGCCGCCGTCGTGCTGCGCATAGGCGCGTTCGAGCCACTCGAACGTCTTGTCGGTCTCGCCGCGCCAGCCAAAGACGTCCGCGATTTGGTACGCCGCACCGTTCGCGTATTTTGCGATCAACTCTTCCAGCGCCTGCTGTGCTTCGTGCGCATGGCCGAGCGTGTGCTCCGCTATCGCTCTGCCGAACTGGCTGAAAGGCTCGCCGGCGCGCAGGAACTGTGTCAGCGCCTCCTGCGCATGACCTTCCAGCAATTCAACCGCGCCCAAATGGTAGTTCCCCAAATTCGATTCCGGGTTGATCGCGATAGCCCGGTTCAGAGCCACGCGGGCCTCGGGAAGCTGGCCATTCGCGATGAGGAGCGCTCCGAGATTGCCCCATGCACCGGACGACAACGGATCCAGTTCGATTGCCTTGCGCGTCGCCACGATCGCTTCCGGCCGGCGGTCGAGATACCAGAGCAGGTTGCCGTAACGCCGCTGCGTCGCGCTGTTGCCGGGGTCGAGCGTCAGTGCCTTGTCGAAGTCCGCCTGCGCCCCGGCCCAGTCCCATGTGATGCTGGATCGCAGAAATCCGCGCACCGCATAGCCATCGGCCAGGTCCGGTGACAAGGCAATCGCCCTCTCGGCCGCGGCCTGCGCGCGCTGCTTGCCCGCGGCGGTCCCGTCAGCTGTGTCCGCAAAGTCGGCCGCGTAGGCCTCGGCAGCCGCCAGACCGGCATGCGCGGCGGCATAACCCGGGTCGAGCGCGATCGCCTGACGATAAGCCGCCACCGCACGGCGGTAGCCGTCGCCAGTCTGGCGGTTATAGAACTGGTTGCCGAGCAGGTACTGGTTGTGAGCTTCGGTGTTGGCCGTGCGGCGAGCGTTCGTGACCTGCTGGTTCGGCAGCAGCTTGATCTTCAACTGCTCGACCACCGCAGCGGCGATCTCGTCCTGCACCTTGAACACGTCGGTGAGCTTGCGATCGTAGTCCTCCGACCACAGGTGCGAACTGTCGCTCGCGCGGATCAGCTGCACCGTGATGCGCACGGTGTCGCCGGCCTTGCGCACGCTGCCTTCGAGGATCGACGCAACGTGCAGCTTGCGCGCGACGTCGCCGAGATCGACTTTCTCGCCCTTGAACGCAAAGCTCGACGTGCGCGCGATCACGCGCAGCTTCGGCACCTGCGCCAGCAGGTTCAGCAGTTCTTCCGAGATGCCGTCGGAGAAATATTCGTTGTTCTTGTCTTCGCTCATGTTGATGAGCGGGAGCACCGCGATCGAGGGATCCTTGTCGATCTCGGGGATCGCTACCGTCGCTGCATCAGGCGCCTTCGCGGCGGACGCGGACGGCGCGCCGGGCTGTGCAGTTGTGGGAGACGATGCCGCTTGCGTCGATTCCGGGGCGCCCGGGTTCGCGTCGGTCGCCTTCTGCCCGCCGCGGAACTCGTGGAACGCGAACAAGCCGATGGCGACCACGAGCAGCGCGATGATCGTGTAATCGAGCCGCCGCCCGGTAAAGTGCGTGATCGATGCCGAACGATCGACTTCGCTCTCGCGCTTCAGGCCCTCCGGCGTCAGCTCGTAGATCCACGAGAACAGGATCACGAACGGAAAACCGATCACCCCGATCCAGGTCACGATCGGGACGGCCGTTGCAGGCAGGTTCAGCGCAGGCACCACCGTGGCCGTTACCTGGACCACGACCCAGCCGAGCGCCAGGTAGGCTGCGCCCGCCTTGAACACATTGCGGCGCTTCAACTCAGCGATAAGGCTGCGACTCATCCCCTTGCCTCTGCACACCGGCGTCCGGCGACGGCGCAGTGTCGGGGAAATATAGCCATTCACGCAAGGATTGTTGCGGCAAGCGAACGAAATAAAGGGGCCGGAGCAAATTAAGTGCCACCGTTGCGACATTGGGTTGCACGATCGCCAGCTGGACGCCCGCGTGATCTGATCGAAGCGGGCTGGTTCAACGTCCTCTCGACCATTGCCTGAAAGCGCGCGTCGCCGTAGGCGCGCTGTTGCGCCACGTGTGCGCGGAGTTTCGCGAAAAAGGGGCCAGGGCTAATTAACCCGTCTTAATTAGCCCCGGCCCCTTTTTTCCTCAGACTTCCGCTATGTCTACGCGAACGGCCAGCCGCCTCATCCACCCATGCCCCACCGATGGATATCCCTTGGCTTGGCAGAATACGGTGCTGAGCAGCGTTGCGAATTGCTTCAATCGCTCGGTAGCCCAGACGGGAATCGTATTCGTGGGCACGCCAAGCATTGTATGGGAGCACCTCCGTTCCGCACAGACGGGCAATCTCACTCAACCCGTGGTCGGTGTGGTCCAAGTATTGGCGCCCCGCCGAAAGTAGGCACGCAGCCTCTCGAGCGAGTTTCTCAGAAAAGCCATGGAACTCGATATTGTCCACGGTGCGGTGAAGCTCGACATGGAGAACAATAGTTACGAGCTCCCGCTGCATCGCGATATATCTGTCCAGGAGACCATTGTAGTTCTCCTCAATAGACAGCAGCTCGCACAAGCACTCGCGGGCAATGCGCAGCGTAACAAATTCGTCCGGAGAAATTTCACGTCGCCCAGGAATTCCGCTCACCATGCACACTAGTTCGTAGATCATGTCCACTCAACCGAGCAATAATACGGACTATGGTTATTCCAGAAGGAACGCTGACTCCCTTATCTTTCTAGTAAGGCCGCCCCTCTTGCCCATTGAACGAGTATCGATCTCCGGCGGGTGAAGTCCGAGTGCCAATTAGATCCGAAAGACCACTCTCAATAAACCGTACACGTCCCTTATCGATCTCTCTCTCTGCCAAAACCTCCGACGCGCGCTCCTTGATCGTTGCTGATGGATCGACGAAGACAATCTCTCTAAGAGAAAAATTATTCTTTAGCCCAGCAGCAAGAAGATATTTGAAATGCAGGTCAGTCTTCGGCATCGAAAACCCTATTATGACAATCTTTGTGGCGGTCGATAGCTTGTCGATAGCCGTAAACCACACCTCGGCTAGGCGATCTGCGATTGTCTTGTTCCAAGTCGGAGGCACTATCTCTGGTACTAGGCCTGCAGCGTAAACCTCTGAATAGTCTTTGAAGACGGTGAACATTCGTCCCCGTGCGCCCGGATATGCCCAGTTGATGCTGCCGTGAAGCTTCAATATCGCGATACCATCATGGCTGTACGGAACTCCCGGCCTTACTTCGTGCCTTCCAGAAAAACCGTAGTGGAAACGCGCCCCAATCTTTTCTATGGATCGTTCAACAAGATCGTCGTAATTGAATGACACTATGGATGACTGCCCTCGCCCGCTGAGCCCAAGCAAACGAACTGCGAATGCATCGTATAAGCCTATGATCTGGTCCGTAGCTCCGCCTACGCGATTGTTGGGCGAGGCAAAGGGAACTAGATCTAAAACGGCGGAATTGCCGGGTGGGATCGAGAGCTCAGGATCGGGCGAAGTTTCACAGCAATATGCGAGCGTAGCCGCAATGGAGATTTTTACACTTCTGCTAATCTTCGGATCAGCTGCAGATGCCAAACTGAAAAGTTCCTCAATATTTTCGAGGTCGATTGGTACGCGATAAGCTGCTGCTGCGGCGCTCAATCTAAACTTAAGTACATCGCGTATCGCAGATGACTCGTCGGATCTACCAGCACCCTCACACCAGAGCGCAGCATCACGCATCTTATTGAGGAAGCTGTTGATGAGAGGCAGACCCCTGGCCACAGAATAGCCCGCACCGAGTATATAGACGTAATGATCGTTGCGAAGTGGAATCTCATCGCTCATGGCTATCCTACCCAGTGACAGCGAAAAAGAGGACGGAGGCAACAACGCTACGGCCAACTGTCATCGTCCCCTTCCATTTGGCAGCGAGTTAATTACCTGCCCCCTTTATTCGAACCCTTATTCGTATTCCGAGTCGCGGTGAGGGGCTCAGCGTGCCTTCGATCTCAGGCGCCTCTCACCACCTCTTGCTTAACCTTCCTCTGGCGCACCATTGTAAATCGTCTAAATGAGGGCCTCACCTTTTTGATCGTCACGTCGTGCGTTGTGTGACCGATCAGGTCTGCCACATCACGTGTTTTGAGTGTGCAGCGATAACCGATAAGCACTTCGCGAAGCACGATGAAATCACCGAAGCGTTGAAAGAAGTTTCCCTTCGCATCCGGTGCTTCGTTAACAAGGTCGTGAAACACACGCCATTCCTTTTCGTATTGCCATTCTGCAAACTTCGTGGTCAAGGCGATCTTCATTAGATCGACAACAGTGCGTGTTCCATCCTGACGCTCATCGATCGCATGCAAGAGGCGCCTTGACGTGTAATCCACTGGCGCCGCTTCCTTTACGTCAAAACCGAGGCAGAGTCCTTTGTGCTTGTCTGCGTAGTGCGCCCACATCACTGGACTTCGCCAAGTCCGCGAAAAGCAAAGCAAGCCATAGCGCTTCGCAACTTGCTTTTTCATCTCCTTGTGAAATCTGCGAACGTCGTCCTCTCCGAGGTGCGCGCTCAACAGCTCGAACGGATCGTTGAGATCATCAAATCGCGAAAATTTCAGTCGCTTTTCCCGAAGAGTTGTCGCGCCGGACTTTGCCGCCATGAGATGATAAAGCCGCATCGACTCTTCCTTTCAATTAGGAAATGGGGTCAAGTTCATTATTCGACGCTGACAACATGAACCTGACGCCTTTTTTCTCCGTCACGGGATCAGAGTGCCTCACTATCACCGTGTCCAACCGAGAAAGGCACTCTGACCCTTATCGGTCCTCGCCCTGGCAAAGGCCACGGGATAAGGCACTCTGACCGCGCTTTTTCGTTTGCCCTTCCTACGGCCTAATTCCCTCCGCACCTTTTCCTCCCTTCGCCTCCGTAGCAATCTTCTCCAAGCGCGCTATAAGCCGTGACTCGCTACTGAATTCCACCAGAACGAACTGTTCTTCCTCCAATTTTTTCCGCAACAGATCGCCCACGCGGGAAGCTGTCACGAGCACAATAAGAGGCGCAATGTGTTCGTTCGCTTCGCGCAAACGGCGAAGCGTGGCTAGCGTTGCCATTGGCAAGTTTGAAGTGCTCGACAACCCTTTAAACTCTACTAAGGTCACGCTATCGTCGATCGGGTTATAGATCACCAAGTCTGGCGTGGAATGCGCTGACAATCCTTCGATTGAGGCGGAGGCAAAATCCGAAGCGACTTGAAAGCGCCCTCCGAGCCGCGCTCTTAAAGCGCTTTCAACCCTCTCAACGACATCGCGCTCGAGACTATATCTCTTCATACTCATATGCTTTGCGGCTCACGAAAACGTCCCATATCGTCCACAGAAGCAGCGCACCTATAGAAGCAAGGGCGTTGAATGCCGATCTTTTCACTTCGTATTCCATCATTGCGCTGATAAAAAATGTCGCAATTGGCACGTAGATCTTTGTCCAAACATTATCGAGCAAACTGCTTCTTACCCGCCCACCAACCGTCGTTCTTTTGCCAAGAAGAAAGTCATTGTCCTCCACCCAAATAACAATCTTTGCTTGCTTGGCCTCATTGTAGTGAGCATTCAAAAACGCGCAAAAACTGTCAGAAACATTCTCCACGGTACGCTTCAGCGTCTCGAGCTTGTTACTGTTTAATGGATGCTCTATGTGGACGCGTAGTTGTCGCGGGCCTTCCAAGTAGACCAAAAAACGTCGTGTATGATCGGCGCAGGCGAACAAGACGTCGTCCTCGTCACCCAGTCGATAATCCTGGCCCAAACGCGTGGACATGAGAGTACTTAAAGCCGCAGAGGAGCGTTTGAAATGATCCGTCAACTCGGCAACGAGCTCAGCGGGTAGGTCCCTGGCAGACTCAAGCGAAAGTTCAGCCCACATACGATGTGCTACCCTTCATTGCCCACTAGTTGGCCGATCGATCGCAATCAGACGCCCTGCGTCAGCAATGCCTGCTTCAATACTTCGCACTTTTGCGCATTCTTAAATAGTACAGCCAGGTAGCAGTCTTTAAAGTGCTGTTCTACGGCGTCGACGAGAGCGGCATGAATCTTCTCCGCGGTTTGGAGATCGATTGAACCAGCGTGCTGGCGGACAAGATAGTTCTCGATGAACCGGTTCCCGTGAATCGCCAGTTGCCTTTCGCGATCTTTCTTGATCTTCGCGAGGCCAGCAACAATTCCTTGGGCGTGCTTCCAATTTTTGCAAGTTCTCCATGCCTGCGCTACGTCCATCCCAGGCGCAAACAGCTTGGAATAGTACCCGGAAGGATCAGTCAGCGAGCCCACGTTGCGTTTGGCCATGACGACGTCTGTCAGATTCGCGCTTGTCGTTGCCAGCGAAAGCGCAAGGTCCTGAACGTCAAGCCCCTTACTTGGATCAGCGATGACTTCGCCGCGTCGGTAACAGTATTGCACGCCGATCTTCCGGAAGGCTTCCGCTAAACCGTCCTGTAAGGTATCGAGAGCTAAGAAATCCCGAGGTTCAACGCGGTTCTGCGTATTCGTCGCTGTAGTGATCTGACTCCCAATATCTAACGGCGCTTTCGAAAGCGATACTACCTTGATTTGAACGTAACCCCGCTTAACTTTCTTCGGCGAATGTTTATAAGCGTCCGCTATGGCACTGGTACTTTGCGCCCCGTTGACAATTTTTACATTAGAGATTGCCCATAGAGAACTTTCTCGCTGATCTCCAAGCCCTACCGGCTTGCGCTTTATCTCGTCGCAAACCGCGGTGATGCCATTATTCAAATACCAAAAGGTCGTAGGTTGATTGACGAGACTAGCAGTGATCTTCGAGTTGATTTCGCTACTTGAGAGTGTGTATCTAATGTTTTCGGAGAACAAGAGGTCTCCATGGGCTTTATGCCACTCTGCTACGTCAGCGCAAGATACCTTCCCATAGATCGCATAATAAGGATCTTTGTGTTCTCCCCACTCCAACAGACTTAGATCAACATCCGTTTTTTGGCCTGACTTCGACGTCTTGATAGCCCTGACTATGTTGGTCAGATTAAAAGTGATGTAGGAAACGACCTCTTGCTCCTCTGAGTTATTCTCCGCTAAGAATTTGTCGAATAATTTTCGGCAATCGTCACTAAGTGAATTGTCACTGTTAAAAGTCGTGACAAGAATGATCTCTGGGTCGTTCTTGAGTCCAGCCTCGATCTCTGCGGTGATCGCCGCAAATCTTTGATTGAAGATTTTCCAATCCAAATCGAGCAGTTCGTAAGCGCCGTGTATAAATTTATGCGTGTCACCGGTTTCGATAGTTTTCGTTCCGGCCGTAGACCATTTGGACTGTACTAGGAACAGCTTATTTTTATTTGGATCATAGTAACAACCGTCAATTCCGTTATCTTGGTATCCATCTGTGACATATCTGACAACATCCTTGTACGGCAATCCGGAAATACTAGACAAACAAATTGCTACGAGACCACGCGAAAGAATCTTAGCTTCGTCATTTGGACAATCGGCTGTATCCAGCAAATCTTTAATTGCCGATTCAATATGCGTCTTGACTCGCGAAGCCAGGATCTTGCTCACTGCATTTCCCCCGTTTGTTTATGAGCCGGGCATTTGCGAACCTGTTTCCGTCGACACAGGTGTGTGCACGGCCGCCATCACTTCAATGTGCAGGAACTCAGTTTTCTTTACATATTCCTTCGATACTCCCCACCCACATCATAAAGTGCATGGCTGATCTGCCCCTCCGAGTTGTACTTCACGGCTTCCATCAACTGCTCGAAGACGTTCTTGCGGTCGCGGGCGGCTTGTTGGAGGCGCGGTAGGGAGCCTGGGGCAGGTTCGCCCTTCGATACCTCAGGGCGAACGGTCAGGGTATTCCGGTTCTGCTTGAACGCTTCGACATTCGCGATCTGCTGATTCTTTTCTTCTTCGGTCGAGCGGATCAGTTCGATCGTCGTGACGATGTCGCCGGCGTGTTCCTTGGGCAGGAACGTGTTGACGCCGATCAGCGGCAGGCTGCCGTCGTGTTTCTTGTGCTCGTAGTACATCGACTCTTCCTGGATCTTGCCGCGCTGGTACATCGTGTCCATCGCGCCGAGCACGCCGCCGCGCTCGCTGATCGCTTCGAATTCCTTGTACGCGGCTTCTTCGACGATGTCGGTCAGCTTG
>Ga0157375_10006083_pt1 | contig 10527 bp, 10 predicted proteins | sample M35metaG_FD_115311 | JGI IMG/M metagenome (GOLD analysis project Ga0157375, IMG submission 115311) | Miscanthus rhizosphere microbial communities from Kellogg Biological Station, Michigan, USA - M3-5 metaG | ecosystem: Host-associated > Plants > Roots > Rhizosphere > Soil | place: USA: Michigan... | reverse complement strand
CGAGTTCGGCCTCGGCTCGGGGGTGCTGACCGGCGACATCGATCGCGGCCGGCGCATCGCCGCCGAGGAGCTCGAGGCGGGCATGAGCTTCGTCAACGAGAATGTCCGCTCCGACTCCCGCACGCCGTTCGGCGGGGTCAAGCATTCGGGCTTCGGGCGGGAGTGCGGCATCTTCGGCATCCGCGAGTTCGTCAACATCAAGACCGTGCACGTGAAGGCTGCCGAGCACGGGACCGGCAGCCGGACGGAGTAATCAGTCTTCGAACAGTGCAGTGCCGACGCGCACGGCTGTCGCGCCGAGCATGACCGCCGCGCGAAAATCGCCCGACATTCCAATGCTCAAGCCGGTGACGTCATGACGCCGGGCAAGCTCGGCCAGCAGCGCGAAATAAGGCGACGGTTCGCGCCCCAGCAGCGGGATCGCCATCAGTCCGGCGAGCGGCAATGGGGAAGCGCGCACTGCAGCGACCAGGTCGCCAATCGCGCCGATCGGGCAGCCGCCCTTCTGCTCCTCCTCGCCGATATTAACCTGGACATAGACTTGCGGGAACCGTCCGGCCTTGTCGGCCTCCTTGACCAGCGCCTCGAGCAGCGACAGGCGGTCGAGCGAATGAATGGTGTCGAACAGCTGCACGGCTTCCGCCGCCTTGTTCGACTGCAATCGGCCGATGCCGTGAAGGCGGAGCTCCGGATGCCGCGCAAGCGAGGGCGGCCATTTGGCGAGCGCTTCCTGCACCCGGCTTTCGCCGAAGTCGCGCTGGCCGGCGTCGATCAAAGGCTCGATCTCCTCGGCCGGGCGACCCTTGGTGACAGCGATGAGGGTGACCTCCGCCGGATCGCGCTTTGCGAGCGAGGCCGCCTTGGTGATGTCGTCCAGAATATGCTGGCGTCGGTCGGCGGCACTGCTCATGGCGCCGCGCTAACGCTTAGGTTCACTAAAGTCTCGTGATCAGGCGCTAAAAGCGAGAACGTAGGCTCAGCTTAGAACTTGAAGGCCGTTCCGACGTAGACCGCCTGGCTGTCGCGGCGCTGGTCCTGAAGCGCCGAGAGGCGCTCTCGCTCGATATTGTAGCGGACGCCGCCGGTCAGGGCGATACGGCGCGACAACGAATAGGACGCGCCGGCGTCGAGCGAGACATTGTCGCCGCGGCGAAGCGCCGGCAGCGGGTTGCCCGATGTTCGCTCGGCACCGACAGCGACTCGCGTGCTCAGCTTGTTGCTGAGCGAATAACTGACGCCGAGAATCGCAGCCTCGCGGCCGCCAATGGCGTTGTCGGCGCTCTTGGCCTGGGCGATATCGCCGGCGACGGCGAAACGCTTCCAGCCAACGGCGACGCCAAGGTTGTAACCAGTCGGATTGAGCTGGCTGATCGCGCTGTTCGGAGCCGAAGCCTGCGCAACGCCAGACGGCGCGAGCGAGCGAGCGCGAATCGCCACGCGGACCTGCGACGGCCGATTCTTGGCTGCCGCCGGAGTGAACTTGAAATCGGACAACGGCAGCGACTTGCCCGACAAAGCAGCAGCAAGCTTGGGATCGGCATTGGCCGGGGTGAACGAGGAGACCGGGTCGAAGCTGAGCGCCACGGCGGGCGCACGCTTCTTGGCTGCGGTGGTCGCGAGTGCGGGAGTCAGTACAAGACCGGCCGCGGCGGCTGCCGCAACCAGCTTGGGTCCCGTACGCTTCGCGACTCTGAGCACCATCAACTCCCTGTCGGAGTCGATATAGTCGGACTCACCTGAAGGTTCCATGCGCGGAATCGATTCAGCTGGGCCCTGTTGCCGACTCAACACAATCGCATCCCTGGACGGCACATGCTTGCGGGCGAAGCTTGACCTTCTATAACGCTCGAAACGTCCATCCCCCGATGTTCGAGGACCCCAGATGAACCGCCCCCTAACGACCGCCACTTTGCTGGTCCTGGCGCTCGCCGCGCCCGGCTGCGCGAAAGACCGCACCCTTCCGAGCCAGCTCGCCGCGTCGAACGTGACGACGCTGGCGATCAATTCGTATTTGTGGCGCGCGGCGATCGACACCGTCTCCTTCGCTCCGCTGCTCCAGGCCAACCCGAACAGCGGCGTGATCATCACCGACTGGTACCGCAATCCCAAGGTCCCGAACGAGCGCGTCAAGCTGACCGTATCTGTGCTCGACCCGGACCTTCGCGCCGATGCCCTGCGGGTTTCGGCGGCCAAGCAGGTCTACCAGAACGGCGCATGGTATGACGGCGCGGTCAGCGCAGCGACCACCCAGAAGCTCGAAGAGATCATCATGACTCGCGCCCGGGACCTTCGCCGCGCGACGATTGCGCCCGGGAGCGGAAAGCGCGGCTCCGGCCGACGCAGGAGCTAGCCTTCCGAAATGAGCAGCCGGTTCAACGCGGCTGAAGCCGACGCCCGTTGGCAGGCGCGGTGGGACGAGGCGCAAAGCTTCCGCGCCGAGAGCAACAGCAACAAGCCCAAGGCCTACGTGCTGGAGATGTTCCCCTATCCATCGGGGCGCATCCACATGGGCCATGTCCGCAATTATACGATGGGCGACGTGCTCGCGCGCTTCCGCCGGATGCAGGGTATGGAAGTACTGCACCCGATGGGCTGGGACGCCTTCGGTATGCCGGCCGAGAATGCGGCGATGGAGCGCAACGTCCACCCGGGCGAATGGACCTGGGCGAACATCCGGGCCATGCGCGAGCAGCTGAAGAGCATCGGCTTCGCGCTCGACTGGTCGAGGGAATTCGCGACGTGCGACCCCGCCTATTACGGCCACGAGCAGGCGCTGTTCCTCGATTTGTTTGACGCCGGGCTCGTCTATCGCAAGGAAAGCGAGGTCAATTGGGACCCGGTCGACATGACCGTGCTTGCCAACGAGCAGGTGATCGACGGCAAGGGCTGGCGCTCGGGCGCGACGGTCGAGCGCCGCAAGCTCGCGCAATGGTTCCTGAAGATCACGGACTTTGCCGACGATTTGCTGGACGGCCTGCAAGCGCTCGACCAGTGGCCCGATAAGGTGCGACTAATGCAGGAGAACTGGATCGGTCGGAGCCAGGGGCTACAGTTCCGCTTTCGCCTGGCCAAGGCGCTAGGATCGATCGAATCGGTCGAGGTATTCACGACGCGGCCCGACACGATCTTCGGCTCGAGCTTCGTCGCCGTCGCTGCCGATCATCCGATCGCGCAGGCGGTCGCTGCGTCGGATGCAGTGGCCGCCGAGTTCATCGCCGAATGCAAGGCCGGCGGGACCAGCGCTGCCGAGATCGAGACCACTGAGAAGAAGGGCTTCAGGACGGACGTCGAAGTCGTCCATCCGCTCGACCCCGAGTGGCGGCTGCCCGTCTACATCGCGAATTTCGTGCTGATGGACTATGGCACCGGAGCGATTTTCGGCGTGCCCGGCCACGACCAACGCGATTTCGAATTTGCGACGCAATATCATTTGCCGATCCGTCGTGTCGTTGCGTCAAGCGCGGAGCAGGCGTCGGAGCCCATCGGTGACGAAGCCGAGGCGATGTGCGGAGTCGCGGTCAATTCGCGCTTTCTTGATGGCCTGACGACCGAGCAGGCCCAGGCCGAGGTCATCCGCCGCGCCGAAGCCGCGGGCTGGGGAAGCGGCACGGTCCAGTATCGCCTGCGCGACTGGGGCGTGTCGCGCCAGCGCTATTGGGGTACACCGATCCCGATCATCCACTGCGCCAAGTGCGGCGCGGTGCCGCTGCCGCGTCACCAGCTGCCGGTCGTGCTTCCCGACGACATCGAGTTCGACAAGCCCGGCAACCCGCTCGACCGCCACCCGACGTGGAAGCATGTCGATTGCCCGAACTGCGGCGGGAAGGCGACTCGCGAGACCGATACGCTCGACACGTTCGTCGATTCTTCCTGGTACTTCATTCGCTTCGCCAGCCAGCCTGACGACAAGCCGTTCGACCGCGCGGAGGCCGAGAAATGGCTTCCCGTCGGCCAGTATATCGGCGGGGTCGAGCACGCGATCCTGCACCTGCTCTACGCGCGCTTCTGGACCCGCGCGCTGAAGAAGCTCGGGCGGATCTCGGTCGACGAGCCGTTCAAGGGCCTGTTCACACAGGGGATGGTCACCCATGAGACCTATCGTGCCGGCGACGGCAGCTGGCTCAGCCCAGACGAGGTCAAGAAAGACGGCGACGATTGGGTGCATATCGAGAGCGGCGAACCGGTAATCCCCGGCCGCGTCGAGAAAATGTCCAAGTCCAAGCGCAACACGGTCGACCCGGAACCAATCCTCGCCAAATATGGCGCGGACGCGGTGCGCTGGTTCATGCTGTCAGACAGCCCGCCTGAGCGCGACCTCGAATGGTCCGAAGGCGGGATCGAAGGCGCGGCGCGGTTCGTGCAGCGTGTATGGCGCCTCGCCAGCATCAGCGAGTTTGCCGAGGGCGAGGATATGGTCCTCAAGCGCAAGTTGCACCGCACCGTCGCCGCGGTCGGCGAGGCGATCGAGGGCCTGCAATTTAACAAGGCGGTGGCCCAGCTCTACGAGCTGACCAGCGCGATCGAGAAGGCCGCCCCGTCGGCGACCCGCCACGACGCGGTGCGTGCGCTCGTGCTTTTGGCCGCGCCTGCCGCGCCACACCTCGCTGAGGAAGGGTGGGCGGTGCTTGGCGAGACCGGGATGGTGGCCGACGCCCATTGGCCCGAGTTCGATCCGGCTCTGCTCGTCGACGACCAGGTGACATTGGCGGTGCAGATCAACGGCAAGCTGCGCGATACGCTGAGCGCGCCGCGCGGCCTCGATCGCGCCGCCGCCGAAGCGCTCGCGCTCGCCTCGGACAAGGTGCAGCGCCAATTGGCCGGCGCCGCACCGCGGAAGGTGATTGTCGTTCCCGACCGGCTGGTGAATATCGTCGCCTGATGCGCGTCGCGCTCCCCCTTCTCGCCGCTTTGGCGCTCAGCGGCTGCGGGCTGCATCCGCTTTATGGCGGCGGATCGGCTAGCCCGGTGGCGGCGACGTTGCGATCGGTCGCCGTCGGGCCCATCCAGGGTCAGTCGGGCTGGCTGGTCCGCAGCAAGCTGATCGACCGGCTCGGCGACAAGGGCGGCAGCGCCGCCTACCGGCTCGACGTGACGCTCGACGACAATATCACTGCCTTCGGCCTCAGAAGCGACCGCGCGGCGACCCAGGAGCGGCGGACTTTGCGCGCGCGCTATCAGTTGGTCGACGCCCGCAACGGAATGGTGCTGCTCGACGCGACCGCCGGTTCCGACGCCGGCATCGACATCGTCAGCTCCGAATATGCCACCGTCGCCGCCGAGCAGACCGCCCTCGAGAATCTTGCCGACATCGTCGCCGACCAGATCACGGCGCGCGTCGCGCTCTACGCGTCGCGGACGGCGCCGGCGAAGTGAAGGCGAGCAAGGCGACCATCGGCCGGTCGGTCGACCAGCCGGCGGACGCCATTCGCTTTTACCTGTTCCATGGGCCGGACGAGGGCCAGTCGCGAGCGCTTGCGGCGCGCCTGCTGGAAGGGCTTGGCGCGACCAAGTCCGTGATCGCGGCCGGTGCGATCAAGTCGGATCCGGCGACATTGGTCGACGAAGCCGGGGCAATGAGCCTGTTCGGTGACAAGCGCGCCATCTGGATCGAGCCCGCGGCCAAGGAAATCGAGGAGGGCGTTGCGGCGCTGCTTGAAGCGGAAGCGGTCGAGAATGTGGTGGTCGCGATCGCCGGCGTCCTGACGAAGGCGTCACCCCTCCTGAAGCTAGCTGAAGGCTCGCCCCAGTCGCTCGTTTATGCCTCATACTTGCCGGAGGGCCAGGACGCGGAACGGATGGTCGCCGACCTTGGGCGGCGGTTTGGGCTCAAGGTCAGCGGCCCGGTCGCGTCGCGCCTCGCCGAAAGCTCTGGCAATGACCAGGCGATCGTTGCCCAGGAGCTGCAGAAGTTCGCGCTGTACGTCGGTGCATCACCCGAAGCGCCGCGCGAGCTCGACCATGAGGCGGTCGACGCTGTTGGCGCGGAGAGCGCCGAAGGCGATTTCCTTCGCCTCGCCGACCTGGCGCTTGGCGGTGAGGTCGATGAGCTGGCGGAAGAGCTGGCGCGCCTTCCGGCCGCAGGCAGCGAGGCGATCCCGCTTGTGCGGTCCCTGCAGCGGCGCCTGTTGATGCTGGCGCCGCTAAGGGCGCGCATCGAACGCGGAGAGCGCCCAGACGCCGTCATGACGTCGGCCGCCAAGTCACTGTTCTGGAAGGATAAGACCAAGGTCCAGCGGATGCTTGCGCGGTGGAGCGCGGACGGGCTGGCGACGGCTGCCGAGCGGGTTGGCAAGCTCGAGAGGTCGTTGATGTTCACGCCAGTGCCAGACCGCGAGGCGCTCGGCGAGGAATTGCTGGCGATCGCGCGCAAGGCGCGGTCGTCGAGCTAGATCGGCTCTCCACTCAGCCGCTGGCAGATCATGTCGAGCTGGTCGAGGCTGGAATAATGGAGCGTCACCGCCCCACCCTGCCCTTTGTGCACGACCTGGACCTTGAGGCCGAGGAGGTCGCCAAGCTGGCGCTCGAGCACTTCGAGGTCGGCGTCGACGGCCTTGGCAGCGTTGCGCGCGCTGGCGCGACCGATATCGACGCCAGGGCCGGGGCGCGCCTTCTCGCGGCGGGCGCGGGCTTCCGCCTGGCGCACCGACAGGCCCTTGGCGATGATCTGGCGCGTCAAATCCTCGGGATCCTCCGACGTCGCAACAGCGCGGGCGTGGCCCATGCTGATATCGCCTTGCAGTAGCGATTGCCTTACGAATTCCGGAAGTTCGAGCAATCTCAATAAGTTGGCGACGTGGCTTCGCGACTTGTGGACGATCCGGCCGACCTCGTCCTGCGTATGGCCGTGGCGCTCGATCAGTTGGCGATAGCCTTCGGCCTCCTCGAGCGGGTTGAGGTCCTGGCGCTGAATGTTCTCGATCAGCGCAATCTCGGACGTGGTTGATTCGTCGATCTCGCGGACGATCGCGGGGATCGCGTGCAGCCGCGCCCGCTGGGCCGCGCGCCACCGTCGCTCCCCGGCGATGATCATGTAGTCGTCGCCGTCTGGCCGGAGCAGGATCGGTTGGAGGACGCCGCGAAGCCGAATCGATTCGGCGAGCTCGTCGAGCGCGTCCTCGTCGAACAGGACGCGCGGCTGATTGGGATTGGGACGGATCCGCGCCACCTCGATCTCGCGAACGCCGCCGCGCGGTGCCGGCGCATCGCCAGCGCCGGGTGCTGCCGGCGGACGCGCCGCCTCTCCCAGCAGCGCCTGCAGCCCCATACCGAGCCCCTTGGCGGGGCGATCGGCGCTCACGCCGCCACCGCCAGCTGGGGCAGCCGGCTGATCAGCTCGCGCGCAAGACGAAGATAGGCCTCGGAGCCCGGGCACTTCAGGTCGTAAATCAAGGCCGGAAGACCATGGCTGGGCGCCTCCGACAAGCGCACGTTGCGAGGCACGATCGTTTCGAACACCGTCGCGCCCAGGCAGGCGCGGACATCGTCGGCTACAGCCGCAGAAAGATTGTTGCGCTTGTCGAACATGGTCAGAGCTACGCCGAGTATTGACAGCTCGGGATTGAAGGCGACGCGGATGCGTTCGACCGTCTGGAGCAGCTGGCTGAGGCCCTCCAGCGCGAAGAACTCGCATTGCAGCGGCACCAGCAGATGGCGGGCGGCGACGAGGGCGTTGACTGTAAGCAGGCCCAGCGAGGGTGGGCAGTCGATCAGGCAGATGTCCCACTTGCCCGCAGGAGTATTGGCTAACGCCTTTTCCAGGCGATGTGCCCTGTCTTCGAGCGACACCAGCTCGATCTCCGCGCCTGACAGATCCTGAGTCGCCGCGAGCAGGTCGAGACGAGGCACGCGGGTCGGAATGGCTGCTTCCGAAGGCGAATGGGTTCCGATGAGGACGTCATAGGATGATAGGGCCCTCTGCGCCTGCGTGACGCCGAGACCGGTCGAGGCGTTCCCTTGCGGATCCAAATCGACCAGCAGCACGCGCCAGCCGATCGCCGCCAGCGCCGTGGCGAGGTTGATGCAGGTGGTCGTCTTGCCCACCCCGCCCTTCTGATTAGCCACCGCGATGCGGATCATTGTTTCGCCTCACCCCCGTAACGATTACGATCCCCGATTCCGGATCCGTCGCGCTCGGTTCCACGTGGAACGTACCTTGCCACGCTTGCTGTGCCTGGGCCAGTTCCACTTCCGCGTTACGGCCCTTGGGAAGCGCCCAAGTGGTTTTTCTTGTGGACAGATGTGCGGATATTTCCATGAACTTGGCAAGGTTTGCGACGGCACGGGCGGTGATTACGTCGTAGCGTCCCTGAGCGCGCTCTGCCTTTGAACAGATCACGTCGACCCCCAAGGCCAGCGATTCGTTGGCTCTGTGGAGAAATTCAGCGCGCAGCCGCCTCGGCTCAACCAAAGTCACCCGCCCCTCGACCAAGCAGGCGATAACGATGCCCGGCAGACCGGCACCTGACCCGATGTCGACCCACGACGCCCCAGCATGCGGCTCGAACCTTACAAGCTGCGCCGAATCTAGGATGTGGCGCTCCCACAGATCGTCGACGGTCGACGCCGAGATCAGATTTTGGCGGCGGTTTTCCTCGCGCAGGAAGGCCGCGTAGGCCTGCAACTTCTCGAATGTTTCACGTGAAACATCACGGCGAGCGACCTCGGCGAGTCGGTCGATCACGCCGCCGCGCGGCGGCTTGCCGCGACGAATAGGGCCGACAGCGCTGCTGGCGTGACACCCGGAACCCGCGCTGCCTGGTCCAGAGTCTCGGGAGAAGCAGTCGCCAGCCGCTCGACCATCTCGTTGGAAAGACCAGGAATAGCCGAATAATCCATGTCGCCAGGGATCCAGACGCGAGAGTCACGCTGGACGATTTCCCATTCGCGCTGCTGCCGCGCGACGTAGGGCGCGTAGAGCGTGTCGGCCTGGCCTTCCGACGTCTCAGCCCAGGCTGGCGTCGACCGCAGAGCTAGCCGCCCCTCGATGTCCGCGCGGCGCAGCTCGGAGACGCAACCCGCATTTAGCGCCGCCTCACCCAGGCGCGACGTCGCATTGTCGGCGCGTAGCGACAGCCGATATTCCGCTCGCGCAGTCATCATCCGATAAGGTTCGCTGACCCCCTGAAGCGTCAAATCGTCGATCATCACCCCGATGTAAGATGTGCGGCGGTCGAACCGCACCTCGTCGAGTCCAAGCGCGGTCGCGGCAGCGTTCAGCCCCGCACCGAGGCCTTGAGCCGCAGCTTCCTCATAGCCCGTTGTGCCGTTGATCTGGCCGGCGAGGAATAGTCCCGGTAGCTCGCGGACCTCCAATGTCTGATTGAGCCGCCGAGGGTCGACGAATTCATACTCGACCGCATAGCCCGCCCGAACGATCTCGGCACGTTCGAGCCCCGGAATCGAGCGTACGAATGCTTCCTGCACGTCCGCCGGAAGCGATGTCGAGATCCCGTTGGGATAGACGAGCGGATCGTCGAGCCCCTCGGGCTCAAGGAAAATCTGGTGCGCGTTTCGCTCGGCGAAGCGCTTCACCTTGTCCTCAATCGACGGACAATAGCGCGGGCCCCTGCCCTCGATCGCCCCGGCGAACAGCGGCGAGCGATCGAAATTCGCACGGATGATATCGTGCGTCGCCTCGGTCGTGCGCGTGATGGCGCAGCAAACCTGCGGCACCGGAGCGCCGTCGTAGAGAGCGGACATCATCCACAAATCGTCGTCGCTCGGCTGCTCCTCGAGACGGGACCAATCGATCGTTCGCCCATCTAGCCGCGGCGGCGTGCCCGTCTTGAGACGCCCCTGCCCCATGCCGATGTCGCGGATCTGCCCGGCCAGCGCGACCGAGGCGCGCTCGCCCCGGCGGCCACCTTCAATCACCTGCTCACCGACGAACATGCGCGCATCGAGGAAGGTGCCGGTTGCGATGACGACCGCATTCGCCAGCAGCAATCCAGCACTGGTTTCTACCCCGGCAATTCGGCCGCCGCGGACGAAAAGCTTCAGCGCCTCAGCGACAATCAGCTCGACACTGCTCGCGGCAATCAGGCCCGCGATGGCCGCGCGGTACAGCTTGCGATCCACCTGGACGCGCGGGCCCCACACCGCCGGCCCCTTGCTGCGATTGAGCATGCGGCGATGGATCGCGGCTCGGTCGGCCGCGCGCGCCATCAGGCCGTCGAAGACGTCGAGCTCCCGGACCAGGTGGCCTTTGCCGACGCCGCCGATCGAGGGGTTGCACGACATCTGCCCCGCATCTTCCGGCCGAAAGGTCAGCAGGCCGACGCGCGCCCCACGCCGGGCCGCGGCAGCCGCAGCCTCGCATCCAGCATGGCCGGCGCCGATCACCAGTACATCGTGCATCGCCATCGCTTACTTCATCAGCGTTCCACGTGGAACGCTATTTTCCGAGGCAGAAGCGCCCGAACAAGGCGTCGAGCACATCATCCACACCGGCGCGGCCGGTCAGCCGGTCGAACGCAGCGCGGCCAACACGCAGATGCTCGGCAATTAGGACGGGCTCATGTCCTTCGG
>Ga0157375_10006081_pt1 | contig 10529 bp, 10 predicted proteins | sample M35metaG_FD_115311 | JGI IMG/M metagenome (GOLD analysis project Ga0157375, IMG submission 115311) | Miscanthus rhizosphere microbial communities from Kellogg Biological Station, Michigan, USA - M3-5 metaG | ecosystem: Host-associated > Plants > Roots > Rhizosphere > Soil | place: USA: Michigan... | reverse complement strand
GTGCGCGGCATCGACATGCATATCGGCTCGCAGATCACCGAGCTCGCGCCGTATCGCGAAGCGGCCGCCCGCATGCTGTCGCTGGTGGATGCGCTCGCCGCCGAAGGAATCGTCCTCGAGCATGTCGACCTGGGCGGCGGCCTCGGCATCCGCTATCGCGACGAATCACCCGTTCCGATCGCCGATTACGCAACGATGGTGCGCGAGCTTTTCGCGGGCCGGCGCGAGCGCCTGCTGTTCGAGCCCGGCCGCCGGCTGGTCGGAGACGCGGGCATTCTGCTGACGCGCGTACGCGTGCTGAAGCCCGCCGCCGCACGCAACTTCGCGGTGGTCGATGCGGCGATGAACGACCTGCTGCGACCCTCGCTTTACGGCGCGTGGCACGCGGTCGATCCGATACGGCTCCGCGCGGGCGCCGCGATGCGCTGGGACATCGTCGGACCGGTGTGCGAGAGCGGCGACTTCCTGGCGCTCGATCGCGAGATCGCGCTTGCCGAGGGCGATCTTCTCGCCGTGCGCGACGCAGGCGCGTACGCGATGGCGATGAGCTCGAACTACAACGCCCGTCCGCGTGCGTGTGAAGTGCTCGTCGACGGCGCGGCGGCGCATCTCATCCGCCGGCGCGAAACGCTCGCCGAACTTCACGCGCTCGAACTGCTTCTGACGCCGCAAGCGGCGCGCTGATGAGCGCGAATCTCGCATCGAATGCCGTGTGCGAATAAGCAACAGTGCCGTTTCGCGCTGTTCGATGAGCGGCTCAAATCTTGCAAAAGCGTAAAACGTGGCTACAATGCTGGCAGCAGGTGGCAACGGATTTGTCAAGGGGTCGATGCGAATTTTTCGGAAACAGCGCGTCATCCCGAGGCAACCGGCGACACCTGCGAAGTTGGACCATAACAGTCATATGAACTCAGACAGGAGATGCAAAGATGATGGCTGACATGATGTCGATGATGACGCCTTCGGCTCCGGCCGCGGCGCCGAAGAAGAAGGCGAAGAAGCGCAAGGCGGCTCCGAAGAAGTCGGCCGCCAAGAAGTCCACCAAGAAGCGGGCTGCGAAGAAGTCGACGAAGAAGCGGGCTGCGAAGAAGACGGCTCGCAAGGGTGCGCGCAAGGGCGCAACCAAGAAGCGCGCGACGAAGAAGGGTGCTCGCAAGGGTGCCCGTAAGGGCGCGACGAAGAAGCGGGCCGCGAAAAAGTCGACGAAGCGGGCTGCGAAGAAGTCGTCCGGCCGCAAGAGCGGTGGCCGCAAGACGGCCAAGAAGAGAGCCTCGAAGAAGAAGTAGCACCTTCGACCGGCTTTCGTCACACACGTGTGACGGACGAAAACGGGCGGCGCATCATGCGTCGCCCGTTTTGCTTGGAACCTGTCGTCGAGCGCGGCTCGCGCCCCAGTCCAGAAGCTAGTGGCCGTTGGCGCTGGCGCGCGCGGATGACACGGCCGCCGGCGATTTCTTCCCACCTGCACCGCCGCCGCTTCGCGTGGCGACCGCCCGGCTGCCGCTCGTCCTGCCTTTGGCCTTGGCGGCGCGCGTTCCGCGTCCGTTGCCCGCCGACTTGACCGGCGACACGTCGCTCGTGACGCGCAGGCGCTGGCCCACGTTGACGTTGTCGCTCGCAAGACGATTCCAGCGCGTCACGTCCTGCGGGGTGACGCCGTAACGCGCGGCGATCGCGTAGAGGGTCTCGCCGCGGCTGACCGTGTGATAGAAAGTCCGCCCTGCGGGAACGGTGGTGAACACGGCGTTCGCGAGCGATTCGGCGGCCTCCTGCGTTGGCCGTTGCATGGGCACGAGCAGCGCGTATCCGGCGGGAACCGTCTGCCGCGGTCCGATGCCGTTGACCGAGCGCAACGTCTCGATCGAAAGCCCGTAGCGGATCGCGATCTGCGGCAGCGACTCGCCCGCTTTCATCCGATGCGCCTGCCACGATACGAGCGGCTGATCGACGAGGTTCAGTTTCGCGGCGAACACCTCCGCCTTGTCGATCGGGAGCAGGATCGCGTAGTCGTCGGCGCCGGAGATGACCGGACGGTTGTGCTGCGGATTGAGCGCGAGGAACTCGTCGAGCGGCAGCTCGGCAAGCTCCGCCGCGCGCTTCACGTCCATGCGCACCGTCGTGCGCACGACAGCGAAGTAGGGCGCGTTCGGAACGTCGGCCAGGACCAGTCCGTACTTCTGCGGATTCGCGATGATGTTCTTCACCGCCTGCAGCTTGGGCACGTAATTGCGCGTCTCGTCCGCCATCCGCGTCAGGTTCAGGAAGTCCGTCGGCACGCCCTTGGCGCGGTTCCGCGCGACGGCCCGCCGCACGTTGCCTTCGCCCCAGTTGTACGCGGCAAGCGAAAGCTGCCAGTCGTTGAATTCCGCATTCAGCGTTTGCAGATAATCGAGCGCCGAGCTGGTGGCCGCCACGACGTCGCGCCGCGAATCGAACCACCACGTCTGCTCGAGTCCGTACACCTTTCCGGTCGACGGCATGAACTGCCATATGCCGGACGCGCGGCTCACCGACATTGCATTGGGGTTGAAGGCACTCTCGACCATCGGCAGGAGCGCGATCTCGAGCGGCATGCCGCGCGCCTCGACCTCGGTCACGATGTGATACAGGTAACGGCGACTGCGCTCGATCATCCGCGCCACGTAGTCGGGCCGCTGCGAATACCACTGCTCCCACTTCTCGACGAGCGGTCCGTCGATGTCCGGGATCGCGTAACCCTTGACGATCCGATCCCACAAGTCGCCCGTCGAAGGCGGCAGCGGCTCGAGATCAGCAGCGTCACCGACGAACGGATCCACCATGACGAGCTTCGGTGGAGGAGGTGGAAACGTGATCGCCGGCAAGGGCGGCGGACTGACGGGCGGTGCTTCGACCGGTGTCGGCGGTTGCGGAGTTGCGCACGCAGCGAGCGCAAGAACCACCAGGAGAATCAGGGATCGTCGATAGTGCAATTCGGTCGCGTCGTCGTCAGGGGAATCGCCGCAAAATTCCGGCGATAGTAGGCTCGCTCGCTACGAGCGTCAACCGGACGCGTCGTGATCGCCCGTAAGTTGAAGCCGTCTTTCCATGCTCGCAGCAGGTCGCTGCGAGCGACGACCCGACGCGTCGTGATCGCCCTCACCTGAAGCCGTCTTTCCATGCTCGCAGCGCGGCGAATGAATCGACCGGATCGACGATGTTGCGACCTGCGTGCGCGGCGGCCTGCGCCATGACGGCGGGACGTGCAGCGCGCAGGAACGGATTCGTCTCGAGCTCGGCGCCGATCGTCGACGGCAGCGTCGCTTCGTCGCGCTCGCGTTTCGCCTGCTCGCGAGCGGTCCGCGCGCGAATCGCGGCATTGTCCGGCTCCACGGCTTCGGCGAAGCGCAAATTAGCGAGCGTGTATTCGTGTCCGCAGAAGACCCGCGTGGCGGGTGAGAGCGAGGCCAGCTTGCCGAGCGACGACCACATCTGAGCCGGCGTGCCTTCGAACAGACGCCCGCATCCCGCTGCGAAGAGGGTATCGCCGCAGAACAGAACCGGGTCGGCATCGGTCGAATAAAGCGCAATGTGCCCTGCCGTGTGACCTGGAATGTCGAAGACGGCGAGCGACAGCGCAACGCCCGGCACGTCGATGTGATCGCCCTCGCCGAGCGCCTGCGTGCGGCCCGGCACCGTTTCGCGGGCCGGACCGAGCACCGGCACGTCGTGGCGCTCGCAGAGCGCCGGGATTCCGCCCACGTGATCGGCGTGGTGATGTGTCGCGATGATCGCGGTGAGCCGCATGTCGTTCGCTTCGAGCCAGGCGAAGACCGGCGCGGCATCGCCGGGATCGACGACGGCGACCGAGCGCTCGTGGGTCACGGCCCAGATGTAGTTGTCCCTGAATGCGGGGATGGGGATAATCGTTCTCATGCGCGAACCCTCCGCTGCCGGAGAAACGCTGTCGATGGGCTTCGCCGACTGGCTTTCGACGCCGCTCGGCGTCTACCTCAAGAAGCGCGAGCAGGCGTACTTCGATGAGACTGTCGCGGACATCTTCGGTTTCCACGCGTTGCAGATCGGCCTGCCCGAGTGTCGATTTCTCGCTCAAAGCCGCATCGTTTCGCGCTGGAGCCTCGACTACGACCCGCCGGCCGACATCATCGCAGATCCGCACGGCCTCCCGTTTGGCGAGAACACGATCGATCTGATCGTGATGCCGCACGCGCTCGAGTTCACCGACGATCCCCACCTGATGCTGCGCGAAGCGTGGCGGGTCATCCGCCCCGAAGGGCAGATCGTTGTGTCAGGCTTCAATCCGTTCTCGCTCTGCGGCATGCGACGCTATTGCGGACGTGGGTCGACGCCGCCCTGGAACGGCAACTTCATCGCCCTCTACCGGATGAAAGACTGGCTCACACTGGTCGGCTTCGACGTCGTCGGCGGACGATTCGATTGCTACGCTCCGCCATTCACGCAGGAAAAGTGGCTGCGTCGCTTCTCGTTCTTCGAGAATACCGGCGACCGCTGGTGGCCGATCACCGGTGGCGTCTACTACCTCCGAGCGACCAAGAAGGTGATCGGCATGCGCGTGCTTGCACCGGCATGGGAGCGGCGGGAGCGCAGGATGCGCGCGCTCGCCCCCGCGGCTCGAGCGCGCGAAGGATTGACGATGCACCGTGATGGCGAAAGCTCGCCGGAGATGTCGTCATCCCGGTGAGCGCGGTCGTGATCTACACCGATGGTGCGTGCAAAGGCAATCCGGGGCCCGGCGGATGGGGCGCACTGCTGATCGCGAACGGTCACGAGAAGGAGCTTTGCGGCGGCGAGCCGCACACGACGAACAACCGGATGGAATTGACGGCCGTCATCCGCGCGCTGGAGGCGCTGAGGCGCGCATCGGAGGTGGACCTCTGCCTCGATTCCAAGTACGTCAAGCACGGCATCGAGAGTTGGATCCACACGTGGAAGAAGAACGGCTGGCGCACGAGCGACCGCAAGCCGGTGAAGAACGCCGAGTTGTGGCGAGAGCTCGAGGCGTTGACGAAGCTGCATGCGATCCGCTGGCACTGGGTTCGCGGCCATGCGGACACGCCCGGCAACCACCGCGCCGACGAGCTCGCAAACCGCGGCGTTGCGCAGGTCAACGGGCAAAGTTGACCTGGCGCGAGTCGAGGGATCGCGACGATCGGGAACGCCCACCCTCGGCGACGATGAATGACGTCGAAGCTTGCCGACGATGAAGAACGCGGACGCTCGGTGGCCGAGCACCGGCTTGCCGCGTCAACCGGCGGCGTCGAGCGCCCGCTCGATCCGTCGCGCGAAGACGGCCATCTCCTTTTCCGCCTGGCGGTCGCCCTTGCGCTTCGCGACCTCGATCCCCGCGCGATACGCAGCCAGTGCGTCCTGGGGCCGCCCGATCTCCTGCAATGCCCGTCCGTAGAGCTTCCACGCTGCGGTGAATTCGGCGTCGAGCGCAACGGCCTTGGCGAGCGCTTCCGCGGACGCGTCCCAATCGTTCACCTTCGCGTATTCGTTGCCTATGGAAAAGCGCAGCAGCGCGCTGTCCTTGCCCGAGGCGAGCATGCGCTCGAAGCTCACGAGTGCCGCGCTCTTCGGTGCGCGCGCGACGTCGCGGTCGGGCTCGTCGGTCATCGGTGAATGAACTCGCCGGTTTCGCAGTCCACGCGGCGCAGCGGATAGATGACCCGACGATCGCTGCCGCTCACGGAGCCCTCGATCGTCTGGTAGAGCCACCCCTCGATGCCACGGCGATAGATGAGTCGCGCCGGAAACGCATCGGCCGTGTTCGCGAACGTGAAGATCGTGTCCTTCTCGTCGGTCGTCGTGGCGGCAAGTCGAAACGACGACTGCTTGAGGTCGCCCGAGAATTGGGTGAAGTAGACGCCGTCCGCGCGCGGCTCGATGCGCAGGAACTCGTAATCCTGCATGCGGCCGCGCAGCACGGATTGTCCGGCTCCGATCATGAGGCCGCCGCGCAGCGGCAGCCACTGCTCACGGAACTCGCGCTGGTTGACGCTGCCCTGCCAGCATCCCTCGAGCCAGGCGAGCGCGGCGAGCGGGCCGCTCTCCGCGGATGCCGACGCTTCGCCGCTCGCACGACCCGCCCCGTCGGGCGACGTCGTCGTCGCTCGTGACGCGCTCCGCTCCTCGGCCGGCTCCTTTCCTTTCGCATCGGGCGTTCCGCGATCGGGCGCCAGCTGCGACGTTCGTTCCTGTCCCTGTTGCACCGAGGCGGGCGTGCACGCGGCGAGCGCCGCGAACACGAGGAGGACACAAAGACGCTGGGTCATCATTGCATGCGAGCGAGTGGAAGGTTCATCAGCAGGTTCTGCGGCTTGAGGCGAAGCCGGTTGCGCTCGTCCATGGCCATCGCGAGCCAGACCGGATGACCGGCAAGGGTCGAGCGCATGTCGGCGGGGTCGCGAAAGTCGAGGCGAAACAGGCAGAGAAGGCGCCCCATCCGTTCTTCATCGACCGGCTGCCGGTTGTAGAGATCGTTCAGGATGCCGCTCGCGTATGCGTCGAGTCCGACGTGCCACATCCAGTGCGCGTCGTCGATCTCGCGCTCCGTGCGGATCGTGACGTCGACGCGCAGGAAATGCGCGATCCAATCCTCCATGACCCGCGCAAGCGCGGCGAGCGCGGGGCGGCCGCGATTCAAGCTGATCGACACGTCGTGCCGCTCGTCGCGCTCCCAATACATGGCGGCATTGTCGGCATCGAGCACGTCGAGGTCGACCGTTCGGGTCGGCGTCCGGTTCTGCACCAGCAATTCGCCGAGCGAGCCAAAGCCGCCGGTGTCTGCGAGCATCTCCACCGTCGCCTCGTCGGCCGCCATGACCGCGCCGTCATCGGTGACGGCGACCTTCTGCGGCCTGAACAGCATTTCGGCCGCGCGGACGGCAATCGGTTCCGCCTTCTCGGTGAGAATGTGACGCAACAGGATCTCGGTCAGTTGCGCTACGAAGAGCGGTGGAACGTCGACGCCTTCGCCGCGAAACAGCGCGAGGTACGCGGCTTCCAGGGAATCGCCTGCGAGGAGCCGAGCGCGAAAGCGCAGCCAGATCCGGAAGTTCTCGCGTGCGTCGGAGTCCTCGATCGCACGAAGCTCCGCGTCATCCACCGTGCGTCGCGGATCGCCGAGCAGCGCGTCGTGCAGTTGCAGTTCCGCCCTCGACGATTCGGGTATCGGCGCAAGTTCCGGTCGCACGAGGAAACTGCGCAAGAAATCGTCGGTCACGCGCAGCGTTCCGTCGGGCGCCTGTGCGAGGAGACGGTAGCCGCTGCTGCGCCAGAAGTCAGGCACCGCCCAGCATCGCCTTCTTGAGATCGGGCTGCGCCGGATGCTCGCCGATCCAGATCCGCGTCAACGCCTCGTTGAACGCAGCGCCCGCAATCTTGCCGCGCTCCGTGCCGTTGAGTGAGATCCTCGTGCCACCGTCGACGAAATCGAGCGTCACCACGCTGCCCTCCTTCGCTTCTCCGAACGACTTCATGATCGCGGCGAGCTCGCCCATCGGTATCAGGACGGCCTCCATCTCGGCGGGCGCGAGATTCTGCTTGAGACCGTCCTGCACCGCCCCGATGAGCTGATCGGCCGAAAGGCTGCGCAACAGGTTGAGCTGGAGACGCCGCGGTCCGCTCGCCAGCACTTCCTGCATCGAGCGGCTTTTCGCCGGCACGTAGAGGCTCCCGACGTACACCTTGAAGATCGCGCGCTTGCGAACCCCGGCGCCGTTCAGCACCAGGTCCTGGCCACCGACGTTCGCCTTGTCCTCGACGCGAACGCCTTCGATTTCGACCGCGCACGCCGTGCTCGCTGCGATGAGCGCCACGACGCCTATCAGGTAGCTGCGGAACATCTCACCCCTCCCCAAGTCTCGTCTTCTGCCGCCGAACGCTTCGCAGCGAACGCTATACGCATTCGAAGACGCCCGCTGCGCCCATGCCGGTACCTACGCACATCGTCACGACGCCGTACTTCAACCCGCGTCGCCGCAAGCCATGCGTGATCGTGGCCGTGCGCACGGCGCCGGTCGCTCCCAGCGGGTGTCCGAGCGCAATCGCTCCGCCGAGCGGATTCACCTTCGCAGGATCGAGATCGAGCTCGCGAATCACGGCGAGTGCCTGTGCGGCGAACGCCTCGTTGAGCTCGATCCAGTCGATGTCCTGTTGCGAGAGGCCCGCCTGACGCAGCGCCTTCGGCACCGCGAGCGCGGGGCCGATGCCCATCATCTCCGGTGCAACGCCGGCAACGGCATATCCGCGCCAGCGCGCGAGGGGCTTCGCGTCCAGCTCGCGCAACACCCGCTCGCTCACGACGATCGCGGCGGCGGCGCCGTCGGACATCTGCGAGCTGTTGCCCGCCGTGATCGTGCCATGGGCGGCGAAAGCCGGCTTGAGCTTGGCGAGGCCCTCGGCCGTCGTGTCCGCGCGCGGTCCTTCGTCGCGCGCAACCATGCGTGTGCGCCTGACGACTTCGTCGCGCGCGAGGTCGGGTGCTCGCAGGACGACGTCGAAAGGCGTGATCTCCGCGTCGAACTCGCCCGCAGCCTGGGCTGCCAGCGCCTTTCGGTGCGAAGCAAGCGCGAAGGCATCCTGCTCATCGCGCGTGACGTTCCATTGACGCGCGACGCGCTCCGACGTCAGGCCCATCCCGTACGCGATGCCGAGGTTCTCGTCGCCGTCGAACACATCGGCGTTCATCGCGAGCCGACCGAGCATCGGGATCATGCTCATGCTTTCCGTTCCCGCGGCGATGACGATGTCGGCCTCGCCCGTGCGGATTCGGTCCGCGGCAATCGACACCGCGTTCAGGCCCGACGAGCAGAAGCGGTTGACCGTCATGCCGGGAACGCTCGCGGGCAGGCCCGCGAGCAGCACGCCGATGCGCGCGACGTTCATGCCCTGCTCGTATTCAGGCATCGCGCACCCGACGATCACGTCATCGACGCCCGCGGGCTCGACTTGCGGCACGCAGGCGAGAACCCGTTGCAGCACGTGCGCGAGCAGCGTATCCGGCCGAGTGGTCCGGTACGCGCCGCGGGGCGCCTTGCCGACGGCCGTGCGCGTCGCTGCAAGCACGTAGGCGTCCTGCATTTGCCGGTTCACGTTGCTATACCTCGATCAATTGCGCAGCGGCTTGCCGGTCGCGAGCGTATGCGCGATTCGCGCCTGCGTTCTTTCGTGGGCGAGAAGCGCCATGAACTCGCGCCGCTCGAGCTCGAGCAGCCACCGTTCGTCGACGACGCTCCCCGCATCGACGTCGCCGCCGCACATGACGCGCGCGAGCCGCACGCCGACTTCATAATCATACGGCGTGATGAACCCGCCTTCGCGCAGGTTGACGAGCAGCATCGTCAACGTCGCGAGGCCCGTCCGTCCGGCGACCGGAATGTCGCGCGGTGGCAACGGCGGCCGGTACGACGCCTCGGCCAGCGCGCGTGCGGTTTGCACCGCGACGTGCAGCACCTCGTCCGCGTGCATGACGACCGGATCCGCCGCCTGCAGGTAGCCGAGATCGCGCGCCTCGTGCGCGCTCTTCGACACCGTGGCCCTGGCGACGTTCTGGAAATATGTTCGCAGGAAGGGAAAGAAGTCGAGCTGTCCGCCGTTGTTCCCGCGCTTTGCCTCGGCCGCCGCGCGAACCGCGAGCTCCTTGCTGCCCCCGCCTGCCGGCAGCAGCCCGACCCCGGTCTCGACGAGTCCGATGTAGGACTCGAGCGCGGCGACCGTTCGGTCGCAATGCAGGATGAATTCGCACGCGCCACCGAGCGCCATGCCGCGCACGGCCGCGACGGTCGGCACGAGGCTGTAACGCAGCCGCTGCGACACCTGCTGAAACTTCGCCACCATCGCCTCGATGTCGGCCAACGCACGGGCACGGATCGCCGGGGCGATGCCCGCGAGATCGGCGCCGAGTGAAAACGGTTCACGCGGCTGCCAGATCACGACACCCGCGCATTCGCGCTCCGCTTGGTCGATCGCACGGAGCAAGCCGTCTTGCACCTGTTCGCTGATCGTATGCTGCTTCGTGCGAAACGAGACGATGCCGACGTCTTCGGCCAGATGAAAGAAGCGAAGCGCCTCCGTTTCGAAGATCGTCGTACCCGCATCGATCCGCTCACCGGGCAATGCGACCGGGAAACGCTGGCGCCGGTAAACGGGCAAGTTCGGGCGCGGAACAAACGCTTGCGCCGCCGGCGCAAAGGAGCCCGACGCTGCGTGAACACCGCCTGCGCGGGCGACATTCGCGCTCGCGACCCAGGCCGGGAGCGGCACGGCGGCGAGTGTGCGTCCTCCGTCGATGTCCGCGGCGATCCATTGCGCGACATCGGACCAACCCGCGCGCTGCCAGAGCTCGAACGGTCCCTCGCGCCAGCCGAATCCGAAGCGCATCGCAAGATCCGCATCGCGTGCGGTGTCCGCGATCGATGCGAGGTGGAACGCCGCGTAGTGAAAGAGATCGCGGTGGATCGCCCAGAGAAATTCGGCCTCCGGGTGCGAGGATGCTCGCCACAAGGCGAAGCGCGCGCCCGCGTCGG
>Ga0157375_10006078_pt1 | contig 10532 bp, 4 predicted proteins | sample M35metaG_FD_115311 | JGI IMG/M metagenome (GOLD analysis project Ga0157375, IMG submission 115311) | Miscanthus rhizosphere microbial communities from Kellogg Biological Station, Michigan, USA - M3-5 metaG | ecosystem: Host-associated > Plants > Roots > Rhizosphere > Soil | place: USA: Michigan... | reverse complement strand
CGCTCAGAATGCGTCGATCAACGCAGCGATGCGCTGCCGCGAGCCGGCGTCGAAGCGTTGCGCTACGAGTTCAGGATCGCGCGCGTCGCGCCAGCGCAACGCGAGCGGCGAGCGCATCGGCTGAATCGCCGCGCTGCCGCGCTGGGCCGGGTCGACGCTGAGGCCGAGCACTTCGAGCCGCGCCCGCTCAAAGCTCGCGCAGTCGGTGGGCACGGCGATGCCGGGCGAATTTTCTCCGGCGACGAACTTGGCATGCAGCGCGCGGTAGTGCACGCGGTCGCAGTCGGATTGCAGCCGCTGCGCATAGGCATGGTCCGGGCGCCCGACAACTGCAGCGCCGGTTTCCGCGCCGAGTTGCAGCAGCAGATCCGACGTGCTGCGCTTGCCTTCGCTGAGCCGGTATGCGACGGCGGCTGCCTGCAGCGCGAGGTCGCGCTCGTCGAACTCCCACAGCGTCCAGGCCAACTGTTCGGCGAAGTAAGCCAAGCGCGGCGAGCCTTTGCCGAGCGTTTCCGTCGCAATGCGCACACCCTCCGTCAGGTGCGGCATCACCTCGTCGAAATGGCCGTCGTACAGCGCCACGGCGGCGCGTATCGTCAGATATTGCGCGCGCCAGCTCGGATCGTCCTGCAACACGCTCATGTGGTCGAGGTCGGCGGCGGTCTGGTACGCATCGTGAAACCGCTCGACACCCTGCAGCATGACCATCGTGTTCGCGGCGATCTTGGCGACCATCGGGTGCGAACTGCCGAGCTGCGGCTGTACCCGTGCCAGCAACTCCTGGTATTGCTCTGCCGCTTCGTCCGACCGATGCAGGTTTCCCAGCGTCTTGGCGATGTTGCCGCGCACGCGGATCCAGGTTGGCAGCTGCGTCAGATCGGAAGGGTCGAGCAGAGCGACGGCGCCCTGGTACGTGACCAGTGCCTGCGGGAACTGCTTCAGATCGCTCTGCACGTTGCCGAGCGTGTTGAGAACCTTGCCGCGCGCGAGCGGTTCGAGCGCGTCGAGTTGCGGCAGCAGCGGCTGCAACAGCGCCAGCGCTTCCGGCAGGTGACCTTGTTCGGACAGCATGCTGGCCGCCATGTGATCGGCGCGCAGCCGGTCCGGGCCGAGAAGCTGCGCGGCGCGCTCGCTGCGCAGCCGGGCCAGGTCATCGTACGCGCCGGAGTAGAACAGGGCCTCGAGCCGGCGCACGACGATGTGGCTGCGCAACGCCGCATCGCTGTCGCCAGCCAATACGTCTGCGCGTTCGAGCAGTTCGCGCATGCGCGCATAGCCTTCGGCGGCTTCCTGCATTGCCGCCAGGCGCACGAGCAGGCGCGCCTGGAAATCGGCGTCGCCGGTTTCCTCGTGCAGGAAGCGATCGGTCGCGCGATCCACGGCTTGCGCCACCGTGGTCTTCTTCGCCGACGGCGCGTACGGATTGGCCGGACTGAACATGTCGGTCACCGCATCGAGCGTGCGCGCGGTGCGCTGCGCGAACTGCCGAGAGCGCGCCGCGAGCACGAGCGCGGAAACGGCGACGACGAGCGTCAGCAGCGCTGCCGCGACGCCGAATCCGATCGCCAGGCGGTGGCGCTGCGCGAAGCGCTTGAACAGGTAGCCACGCGTGTGCCGGCGCGCCGCGACCGGCCGGTGCTGGCGATAGCGCTGCAGGTCGTCTTTCAGTTCGGCCATCGACCGATAGCGCGCGGCCGGATCGAACTGCAGGCATTTGAGCAGGATGCTGTCGAGGTCGCCCTGCAGGGCGCGACGCAGGCGCGGCTCGGCGACGCGCCGGCTCGGAGGCACGGGCAACGCCTCGGCGCGCGTGCGCAGGACCGGCAGTTCGCCTTCGGCATCGTCGTGCGGCCACGCGCCGGTCATCAGCCGATACGCGAGCAGGCCGACCTGGTAGACGTCGCTGCCAACGCCGATCGGGCGGCCGAGCAGTTGTTCCGGCGACGCGTAGCGCAGGGTCAGCGGGTTGGCGCCTGTCAGCGTCGGATCGGCGCGCAAACCACGCGCTTCGTCGAGGATCTTGGCGATGCCGAAGTCGATCAGGCGGATCCGCTGCTGGCGGTCGACCAGCACGTTGTCGGGCTTGATGTCGCGATGAATGATGAAATGTCCGTGAGCGAGCTGCAGCGCATCGGCGACCTCGACGATCGCGGCGACAATTGCCGCCAGGTCCGCGGCAACCGGTTTGAAATGCGCGTCGACCGCCTCGCCGTCGATGCGCTCCATGACCATGTACGGCCGGTCGTCGACGATGCCTGCGTCGAACAGGGTGGCGATGTTCGGATGCTGCAGGCGCGCCAGGATCCGTTGCTCGTTGAGGAAGCGTTCGCGCTCGGCGCGCGACGGCAGCGCGGTGCGCAACACCTTGATCGCGACCGGCTGCTCGCTGCCGTGCACGTCGCGCATGGCGGCGTAGACGGTGGCCATGCCGCCGCGGCCGATTTCCTCGACCAGACGGTAGCCGGAGATGACGGGCGGCGGCGAGTCCGCGTCGACCACGCGCGTGGCGCCGAGCGGCGCGAAGTCCGCCGTGTCGACCTGCGCCGCGATCGTCAGCAGGCGGCCGAGCAGCGCCGCCAGGTCGGGATCGGTGCGGCCGATCTCGCCGAGCCGCGCGACGCGTTGCTCGATCGTCATGTCGAGCAGCGCTTCGAGATGCGAATCGAGCAACGCGATTTCCGGTGTCTGCGACACGTCGAACCCCAGCCGAAGGTGCAGTCGCCGCCATTCTGCTCCGACGTGGCGGCGATGCAACCGGTTGGCCGGGCATGCGGGAGGACCGCGGCGTAACTCCTGGCGTGCGGCAGGCCGCCGTTACGGCGGCCGCCGCTGCATGGGACGCGCATCACTCGAAGTCGTCGGCGAACAACGTATCCGAGTACTGCGGCACTTCGATCGCGCCGATATCGCAGCGTGCCTGGCCGTTGCCGTCGCCGTCGAGCGCACGCGCGACGTCGAGCTGGTCGCTTTCCAGACAGCCCAGACCGCCGACCAGCGGATGGCCGCTGTCGATCGCGGCGCTGCCGACCAGCGGCTGGTGAAATGCGCTCCAGCGCGTCGGATCGACGATCAGCGCGCTGAGCGGCGCCGACGCGTCGATCTGGTTCGACGCGCCGGACTCGATCGCGCAGCCGTAGCTCTGGCTCAGGTTGTAGCCGTCCGTCGAAATCGTCGCGTTGCCGGCACCGGCCGCGCTGCAACCACCGTCGCCATTGCCGGACAGGATCGTGTTGCGCACGAACAGTGTGCGGCCGGCGACCTTCTGGAACGCGATGCCGCGCGCGTCGTTGTCGGCGAGCGTGGCGTTTTCGACTTGCAGCGTGCCGTCGGTGACATCGAGCGCGTCGCCGTTGTTGCCGCTGAACGTGCTGTTGAACACGCGCGTGGTGCCGCCGCCGACGCCGGCCAGCGCCTCGCGCTGCCCCAATGGCTGCAGGTCGAGGTTGCCGCGCACACTCGAGCGGCTGATCGTCAGGTCCGTTGCATTGCGGATCGCTGAGCCTTCGCCGGCCGTGCCGTTGTTGTAGAGATCGACCTGGTCGAGCGTCACGACGCCGCCCGTGACGGAAACCGCGCCGCCGCCGAGATCGGCCGTGTTCGCATACATCGCGATGCGCTCGATCGTCACGTTGGCGGCGTTGACGACGCGGATTGCGCCGCCGCTGCCGGTCGTGTTGCCGCCGGTCAGTCGCAGGCCGCTGATCACGATGTCCTCGCCCGGTGCGTTGACGTTGAAAATACGATCGCCGCTGGACGACTGCACGAGCGGTCGCACCGACGGACTTCCGCTCACGCCCTGGATCGTCACCGCGTCGGTCAGGTCGAGATCACCGTACGCGGCACTCGCCGGCCCGGCGACATTCGGCTGGGTCAGCACGATCGTCGCGCCAGCCTGGGGAATCTGGATCCCGTTGTAACCGGGCAACGCGTTGCTCTCCATGACCGCGGCGCGCAGCGTGCATTGTGGGCCAGGCGTAGTGGCGGACGTATCGCACAGCGTGTCGCCAGGATTGACGTCGTCGCGATCCTGATCGAACACGTTGACGACGAAACTCTTCGGGTCCGCTTCGGCCTGGAACAGCTCCATCGCGCCGATCTCGCATGCGGCGATGCCGTTGCTGTCGGTATCGGTCGGCCGCACCGAGGCGCGCTGGTCGACGCTCAGGCAACCCAGCGCCGCGGCGGGAACCGCATCGATGACCGGACTGCCGGCCAGCGGTACGCGCACCCGCGACAGCTTGCCGTCGAACTGTGTCAGCGTCGGCGCCAGTTTCGGATTGCCACTGAGGTTCGTGCCACCGGCGGCGCAACTGCCGTCCTGCACGAGGTTGTAGTTGGCGTTGAGCGAGGCACCGACCAGCGAGCAGTCCTGCGCGCCATTGGCGGAAAGGATCGTCGCGTTGAGATTGATCTGCGGAATGGCCCCGACCTTGACCGCGCGCAGACCGTACTGCGTGTTGCCGTCGATCGTCGACTCGCGCACGTCGAGTTGTAGCGGGCCGTTGGCCCAGACGCCGCCGCTGTTGCCGCTGACCGTCGAGTTGTACAACGAGAACACGACCGGGCCTTCGACACGGATCGCCTCGCGTTCGGTACCCGAATCGTTGACGTTGTTCCAAAAGCTGCTGCGGTCGACGAACGCGGTGTGATTCGTGTACAGCGCAGCTCCGAGGCTGCCGACCGTGTTGTCATGCAGGTCGGCGTTGGTCAGCAGCAGGTAACCGTCGAGCATCGCGATCGCACCACCGCCGGCGACTGCGGCATTGCTGGCGAATTCGACGGTAGCGACCGTGACCGCGCTGTCGCTGTTGACGCGCAACGCACCGCCGGCGCCTTCGCCGGGACCGCTGGCGGTTCCGCCGGTCAGGCGCAGGTTTTCGAGCCGCAGCGTATAGCCGATCGGCAGCGTGACGTCGAACAGGCGCTGCACCTGATCGGTCGTGATCGTCGTGAGCGGACGGCCGTTGCCAATACGGCCGCTGATCACGACCTGGTCGTAGATGTCGAGGTCGCCCTGTGCCGTGCCGCCGGCGCCGCCCAGCGTCAACGTCACCGTGTTGTCCGATGCTGCATCGTCGGCAAATTCGATCCGGTCCGGACCGTCGTGCGCGTTCGCCTCCATGACCGCCGCGCGCAGCGTGCACTGGTCGCCGGCGACGATCCCGTTCGTGTCGCAGCGGTTGTCGCCGGGATTGATGTCGACGAGATCGGCGTCGTACACGTTCACGGTGTACGTGCTCGAGGTCAATGCCCACGCCTCGTAAGCACCCATGTCGCAGCGCGCCTGGCCGTCGGCATCGCCGTCAAGCGGCCGCATCGTGTTGCGCTGATCGGTGCTCGCGCACTGGCGGGCCGGGTCGCCGCCGACCACATCCGGCGGAACGCCGCGGTCGATCGCCGGCGACCCGAAGAACGCGCGCCGGGCGATAACGACGCTGCCTGAGCTCGAGGTTGGCAACTCGAGCACGGGATCGGTGTCATGCAGGTTACCGGCGCCCTCGAAGCCGAGGCATTCGGATTTCTCGAACAGATCGTATTCGAAGAGGATGTCCGGCGGTGGGCCGGCAATGAGGCCGACGCGGCAATCGGTGTCGTCGCTGTCGGCGAGGATCGAATTGAATGCGTGCACATGCGTCGCGCCGTCGGCGATGACGCCGAGCGCGACGTCGCTAAAACCGGTCAGCGTGCTATTGCGCAGCGTCAGCTGTGCCGGCCGGTCGGCATAAATGCCGCCGGTCGGCGTCACATCGAGCTGCGGCGAACCCTGAATCAGCGTGTTCTCGACGACGAGCGTGCTGCCCTGGGTCGTGTACACCGCTTCGGCGTGGCCCGATGTGTCGTGCGCAGTGCGCACGCTGCTGCGCCGGATCGTGAGGTCGCCACTGTTGTAGATCGCGGCGCCCTCGCCGCTTACCTCGTTATAGAAGAAATCGGAATCGAGGATTTCGACCGTACCGGCGTTGGAGATTCCGCCGCCGTTGCCGGCTTGGCCGCCGCTCAGGCGAACGTGATCGACCAGCACGTGCGCGCCTGTCGAAGTGACGCGCAGGTCAGCGCCGTTCGTACCGGACGCGCCCGACGGCGCGCCGCCGCTCACGCGCAGGCCCCGCAGTTCGACGGCGACCGGAGACGTGACGTCGAACACACGATCGCCGTTGGCGGCGACGATGGCGGGCCACTGGTCCTCATCCGCCGGATAGCCGAGAGCGGCGCCGGTGATGATGACCGGCTGGGTGATGTCGAGATCACCGGACTCCGCGCCGCCGAGCCCGCCGACGGTCAGCGTGATCGATGCGCCCGTCGGCAGCACGATTGTGTCCTGGCCGGCACCGGCGTTCGCCTGCATGATCGCCGCGCGCAGCGTGCATTGGTCGCCGGCGAGGATCGGATTCGCATCGCAGCCGGCCAGGGCCGTGTCGGCGTCGCCCAGGTCGACATCCAGAGTGTTGACCACATAGGTGGCGGCGTGAATGGGCGGCGCAAAGACAGCGGCGACCGCGGCAACAAGGGCTAACAGGCTGACTCGCATTGGCGTACTCCGGTGGGTGGTTTTATCCCGGTGTACGCAGCGCGCGAGCCAAAACGACATTGCCCCAAAAAAAAGGATATGCGGGTTGCGCCGGACCCCACCCTTTCGCGGTCCGGAACACGCGCGAAGCCGTGCGGCGTGCGGTGCGGCGCCGCGGGTGTGGCCCTTGCCTGCGGTGTTTGCCGTGTCTTGTAGTGAACGTCAGGAATGGAGTCGTCATGTCCCGTCTTTCCACTACCTTGATCCAGCCTTTGTTCCTGTGCGTCCCGTCGACGCCGCAAGACCTTGCCGCCCGCATGCAAGGAGCGCCGAGCGCCGGCGACATCGCGGCGGCCGCCCATGCCTTTCCCGCAGGAGAAAACCCATGAAGCGTCGTCTCTCGGTATTCGCAACGCTGGCTTTGCTGGCTTTGTCGCTGCCTGCGCTCGCGGAAACATTCGTGGTGACGCGCAACGACGACCCGGCGCCGAACGGCTGCCTGCCCGGCGACTGCTCGCTGCGCGAGGCGATCGCGAGTGCGAACGCCAACGCCAACGCCGATACGATCCAGGTGCCGGCGGGCCAATTCGGCCTGCCGCGCGGCGGACTCGTGATCACCGGGTCGGTCACCATTTCCGGCTCCTTCAATCCGGCAACCGACGTCGAGGGCAACGGCGAGTTTCCGGTGTTCGACATCAAGGGTGCGATCAACGTCAACCTGAGCAACCTGCGCCTGCGCGCGCACGGCGCCCATGCGGTCAACGCCGAACCGGAAACGCATACCATCCTGGGCGGCATTCGCATTCCGGACAGCGACAGCCAGGTCTGGGTCGGCCAGTCGTACAACAGTGGCGGGTCGCTCGACATCGACAGCAGCGACATTCACGCGTATGTCGACTGCGGCAACATCGCGCTGTGCCGCGTCACCGACAGTACGCTGCTGCGCCTGCAGGCCGGCAGCGGCTCGAATTCACTGATCGACGTCGAGATCGCGCTGTCGCTCATCGACGGCGCGGCTGGCAATTCCGGGGCCGTGATCCAGACCAATGGCAGCGTCTCGATCACCGACACGACGATCCGCGACACGAGCATCGGCCTGCTGTTCGTCAGTGGTTCGCCTTCGCAGGTATCGCTGGATCACCTCACCTATAGCGGCAACCGGGGGCCGCTGGATGTGCGTGTTCAGTCACCAATATCGCTTATCGACAGCGAGTTCAGCGGCAACGTCAACGACGACATCAATGGCGGCCCGGGTGCAATCCACGCGTCGGGCGGGTCGAACTGGCAGATCGCTGGTAGCAGCTTCATCGGCAACACCGGCAATGGCGACATCGGCGGCGCCGTGCTGGTCGAGAAGGACGCGGACGTCGCGATCCGCAACAGCACGTTTTCCGCAAACACCTTTTCCGCCGGCTCCGCTGCCGGCGCGCGCGGCGCCACGATCGGCTACATCGCCGATGACGGCGTTATCAGCGTAAGCCTGGCGCATGTCACGATCGTGCCGGCGGCGTTCGCGCCTCTGGGCATCCTCGGGTCCGCACTCGGCGGTATCGGCGGCGATTCCTTCCATCTGAACCTCGACGTCATCAACAGCATTGTCCGCGGTACCTGCTCGCTCGACACCGGCGCGATGGACATCAATCTCGGCAACATCGAAAGTCCGGGCGACACCTGCCAGTTCAATCCGAACTACAACCTCGTAGATGTCACCAGCGGCGCCCTCGGACTCGGCACGCTCGGCGATCACGGCGGCGCAACCCGGACCTACGTGCCTGGGGCCGCCAGCGTTGCCATCGACCAGGCTAACGCCCTGGAGTGCCTCGACACCGACCAGCGCGGTTACCAGCGTCCGTTCGGCAACGGCTGTGATGTCGGAGCGGTCGAACGCGGAGCGGAAGACCGCGTGTTCGCCGATGGCTTCGATTAAGCACGCAGCGCACGCGTCGCGCTGGCACGACCCTTTTTTCTGGCGCAAAAAAAAGCCCCACATCGCTGCGGGGCACTCCTTTGACTTCCGCCGAGTTGAGCGACCGCAAGGTCGCTCGAACGAGGCGAATTGATCCACTCGCGCAGCGAGCGGATAACTCCAATTTGGAAACTCAAGCCTTTTTTGGCCCTGCTACCCACGGTACGGCCGATTGCCGCATCTCATCTTTCAGGATGGTGATCAATGACTCGCTTCCGCCCTGTGAAGCATAAGGTTCCACATCCGAACCCACAACGACGTTTGCTTCAGGATTGGTTGTTGTCAGTAGTTGCACATACGCTTGCGCTGCGTACGAAGTCGGTAGGCCGTTGGCAACAAGAGCACGAAAAGCGTCGAGTATCGATTGAAAATTTGGATCGCCGATGGCATTGCCGTTGGCGTCTACCGGTTGTAGAAAAATGGGTCTTGTTCCCGAGGCAATATCGGTATTCACCCACAGAGGATTGAGTGTGGAGACTTTGATTGCCAATCCGGAAGCGTCAAGAATTCCACGGAGGGCGTTGGCATAGGACAACAATGCGCGCTTGCTGGCTGTATAGCCGTGGCCGTACGTGATACCCAAGTCACCCCCACCATCAATATAGGCCTGCACCGACGTAGTGAACAGGATGCGCGCATAACCACTAGCGGAACGTGCAACCAACGCTTGCAATAATGCACTGGTCACAGCCACGTGCCCGCCGTAGAGCGTTGCCAGTGCGGTTTGAAGACCGCCGAAATACATATTCGGATCAACGGGGATCACGCCACCAAGAACGCCCCGACCTGCATTGTTCACCAGAATGTCGATACCGCCAGCACCTTGCACTTCCGGACGGCCCAATACGGTTGCAACAAATCCCTGAACAGATGCTGGATCCGTGAGATCCAAATTTAACAGTGGAAACGCATGTCCGGGGTAGTCTGCAGCTGTTCTCGATGTTCCGATTACCTGTACACCTAGTGCCTGCAGTGCCAGACCCACGGCCAGACCGATACCATGCGATGCACCGGTGATGATCGCGACTTTTCCAGCAAGATTGATTTCGGGGACATGGTTGGGTGTTGGGTAATACTTGGGCGCCAGACGAACCTGGAAGGGCGGAGCCGTGGCGGCACGCGCGAGGTTGCCCGTCAACAGTGCTGGGGCAACAAGACCTCCACTGGCAACAGCGGCCAGGAAACGACGCTTACTTTGCGAATATGTATTTGTCTTCATTTTTATCCTCCGAGTGTCGAAACAATTCACGTCGGCTCCCAACCGCCGCGGCGCCGCGACGCCGGATCGATTGGTACTTCGAAATACAGCAGACCGCCGTGTCGATTACAGGCCAGCAGCTTGGCATGCGGCGCAAACCGCCGTGGTAGCGATGCAAGTGGCGGCGCGATGGTGGGATGAAGCGGGCCAGCCGGTCGAGCAGTTCCAGCGGCGTCAGGGTGATTGGCGACTGCCGTCGAGCGCTGGCTTGGGCAGTGCGTGGATCAGGCGCTCGCCATCCCCGCCTGTGCCACGCGTTCGCGTCTTGAAGCGACCACGCCCTTCAAAAAAAAAAGCCCCGCATCGCTGCGGGGCACTCTTTTGATTTCCGCCGAGTTGAGCGACCGCGAGATCGCTCGAACGAGGCGAATTGATCTGCGGCCGCGATGCGGCCGTGGATAACTTAGAAATCCATACCGCCCATGCCGCCACCGCCGTGGTCATGGCCGCCGCCACCACCGCCCGCCGCTTCCTTCTTCGGCGCCTCGGCAACCATCGCCTCGGTCGTGATCATCAGGCCGGCGATCGACGCGGCGTTCTGCAGCGCGGTGCGCGTGACCTTGGTCGGATCCAGAATGCCGAACTCGATCATGTCGCCGTACTCGCCGCTCTGCGCGTTGTAGCCGTAGTTGCCCTTGCCCGCGGCGACCTTGTTCAGCACGACGCTCGGCTCTTCGCCGGCGTTCGCAACGATTTCACGCAGCGGCGATTCCATCGCGCGCTTGGCGATCAGGATGCCGTGGTTCTGGTCTTCGTTGTCGCCCTTGAGCTTCTTGATCGCTTCGAGCGAACGGATCAGG
>Ga0157375_10006077_pt1 | contig 10533 bp, 13 predicted proteins | sample M35metaG_FD_115311 | JGI IMG/M metagenome (GOLD analysis project Ga0157375, IMG submission 115311) | Miscanthus rhizosphere microbial communities from Kellogg Biological Station, Michigan, USA - M3-5 metaG | ecosystem: Host-associated > Plants > Roots > Rhizosphere > Soil | place: USA: Michigan... | reverse complement strand
TCATTATCGGCCACGAAATTGGCCGGGCGCTGGGCAAGCCCGCACTGTTCCTTGAACGGCCGGAAGGCGTCTTTGAGTTCCGTCGCGGCTTCGGCCTGCACCGGGACCAGAAAGTGCTGATGGTCGAGGATGTGGTCACGACCGGACTGTCGAGCCGCGAGGCGATCGAGGCGGTGATCGAGACGGGCGCTGAGGTTATCGCCGAAGCGTCGCTGGTCGACCGGTCATCCGGCCAGGCCGACCTCGGCGTGCCCTTCTATCCCCTGATCCGCATCGATGTCCCGACCTATGCCGCCGATGATTTGCCGCCCGAGCTGGCAGCGATCCCCGCGATCAAGCCCGGGAGCAGGGCGGCGGCTTGACCCTTCGACAAGCTCAGGACAGGCCGGGTCACCTGCGCCTTGGCGTGAACATCGATCACGTCGCGACCGTGCGGAATGCGCGCGCCGCCGGCTATCCCGATCCGGTGCGCGCCGGATTGCTGGCGGCGAAGGCCGGGGCTGACGGCATCACCGCCCATCTTCGCGAGGACAGGCGGCACGTCACCGACGACGACATTGCCCGACTGTCGGCCGAGTTGCCAGTCCCGCTCAATTTCGAAATGGCGGCGACCGAAGAGATGCTGGCGATCGCGCTCAGGCATCACCCGCACGCCGCCTGCATCGTCCCGGAGAAGCGCGAGGAACGAACGACCGAGGGCGGCCTCGATGCCGCCGGACAGCACAATCATTTGGCCTATTATTGCGACAAGCTTCGCGACGCCGGCATTCGGGTCAGCCTGTTCATCGAGCCGGACCCGGCGCAAATCGAGGCCGCGATCCGGCTCGGCGCCCCGGTCGTCGAATTCCACACAGGCCGCTACGCGCACCTGGAGGGTGCCGAGCAGGTGACAGAATTGAAGCGTATCACCGATGCAGCCGCGCTCGCCGCCAAGAACGGCATGGAGCCGCATGCCGGCCACGGCCTGACCTTCGACAATGTCCAGCCGATCGCCGCCATCCCGCAGATCGCCGAGCTGAACATCGGCCACTTCCTGGTCGGCGAGGCGATCTTCACCGGCCTTGAGGTGGCGGTGCAGCGCATGCGCTCGCTGATGGACGCAGCCATGACGGGGCGCGACTTGCCGGGGGCAAGTCGCCGTCCTGCCCCCGGCAGGACTGCCCCGTCATGATCGTCGGCCTCGGTTCCGACCTTTGCTCGATCGAGCGCATTCAGAATTCGCTCGACCGCTGGGGCGACCGGTTCCTCGACCGCGTCTTCACCGAGACCGAGCGGGCGAAGGCTGCGCGTCGGCCGCACACCGTCGCCGGCACGCTCGCCAAGCGCTTCGCCGCCAAGGAAGCATTTTCCAAGGCGGTCGGCACCGGCTTCAAGCGCGGCGTCTTCATGAAGGACATCGGGGTAGTGAATTTACCGTCCGGCGCCCCTACCTTGGCGCTGACCGGAGGAGCACAGGCTCGGCTTGACGCGCTGACGCCTTCGGGCCACGCCATGCACGTCCATTTGACCATGACCGACGATCATCCCTGGGCACAGGCCTTCGTCATCCTTGAAGCCCGCAAGCTGGAGTCCTGAGTGACCGAAGACATCGCCGTCCCCGAGACCAAGGCCGTCGAGCCCGAAAAGCCCAAGGAATCCGCCGTCTGGCGGGAGGTGAAGGGCCTGTTCTGGGTACTGGTCGCCGTGCTGGCGTTCCACAGCTTCATCGCCAAGCCGTTCTACATCCCGTCGGAATCGATGATGCCGGTGCTGCTGAAGGGCGACCGGCTGGTGGTGTCCAAATATCCCTATGGCTGGTCCTGGGTCAGCCCCAGCTTCCACGTCCTGCCGCATTGGGACGGGCGCCTGCTCGGCAAGCTTCCGCGCCGGGGCGACATCGTCATCGTCACTCCGCCGGGCGGTAGCCAGGATTATATCAAGCGGACCATCGGCCTGCCGGGCGACACGGTCGAGCTGCGCGGCGGCCGGCTGATCCTCAACGGCAAGCCGGTCCATTCGGAGATGCGGCCGCCGGCGATGATCCCCGTCGACGCCAACGCGCCCTGCGGCATGGATTTCTTCGGTGCGCAGGTGATGACCGATGACGGCAAGGCCTATTGCCGCCTGCCGATCGTCCGCGAGACCCTTCCCGGCGGGCCGAGCTACGACACGATCGACCTTGGACCGAGCCAAGGCGATAATTTCGGGCCGATCAAGGTTCCGGCCGGCCATGTCTTTCTGATGGGCGATAACCGCGACCGCAGCGCCGACAGCCGCTTTCCGCTTGAGGAGCAGGGCCTGGGCGGTCCGGTGCCATGGGAGAATATCGGCGGCCGCGCCGAGTTCATCACCTTCTCGCTCGACGGCACGACCAAGCTGCTCAACCCGCTGACCTGGTTCCACGCGCTCCGCAGCGGCCGCGCCGGCGACACCTTGCGCGGCACGACCCAGACCGAGGAAAACGCCGACTAATGGCCCGGCGGCCGGCCCGGAGAGCGAATGCCGCTCCGGCCGTCGAAGTGCATATCGAGCAGCCCGGCCCGACCGAATTCACCGACCCCTTCGTCCGGCGTGAGCTCGCGCGGGCCTCGGTCTGGCTCGGCCTCGCTCTGGCGATCATCGGCGTCATCGTCCTCGCCCAGCCTCTCATGCTGATCATCGGCGGGATGATCTTCGCCATCTTCCTTGACGGCGGCACCCGGCTGCTTGGCCGGGTCCTGCCGATCCGGCGTGGCTTCCGGCTGGCTTTGGTCATCATCCTCGGCTTCGGATTCGTCGGCTGGACTTTCTATATTGCCGGGACGACCATCGCCGCCCAGTTCGAAGCCCTGCGCTCGGTCGTCGAGGCGCAGTTCACCAAGCTCATGGCCTTCGCCGCCTCGCTGGGCTTGATCCCCACCGGCAACAGCCTGTCCAATATCGGCCAGCAATTGCTCGGGTCGGTGGGCCGCCTGACCAGCGCGGTCGGCACCGCGCTTGGCGCGTTTGCGAGCCTGCTGGTGATGATCGTCATCGGCATCTTCATCGCCGCCGAGCCGCGGCTTTACGACCGGGGCGTCGCCTGGATGCTGCCGTTGCGCCACCGCGGGCGATTCTACACCCTTGGCGAAAAGATCGGCTGGACGCTGCGGCGGCTGCTCTTCGGGCGGCTTATCGCCATGCTGTTCGAGGGCGTCGGCACCTGGCTGCTGCTTTCCATTGGGGGCGTCCCGATGGCGGCTTTATTGGGCCTCATCACCGGCCTGCTTGCCTTCCTGCCCAACATCGGCGCGATCACCTCGGGCGTCCTGATGGTTGCGGTCGGCTTCAGCGCCGGCACCAGCGAGGGATTGTGGGCGATTGTCGTCTATTTCTTCGTCCAAAACGCCGATGCCTATCTCGTCGTCCCGTACATCGCCCGGAAGACCGTCGACCTCGCCCCGGCGCTGGTGCTCGCCATGCAATTGCTGATGGGAGCGCTGTTCGGCATCCTCGGGTTGCTGTTCGCGGACCCGATCCTGGCGATGCTGAAGGTGAGCCTGGTCGAGCTAAGCCGGCAACGTGCCGTCGAGGACGCCGCGGCGGAGGCTCAAAGTCCCGGCTGAGGCGCCGCTTCGGGCTGCTGCTGCTGTTGCTGCTGCATCATCAACGCCGCGTTCGGCACGATCTGGACGATCGAGATGTCGAAATTGAGGTTGGCGTTGGGCGGGATCGGGCTGCCCTCGGGCGGGCTGGCGCCATAAGCGAGCGCGGCCGGAATATGGATCTTGTAGCTACCGCCCTTTTGCATCTTCTGCAGCGCTTCGGCGAAGCCCGGGATGACCTGGCCGGCGATCATCGGTACCGGCTGCCCGCGGCTCGAATCGAACTCCTTGCCGTCTTCGAGACGGCCGACATATTCGAGCAGGACGCCGTCGACCGGCTTGATGAAGGGGCCTTCGCCCGCTTTGACGGTGCGGATCGTGACGCCGTTCGGCGTCGTTTCGCCGCGCAGGGATCCAGCCCCAACCCACGCCAGGAGGACGGCGGCGGCGATCAGCAACAGGATGCCCAGCCACAGCTTGGCGACAGAGCCGCGCTTCAAGGGCTGAAGCGGAACCTGGCTGACGGACATGGGCGACCCCTTTGGGCTGGCAACAGGCAAAAAAAGAGGGCGCTCGACGGCGCCCTCCGGAATTCAATCGGTCTTAGCGGGCGCCTTCGCGCTCAATCCGCTTGCGCTCCAGCTTGCGGGCGCGGCGGATCGCGGCGGCACGCTCGCGGGCGCGCTTTTCCGACGGCTTTTCGTAATGCCGGCGCAGCTTCATCTCGCGATAGACTCCCTCGCGCTGCAGCTTCTTCTTCAGTGCGCGCAGCGCCTGGTCGACATTATTGTCGCGAACGATGATTTGCATAAAAGACCGTCACTCCTAAACCGGGCATCCGCCGGGCGAATAAGGCGGCCATGCGGGACATTCATCCCGTCCACAACCGCGCAAATAATATTGTTCACCGCGAAGCCCTTCTTCGCGGCGGTGGCGGGCCACCTAACAGCGCAGCGGGGAATATACAAGAGCGGCCTGTTTGCAGCCACTTAGCAACCGGGTCCTACAGAATCACGACGAATCGAGCCGCCGGCGGGATGGAATCGGAAACCTGAACGATAAGGTTATCGGCAGTTAACGAACCGCCTGTTACACCCTTCGCTTCAGATTTGGAGTGGGTGGATGTCATTGAATCGTCGGGAATTGTTGCGCATGGGTGCTGCCGGAGCCGGGGGATTGCTTATCTCCTCCGCCGCAAGCTCGGTGCCGCTTCCGATGGGCATCCTTGCCGCGCCTCAGGTCGATCTGAAGGCCGCGATGCCGACGCCTCCTGCTGCGCAGGCCCTCGCCAGCTCGCCCGGGGGGATCAATCCGGTCCTGTTCCAAAAGGCCAAAGCGGCGCTCGATTCGCGTCCCTTCATCCAAAGTCGCGATTTCATCGGCATCGTCGACTTTTCGAAGAGTTCGGCCGAGGGCCGATTCCACGTCGTACACATGCCGACCGGCCAGGTCGAAAGCTATCCGGTCGCCCACGGCCGCGGCTCCGACCCCGACCATTCGGGCTTCCTCGAACAATTCTCGAACCGTCCGGGCTCCGCCGCGACGTCGAACGGCGCCTATACGACCGGTGACTATTATAACGGCAAATACGGTCTCTCGATGAAGGTCCACGGCCTCGACTGGACCAACAACAATGCCGAGAACCGCGCCATCGTCATTCACAATGCCTGGTATGCCGAGCCGGAGATGATCGCCATTCACGGCAAGCTCGGCCGTTCGGAAGGGTGCTTCGCCTTCAGCCGTGCCGACCAGCAAAAGGTCATGGCCCGCCTCGGCGGCGGCCGCATGATCTACGCGGATAAGCTAGCGTAGCACCGACCGCAGCGACGCCGGCGCATTGCGCCGCCGGAACAGCGGGAGAGATGCGAAGCAACGGACGGCCTGCGCGCACCAGCGCGACAGGACCGACGGCGCGGATTCACTCCGCGCCACCACCTCCCCAAGCACTCTCTTCTATTTGGCCGCCGTCTGGGTCGCCTTCGCCTTCACCGGCACGCTGGGCTTCTTGTCGAGCAGCGCGGCAATCACCTTGGCGTCGCGACCATAGAGGTCCTTGTAATCGACAATCGTGCCGTCGTTGAGCGCGGCCGAGCTGAAGTAGACGATATAGACCGGCACCGGCTTCACGAACTTCGCCTCGACCGTCTTCTCGGTCGCCAGCACTTCGTCGATGTGATCGCGAGTCCACTCGCCGCCGTCGTCGCTGCCCAATTCGGCGGCGAGGTCATGAATATTCTGCGTCCGGATGCACCCGTGGCTCAAGGCCCTGACCTGGCCGTTGAACCGGCTGCGGGCGTTCGTGTCGTGCAGGTAGATATTGTACGGATTATACATCACGAACTTCATCTGCCCGAGCGCGTTGGTCGGCCCCGGCGGCTGGCGCCAGCGCTGGATCTTGCCGTCCTTGCCCTTCACGGACACGAAACCCGCCTTGCCGGCGACTTCCTTGTTGATGCTCGTCGGCACTTCCCACCAGGGATTGAGAATGACGCCGGTCGCCATCGCCGTCAGCTGCGGCGTCGGCGTCTTGATCGACCCGGCGATGGCTCTTTGCTTCCAGCGCGTCACGCCATTCTCGACCAGAGTCGCATAAAAAGCGGGCACGTTGACAATGACATACTTGTTGCCGAGATCGCGCGGCAGCCAGCGCCAACGGTCCATGTTCAGCCGGATGCGGTTGAGCTTGGCCGTGTCGGACTTGTCGGTCGCGGCCAGCGCCGCTTTGAGGAAGCCATATTGCGAATGGGTCGGCAGCAGGCCCTGGAAGGCGGTCCCGATACTGTGGGTGGTCAGCGCATAGTCCAGCAGCTGGCGCTGTCGCGCATCGTCCAGGTCCTTGTCGACGACGAACCAGCCCTGACGGTCGTCGCCGCGAACATGGCCGAAAGCGAGGTCCGACGAGACCCGATTGAACAAATCGGTTGCGGTCTTCGAGATGGTCGTCGGGTCGCCGCCGCGAATCGCGCGATTGAGGCCGGCGGGGTCGTAGTCCCCGGGGTCCAACCCTTCGGCGCCGATGCCGATGATATAAGCGAGCAGGTCCTGGGCATCGCCGGCCTGCCACATCGGCGGCGGAAGCTCTTCGACCGCCGGAGGAACGCCCTCAGCCGGCGGCAGGGGCGCCATCGGGTCGCGCGTCGACGGGCTGACCGGCGTCTGGGTTCGCGCGTTCGGCGACAGCGGCTTTGGCTGTGCCGGGGCGTGCGGCGTGCTCGTGACGGGCTCCGCGCTGGATTGAGCGAACGCCTGGACCGGCAGCAATGCGATCACCGTTGCCAAACTCAGCGAGCGGACAAGCTCAATCCTCTTCACGTCGAATATCCCCGTATCTCTGTGGGTGGTTACGCATTGGCGGCGACACAGCATTTGCCAGACCTTCATCATACACAGGATGAACGGCCCGCTCTAGTGACATTCGGTGCCGAATCTCATGATTGATGGCTTGCGAACCAAACGTTAAGTAGCGGCAATTATAGAGAAAATCTCTGGCAAGCGGAGGGGGCGATGCCTGGCAAGTTTGGTCTCGACGGCGGCATGATCCCGCGCAACGTCCGTCGCATGTTCGACGAACGCGACGAACCGCGCTTCGATGTCGAGGGCGAGCTGCAGACCGCCACCATGACCTTTCGCGGCAAGACCCATGTTGTCCGCGTCGGCAATATTTCCAAGTCCGGCGTCATGGTGGTCTTTGCCGATGTCCCGCATATCGGCGAGGACGTAGGGCTCCAGTTGCTTGACCATGGAGCGGTCGCGGGGCAGGTGCGTTGGGTCCGCGACGGTCGCATCGGGATCAATTTTGTTGCGCAGCTTGAATCGTAACGCCTGGAGATGAAGTTTTTTCGATGATTAAGGCGCGCATTGCCGAGGCCGACCCGTCCGATCGGCGGAGCGAACCGCGCTACCCGATCGACGTCGAGGGCAAGGTGCGCGAGCTTGGCTCCGAAGGCGCGGAAGCCCGCGTCCTCAACATTTCCGAAAAAGGCTTCATGGCCGAGACCGCCGGCGAGTTCGACGTCGGCGCCCGCATCTGGCTGATCCTGCCCGGTCGCGACCTAGCGAGCGCGATCGTGCGTTGGACCGCCGGACTAAGGCTCGGCGCCGAATTCGCGGAACCGGTCGCGCTCGAAGGGCTCGCCGACTAGCCGGACAGGCTGCCGACTGTGGCATAACGAACACGGTAAACTGTCCCGAAACGACACCTACGGATTCGCCCCCATAGCTGACATGCAACCTTCGGGCGTATTCGTCCGTTCCAACCGACCGAAAGGAACGGTTTTTATGTCGAGCTATCCGACACTTGGCGATCTGCGCATGGCGCATGATCCTGCCGGTCGTGGCTACCACGCCGTGTATCGCGAGCATGAAGTGAATCACTGCCCGGGTTGTGGGCGGACTCACTGGATCATCGGCCGGGTCTCGGCGGAGTGCGCCTTCTGCACGACGGCCTTGCCTTTGGCCGAAGCCAGCATGCGGTCGCACAGCGGCCCCGCAATCATTCATCATCGCAACCGCCTGCAGTCGCCCGCCTGGGCTGCCTGACAAAAGGTCTATAAATCCCGAAGAGCGCCCGTCCCGCAAGGGGCGGGCGCTTGTCTATCCGCCGATCGGGCGCACCGGCACCGGCGCATTGCACAGGTCGACGCCACCCGCGGGCCGAATGTAGAAATCGTCCTTGCGGTTCTTCCTGAGGCGCAGCCACGTCGCGAAGGAGGCGCTGCCCTCCTTCAGATATTCGAACCTAGGCCGCTCGGCCTCCGGCATCATGGAGGCCAGCTTTACCGAGGCGATCGGCACGTCGCTGGCCCGCTCCTTGTAGAAGCCCAAAGCCTCGGTCCCGCGCGGCAGGCTGGAGAGGTTCTCGATGCCGCTGACGACGCGGCCGACGACGGCGATGTTGCGGTCGAGATGGCGCGGCGCATGGCCGATCGCGGCGTAAAGCTCGCCGCCCATGCCGGTGTCGGGCGCCATGCCGCGGCCCACGCCGACGCTGCCGTAGCAGTGGGTGAGGTTGGCGGTCCCTGCCTTCGGGTCATAGGCGATCGGCCAGCCGAACGAGAAGCCGGCGGCGGGCGCATAGGCATCGGGCGAGCCCAGCGGCACGATCTTCAGCCCCTTCAGCGCCCGGTGATATTCGGCCGGCGGCACCTTGACGACGCCGGCGGGAAGCGGCTTCTCGCTCTCGTTATTGCCCCATTGCGCGACGTAATTGTCCTGGACGCGATAGATGTTCGCGCCCTGCCAGTAGCCGGCGCGGGCCAGTTTCTGGATGTTGGCGACGTGCACTGGCGCGAATTGCGGCGCCAGCTCGACGACGACGCGCTTGCCGGACGCAAGGTCGATCACCAGCAAGTTGTCGGCCGGGATCTGCGCCCATTCTGCGGGCTTGGAAGCGGCAATCGCGTCGGTCGGGGTCTTGGGCGGCGCTGGCGCTTTGGCCGTCGGCGCGGCGGCGACAAGCGATAGGGCGGGCAAAAGCAGCAATTTACGCACGGATTCCCCCTTCTTCGTCATTCCCGCGCACGCGGGAATCCCGCTATCCCTGACTGAGCGGGACCCCCGCTTTCGCGGAGGTGACGGGAAAGCTAAGGCGTTTCGATGCATACCGCCACCCTCATGCTCCTAGGTTCCGGCGAGCTCGGCCGCGAATTCGCGATCGCCGCCAAGCGCCTCGGCTGCAAAGTCATCGCCTGCGACCGATATCCGAACGCGCCGGCGATGCAGGTTGCCGACGCGTTCGAAGTCTTCTCGATGCTTGATGGCGACGCGCTGCGCGCGGCGGTCGAGAAGCATCGCCCGGACCATATCGTCCCGGAAATCGAAGCGATCGACACCGCAATGCTCGGCGTGCTGGAGGGTGAGGGTTGGCACGTCGTGCCGTCGGCAAAGGCGGTGCAGCTGACCATGAACCGCGACGGCATCCGCGATTTCGCGGCCCAGGAACTCGGCCTCAAGACCTCGGCTTACGTCTTCGCCGAGAGTCGCGACGAGGCAGTCGCGGCGGGGGACACGGTCGGTTTCCCCTGTGTCGTGAAGCCCGTAATGTCATCTTCGGGCAAGGGCCAGAGCGTTGCCAAGGACGCCGACGAGCTTGGCCGCGCCTATGATTATGCCGTCGCCAACATGCGCGGCGACCGGCCGCGAGTGATCGTCGAGCAATTCATCCGCTTCGACAGCGAGATCACGCTCCTGACCATCGCGACCAAGGACGGCATCCTCTTCTGCGAACCCATCGGCCACCGCCAGGAAGCCGGCGACTATCGTGAGAGCTGGCAGCCCGCCCGCCTACCGCAGGCGGCGCTGCAATCCGCGAAGGGTCAGTCGGCGAAGGTCGTTGAAGCCCTCGGCGGCCACGGCATTTTCGGCGTCGAATTCTTCATCGCCGGCGACGAGGCGATTTTCTCCGAATTGTCCCCGCGTCCTCACGACACCGGCATGGTCACCTTGATCAGCCAGAATCTGAACGAGTTCGAGCTGCACCTGCGCGCCATCCTCGGCCTGCCGATCCCGGCGATCGACCTGCTGGGTCCGTCCGCAAGCGCGGTCATCCTCGCCGACCGCGAAAGCACGGATTTCCGGTTCGACGGCCTGGGGGATGCCTTGGCCCTGGGCCGAGACGGCTCGCCCGTCGATATCCGCATCTTTGCCAAGCCGAACACGCTGAAAAACCGCCGAATGGGTGTCGCCCTGGCCCGCGCCGGCAATGTCGATGCAGCCAAGGCGAATGCAATCGACGCCGCAAACCGAATCCGCATCAAGTATGCATAGGGCTAGCTGAGCCCGTTTTTCGCTAATGTCCGCTTTCGACCCATTGCGGACGCTAGGAACATTCGTTTCGCCCCGGCTCCGACGGCATGGGGGGTAGGTTGAAAGTTCGGAGCTTGGGCTAGCCGGGCACCGATGCCCTAGCTTCCTTTTCACAAATCGGCACTTTTGCTCGGTTGCGAAGCGGACTTTTCGCGCCGTAATCCATTCAAAATCCCGAGTCTCTCTA
>Ga0157375_10006074_pt1 | contig 10535 bp, 10 predicted proteins | sample M35metaG_FD_115311 | JGI IMG/M metagenome (GOLD analysis project Ga0157375, IMG submission 115311) | Miscanthus rhizosphere microbial communities from Kellogg Biological Station, Michigan, USA - M3-5 metaG | ecosystem: Host-associated > Plants > Roots > Rhizosphere > Soil | place: USA: Michigan... | reverse complement strand
CTGCGCGACGCTTTGCGCGAGATTGCGATGTTCGGGAGTGAAGAAGGGAAGTTGGGAGACGAGTCGATCCATTATCGAAATTTTGCCTCGCGCTTCGCGACAAACGCTTCATAAGCTTCGCGATAATCGGGGTGCTGCATGCAGATGGCCTGTGCCTGCGCTTCACTTTCCAGTGCAGTTTGAAAGTTCATATCGAGCTCGCGATTGAGCATCTCTTTCGTCTTGCCTAAAGCGAAGGCGGGGCCGCGCGCCAGTCGTTCTGCGAGATTACGCGTGGCCTGGGTTAGTTCGGTGGCAGGCACAACGCGATTGTAGAGTCCGATTCGTTCGGCTTCAGCGGCGCTAACGAAGTCACCCGTGTAAAGCATCTCTGTAGCTTTGGAAAGTCCCACGACGCGCGGCAGGAGATACGAGGCGGCCATGTCCGTTCCTGCGAGCCCCACCTTCACAAATAAAAAAGCTATCTTCGCTTCTTCGCTCGCGATGCGAAGATCGGAAGCAAGCGCGATGCAAGCGCCGGCGCCTGCTGTCGTGCCATTTAGGCTTGCGATGACCGGCTTCGGCAGAGAGCGAATGTTCTGCACCAGTTCGCAGGTCATTCGGGTGAACTCGAGCAACCCTTCCATGTTCCGGCTGAACAACTCGCCGATGATGTCGTGCACGTCTCCGCCGGAACAGAACGCCTTACCGGCGCCTGTGATCACCACGACGCGAACTTCACGTTCGTCACGCAAAGCCGCAAACGTATCGATCAATTCGCGATAGACTTCGAACGTCAGCGCATTTAGACGCTCCGGACGATTCAGCGTGATCGTAGCGATACCGAGCTGGTCCTGTTCGTAAAGAAAGGATGTTGGTTGTTTCATGCTGGTAACACCGCCATCCCTTCGATCTCAACTTTAGCGGCGTCGTCAACCAGTCCTGCTACCTGGACCAGGACCATTGCCGGAAAGTGTTTTCCCATGAGTTTTCTATAACGTTCGCCCACTTCTCTGGTCCGTTCGCGATACTCAGTCTTGTCGGTTACGTATATCACCAGCCGCACGATATCAGTTGCTGCCCCTCCGGCATCACACACCACTGCAATCACGTTCCCGAGCGCTCTCTCAAACTGCTCTACGAAGTCGTCGCTAACGATCTCTTGCTTTTCGTTCCAGGCGATTTGGCCGGCGATAAAAAGCAGCCTGCCTCCCGCATCCGTGAGGAGCCCGTTGGAGTAACCACTCGGCGCACCGAGAGATTGCGGATTAATCACTGTGAATGCCATATGCGACAGGTTAATTGTTGAAGGAAGATTAGTAAATAGGTCCAACCAAAAGAGCCGCCAATGTGGCGGCCCTTAGACAATGTTGGCATGCAGGTGCGGGATGCAGGCGCAGGAACAGTCACCGTGCTCCGGCATGCTGCCCCTGCTCCTTATTTCAGAGAAGCTTATCCAATCGCGAGGCCAACTGGCCGGCCAAGTTGCCGGTGGGATCGAGTCCGCCAATTGGTGCACCAGACATGTTTCCTTCTTTGTCGAGTATCACTATGGACGGTAGCTGGTCCACTCCAAACTTTTTCGAAACCACTCCATCGTGATCCCGCAGCACAGTGACTTTCAAACCATACTTCTGTGAAAACGCTCGCAGTTGTTCGTCGCTCGCAAAGTTTTTTGACTTGGGATCGTCAGACTCGGTGCTGACCCAGTAAACCACAACGCCTCGATTGCTGTATTCGTCGGCAAGCTTTCTCACGCCTTGGAGTTGAGTTTTTGACAACGGCAGCCACGAGGCGCCAAACGCCAAAACTACAACCTCACCGCGCAGGCTGCCAGACGTAACGGTTTGACCATCTGTTGACGGCAGTGAAAACTCAACCGCCTGGGCGCGGTTCTGCGCATAAGCGCTAAAGCCTGCCAGCACCGCCATCAGCCCGGCCAGCATCCGTTTCTTTGTGTTTAGAACCATCTTTCTCCTTCGCCGAACGTTTTCAATTTGACGCTCGACTGGTGCATTAGATGAATGCGTCCAGAGTTTCGTTGGTCTGATTCTGTAACGGTTCAGGGGCTGGTTCGCCGGTCGCCTCCTGATGCAGGGCGCGGTAATCATCCCACGTATCCATGTCGCAAGCAATGAAGGGTGAGTCGACTGGCAGTCGCCGGACTTCCTCAGAATGAGCATCAAACAGCGCTCTCAGTCCGCCGGTCGCGCTCAGATTACGCAACTCCGGCTTGAAGCTGAGATCCACCAGCACCGGGTGGCCGCCACGATCTTGCCAGGTTGGTATCACTAGACGAGCCCCCTCTCGCCACTTCTCAACGAGACTAGCCACAACGTTCGCGGGAACTGCGGGATGGTCGCACAGGGCGATCAAAGTTGCTCCGACACTCGTGGGAAGTTGCTCAACCCCGGCAGCAATCGAAGCACCCATCTCGCTATTCGGATCGGGATTAAAGGCGAATATGACTTCGGTCAGTTTCTTGCGAATATCCTCAGCACGATGGCCCAGCACCACGACGATGGTTTCAACACCACCTTCGCGCAAATAGTCGATGCACGATTCGATGACGGTTTTGTTTCCGAAGGAAAGAAGCGGCTTGAAAGCGCCCATGCGCCGCGACTGGCCGGCGGCGAGGAGAATTGCTCCACAAGATTTCACATGATTATCTTGTGAAATCCTGTAAATCCTGTCTAGCTCTGAAGGTCTCTCAAGGCGCGCAAAGTGTACTGTCGCGCCATTTGCTTGCGCCACTGGTAGACAAAATCTGTATTGTCGAGTGGACGAGCTTTAACGTACGCAGCTTCGGCGGCAGCTTGGATTTGATCGTCGGCAAATGGCTTTCCGATCAAAGCACCGGCAGCTTCTTTGATTTCGACCGGCGCTGGCGCAATGCCGCCAAGCACGATGCGAGCGTCTTTGACGTTCGTGTTGTCCGTAGCGATCCACGCGGCAACACCCAGTACAGGAAAATCAAACGCGCCGCGTCGCCGCAGCTTTTGATAGGAGGCGCGCCAACCATTTGTCGGCGGCAGTTGAATATCTACGAGGAGTTCGTCCGGACGTTTATGCAGGTAATCGATGCCGTCGTCGTTGTATAAGCCCGCTGCGTCGATGACGCGCTCGCCGAGCGTTGAAACAAAGCGTAACTTCGCGCCGATTGCGACCATCACTGGAACCAGGTCAGAAGACTGTACGGCCCAACACTTCGAGCTTCCGGGTGCCACCCAGCAAACGTCGCCATCCTTCTTGAGACAGAAATTGATGCCTTTGCGCCACTCGTAATTCTGATCGTAATAGTTGCAGCGCGTATCGAGCAGGAGGTTGCCGCCGATGGTGCCCATGTTTCGCAGTATCGGCGTCGAGATAGTACGAGCGGCTTTGGCGACGACTGGATAGTCACGATTGATGATCGGGTGTTCGCAGATGTCCGTGAGAGATACGGAAGCGCCAATGCGCAAACTTCCACTTCCATCGCCTGTGATCTGGTTAAGTTCCGCCAGCCGCATCACGGAGATGACAGTCTTCGGCATCTGCTGCCGTCGCTTCATGTTTGGATAAAGATCGGTTCCCCCGGCAACAAACTGCCCCGCAGGCCCAGCACCGGCCATAATCTTCACCGCCTCCGCGATGGTTTGCGGAGTGTGGTATTCAAATTTGGGCAGTCGCATCATAAAAACATCTACATGATTACAGGATTAACAAGATTCATGTTTCATCTTGTGAATTCTGTCAATCCTGTCTAAGAATGAACCGCGACGTGCGGCATCTCGCTGCCGTCACCGCCTTCGGCGGGCGTTAATACCCGCAGCGGGTCGGGCCAGGCGACTGGTGGAACCAGATCCGGGCCATAGCGGGCATCGCGGCCGCGAGTTTTGTCTTTCAGGGCTCGCAAGACTTTCTCCGGCGTGATCGGCACTTCATCGATGCGCACTCCCACTGCATTGTAAACTGCGTTTGCCACCGCCGGTGGGACCGGCAACAGAGGTCCTTGTCCGACTTCCTTCGCGCCGTACGGTCCATTCGGATCGGGATCTTCAATCAAGTAAGTCTTGACGTCGCACATCTCCATCGTCGTCGGGCTCTTGTATTCCAGCATCGATGGAAACTTGTGTACTACGTTGCGATTCTCCCGATACGCCATCTCTTCCATCAGGATTTCGCCCAGACCCATGTAAACACTGCCTTCGACCTGGCCCATCACGAGCATCGGATTGATCGAGCGGCCAATGTCGTGCGCAATCCACACACGCTCCACCACCACAATGCCCGTATCCGGATTCACATCAACCTCGGCAACCGCTGCGGAGTAACTGTACGCGGGCGATGGACCGACTCCGGAGCCTTTGTACCTGCCGGGCGATCTCGGCGGCGAATACGAACCAACCGTACCGATCGTCCCAAACTTCGACTCCGCCAGCACAATCGCTTCCGCAAACGTCACGCCAACGTCGGGATTCTCGACATCAAACACGCGTCGCTCGGCGAGTGAGATATTCTCAATCGGAACTCCAAGCTTCTCCGCCACCGCCATCACCAGCAACTCACGTGCTTGTTCGGCAGCCTGAATCGCTGCATTACCGGTCATCAACGTCACGCGACTCGAGTAACTCCCAAGATCCACCGGCGTCAGATCCGTATCAGCAGTGACGACGCGAATGTCGAACGGATCGATACCAAGAACTTCGGCGACGATGTACGCGAGTATTGAGTCAGAACCCTGTCCAATGTCCGTCGAACCGCACATGACGCAGACCCCGCCCTGTCGATCCAGACGAAGCTGCACACCTGACTGTGGCATGTTGTTCCAATAGATCGGCAACCCGGCGCCGCAGATATAAGAACTGCAAGCGATCCCAATGCCTTTCCCGAACGGCAGCTTGCGATTGCTCTGATCCCAGCCTGAAAAGCGTTCCTTCCAGCGTGACCCTTCGACAACCTTATCGATACACTCTCCGAGGCCCATGCTGCCGATGCGCAGGTAATTCGCCGTCACAGAATTCGGCGCCACGAGATGCTTGCGCCGGATCTCGACGGGATCGAGTCGGAGTTGCTCGGCGATCTTGTCGAGGTGGACCTCGAGAGCATAACGTGGCTGCGGCGTGCCGTGACCGCGCTTTGGACCACACGGCGGCTTGTTCGTAAAAGCTCTCAACCACTGAAACTTGTAGCGCGGCACTTCATACGTAACAGTTTGCAGTGCGCCGGTGTAGAACGTACTGGCGACTCCATAGCTTCCGTATGCACCGCCGTCGAGAAACGATTGGAAGTGCATCGCCGTGATTGCGCCGTCGTTCTTCACTCCGGTCTTCACTCTCATCAACACGGGATGGCGGCCACGATGACAGTAAAACACTTCCTCACGCGTCAACGTTACCTTCACCGGCCGTCCTGTGATCATCGAGAGTTTGCAGACTACGACTTCGTGATTGAACGGGTCGCTCTTACCTCCAAATCCGCCACCATTCGGAGTTGCAATCACACGAATATGACTCGCCGGCAGTCCGAGGACCTTAGCCAGCGCGCGATGCACGTAGTGCGGAGTTTGAGTGGAACTCCAGAGCGTGATCTTCCCGTCTGAATCGAAGTGAGCGACGGCTGCGTGCTGCTCCATCGGCAAGTGTGTATTGCCTTCGTAGAAAAAAGTGTCTTCACGCACCAGATCCGCCTCCGCGAATCCTTCTTCAACGTTCCCGAACTCCAGCGAGACCTTTTTGTGGATGTTGCCGCCCTCGCCGTACTCGTGAATGCGCGGCTCATCGATCATTACTGCTTCTTCGATCGTCGAGATCGTGTTCAGTGGCTCGTATTCGACCTCGATCAGGTTCATCGCATCGAATGCGACGTCTTCGTCGATCGCAGCGACAGCCGCGACGGGATCTCCGATGAAGCGCACCTTGTCGATGCAGAGCGCATGCTCATCCTGGCTCACGGGCAAAATGCCGTAAGGGATGGGAAAGTCCTTTCCAGTGACGACAGCAAAAACGCCGGGCAAAGCCAGTGCTTTCGAAACGTCGATGTTTTTGATCAGCGCGTGAGGCAAGTGTGAACGCAGCATCTTGCAAAACAACATGCGCGGCAGAACGATGTCGTCCGCAAACTTCGTTTGGCCCACGCATTTCGCGCGGGCGTCCACTTTGCGGAACGGTTTACCGACAACTTTAAGATTCTTAACCACAGATCACACGGATGAATACGGATTTTAATCTAATCCGTAGACGCTCTCCTTCGGCAGTTCCATCTCTTCACCACGCATCCGAGCGGCAGCGAGTTCCACCGCCTCGTAAATCTTGATATATCCGGTGCAGCGGCAAAGATTTCCTGACAGCGCTTCCTGAATCTCAGCTCGCGAAGGTTTCGGCGATTTCTTCAACAGCTCTTCTGCCACCAGCAGAAAACCCGGCGAGCAATACCCACACTGCGCCGCGCCCAGATCGGCGAAAGTTTGTTGTAATGGATGAAGCTCCGCGCCATTGGCCATTCCTTCAATAGTTTTTACTTGGCGGCCCTCGGCGTCGAGACCAAGCATGAGGCATGAAAGAATTGAGCGACCATCGACAAGCACCGCGCACGTGCCGCACTCACCCAACTCACAACCATGCTTCGTTCCCGTGAGGTTCAGATCTTCACGCAGGACTTCGAGCAACGTCTTGTGCGGTGCGAAGGCGACCTCGACATCTTCGCCGTTGAGTCTGAAAGCAATGTGTTTCTTACTGTGGCCCTGCACCGTCTTTCTTCTTTACTTTATTCAAAATCGTATTATCGATCAGTCGAGTTTTGCCAACGTATGCCGCGAGCGCGATGAGAGTGGGCCGGTCATCAAGCCTTTCGATCTTCTCCAACGTCTCCGCATCGGCGACTGTTACATAATCCAGGCGCGCGCGTGGCTCAGCTTCAACTGTAGTGCGGATCAACTCAATCAGCCGGTTGGCGTTGCGCTCGCCCTCTTTGTAAGCCTTCTTTGCCTGCTTGAGGGCTTTATGAATCACTGTCGCTGAATTTTGTTCCTCAGGCGTCAGGTAAAGGTTGCGTGACGAAATTGCCAGGCCCGAATCTTCACGCACGATCGGCAACACAACGATCTCTGTGTCGAAGGCCAGATCTTTAACGAGACGACGAATGACGAGGGCTTGTTGCGCGTCCTTTTGCCCGAAGAATGCGAAGTCAGGCCTGACGGTGTTCAGCAAGATCGTCACCACCGTTGCGACACCGCGAAAGTGGCCCGGCCGCGAAGCGCCCTCGAGTTGTTCCGAAAGCCCTTCGACATTCACGTAAGTCGAAAAGCCTTTCGGATAGATCTCTTCAACTGTCGGCGCGAAGATGTAATCGACGTTGTAGTCAGTCAGCAGCGCAGTGTCCTTGGTCAGGTCGCGCGGATAATGTTCGAAGTCTTCACCTGGACCAAACTGTGTCGGATTGACGAAGACCGAAACCACCACCACGTCGCACATTCGTCTGGCCTCACGCACCAAGCTCAGATGACCTTCATGGAGAGCTCCCATCGTCGGAACCAGGCCCACGGTTTTATCCTGTTCACGACGGATTTTGCGCGCGACGGAACTCATGCGCTGACGGCGATTAATGATCTCCATAGTTTGAGGTTGGAATTAGGACGTCTCGGCCTTTGAGTCTCTCGATGGGGTCTCGATCTCCAGTTCCGCCGCAGTCTCAGCGGGCAGAGCATAAGATTCTGCTTCGGATGGGTAAGTGCCATTTCTAACGTCGTCAGCATAACGGGTGACGGCATCGGTCATCACTTCACGCAGGTTTGCGTAAGGACGAACGAAACGGGCCTGTTTGCCAAACGATAGACCAAGCATGTCGTGCAGAACCAACACCTGAATGTCGCAATGAACGCCCGCGCCGATTCCGATGGTGGGAATGCTGATGCTTTCGGTGATCATCCTGGCTATCTCGCGAGGTACGACTTCCAGAACAACAGCGAACGCTCCGGCGTCTTCCATGGCCCTGGCATCGTCGATCAACTGTTGCGCAGCTTTCGGTGTCTTGCCTTGCACGCGATAGGCGCCGAGTTGATTAATGGATTGCGGCGTTAAGCCGATGTGGCCCATTACGCTGATCTCCTCGTCGACCAAACGCTTCACGGTTTGAACGCGTTTATGTCCGCCTTCGAGTTTGATTGCTTCGGCGCCCCCCTCCTTCACCAGTCGTAAAGCATTCCTGACCGCGTCGTCGTCGCCGGTGTGAAAAGTTCCATAGGGCATGTCTGCAACCAACAACGCGCGTTGCACCGCCCGCCGGACGGCCTTCAAATGGATCAGTATCTCGTCCAGCGTGACGGGCACGGTGTTGCCGTATCCCAACACCACATTGCCGAGACTGTCGCCGACAAGGATGATGTCGATTCCCGCTTCGTCGAGAATGCGGGCAGTCGGATAATCGTACGCTGTCAGGCAAACGAGGCGTTCGCCGCGTTGTTTACTCGATCGCAAAGACGGTGCACTGACCTTTTCCGGCCTTTCGGGTTTCAGATATGGCATTTTTCAGCTCTCTTTACACCACGATGTGTGGACAATTGAATTGCCAGGAAAACGAGGAGTTTGGAAATGTTGCCGGCCTGATAACAAGTGACTGGCATTATAGTATCCACAGATTACACAATCAATCTGTGCCATCTGTGGATGGCCTCCACAGGGTTACCGTTGAACGATCTCTACTTTGGGACGACAGCTCACTAATGGGTTTCTCCAGCACTGGATGTACAAGGTTTGGAACCAGTTCGTTCAGCGGGACGAGCACAAAACGGCGGGAATGAAGACGCGGATGAGGAACCGTCAAAAATTCCGTATCCACTCGCTGGTTTTTGAAGATCAACAGGTCGAGATCGATGGTACGCGGTCCCATCGGCACATCGCGTTTACGCCCCAGAGCGTACTCAATTCGCAACAGGCGGGCGAGCAGTTGATCAGGCGCGGGAAGCGTCGAACCGCGCAACTCAGCCACCATGTTCAGAAAAGCAGGTTGGTGCTCGTATTCAACCGGTTCCGTTTCGTAAATGCTCGAGAGTCGAATAACATCCAAACCGGCGTCGAGCATTCCACGCACGCCGAGTAACAGGTACCCGGCGCGGTTGCCAAGATTGGAACCGAGTCCGATGTAAGCGTTGTGGATCATTGATCGATGTCCCAACTTCTCACCCTAATCTGGCTTAAGTGGCGGCTGTTGCGCAACTCGATGCGCTCGTCGAAAGCCGTCGTCAACAAGATAGCGTCGATGCTGGGAATGCTGATCGCCCTCGTCCTGTCGCTCCTGGTGGCCGTGGGACTCGGCGTCGCCGCTTACGCGCTGAGTCTACCTGATGCGCTCGGCAGCGCGTTTCGGCACAGCGCGTCACGCGATCTTCCGGCGACCGCCTCCGTCGAGTTCATATTCTTTTCGATTCTCAGTTTTTTGTATTTGATGTGGGCGACTGTGCCGTTGAGTATCGGAGGCACCAAGCAGTTTGATGCGAGCAGGCTGCTGATGTATCCGATTACGCTGCGCAAACTGTTCGCGGTCGACTTCATCAGCGAGCTAACAACACTCCACTCGGTCTTCGCTGTGCCGGCGGTGTTGGCGATGTGCATCGGCGCCGGACTTGGATCAGGCCACCTCTCGACAACTTTGATAGTTGCGATTCCGGCAATCCTGTTCGGCATCGCCCTGTCGAAATGGCTTTCGGCAATAATCGGTTCGCTTGTTCGTCGCAAACGGGCGCGCGGTGAAACCATCGTAGCGCTGATTGGTGCTGTAGTTGGATTAGGTGCTGCTGTCGCAGGACAGGTCCTGCCACTTCTTTTCAAGCACGCCGAGTCGTTCCGATCGTTGCGTTGGACGCCTTCAGGAGTTGCGGCGTTTCTGCTGGTCAGCAACGCCGCAGACGACAAGCTCGCATACCCGGTCGCGTTTCTAACGCTGAGTGCGTACGCCATCGCCTTGATATTTGCGACCTACTGGATCGCTCGTCGCTCGGCACTCGGTCTCGAAGGAGGTAAAAAACGGAAAGCCTCAGTGGAGATAAATACGACTTCACAAGATTACTCCGGTTGGCAGTTGCCACTTTTGCCGGCGGATCTCTCCGCTGTGATCGAGAAAGAACTCCGTTACGTGCTGCGCAACGCTCAGGTGCGAATGATGGCGCTGATGCCGCTGATTTTGATCGTCATTCGCCTGGTAAACTCGCAAAGAATGGGAACGCCCCGGCCCCAGGCTTCGGATGCTTTCTTCGCGTATGGTTCAGGTTTGCTTCTGATCGGGGGCGTGCTGTACGTCTTTCTTATCCTTGCTGGTATGTCGTGCAATCTATTCGCGTTTGAAGAAGGCGGCATGCGGACACTCATACTTTCTCCAATCGACAGGCGCAAAATCCTGCTGGGAAAGAACATCGTTCTTACTCTCCTGGCACTCGTGCTCGCCACGGTGTTGCTGGTTGTCAACACGATCATCTTTCGCGACATGACAAGTCTTAATCTGCTGTTTCTTGCTTTGAGTTTTATTATTTTTGCCGCTATCAGCTCGATGATCGGCAACTGGCTTTCGATTCGCTTTCCTAAACG
>Ga0157375_10006073_pt1 | contig 10535 bp, 8 predicted proteins | sample M35metaG_FD_115311 | JGI IMG/M metagenome (GOLD analysis project Ga0157375, IMG submission 115311) | Miscanthus rhizosphere microbial communities from Kellogg Biological Station, Michigan, USA - M3-5 metaG | ecosystem: Host-associated > Plants > Roots > Rhizosphere > Soil | place: USA: Michigan... | reverse complement strand
GTGCCATCGCCATGGCGAGGACGCCAAGGGCCACGAACCAACGATGCAGCGATCTTTTCACGCGAAGACTGTGCCACAGCGGGAGGGCGGCGACAAGGAAGCAGCATGTCTCTGCTCAGGCATGAGCCCTACCTGAAATTCGACACGCGCTCGGCCTGCTCGAGAATGACGCGGGCGTTGTCCGCGGCGTCGGTGCCGGTAGGCTCCCCCCGGTACATGATCCGGGGGTTCGACCAGAACGGTATGCGCGGACAGCCGTCGCAACCCTTCTGGTAGCTCATGATGTCGCGCCACTTGGTGCCGTTGACATGCCCGTGGCCATAGGGAAACGGCGCATCGTTCGCGTCAATGATCCGGTCGTGACGCGCGCCGATGATGTGGCCGATCTCGTGGGCAATCGAGATGGTGATTGCGGCGCATGAGTGATGCACCACGAAGTAGGCCTCCTCGGCATCTGCCCCAACGCGCGTCGAGAGGCCGCAGCCGGACGGATCCTCCAGGATCAACCCGACGATGTCGGCGCGCTTTTCGTTGCGCAGCTTGCGAACGTCCTTGAAGGCACCGAGCCCGTCCACCATGCGATAGAGATGGGTGAATTGATCGCCGCCCGTCTCGTCGTAGTCGATCAATTGTTTATGCACGAGCTGCAAGCTGATATTGCCGAGGCCGCTGTTGCGGAAGGTCTCGTTGGCTTGCTCGACCGCGAGCTCGAGCAGATCGCCTGGATCGCGGATGTAACGGCTCGCCGCCTTCTGCGTGTAGAGGAGCATCAGATCGATGGTGATCTTCTTGGCTTCGAGCGCCTGGCGTTCGGCATCGGCGAGTGGCTTGACCCGCGGGGGAGGACGTGGCTTGGGCGTCGCCTCGGGCTGCGCTGCGGCACGGTCCGCGGGCGGACGGGCGTTGTCTGCCTTCTCCGGCGAATGGTCGGGCGGCATCATCTTGGGATCCGTCTCGACTACCGCGTGAACCTCGCCGCCCATGTTCACGATCGTGTAGATGTGGCCCTTGTAGCCGAAAACGCCTGACAGATGGCCGTCCTTCCACCACATCAGCACGGCGCTCTCTCCGGTCTCCTCTACGCTGCCACGCCACGTGCTGCCCTTCTCGGTGGCGGAGACCTTCAAGCGCTGGATGGTGACTTGCTGCGTGTCGTTGATGGGAAGCACGATCCTGGAGACCGAGTCCTGCGGCGGGCTGCTGCCCGCAGGGACAGGCTTGTTTGCTCCGGACGTCAAAGCATATTCGGCAACCTCTGGTTCCGGTGCCTTCATCATATTGACGCCGACGAATTCGCGAGAGGCTCGCGCTCTCCTGAGCATGCCCTCCTGGGCCGCCGACATCGCCACCGGCCCCTGATGGCGCCTAAGGATGTGATTGGAGTCCGCGCGCAGACGGATGATCTTGCAACCGAACACCCGGAGCCTCTGGACCAAGCGCGCGAAGCGCGATTGCGGCACCGACCAGACCTCGGATTGCGTGTGGCCCAGCGTCTCGAATTCCTTCTTGCCGAGCACCCTCGAAAGCACGGCATAGGCCTTGGACTTGAATTTGGGTGTATGGGAAATGATGACCTTGTCGGTGACCGGTTGTTGGCCTTTGCCGGCAGTGACGCGGTTGTTGCCGCCCACACCGGTCTGCGCCGTAGCGCCAGGAGCCGCGAATGTGCTGATCGACGCTGCGACCATGACGATGCCGAGGTGTGCAGCAACGCTGCTGGGGAGTTTGGCAGCGGTGTGGAGCATCAGGGCACCCTCGATCGGCTCGCCGGCGGCAGCTACCCCGGTACCGGCCTACTATGGCGAAGGTCAAGCCAGTCGCAAACTGCAACCTACCCTCAGGGCGTTGCCGGGACGAGCTTGCCGATGAATATGATCGGGCCGCTTGGCATCTCCGTCGGGGAGCCGCCCTCGGGCTCCAGACTGACAGAAAGCGTTGCGTTCACGAGGTCGGCGGGGGTTGCCAGGGTGCGCCAGGCCCAAGTCGTCGGCTCCGACTGGGAGACGACCCCCAACGAGCTCGGCGCCGCCGATCCTCCCTGAGTCAGCCAAAGCTGATAGCTTCGTCTCGGCGCTGGTCGGACTGTGACGGGAGTAATCTTGATGGTGTGCGCCGCCAGATCGAGGGACACCACAAAGCCTGGCGGGCCCGCGGCTCTTGCGCTCTCGTCCGCCGTGGGCCCCGCAGCGCTCCTATGCAATTCCGCAACAAATGCCGTTGGTGGGCCGGGCGAGTTTTGAAAGAGCCAGACCACGATCAACGCAAGGCACGCCGCCAACGCGCCGGCGCCGACGGCCAGTCCTCGCCAGCGCCGAGCGCTCCGACGCAACGGGGTCGCCTCTGCCCTCTCGATCGACGCGCCCCCCTGCCCCCAGATCCGCTTGGCGATGGTCGAATAGAGGTGCGCCGGCGGCTCGATCCCCGGCACTCCGTCAGCGAGCGTCCCGAGACGTCGCTCCCAATCCCCGATGGCTTCACGCAGTGTCACATCCGTCCTGCAGCGAGCAGCGACCTGCGCCCGCTCGGCAGGGTCGAGCGATCCGACCACGTACTCCGCGGCCAATCCGTCAACGTCGTCGTCATCAGTCATTGGCCGAGACAATCCTTGAGCTGGGCGAGACTTCGCCGCAGCCACGTCTTCACTGTCGACACCGGTCGCTTGATCCGGCCTGCAATCTCCTCCCTGGTCATGCCGTAGTAGTAAGCCAGTAGCACAATCTGGCTCTTCTCCGGCTCCAATCTGTCCAGGCATGCCTTCAGGCGCAGCATCTCCTCCTTTCGACCATGATCGGCGAGGGGGTCGTCGTCATTCGCGATCTCCAGAACTCCCGGCATCTCTTCGAGCGACCTCATCGGCTTGCGCTTGACCTCGTCCAAGGCACGGTTGCGAGCGATGGCCACCAGCCACGTAATCGGCGAACTGAGCGCAGCATCGTATTCGGCCGCGCGCTGCCAAACTCGAAGGTAGACCTCCTGTAGCACCTCCTCTGCCAGGTCACGTCGGACCAATATACGAACGACAACGCCAAACAGTTTCGCCGATGTAGCGGCGTACAGAGCCTCGAATGCCGAGCGATCGCCCTTTGCAACGCGGGAAATCGCATTCGTCAGGTCGGCTTTGGATGTCGGCATTGCTGCGCCTCGCACCCGAGCGGCATGTCCAAGGCAAGTGTGCCCGAGCCGCAGATAGTCCATGTCGAGCCGATTTGAAGCCTCGAAACGGCGTTTCGTTCACGATACCGTGATCTGTGCCTTGGACAACACAATCTTGTGACAGATGATGCCTCGTCGAGAAACGTAGAGAACGGATGGTTTTTTCGGCCCTGCACGACGATCAGGAACTGGACCATCAGTCAACTCTCCTCAAGGAGCATCAAAAAATCTTGGCTCGACATTGAAACCAATCTTGAGGAGTTGTCGTAACTGCACCCGACGGATGCTCCGTCGTAGCTATGAAAATGGAGATCTACCCATGAAGCGTCTCATACTCGCCGCCGTGGCTGCTGCTGCGCTAAGTGCCCCCGCAATGGCCGCCAACTGCGCGAAGGACTACAAGGACTTCTGGCAGAGCCTCGACCGCGAGAAATTCGCAAAGTTGTCCGCCGAGCAGATCGCCGACCTCAGCCGTACGGCCCTGCGTGGCTTCGATGCGTGCACGGCGGGCGACGAGCGGTTCACGGCCGACAATTTCTTCAAGCGGCTTCAGTCGGATGCGAACGCAAAGGCCTCCGACATCTTCAAGCCCGGCGGCGGCTTCGACTCCCCCAACGCGAAGAAGAAGTAAGCGCCTCCTGACCGTAGGATTGCTCTGTGGGCGCCGCCAATCGCGGCGCCCACAGATATGGCGGTCGCTAAGTTGATTCCTGCTGAAGTGTCCGCGTCAGCTCTGCGAAGGGAGCCAGCCGGACATGCGCCGCACTCTGCCCACCACACGCCGCTGCTACCTGCGTCTTGCATCGCGCTTGCTTGTCGCAGCGCTCTTGGCTTCGGCCATTTCCGCGGTTCGACCAGGCCTCGCACAGGATGCGAAAAGCGAGGGCCGCTCCGAGCTGATCCTGCAGAACCTGCCGCCGAAGGGCTCGAAGGCCTACAACGATTTGCTGGGTCGCGCCGGCAAGACCGCAAACGGCCAGGTGCTGGGCTTCACGCAGTCGGAGATGTGGTCGATGCCGACGTCGCGCATCGAGGACGTGATACGCCAAGGCGAGGCCCTGGGCGTGAAGATGACCAGGCTCGGCACCGACTGGAACCAAGTTCTCAAGCGGCCGAGCGCGCCGATGGCCATGTCGCCGTCTCAGGAAGCGATGATGCAGGCCATGAAAGGATCAAAAGAGACGATGGGCGTCGGCATGATGGCATCGCCGAACGCCGCGGTCGTCGAGTATGCCCTGATGAAGGATTACGATCCGAAGTCGGCGATCGGCAAGCGTCCTGCCGCGCTGATTCAAAAGATTGTCATTCCCCTGAATGAGCGCGAGACTATCACCGCGCGGCGCACCAGCGTCGACATGAAGAAGGACGGCTGCACCTGGCGCGGTGAGATCGAGGGCACGGGCGAGCCGGTCATGCTGATGTGGTGGAAGGGCGGCCGGTTCAACGGCATGTTCACCTACCGCGGGCACATGTACAGCCTGAAGAACATGGGCGGCGAGGTGCATGCCGTCGTCGAAACCGACCCCGGGAAGATGCCTCCCGATCATGGCTCCATGCCGGCGCAGCCGCAGAGCGCGGACGTGAAGGATGATCCGCTGGTTGCTCGCGGCGAAGGGGCGATGATGCGTCCGCGGGATCGCTCGAATCTGAAGGACCGGCAAGATTCAATCGGTGGCCTGACGCTTCCGAAACTCGAAGCGGCTCCTGAGGCTGCGCCAACGAAAATCCAGCCGTTGCCGGCCGCAAAGCGGCGTGCAATGGCTGCAAAGAAGGTCACCATCGATCTAATGGTGCTGTACACGAGCAAGGTGGTCTCCAAGTATCTCGACCTCGACAAGGACCTGATCGCGATTTCGGTGGAGCAGGCAAACGAGTCTTTCACGAACAGCGGTCTCGGCAAGGTCAGGCTTCGCCTCGTTCACAGCCAGCTGATCGATTACGACGAGTCGGACGGCGAGCATTTCAACCACCTCTATCGCATGGTCGACGGAGAGGGCCCGTTCAAGGGAATTCGCAAGCTGCGCAACGAGAAGCATGCCGATGTCGTCGCCCTCATCGTCGACGATGCGTCAGGTTGCGGGCTTTCGACGCGCGTCGGGGCCGATGCCGACGAGGCCTTCGTCGTCGTTCATCACTCCTGTGCGGCACTGACTTATTCGATCGCGCACGAGGTCGGCCACATCATCGGCGCGCGCCACGACTTGTCCCTGGACAAGAACGTGACACCGTTCGCCTACGGCCACGGCTTCGTGAACGGCAAGAAATGGCGCGACATCATGAGCTACAAGGCGAGCTGCGACGGTTGCCCGCGCGTTCCGATCTGGTCGAACCCGACGATAAAGTTCAAGGGCGACCCGGCCGGCACCCTGGATGCGGACAACTCGCGGGTGATACTCGAGCAGGCGGAGCGCGTGTCGAAATTCCGCTAGCACGGCGACCCGATGCAGGCGCGAAAGCAACTTCCACGTCCGTGAGTGGCTCCATGCAGACGATGACCGGTCAGAGGACCATGCATTGGCTGGGCGGAGCGCTCCTCGTTTCGGCATTGTGGCTGACGGGAAGCCATGCCCGCGCCGAGCCGCAAGTGAGCGCGTTCAAGCTCGCCAACGGCATGGATGTCGTGGTGATCCCCGATCATCGGGTGCCGGTCGTCACGCATATGGTGTGGTACCGCGCCGGCGCCGCCGACGATCCGTGGGGAACCTCGGGAATCGCCCATTTCCTCGAGCACCTCATGTTCAAGTCGACCGGCAAGGTCAAGTCGGGGGAGTTTTCGCGCATCATCACCAGGCTCGGCGGGCGCGACAACGCAACGACCACGCACGATACGACGTCCTACTATCAGCGCGTGGCCAAGGAGCATCTGCGCCGCGTGATGGAGTTGGAAGCGGATCGCATGGTGAACCTGCGGCTGGTGGAGGCCGAGGTGCTGACGGAACGCAACGTGATCCTGGAGGAGCGCCGCTCCGGCGTGGACGCCAACCCGCTCAGCATCCTGAGCGAGCAGATGCTCGCCGCCCTCTACCTCAATCATCCATATCATCGACCTTCCCTGGGCTGGGAGCACGAGATGAGCGCTCTCTCTCTCAAGGACGCGCAGAGATTCTATCGGCGCTTCTATGCGCCCAACAACGCCGTCCTGGTAGTGGCCGGCGACGTCACGCCACAAGAGGTTCGGCCGCTGGCGCAGGCAACGTATGGGCGCAACAAGTCTAACCCGGCGATCACCCCGCGCATCCGCGCGCAAGAGCCCCCAGCCATTGCCGCTCGCCGCGTTCACCTCGAAGACGCGCGAGCGGGCGCGCCGCTGCTGCTGCGCTACTATCGAACGCCCAGCTACTTCTCCGGCCGCCCGGGACAGGCAGAAAGCATCGAATTGTTGTCATGGATAGTCGGAAACGATGACACCTCGCGCCTCTATCGGCGGCTGGTCGCGGGCAACCTGGCGTCGACGGCTGGAACAAACTTCGACGGCAACGCCCTCGAAGGCGGCCGCTTGGCGTGCGTCATCATCCCCTTGCCGGGAATCACGCTGGAGAGGGTGGAGTCAGAACTCGACGCAGTCATTGCCGATGTCCGCCAGAACGGCGTGACACAAGAGGAGCTGGAGCGCGCGAAATCGGCGCTCGAGGCGCAGCGCGTGTTCGAGTCGGACAATCAGACGACGCTGGCGAACCGTTACGGGCAAGGCGTGACGCTTGGCCGCTCGATCGCCGACATCGATGCTGTCTCCACCCGCATCCAGTCGAGAACCCTCGACGACATGAAACAGGCGGCAGGAGATTTCCTCAACGCGCAACGCTCTGTGACGGCCACGCTCACTCCGACCGCAGCGACCGGTACCGTGCCGATCGCAACCAAGCAGTAACCAGAGAATAGGGGCCTCGGATGCTCAGCGAATTCCGACGGTCGAGGTTGCCGGCCCCGCTCATGCCCGTGCTGCTGGTGATGTTCCAGCTTGCGGGGCTCCTGGCCGTGCCGTCCGCCGCGGTCGCGCTCGAGGTCGAGCAGATCGTCAGCCCGCGCGGCATCAAGGCGTGGTTGGTCGAGGAGCACAGCATTCCGCTCGTGGCGATCAGGTTCGCGTTCATGGGGGGCGCTGCTCAGGACCCGCCCGGCAAAGAGGGCCTTGCCGACATGGTCTCGGACCTGTTGACGGAAGGGGCTGGCGATATGTCCGCCAAGACCTTCAAGGACAAGGTCTCGCTGCTCGGGACGCGTCTGTCGGTCTCCAGCGCACGGGATGCGATCTACGGCGGGCTCGAGACCCTGTCGAAGCGGCTTGCGCCGTCTGCAGAATTGCTCCGGCAGGTATTGGTCAGTCCTCGTTTCGATGCAGATGCGGTCGAGAGGGCCAGGGCGCAACACCTCACCGACCTTGCGCGTGCCGCCAATGAGCCCACGAGAGTGGCTCTCGATCGCTGGTACGTGGAAGCGTTTCCGGGCCACCCCTACGGCAGGTCGGCGGACGGAACGCCCGAGACGATCCCGCGGATCACCGCAGGTGACCTCAAGGCAATGCACGCGAACCTGCTTGCCAGGGACGTCTTGCGGATCGTAATCGTCGGCGACATCGACAAACGCGCGGCCGCCGACACGCTCGATGCGGTGTTTGGTGGCCTCCCGGAGAAAGCGAGAACGAAGCGCGTCGAGAAGGTCGACCCACGTGCCCTGCCGGGGCCGGTGGTCGTCGACAAGGACTATCCGCTTGCCACGGCGACGTTCGGCCTCCCCTCGCTGAGATCCGACGATCCGGATTTCCCAGCCCTGCAGGTGCTCAACCACATCATCGGCAGCGGCGACTTCGACTCGAGGCTGATGGAGGAGATCCGGGTCAAGCGGGGTTTGGCCTATTCGGTCCAGACCCGATTGCTGCGCGATTCCATCACGTCACTCATGGTCGGCGGCGTGGCAACCAAGAACGAGGCGATGGGAACGACATTGGGCGTGATGAGCGACGTGTTCGCGGACATGGCGCGCAACGGCCCGACGCCAGCCCAGTTCGACAATGCCAAACGCTATCTGACGGGCTCATACCTCCTGGATTTCGACACCAACGCAAAGGTGGCCAACTCCTTGCTGCGCATCCAGCTCGATGGCGAAAGCCCCGACTATCTTCTGGCGCGCAACCGGAAGATCAATGCGGTTACCCTGCAAGATGTCAGGCGCGTGGCAGAAAACGTGCTCAAGCCCGATCGTTTGGTTGTGACCATCGTGGGCAGGCCGAAGCTGGAGCGCTGAGGCAGACTTCTCGCCCGACAATCCACGTCCCTCACGGGCAGATGATCTTGCCGCCCATGCCTCCGCCTCCGCCGCCGCGGACGGCATGGCAACCCTTCGGGACCGTCTGACAGCCGTTTCGGCCACACGTCACGTGGCCGCCAGCGGTGACGCGCCGACTGCGATCGGAAGGATCGTAGCCTCGTTGCGCCGGGGCGCGGGCGGGCCGTTCACGGTCGCTCGAGGGCGCCTTGGCTCCAGGTTCGGGGTGGTTGGCTTTCGGCACGCATTTGCCGTTGCTTTCGACTTTATCCCCGTCGCACTCCAACGGACACACACGGTCCGTTCGCACGAGCACCGCAGTGAGTGCCGCGATCGTGGGCTCGTCGACCGCGAGATCGACCTTGGCGCGTTTGGCGAATTGCGCAAGCGCAGCACGCCCTTCGGCGTCCCACTGGCCGGTGACATTGCCGGGGTAGCAACCGACCTTGCCGAGCGCCGTCTGCAAGCTGCGAGTCAGCGACTGACGTTCGCTTGCCTTCTTTTCTTCTTCCACGATGCTGGCCGTGCGTTGCGCTTCTTCCTCCCGCCGTCTTGCGGCTTCCGATTCTGCCTCGCGTTGCGCGGCGGCTGCAGCCTCCTTGCGGCGAGCCTCGGCTTCAGCAAGACTGCGATCGTCTTCCGTCCGACGCCTGTCCGCATCCAGATCTGCCTGACGCTTGGCGGCTGCGGACGCCGCCTCGCTCTGCTTCTCCTGTTCGAGAGCGGGGGCACGCTGGACCTCGTCCCGCGCTGCATTTCGCGGTCCGTCGGCAGCGAATCCGCCCCCGCGCTCGGCCGGAGCCCAGCGCGCGTATTCCAAGCCACCATAGGCCACACCGACCGCAAGCAAGATCGCGGCTGCGGCGGCGAACCGCCGGCGGGCGACCGGCCGGGCATTGCCGGCGGCCTGAGGTCCCAGCAGCATCGGCGCGAGCTGCGCAACGGATTGCGGCCGCTCCGCCTGCTTCACCTTCAAGCAGGCATCGATACCCTCGAGAAAGTCCGGCCGGTACCGGCCCTTGGCTACCTGTGCTGCCGGCGGCATGCGATCCACGTCGACTCGCAGCGTGGCTTCCTCCGGCGGCCGGCCGGCGATAGCCCGGTACAGCGTGCCGCCGAGCGCATAGAAATCCGACCACGGCCCCTGCAGGCGGCTGTCGGACGAATACTGCTCGTGCGGCGAGTAGCCGGGCTTGACGATGCCGGTGACGGACTGGCTCATCTCGGCAACCGCGCGCCTTGCCGCGCCAAAATCCAGCAGCACAGGGCTGCCGTCGGCGCGCACGATGATGTTGTCCGGCGCGATGTCGCGATGCAGGAAATTGGCCGCGTGCATCGTTTCCAGTGCGCGCAGCACTGCGGCTGTGATTGCATCCAACTCGTCTTGCGTGGGCGGCCTGCCGAGGCTCGTCAACCAGGCCTCGAAGTTGCGTCCCTGCTCGAAGCGCATGACCATGTAGGCGGTCGAGTTCGCCTCGAAGACGCGCGTTACCCTGACGATGTTGGGATGCTCGAAGCGGGCGAGTGTCCGCGCTTCTTGCAGGAAGTTCGAGCGGCCCCATTCGAAGGTGCGCTTGCACAGATCGGACTTCGGCTGCACGCTCATGGTGGCGTCGCGGTCGCCGAAGTCGAAGGGGTAATATTCCTTGATGGCGACCATGGTGCCGAGGTTGAGATCCTCGGCCTCATAGGTAATGCCGAAACCGCCCACACCCACCACGCGCTCGATGCGGTAGCTGCCGTCGAGAATGGTATTTTGCGGCAGAGCCAGGCGACTGTCCAAGATACCCCCTCGACGCCGCTTTCATCGTTAGCGGCTCAGACCTTTGGGTAACGGAACACTTGCTGTCCGAGCCGCCGAGGATAGCACGCAAGACGCCGACGCACTGTTTCCTGGGGAACACGTGCGCAGGCCGGCCTGATCTGCAAGCTCGCACCGAGCCGGTCGTGGGTGCAAAACAAAAAGACCGCGACGAGAGCCGTCGCGGTCTCAACTGCGGTCGAGGGGTTGGAGCTCAGAATGTGGGCTTGAAGGACTTGGCGGCCGCGGCTTGGGCCTTCTCGAACAGATGTTGCGTGGCCCGGGTCGACAGATCGAAGAATTCCTTGGTCTGCTCGCT
>Ga0157375_10006070_pt1 | contig 10538 bp, 14 predicted proteins | sample M35metaG_FD_115311 | JGI IMG/M metagenome (GOLD analysis project Ga0157375, IMG submission 115311) | Miscanthus rhizosphere microbial communities from Kellogg Biological Station, Michigan, USA - M3-5 metaG | ecosystem: Host-associated > Plants > Roots > Rhizosphere > Soil | place: USA: Michigan... | reverse complement strand
GCGCACTCGCCGTCCGGTACAAAGCCAGCCGGAAGAGCGTCTTCGCTCTCCTCCTTTTTCGTGTCCGCGGGCGCCGTTTCAGCGATGAGAGCATTCAGCCCTTCGAGTGCCAGGCCGGCACCGTCCTGGGCCTTCTCCTTCTGAGTCGCCGGCGGAGCCTGAGCCGCGCTTGCTGGCTCTTTCCCAGCTGCCGGGGCGTGCTGAGCCGCGCTGGCTGGCGACGACGTCGCACTCGCTTCGCGCGAGTCCCGGCCACAGCCGCTTGCACCGATCAGCACAAGAGACAACGTGGTGTAAATGACAACCGCTGCGACCGTGCTCGCGAGGGAGAGCAGGAGGCCCGTCTTTCCGAATCTCGTGAGCGGCAAGAAAAGAAGCATATATTAACGGCCACCGGGGCACTATCGAGCCCGCCATGCTCCGCTGAGCAGAAGAGAGGTTCGAATTGCCACGGTGTCAGACACGGATCGTCCTGTCGGCCCTCGTTTCGCTCGCCCTCACGAGCGCATGCGGGCCGAGCGCATGCGGCACGCGTCCGACGTCGATGGGGACGTCGACGCCGACGTCGAGAACGGGGCCGGTCCGCCAGCTGAAAAAGAGCGAGCTCACGCCTGCCGAGTTGAACTACGGGGTGGCGCCGGTGCCCGACCCCAGCATCACGTATCAGCCGGCAGTGGTCATGATTGGCGGCGGCCCTGACGCCATCCGCGCGCGCAGTTCGAACGGGCTGACGTGGACGATCGACGCCAGCGCGCCCCACGCGAACGAGATTGCCGAAGGCAAGATCATCTTCGTGACCGACCTCGCGGTCGGGCGCGTCCTCGACGTTCGCAGGAGCGATCGCGACCTGCTCGTCACCCTCGGGCCTGCCCTCATCACCGACATCATCAAGGATTGCAATATCAACCCCGGGCCCATCCCGCTCGATTTCGACGAGGCGGTCCCGATCGACATCCCTGACTCTCCAGGGCGTGTCGTCCCGAGGAACACGGCAGACGCCACGCCGGCGAGCGACGACGGCATCGTGCGGGTTTCCTTTCAGCAGCCCGCCACTCCGCCCCTCGGGCCGGGCCAGGACGTATCGAACCTCGTCAACTTCAAGCTCGTGCCGAGCGTGAGGGGCAAGACCGGCTTCGGAGCCAAGGGCGTCTCCGACGGCGGGGGCCTGAAGATGACACTGGAGGCATTGATCCATTTCAACGCCCCGAAATTGACCCCCGTGCTGACGATTGCGGACGGCGGTGTCACGGAAGCCACTCTCGCACTCAGTGGCGCCGCTGGCCTCACCCTGAAGTTCGAGGCGGGCACTGATGTCGGAATGAGGGCGAACGTCAACGGGCGGGTCCAGGCCGTTCCCGACTTCGTCTTTCGCCTGACAGGGGGGACTGCGCTGACCGTGCATCAGCAAGTCATCGTCAAGACGGCGCTGGGCGTGAGGAACTCGACCCTGGGCGCCACGGCCGACTACGGGTTCGACGGAGCGTTCAAGATCGGCTTCCGCGATAAGGGTTTTAACTTGTCTGCCCCCGTGGGATTCCACGCGAAGTACAATCTGCTCAATTCACTCCAAGGCATCAACATCGGGCCAGTCGGTCTCGATGTGATTCATGAGATGAAAGTCATGTACGGGCCCGCCGCCGGTGGATTCGCAGCGGGTCCCTATTTCGGCTTCAATTCCGCGCTGGGCCTCTTCAAAGGGTCTGACCTCGGCATGATCCAGTGCAAGGAGGCGACGTTCCACCTTGGCATGTCGGGCGGAATTGGCTACACCATTCCCAAGCCGGTTGCCGATGTGATCAATGCCATCTTCGGCGCGCTGCACATCAACTACAAGCTCGAGACGTTCGCAGGCATCGAGGCCAAACCGATGAGCCTTTTGACCCGGACCGACACGCTGCCTGGGTGCAAGGCAGGCAAGGAGTGACGGGCAACGGTCTCGTCCTCATCGTCGGGCTGGCGGCCTCGGCGGCCGTCTATTTCTGGTACGCCTCGATCATCGGGCGCCGAAACAAGGTGCAGGAGGCGTTGAGCTCCGTGGACGTGCACCTGAATCAACGCCACGATCTGATCCCGAATATCGTGGCTCTCGCCGGGCGCTACATGGAGCACGAGCGCGCGCTGCTCACCGAGGTGACGCGACTGCGCGAAGAAGCGCGCCAGACGACACCGGGCACGGCGGCGGATGCCACCAAGCGCTTCGCGATCGAGGGAGAGCTGGAACGGCGAGTCGGGCAGCTCATGGTGAGCATGGAAAACTACCCGGCGCTGAAGGCGGACGGCCCGATCATGGACGCGCAGCGGACCTGGACCGAAGCCGAGGCACAGATCACGGCGGCACGTCGCTTCTACAACGCGGCAGTCAATCAACTGAATACCGCCATTCAGATCTTTCCGGGCTCTCTCATCGCCGCCGTGGCGGGTGTCGCGCCGATGCCGTTCTTCCAGGCGCCGGCGGAGGCGCGCGTCGCGCCCACGGTGGACGGCATTCTCGGCCGCCAGCCGTGAGCACGGCGCCGGCGTTCGACATCGCCGCGCTCGAACGCAGGCGTCGCTTCTCGTTACACGCCGCGCTGATCGCCGTTGGCGTCGCGATCGTCGGATTCTCCCTCGGCTCGTCGATCGGGGGCTCCGAGAACCGCGACACGATCGGGGGCGCCCTTCTCCTCGCGGCAATCGCCGGCGCGATCGCCGCTCCCTGGATCGTCCGCGCGTGGGCAAGCTTCATGCGCCGCCGCATGCTTGCGGCAGTCGTTGGCCAGCGACTGGACCTGGCACATCTCGATGGCGAGACGCAGCAGATCGAGAGCCGCCAGGCACTGTCGTCCGGCGCGTTCACGCTCGCGGCGTTTCGCGACTCCGGCCTGGTGGAATCGTTCGATTCCGCCGGCGTGCACCACATCCTGGTAGGCGACAGCGGCGGCGTGCCGTTCGCGATCGCGGAGATCGCGCTGCTGGACGCGAAGGGTTTTCGCTTGTTCGGCGGTGTGCTCGCGAGCTTTCGCCTGGCGCGGCCGCGGCCCGGCCTGACGATCGTCGCCCGCGATCGGGGCCTTCTCGGTAACCTCGTGGCGAGCGCCGGCAGCACCATCGAACGGCTGACACTCGAAGATCCGGCATTCGAGGACGTGTTCGAGGCGTACGGCACGGACCAGGTCGGCGGGCGCGTAATCCTGACCGCGACGACGCTGGATCGGCTGAAGAGGCTGGATGAAACGGCGCAGGCACGAGGATTCAGGTGCGCCTTTCTCGAGGACCACCTGCTGGTCGCGTTCCCGGGCATGACGTGGCGATGCTCGTGGTGGCGGATCGTTCAGCCGATGGGCGCGTGGATCGATCGCTATCGCGCCCAGCTCGCGGAACTGATCGACGTGCCGGTGACGATCGTCCGGACGCTGAACCTCGATGCGCCGGTGAACGCCTCATCCTCGCCCGCTGAAACCGTCCGGCCTGGTGTCGTGGTTGGCAGCGGCTCCGGCCAGGTGTTCTCATCACCGCTGTTCCGCCTCATCGGAGAAGGCGGGATGCCGCTCATCGGCGTGGCGTCGGGCCTGATCTTCGGCGGCGTAGGCTTGATCGGCGGCTGGTACGGCGTGACGGTCGGCTACTCGCGCAACCTGTTCTGGCCGTTCTGGATCTTGATCGCCGCCGGCCTCGGCTACGGCGCATTCGCTGTCGCGAGTGGCGTTCGCGAGCTGCTCGCGCTCGCCTGGCGCTGGAACGCGCCGCTCCGAAGCCTCAAGCGGCCGTAACCGACCGCCGCGCGGATTACGAGGCGCGCTCGAATGCGACGGTCTGGGCCTGGAGATTGGGGGCGCGACCCTCCGCACTGCGAATCGCGCGTTGATCGAGACGATGGACAAGGACGAAATTCGCGCCTGGCTACGCTGAATCCCTGTCCATCCTAGAATGCAAGCGTCGCCACCATAACTCCCGAATTCCCACGCGTTGCCGAGCCAGGGCGATACGCCCGCTTGGAGGCTCTCGATGTCTTCGAGACGAATGACCGTTTGCACGGGGGCCGCCATTGTCGCGGCCTTGCTCTCCGCGGGTACGTTGCTGCGGGCCGGATCACAGGCTGCGCAAACCGGGCCGCCGAAGCCGATGGCCGACACGGAGCCGTTCCCGATCACGGTCGTGGCCTCCCCGACGCTCGTGGTCATCAGCTCGAAGGGAGGAAACAAGGCTGCGCGGAGTGTCAAGATTTCCGGCCGCACGCTGCCGCTCGGCCGCCGGCCCGTGAAGGTGGCCATCAAGAACGACGACCTGCCCACGATGACGAAGGAGATTACGCCGACGGAGGATGGCGCCTACACCTACACGGAGTTCACGCCGCTCGAAGCGGGCGATTACGACATCGAGGTGACGGCCCCCGACGGGAAGGGCACGGCCTCGACGAAGGTGCTCGCCATCGAGATCGAGGACGTCGACGACAAGCTCGACGCCGTCATGACGGATGCAGAGAAGGCGGCCGACGATGGCCTCGCCGCCGCCGACAAGAAGATCGGAGAAGAGCCGCCCTCACCAGCCAAGCAGGAGTCGCAGAAGAAGCTGGACGCCGCCAAGAAGGCCCTGGCCGACCTGAACGCGAAGCGTCCCGCCTACACGAGCGAAGTGCGCGGGCTGATTGGCGCGATCCAGGCGAACGCGGGGTTGGCGATGGCGGCCGGCCCGGGACTCGATCGCCTCTCGAACGCGATGCAGTCCGCCGAGTCCGCCACCGAACGCGTCAAGCAGGCCACGGCCGCGATGAATGGCGCCGACGTCGGGTGCCATCAACTGGCCGTTGTGACGGAAGTCTTCAAAACCATCTCCGCGTTGCTGAACATCAAGAAAGTGGTCCTCGACACGGTCATCGGCCTCGCCAAGGACGTCACCTCCGACGCGGCGTCGAACAAGGCAAAGGAAGCCGGGGCCGGACCAGTGACCGCGTTCGGTGCCGGCCAGCTCGTGAAGAACCTGCCGGAGATCACCAGCGCTTCCAAGCTCGCGGGCAACGCCTACGGCATCATGGCCGACCTCGGTGCGTTCGTGACCGACCAGGTCTTTTCCACCTACTGTGAGCAGTTCACCGGGCCGGTCAACGCGACGATGGCGGCGAAGTTCTACTGGCCGTCAAGCGGGGGACCACAGCTGTATTGGAAGTACGACTACAAGGTCACCGGACGGCTGATCCTGTATTACCCGAAGAGCGCGAAGGGCGCCAGCATTCCACTGAACGGGCGCATTGAGGGATATGCCCACAGCTTCAATACGTGGGAAGACTCGCTGACCGTCCAGTTTCCGAAGCTGATGGCAGGGGCGCAGCAGATCAAGCGCGATTGGCCGCCGCTCGAGATCGGCGCGGGCGCCGCCAAGGTCGCGAGCCAGGGCGACGCCCCGTTGTCGGCATACGTCGAGGGCTCGGCCGGTGGCCTCGCGGCGCCCAACAGCTTCCTCATCAAGGTGACCGGCGTCCTCGAGAAGGACTCGCTGTCCGTGCTGGTGGGCGAGGCGGTGTCGGACTTCCGCGCCAAGCACAAAGTGGGCGTGTTGATCCTGTCGCCGTTGACCGGCGGACTCGGCCCGCAGTTCACTTGGTACGACCTGCCGTTCCTGAACGCGCAGCACCTGTTCTCGCGAGGCACAAAGGACCAGGCAGTGACGATGAAGCTCGTCACGGCCGGCAAGACCATAACGGCGGACGGCACCTTCACGAACACCGTCGAGAAGCCCAAGGCCCGGGCCGACTACTCGATTACCTTGAAAGCCTGTAATCCGGGCTGTTGAGTCAAGCTGCGGCCGTGCGGACACACGCAGCTGTCCGGACAGGAGCAGCGACAAGCCCACTACGATCCCGGCGCCCAATATCCTGCGCCATGAAGCGGCTGAGCAATCGCTGACTACGAGGCGCGCTCGAATGCGACGGTCTGGGCCTGGAGATTGGGGGTCGCGATCCTGCGCGCCAGTACCCAGGAATCTGAGTGACTCGCTTCAGGCGCTGTCACCGGCGCGTTCGTCCACCACTGTTTGTTGAGACGCGCCTGGTCGGGGAGCGCAAAGCCGAGAAGGGATTCGATCTGCCCGAACGTCAGGACGACCGTATCGGCATATCTGTTCTGCAGGTGCTCGTAGAGCAGAGCGTATTTGCCTGAGAAGATGGGTTTCGGCTGCGCGTCTGGCTCACGCTGAATGTGGCTCGTCGGTCGACGCCTCTTCAGCCAATTCAACATGGGATTGCTCACCGGCTCTCGGGAGACGAGGAGGGTGACGATTCACGCTCGATCTCTTCGATGCGCTTCAACGCTTCGAGCTTGAGCGCGGACGCGGCCCGCGCAATCGAGATCTCTCCGACTCGCTCAACCTGTGGGACGCGCCGGTCGAGCGCCGCAATCAGCTCGAGCAGCTCGCGAACGGTCTGTGCCGGGCTGCTCGCCGCCGCTGTCGAGTCCTGCGTCATCGTGGCCACCGCGGGGCTGCTGGCTGAGTGGTTCGACGAGTGGGATTCCAGACCTCACCACAGCGAGCACAGCGCCAGTAGCTGTTCGCGTCCGGAATCTTGGCGGTCGACACGATTGACGTCGACGTGCAGGACGGACAGGCGAATGGCCCAGTGCTTCGATCGCCGGAGAGATCGGAATTCGGCATCAGGTCGCCACATATCGAGCTTTGGAGAGAGCTGGTGACCGGAATGGCCGCAGGACTCAGAAAAGCAGGAAGAACCACCCGCATTATACGTCGGAGGTGATTACGCCTGCTTGCGGTTCGCTCTTCCTCGCTTCGACTGGACCTTCCCCTCGAGGTTGAGGGCGACGGCAGCGCGAATCAGGGCTTTCAAGGCCTTCGCGTCGACTTTCTCGCCTTCGCGAATGTCGATGGCCCGTCTCACATTGCCGTCGAGGCTGGAGTTGAAGAGGCCCGACGGGTCTTTCAACGCCGCGCCCTTGGCGAATGTCAGCTTGACCACGCTCTTGTACGTCTCGCCTGTGCAGACGATGCCGCCGTGCGAGAAGATGGGCGTGCCCATCCACTTCCACTCTTCGACGATCTCGGGATCGGCCTCATGGATGATCGCGCGCACTTTCGCGAGCATCGTGCCGCGCCAGTCCGCAAGCTCGCTGATGCGCTCGTCGATGAGTGCGGACGCAGATTTCGTCGGGACGGGCTTCTTCATCGCAGTTCCCACTTCTCGCACCTATCCTACTGCCCGCTGCGCCATCTGGCGGCGTACGGCAGCACGAACAAGTACAGCCCGCTGAAAAGGAGCAACGCGAGCGGCAACAGCGGTGAGTAGGTGACCCAGGGCGGCGGCGCCCCCGTCCCCCTGGCCAGCGCGATGAAGTTGGCGATGACCGTGACCGTGAAGGCAATCGACATCCAGCGGTGGATCTGCCGAACCCATTGGTTCCAGTTCACTGTGACCTCCTCGATTCACGAGTGCTCAGCCGCCTGAGGCGGCCGGGTGGGCGACTCGATGCCGAACTGCCTGGCGTACTCGGCGTTCAAGCGCTGCCAGCCGAACTTCATCGCCTCGCCACCGACGATGCGGCCGATCGGCGTTCCGCTGAGCATGTGGTCGAGCACATCGAAGCAGATGTGCCACCCGGCAGCACCCATGGCGATGAAGCGGCGACCGATGTTGGTCCACAGCGTCAGGCGCGTGCCGCTGCCACTGGGTTCGAGCTCCCACCGGATGTCGTGGTCGCCCCAGTTGTACTCGAGCAACCTGTGAGGCTCCGCCCGCGTCACGGTGGCTTCGGTGACGTGCGGCGTGGGCGCGGCCACCGTGGTGAGCGTCACCGTGGTTCCCGCCGTGTCCATGCGCCCGTCAGCGTCGAAGGGAGCCCACTCACGCAGATGCGCCGGGTCGGTGAGGGCCTGCCAGACCTTGTCCGGCGAGTGGCGCAGCTCCCGGACGAGAATGAGCGTCCAGTTCTCTCCGTCCTTTCGCACCTCCGCCCCGCTGGCCGGACCCGGTGCGTACTGAGCGCGATCGGTCATCTTCTTTCCTGGCCTTCCTTACCAGCGAGCCAGCTGCGTGAGCTGAATCAGGTTGCCGCAGGTGTCGTTCAGCTTCGCGATCGTCGAGCCGGTCACGTCGGTTGGCGGCATCGTGAACTCGGCGCCGTGGCCCTTGATCCGCTCGTAGTCTCCCCGGACATCGTCAGTGAAGAACATGACCGCGGGCTGGCCCTGTTGAAAGATCGCCTGCTGATAGGCTTTCGCCGCAGGGTTGTCGTTCAGCGCCAGCTGCAGCTGAGTGCCATCCGGCTCCTCTGCCGAGGTCACGGTCAGCCAGCGAAACGGGCCCTGGCTGAAGTCGGCTTTCTTCGCAAAGCCGAGGACCTCCGTATAGAAGCGCAAGGCCTTGTCCTGGTCGCTCACGTAGACGCTGGTCAGCTTGATCTTCATTTCATTTCTCCTTGCCACGTTCGCGGCCCGGGCCGCGGCGTCCTCTGGGTGCCTTCCGTTTCGTGGATGTCGACTGCGCCATCCGATCGAGGTGGCGCTCGAGCGCATCCACATGAGCGGACCAGAGCCGCCGGAACGGCGTCAGCCAGGCGTCCAGCTCCTTCAGCGGCGCCGGGGTGAGTCGGTACAGTCGGCGTTGGGCATCCACCTGCGACTCCACGAAGCCGGCGTCACGCAGTACCCGCAGGTGCTTCGAGACCGTCGGCTGCGCCATGCGGAGTTGACGCTCGATCTCACCGACCGACTGCTCCGAGGACGCCAGCAGGCTCAGGATCGCGCGCCGGTTTGGCTCCGCGATGATCTCGAATACAGAATTCACGCGCTTAATATACTGACAGAGGAATATACCTGTCAAGGCATATTAAAGGCGCGCATCGGACCCTGAGGCACACGCGCACGGCCTCCGTACGCGCGCCCGAGCGTCTTCGTCCCGTCTTTCAGAGTTCGGCGAGCCAGCCCTGCAGCGTCGCGTAGCGCACGAGCTCGACGCGGTCGTGCAGGTCGAGCTTTCGCATGCCTTCGGCCTTGTGCACTTCAACCGTCTTCACGGCGATGCCCAGCGAGGCCGCGATTTCCTTGTTGCCCTGGCCGATGGAGGCGCGCCGCAGGACGTCACGCTCCCGCGCGCTGACGCGCCTCCCGCGTGGCCCGGCCGGAGGAGTGTCGAGCGACGACCTGAGCTGGCTGTCGATGTACTGCTCGCCGCGGACCGCATGCTGCACGGCCCGCTGCACTTCGCTGAACGGGCTCTGCTTCAGCACGTAGCCGGTCGCGCCGGCGGCCAGCGCGTCCTGCACGAACGAGAGATCTCGATGTCGCGTGAGCACGACGATGGGGGTGTGACGATCGGCTTGCCGGATCCGCCTGATGGCAGTCAGCCCGCCGGCGCCCGGCATGGAGAGGTCGAGCAGCAGCAGGTCTGGAGCGACGGCGCGCACGCGGGCGACGGTGGCGTCGGTGTCGCCGACTTCCTCGACGATGTCGATCTCTGGCATCGTCGCAAAGAGGGCCCGGAGCCCTTCGCGCACCGTTTCGTGATCCTCCGCGAGCAGCAGCCGGATCCGATCTGTCATGGCACCGCCAGTGGGTGGCCCGGCCGTACGGGCTAACCCCAATTGTTACACGGACACCGGCCTGCCACGCTGATCTTCCAAGCACCTCCAACTGACGCGGCCGAGCTCGACGACATGAGGCTGTTCACAGCGATCTTCGGATTCCTGGCGGTGGCGGCGATTGCGCTGTTCAGCGTGAGCCGCCTCGCGCGCTGGATCGGCGCGCGGCAGCGGGAGCGGGAGACGAAGCAGCGATTCGCGGCGCTGTCGCTCATGCTCGAATACCCCGGCAAGGAGGGCGCTCGCGTCATGGCGGCGTGGCGTGAGCAGGAGGCGCTGGCCCGCGTCCGTGGGCGTCGCCTGCGGCTGCGCGGCGGGCTTGTCGCGCTCTCCATCGGGGTCGCGCTCGCCGCACTGCTCCGGGTGCTGTCTCCCGCGACCGGCGTCTGGGCCATCGGATTCATCCCCGGACTCGCCGGCTGCGCGATCGCGGTCGTCGCGTACCTCGACCGGGGCGCGAGCGTAGAATCGCGCGCATGACGCCTGATGGATTTCGGCGGCTGGCGCTCAGCCAGCCAGACGCGGTCGAGTCCGCGCACATGAACCATCCCGACTTCCGCGTGCGTGGCCGGATCTTCGCGACGCTCGGCTACCCGGATGACGCGTGGGGAATGGTGAAGCTCTCGCCGATCGATCAGGAGCTGTTCGTCCAGGCCGACCCCGAGACGTTCTCTCCCGTCAAGGGCGCCTGGGGCAAAGGCGGCGCGACGCGGGTGCAGCTCCGCACGGCAAGGAAGGCGCTCCTGTCGCGTGCGTTCGACTGCGCGATGCGCGCCACGCTGGCCGCTCAGCAGGCCAGGCGTCCCGCGCGGCGGACGTCGAAGAAGTCCTCCTAGTCCTACTTGCCCAGTTTCCGCGCGGCTTGAATCACTGCTTCCATGTGGTCCAGATAGCGGTTCAGCGCGATCCGGCCGGCGGCGGTGAGACGGAACTCAGTCCGGGGCGTTCTTCCCTCGAAGGTCTTCGTGCATTGCAGGT
>Ga0157375_10006066_pt1 | contig 10540 bp, 10 predicted proteins | sample M35metaG_FD_115311 | JGI IMG/M metagenome (GOLD analysis project Ga0157375, IMG submission 115311) | Miscanthus rhizosphere microbial communities from Kellogg Biological Station, Michigan, USA - M3-5 metaG | ecosystem: Host-associated > Plants > Roots > Rhizosphere > Soil | place: USA: Michigan... | reverse complement strand
GCAGCACCAGGCCGCGCTTGGTCATCACCACGTCCTTGAGGATCTCGGGCAGGCGCAGTTTCTCGAAGTTCGGGATCTCGGCGGCGATGGTGCGCAACACCATGCCGACCTGCTGCTGCTGCATGAACACGTTGACGCGGAAGCGCGAAAGACCGGGGATGGCGATCGCGAAGTTGCACTCGAACTCGCGCGCGAATTCGTCGCGCTGGCTCTCGCTCATCATGGCCTGCGCGAGCTGGCGGGTGACCTCGCCAGTGAGTTTCTCCGCGACAAGGGGTTTCATCTGCCCATTGAGCTTGATGCTGGGCGGATAATCGCTGGCGATGAACAGGTCGGATCCCCCCTCCTGGCTCATGGCCCCAAGCAGCTTGTGCATGTAGGCGCGTGCTTGATCGTCGCTGGGTGTCATGCTGATTCCTTTCAGTGCGGGACACGCGATGCGACTGGCGCCGGACCCGGCATTGCAGGTGGCTCGAAGATATTGCGCGAACGCGATACCGGATCGGCCGACGCGATTCGTGGCCCCATATTCGCCATGCGTTCGCATCACTATAGGCTCTTGGTGCCCTGGGAATGGGGTCTGGTTCACTTGTCCGGGAACTGGTCGCGGACTGGCCAGGAACTGAAGTTTCTGTTGCGGTTCGCAACCCAACATGATCAATATGGGTCCGTTGGCTTTTTTGCCGCTACGAGCTCGAGGCGCTCTCTTGCTTGCGTCCAAGATGCCGGTCGAAGGTCAGGGGCGGGATGCGCGTGCGCGTCGGCATACGCGTGCGCTGATGCAACTGGCGCAGCGCCTGTGGCAATCCGGCGAGGGATTGCAGCCAGCATTGGCTGCTATTGCCGACACCGCAGCCAGGGTATTGGGACTGGCGCGTGTCAGCATCTGGCAAAGCGTTCCCGATGGCGGCCTGCAATGCGTGCATGCGCATGCTGTCGAAGCAGGCGGCTACGATCCCGACGGATCAAGCGAACGCCTGGCCGGGGTCGACACGGCAGCAAGCGGGGGGACGCCGACGACCGAAGTCGTCCGCAGCGATCATATGGCTTCGGGACCTGCTGCGCAGACCGGGCTGTCGTCGTATCTGCAACGCCATGGGATCGAATCGCTGATCAATTCGCCAGTGCGTGTCGGTGGCGAGCTGTATGGCGCGATCTTCCACGAGCACGTCGGGAAGTTTCGCGATTGGCAGCGCGACGAAATCGCATTCGCCGGTCACATGCGAGACTTCGTGGCGCTGGCGCTGGAAATCGACCGGCGCCGTCGCGCCGAGCAACGCCTGGAATACCTCGAATCGCACGATCCGATCACCGGGCTGGGAAGCCGAACGCTGTTCCTCGGAGCCGTCAAGGACTTGCTGCGTCGCCAGCGCAAGCGGCCAAGGCTAGCCTCGTTGCTGTTCGTCAGCATCGATCGCTTCTACAGCGTCAACGAGCGGGTTGGCGAGCGGGGCGGCGATGCGGCGCTAGCCGAACTCGGCGAGCGGATCAATGCGGTGACGCCGGATGAAGCGGTCGTCGCGCGTGTCGAGAGCGATTGCTTTGCGGTCCTGCTGCCACGACTTGGACACGAATGGCAGGCCGTGCAGCAGGCGGACCAGATCCTCGAAGCGCTTGGTGCCTCGTTGAGCATTGGCGGGGTGGAGTTCACGGTCAGCGCCAGCATCGGCGTCGCGTTCAGCCAGGGCGATTCCGACGCGACGGCGGACATCCTGCTGCGCAACGCCGACCTTGCCAGCAAGCAGGCGGCCCAACTCGGACGCCAGCGCTGCGAAGTTTTCGATCCCGAGCATCATCGCGGCTTGCTCGATCGCCTCAAGATCGAACATGGCCTGCGCGAAGCGATGCGCAACAACGCTTTCGCGGTGGCCTACCAGCCGGTGCTGGAACTGGCCGACAACAAGATCGTCTCAGCCGAAGCCTTGCTGAGATTGAGCACCGAGGATGGCACGTTGCGCTCGGCATTCGAGTTCATCGACGTCGCCGAGACCTCCGGACTGATCGTCCAGATCGGACGCTGGGTCCTGCGCCAGGCATGCAGCGACGCGATGAACTGGCCAGCGCGCGCGGACGGCCGATCGTGCGGGCTTGCGGTCAACCTGTCGGCGCGCCAGTTCGAGCAACCGGGCTTGGTGGAAATGGTCACCGAGGTCCTGCGCGAGACGGGATTTCCGCCGGAACGCCTTTGCCTGGAGATCACCGAAACCACCCTCATGAGCCGCGCCCAGAATGCACTCGATACGTTGCATGCCCTCAAGTCGCTCGGGCTGACGCTTGCAGTGGATGATTTCGGGACCGGCTACTCATCGCTTGCCTACCTGAAGCGCTTTCCCGTCGATACCCTGAAGATCGACAAGACCCTGATCGACGGAATGACCGCTGACGCCGATACGCGCGCGATCGTGTCGGCGGTGATCAGCCTGGCCAAGGCGATGGACTTGGAAGTGGTCGTCGAAGGCGTTGAGCATCCCGCGCAGGAGGCGGAATTACGGAAGCTGGAGTGCCAGATGGTGCAAGGCTGGCTGTACGCCAAAGCGGAACCCAACGAGACCTTCGTCGCGCGCCTGGTGGCGCAAGGATGAGGGTGGGAAGAGGCTTGCATTGGGGCCGGGAATTGGCCGGAAATTGCCCGGGAATCGCATAGGCGCGTTTCGTGTGGGCAAGCAAGACGGGTCACGACTCAAGAACGGACAAGCGACATCACGACTGCGAGGTTGGGATCCCTTTCCCTGTCAGCCCTGCTCGATCGCTTCGGCCCCCACGGAGCGCAGGTAACCTTTGAGCCCGCGCTCAAGCGAGTCGTCAAACGTTTCTCCCGTCGTCGCGAGTTCGACGATGCGATCGGGACGGAAGCTGCGGAAACCGACGCGCAGGCGGCACCATGCGCCCAGCGTCCATGCGCCGCCCCAGAACGCGAGGCACAGTGGCTCGATCTCGCGCGCGGTGGTCGTGCCGGCGCCGTCGGCATAGTCGATGCGCAGGACCTCGCGCCGGATCACGGCTTCATGCAGGCGGTCGATGCATTCGCGCGCTGCATTCGGGCCGGGCGGGGCAGGGGCGAAGATGCGCGAGCGATCGGCGCGGTCGCGCAGTTCCTGCGGCAGCACCGCGTCGATCTTGAGCAGCGCGGCGCGTGCACCGGAGGCCAGGCGCGAACTGCCGAACGCGCGCACGAAACGGGTTCCGACCACGAGTGCCTCGAGCTCGTCGGCGGTGAACATCAGCGGCGGAATGTCCGAACCCTTGCGCAGCACGTAGCCGACGCCCGCTTCGCCTTCGATCGGCACTCCGGAAACCTGCAGGTCGGCGACATCGCGATACACCGTTCGTGGCGAAACGCCAAGGGTGGCGGCAAGCTGCTGCGCGGTCACCGCACGCCGGCGACCGCGCAGGGCATGGATCAACAGGAACAAGCGGTCGGCTCGGCGCATGCAGCGCTTCTATCACACGATTCGGCCGGGCGCTGCGGGACGATCGATTCAGCGCGGCGCGTGCAAGCCGATGCGGTTGCCCTCGCTGTCGATCAGCAACGCGATGAAGCCGATGTCGTGCGGCAGCTCGGTGCGCGGCAGCAGCAGCTTGCAGCCGGCGGCGTCGACGCGTCCGAGCACCGGATCGAGCGCATCGAGCCCGAGATAGACCACGCTGCCGTCCGCCGAAGGGCGCGCGCGCGGATCGGACACCAGCGCGCCGCTGCTGCCGGGCTTCACGTGCGGGAACACCGCCATCGGCATGCCGCCGAAATCCTCGCGCTGCAGCGGTTGGTCGAACAGGGTCTCGTAGCAGCGCTGGGCGCGATCGAGGTCGACGGTGGGAATCTCTAACCAGACGGGAACATTGGGGTTGAGCATGGCGGTGGTCCTGTAGGTGTGCGGATTGCACGTCGTCAGGATGCGGGCGGCCTGCTGCCAGCGTCCTGTCAGCAGTCAGCGATCACGCTGCATCCGTCCATGCACGCTCCAGCAAGACGTCCACCGGCGCACCGTTGGGCAGCGTTCCAAAACCCAGGCCGCCGGCGCGCTGGAGGCGGCTCGCGCAAAACGTCTCGGCGATCGCAACGTGGCCTGCGCGGAACAGCACGCTCGCCTGCAGGCACAACGCCATGCGCTCGACCAGCCAGCGCGCGCGCGATTGCAGGGCTTCGGATGGATCGGCGAGTTCGGCGCGGAGCATGGCGACCGTCGCGTCCAGTGCCGCATGCGCTCCGCGCGCCAAGGCCAGCTCGGCCCACAGCGCATCGCCGCAGGCAGGTTCCTTGTGCAAGGCGCGCAACACATCCAGGCACTGGATGTTGCCGCTGCCTTCCCAGATTGAATTGAGCGGAGCCTGCCGATAGAGCCTTGGCATGCCCGAATCCTCGACGTAGCCCGCGCCGCCAAGGCATTCCTGCGCCTCGTTGACCATCGGCGGGGCGCGCTTGCAGATCCAGTATTTTCCGATCGCGGTGGCGACGCGTGCGAACGCTGCCTCGGCCGGATCGCGATCGCTCGCATCCACCGCGCGCGCGACGCGGAATGCCAGCGCAGTTGCAGCTTCGGATTCCAGGGCGAGGTCGGCCAGCACCTGTCGCATCAACGGCTGCTGCAGCAGCGTGCGGCCGAATGCGCGGCGATGCCGGCAGTGATGCAGCGCCTGCACGAATGCCTGCCGCATCAGTCCCGCCGAACCGAGCATGCAGTCCAGTCGCGTCAGCGCAACCATCTCGAGGATCGTCGCGATGCCGCGCCCTTCCTCGCCGACGCGCCACGCCAACGCATCCTGGAATTCCACTTCGCTGCTGGCATTGCTCCGGTCGCCGAGCTTGTCCTTGAGCCGTTGCAGGCGCAATGCATTGCGGCTGCCATCCGGGGCGAAGCGCGGCAGCAGGAAACAGGTCGGGCCCGGATCGGTTTGCGCGAGGACCAGGAACGCATCGCTCATCGGCGCGGAGAAGAACCACTTGTGCCCGACGATTGCGTACATCCCGTCGCCAGCCGCAGTCGCGCGCGTGGTGTTGCTGCGCACGTCGGAGCCGCCCTGTTTTTCGGTCATGCCCATGCCCAGCGTATTGCCGGGTTTGTCCCACGCCGCCTTCGCGCCGCCGTCGTAGTGCGGCGCAATGATGCGCGGCAACCATGCCGCGGCGAGGTCGGGCGCGTGGCGCAATGCGGGCACGCAGGCGTAAGTCATCGTCAACGGGCAACTCGTGCCCTGGTCGGCTTGATAGTGCAGGAACATCAGCGCTGCACGCGCGACGTGCGAGCCGTGGCGTCCGGCGTGCCGCCACGCGAATCCGGCGACGCCGTGCTCGATCGCGCAGCGCATCAATTGGTGGTAGGCCGGATGGAATTCGACCTCATCGATCCGCTCGCCATGGCGGTCGTGGGTGTGCAGTTGCGGCCGATGCGCATTGGCGAGGCGGCCGAGTTCCTGCAGTTCGCCGCCTGCAAGGACTCCGTACTCCGCCAGTTCGGCCTCCGCCCAGGCGCCGCCTTCGCGCGCGACGGCTTCGCGAAGCGGCGCGTCGCTTGCATGGGCGTCGTACGGCACCAGCGGCGGTGGCTGGTTCTCGACGGTGTGGGTCTGGAAGCGTGACGACGGGTGCATCGGGCCTCCGAACAAAGCGAGCAATGGCGCGGGAGCAGATCGGCTGACTCCGATATCGGCGCTCGCCCCGTTGTCGCCGCTACTCCGTCGCGTTGATCGCAGCGATCAGCTCGCCCAGCACTCTTTCAGCATCCTCGTTGGGGATCTGGCAGGTGCCTGCGGCGGTGTGCCCGCCACCGCCGTATTTCAGGCATAGCGCGCCGACATCGAGCGGACTGGACCGGTCGATGATGGACTTGCCGATCGCGAACGCGGTGTTCTGGTGCTTCATGCCCCAGATGACGTGGATCGATACCGTCGCCTGCGGGTAGAGCGCGTACAGGGTGAAGCGGTTGGTGGCGTAGATCGGTTCCTGGTCGCGAAGGTCCAGCACCACCAGCTTGCCGTGCAGCACCGAAGCGCTTTTCAGTTGTTCGCGCGCAAGGTTGAAGTGGGCGTCGTAGAGTTCCGCGCGCTCGGCGACATCGGGAAGCCTGAGGATTTCTTCGATCGTGTGGTCGCGGCAGTAGTCGATCAACTGCATCATCAGCTTGTAGTTGGACACGCGGAAATTGCGGAAGCGCCCGAGCCCGGTGCGTGCGTCCATCAGGAAATTCAGTAGCACCCAGCCGGTGGGATTGAGGATTTCGTCGAGGCTGAACTGCGCGGAATCGGCCTTGTCGACCGCGGCCATCATCTCGGCCGAAACCTTCGGGAAGGCTGCCGCTCCGCCGTAATAGTCGTACACCACGCGTGCGGCCGATGCGGCATGGGGGTCGATGATGTGGTTCGCCGGCCGCTCCGAGACGCGATCCATTTCGCTGGCGTGGTGGTCGAACGCCAGGCCGCAGCCGGGCACATAGGGCAGGTTGGTGCTGATGTCGTTCGGTCCCATCGGGATCTTGCCGTCCTGCATGTCCTTCGGGTGCACGAATTCGATGTGGTCGATAAGGCCGCGCTCCTTGAGCAACACCGCGCACACCAGGCCATCGAAATCGCTGCGGGTCACCAGGCGGTATTTCGGGGTATCGGTCACGGTTCAGCCCTCCGGCAACGCGCAAGGTAATCGATGGTCGAGGGGGCCACGATAGGCCAAGTCCGGATCAAACGGAACAAGGCGGGCTCAGGTTCATCCGCGATGGACGACCATCCGCGGTGCAGTTGCGCTCTTGCTCGCCAGGATGGTGGCCCAAGTGAAGGGAATCGAAGGAGATGTCTCGCCGGTATTGCCAGGTCGCACTGCGCCAGCGCCGGCCATGACCGCGGCGACGAGCTCTTGGGCAATGCGGCGGCTCGACATGCTGCTGAGCACGCACCAGCGGCGGCGCATTCGGCTCACCCAATGGCTGATCTCGGTCTGCGTCTACATGGGAAGCGCCGTCGTCCTCTGGATCGGCTTGCGCCCCGGTGAGACGAACCTGATCTTTTTCTTTGGCTGGTGCATCGTCCTCGTGATCGGCCTCGGCGGATGTTATGCAGCGCTGCGCACCGGCTGGAGCGAACGCTTCGCCGATCCGGCGCTGACCGCGGCCCAGATCGTGTTGGGCGTGATCGGCGTCGACTGGGCCTACTTCATCTGCGGACTCGTGCGCGGCGTGACGCTGTATCCGCTGCTGTTGATCTTCGCCTTCGGCGCCTTCTCGCTGAGCTGGCGCCAGATCATGTGGCTGACGTTGTTTGCACTTGCGAGCCTGATCGCGACGGTGCTGGTCCTCAACGCGTCGCGAGCCGGCATGGATACGTGGTCGCTCGGGAACAGCGACCTGCGGCTGGACTTGAGCAACGTGCTGATGATCATGATCCTGCTGCCGGCGCTGTCGCTGGTTTCGGCGCGCCTGTCGTCACTGCGCTTCAAGCTCCGCTCGCAGCGCGCGGCATTGACCGCGGCGCTGGAAGAAGTGCAGCGGCTTGCGACGCGCGACGAGTTGACCGGGCTGGTGAACCGGCGCTACATCCAGGAACGGATGCTGCAGGAACAACAACGGGTCCAGCGCGAAGGCCATCCTTTCAGCATCGCGATCATCGACCTCGACCATTTCAAGCAGATCAACGACGTGCATGGCCATGCATTCGGGGATCATGTGCTGAAGGCTTTCGCGCACGAGGCGCTCGCCACGCTGCGCACGACCGACCTGATCGCCCGGTGGGGCGGCGAGGAGTTCCTCGTGCTGCTTCCCTTCACGCGGGGTCCGCAGGCACAGGCCGGGATCCAGCGCTTGCTCGCGCGGATGCACGTCGTGCCGCACGGCACCAGGCCGGCGCTGACATTCTCGGCGGGAGTGACCGAATACCGCAGGGACGAACAGCTGGCCGAAACCATCGCACGGGCGGATCGCGAAATGTACGATGCCAAGGAGTCGGGACGGAACCGGGTCCTGCTCGAGGGACTCACGGCGCACACGGTCGCGATGTAGAAGCGCAGCGATGGACCGCGATCGAGTTCCTTCCGATCGTGGTCTGTTCCCTGCGAATGCGCGCGACTAGACGGCGGATACCCCGTCTTTTTCGTCTTTCTCGTCCTGGCCATCGTCGTGGTGCACGCGCGGCTCTTGCCCTTGCTTGTACATTGCGCTGGCCACGCTATTGCTCGGGCCGGTGTGATCGTCGATCAGGTGCGGCTTCTTGCCGGGCTGAGGCACGACGGCCGCGTTCGCGACGACGGCCTCGCCGAGGGACTTCTTGTTCTGCGCGACCTTCTTGTCGTGTGCGATGTTGCGTTCGTCGGTCATGTTCCGCTCCATGGAATCGGGATTGCGGCCCACTATACGGGCCACACCCGGCGCAACCGCCGAACGCGGCGAATCGCGGTGGGGCTGTGTGCAGCTTGCGTGGAGAAAGCCACCACCCATGCCTTCGAATTGCGAACGGGTCCTGGGCTGAAGCCCGGGAACCGGAAGCGCAATCGAAATTCTTTGAACGCCTCCTGACCGGCACAACGCCAGAGGTTTTGATGTGACGCATTTGAACAGGAATTTTACATTCTGTTCGTCATGATCCGTTCCGGTTGAATCGATGCACCCACGGATGACCGGAGGACAACATGGCAAGGACGCGCTTCGAGTTGCACAGCATGATCTGCGACCTGAAACAGGAAGTGTCGACGATGGCGCCGTGGGTGCCGCGGGAGGAATTGCTCGAGTTCTTCGCTGGCCAGGCGCGCGCGATCGAGACGAGCACCTCCAATGCCGAGGATCTCGCGCATGTCCGCAAGCGGCTTCAGGGCATCCTCGCCGAACAGGGCTTGATGGCGGCCTGACCATCCCGACCTCGTCCGGGGAACCGATCCGGATCCGCTTCAGTGATGCGGTTTGCCATCCGGCGGCGTGTCGCGCGCCTCGTACTGAGATGGGGTGAAGCCCGCGCTTGCGAGGAAGCCGCGCAGGCCGCGCACTCCATTTCGATCGAGGGTATGGCCGTGGTGGGGGCGGTGCAGCACGCCCTCGACGCGGTTGAGGCGCGCGCGGACGCGGTTGCCGCTGAGCGTTTCGATTTCCGCGCCGATGTGGTGCAGCAGCGACTCCACCTCGCGCCAGTGGATGTTCGCGTTGATCGGTTCGTGGAAGATCGTGCGGACCAAGGTCCCGTGGTGGTGGCTCATCGTCGACCCCGCGCAATGGCGGATTTTTTCGGAGGATACGCTTCCGGGCGCGTCGTGCGGGCGGGGCCGCGGGGGTTGACGCGCCGCGGAACTTCGACTGCCCGCGCATGGCGCCGAACTTCCCTCCTCCTTCACGCGTACCCCGTGTTTCCGACCCGTCGACCCGTGACTTGGCAGTTTGCAGCAGAGCACTGTACGGCGCCATTTTCCGGCGGCGATCCTGCCATGAGTTGCTGCCGCGGCACTGCAACATGCGGACGACACGGCGTTCCCAATGAACCGAATGTTAGCCGGCCGCGCGACGGCAGCCCTTGGTTCATGTGCGTGCGGCCAAAGTGGACTCGTTGGAATTTCATCGATGGGCGGCCCGGCGCTGGCGGGGAAGCCCGCAACGAACAGGGAGATTTCCCATGACGGACGCATTCCAGAAAGAACTCGACAACGCCACCCGCGAACGCGAGGAAACGCGAGCGGAAATCGAACGGCAGCGAACGGTCGCCGCCGAAAAACTCAAGGCCATCGAGACCGATGCGGAAAAGAAATTCACCGAGCGCGTCAAGAAGGCCGACGCGCAGGCGATGAACCGCGATCCCATCACCGACAGCCCGGGCTCCCACCCGATTGGAACCGCATTCGGCACGACCGGAGGCGCGGTGGCCGGCGCGTTGATCGGCTCGGTCGGCGGACCAGCAGGCTCGGCGATCGGCGGCATGGTCGGCGCGATCGTCGGTGCGGCGGCAGGCCATGCCATGGGTGAAGTGGTCTATCCGACCGCCGAGGAAAGCCATTGGCGCGATGCCTACACCCGGGAACCGTATTTCAACGCGAACCTCGATTTCAGCGATTACGCTCCGGCGTTTCGCGCGGGATACATGTATCGCACGGCGTATCCCGATCGACCATGGGAAGTCGCCGAGGCCGAATTGAAGTCGGTCTGGGAGAACAATCGCGGTACGTCGCGGCTGTCCTGGATCGAAGCCCGCGAAGCGGTGCTCGCCGCATGGCGTCACGCGGAGCCTGTTAGCGCCTGACGCACGACGTGTGGATGATCAAGGGCTTCCGCATCCCGATCCAGGTTCGCCATCAACGCCTTCTTAGTTTCAGCGCGTCGATCTGCGCCTTGTAATCAGCGCGGGCAGCATCCGTGCTGAGCCATTCGGCGCGCGTCAATGCCCTGATCGCCTGGCGCGTGTCGCCCGCGAGCGCATGCGCGTGGGCGAGGGCGGCGTAGAAGCGGGGTTCGTCGCCGTGCAGGCGGATGGCGTGCTCGTAGTGGTCGATTGCGTCGGCGTAGTCACCCGCCTGCACAGAGGCCTCGGCTTCGATGAAGTGGAAGAATGGATCGTTTCGTTGCACTCGCTCGAGGCGATCGCGCAG
>Ga0157375_10006064_pt1 | contig 10541 bp, 10 predicted proteins | sample M35metaG_FD_115311 | JGI IMG/M metagenome (GOLD analysis project Ga0157375, IMG submission 115311) | Miscanthus rhizosphere microbial communities from Kellogg Biological Station, Michigan, USA - M3-5 metaG | ecosystem: Host-associated > Plants > Roots > Rhizosphere > Soil | place: USA: Michigan... | reverse complement strand
GGGCCTCGACCTGATTGGTTGTGATCTGGTAGAAGTTTCGCCGCCGTACGACACCACCGGCAACACCTCGCTGCTCGGCGCCAACCTGCTGTACGAGATGCTCTGCGTACTGCCCGGCGTGGCCCACCGCTGATGAGCACCCAAGACGTACTGAAAGCCGCGGCCGACCTGGTGTCGGCCTTCGCCCGCAATGACCGCGCCGCCTACTTCGGCGCGTTCACGGCCGATGCCAGCTTTGTGTTCTACACCCTCCCCCAGCCGCTGCTCAGCCGCGACGCCTACCAGGCGTTGTGGGACAGCTGGCGCCAGGACGAGGGGTTCGAGGTGCTGTCCTGCACGTCGAGCAATGCCGTTGTCAGCCTGCAAGGCGACGTGGCGATTTTTATTCATGACGTGGCCACCGAGCTGCGCATGAACGGGGAGCAATTTTTTAGCCAGGAACGCGAGACCATTGTCTTCAAGCGACAAGGGGCGAGCGAACAACAAGAACAAGGCCTGTGGCTGGCCTGTCACGAACATTTGTCCGCAATGCCGGAAGGGCTGCCGCCCCCTTAGCCAATGTGATCGGAGCTGATCATGAATAATAAAAACAACGAAAACAGTATTCGCAAAATAGAAACCAACGGGGTCGAACAGATCCCGGACCACGAACGCACTGCCGGCCCCAAGGATCTGTTCCGACTGATCTTCGGCGGTGCCAATACCTTTGCCACCGCCGTGCTGGGTTCCTTCCCGGTGTTGTTCGGCTTGTCGTTCCAGGCCGGTGTCTGGGCGATTGTGCTGGGCGTGTTGGTGGGTGCGCTGATCCTGGCGCCCATGGGCCTGTTCGGGCCGATCAATGGGACCAATAATGCCGTGTCTTCCGGTGCGCACTTCGGCGTGCATGGGCGGATTGTCGGCTCGTTCCTGTCATTGCTGACGGCGATTGCCTTCTTCTCACTGTCGGTGTGGAGTTCAGGCGACGCGCTGGTAGGCGGTGCGAAACGCCTGGTGGGCTTGCCGGAAACTGACCTGACCCTGGGCCTGGCCTATGGTTTGTTCGCCCTGCTCGTGCTCACGGTGTGCATCTACGGCTTCCGCTTCATGCTGTGGGTCAACCGCATTGCGGTGTGGGCGGCGAGCCTGCTGTTCCTGCTGGGCATCTTTGCCTTCGCACCGGCGTTCGACAGCCACTTCGCCGGCACCGTCGCACTGGGCCAGACTGGCTTCTGGGCGGCGTTTATCGGTGCCGCGCTGGTGGCCATGAGCAACCCGATTTCCTTCGGGGCGTTCCTCGGTGACTGGTCGCGCTACATCCCTCGTGAAACGCCGAAAATGCGCATCATGCTGGCGGTGGTGCTGGCGCAGATCGCCACCCTGATCCCGTTCCTGTTCGGCCTGGCCACCGCGACCATCGTGGCAATCAAGGCACCGGACTACATCGCGGCCAACAACTACGTCGGCGGTTTGCTGGCCGTGGCACCGAGCTGGTTCTTCCTGCCGGTGTGCCTGATCGCAGTGATCGGCGGCATGTCCACCGGCACCACCTCGCTGTATGGCACGGGGTTGGACATGTCCAGCGTGTTCCCGCGTCTGCTGTCGCGGGTCAAGGCCACGTTGCTGATTGGGGTGATGTCGATTGCCTTCATCTTCATCGGACGTTTCGCCGCCAACCTGGTGCAGAGCGTGTCGACCTTCGCCGTGCTGATCATCACCTGCACCACACCGTGGATGGTGATGATGATCATCGGCCTGATCGTGCGCCGTGGTTACTACTGCCCGGATGACCTGCAGGTGTTCACCCGCGGTGAAACCGGTGGTCGCTACTGGTTCAGCCATGGCTGGAACTGGCGCGGGCTGGGGGCCTGGATCCCGAGCGCACTGGTGGGGCTGTGCTTCGTCAACCTGCCGGGGCAGTTTGTCGGGCCACTGGGCAACCTGGCCGATGGCATCGACATCAGCCTGCCGGTGACGCTGGGACTGGCGTCGGTGGTGTACCTGACCTTGCTTCGCGTGTTTCTGGAACCGGCCGCTGTCTACGGCCCGGCGGACCCTCGCAGCAAGCGCACGGATGCGCGCGTTAAACCGGCGCTGCAACAAGCCGCCTGATCGCTCATAAAAAAGATAATCGGAGACCCGCCGTCATGGCTTTGGATTTATTCGTCGTACTCATCTACGCCGCCGGCATGCTCGTGCTCGGCTATTACGGCATGCGCCGCGCCAAGACCCACGAAGACTACCTGGTGGCCGGTCGCAACCTGGGCCCTTCACTGTACATGGGCACCATGGCCGCCACAGTATTGGGCGGTGCGTCCACCGTCGGCACCGTGCGCCTGGGTTATGTGCACGGCATCTCCGGCTTCTGGCTGTGCGCCGCGCTGGGCATGGGGATCATTGCGCTGAACCTGTTCCTGGCCAAGCCGCTGTTGAAGCTGAAGATCTTCACCGTGACCCAGGTGCTGGAAAAACGTTACAACCCCATGGCCCGCCAAGCGAGCGCGGTGATCATGCTGGCCTACGCCTTGATGATCGGCGTGACCTCGATCCTGGCCATTGGCACCGTGCTGCAAGTGCTGTTCGGCCTTCCGTTCTGGATCTCGGTGCTGCTGGGCGGTGGCGTGGTGGTGGTGTATTCGACCATCGGCGGCATGTGGTCACTGACCCTCACCGACATCGTGCAGTTCGTGATCAAGACCGTCGGCCTGATGTTTATTCTGCTGCCGATCTGCCTGTACCGCGTCGGCGGCTGGGATGAGTTGGTGGCCAAGTTGCCGGCGTCGAATTTCAGCTTCACCGAAATCGGCTGGGACACGATCATCACCTACTTCATGATCTACTTCTTCGGCATCCTGATCGGCCAGGACATCTGGCAGCGTGTGTTCACTGCCCGTGATGAAAAGGTCGCCAAGTACGCGGGCACCTTCGCCGGTTTCTACTGCATTCTCTACGGCCTGGCCTGCGCATTGATCGGCATGGCAGCGCATGTGTTGATCCCGAACCTGGACAACGTCAACAACGCCTTCGCCGCCATCGTCAAACTGTCGCTGCCGGACGGCATCCGTGGCCTGGTGATTGCGGCGGCCCTGGCCGCGATGATGTCCACCGCCAGCGCTGGCCTGTTGGCAGCCTCCACTGTATTGACCGAAGACCTGCTGCCACGCCTGCGCGGCGGCAAGCAGTCGAGCCTGGCGATCAACCGCCTGTTCACGATGCTCACCGGTATTGCCGTACTGGGTATCGCGCTGGTGGTGAACGACGTGATCAGCGCACTGACCCTGGCCTACAACCTGTTGGTGGGCGGCATGCTGATCCCACTGATCGGCGCGATCTTCTGGAAGCGGGCGACCACCTCCGGCGCAATCACCTCCATGACCCTGGGCTTTGTGACCGCACTGGTGTTCATGTTCAAGGATGGCCTGGATGCCAACACGCCGATCTACTACAGCCTGGCGGTCGGGTTGGTGAGCTTCGTGCTGGTAAGCCTGTTGTCGCGCAAACCGGAGGCGATGGCGGCGCGAGCGGTTTGATGTGTAACAGGATTTAGAGCAGTTTCTTCAGCGGGCACGACGTCGGATGTCGTGCCCGTTTTTTTTGTTCTGATTACTTCTAGGGCTCGCCCCCTCCAAACAAGTCGTAGCAGGTCTTGCAGCCAAAATACTGCTGTACCCCCGGGCAGACGATTTCGCCCGTGTGTCCTGCGCGTACGTGCCAAGTGCAGGCCTTTCCCTGATACGTCAGGGTACCCTCAAGGTGACAAGGTGCCCAATTGTATTCGTCATGCAGCGTGCGCCCATCAATGCGCTCGGCACGCTTGAAGAAAGAGGCGATTTGCAGCTCATCGAGTGCAACGTCTGATGCTCGGCACGACTCAGGCTCCACAGATTCAAAACGTGTAATCGACACGTCGCTGACAGGCGAGCACCCCACAAGTAACACCGCAACCACCGCTGGCCAAAACCTCATTGCCACACCGCGCTGCCGGCTTCACCCAGATGTTTATACGAAATTTGCGGGTGGGTGTAGACGTCCTTGGAAGTCAGGCTGAAATGACCGTATAGCTCAGCGACCAACCATTGCAACGATTGATTTTGCATCGCCGTCACCTTCTCATAATGCGTTTCATCCAAGTGTTTTCCGACCAGCTCGATGCCTAAAGAATCGGCATTCATGGGGTAACGCTCAGGGTAGTTCTTGGTGCGTTCATACCGATCCAACGCGCGGAACTGCAACTTCCACGTGAGTGATTCAATAACCTTCATCTGAGCGGCGTCACACGTTGACTTATCCACCGCCTCGCACTTGGAGCGCAGTAATCTCCCGACGTGATAACAGCGTTTTTTCATGCTGGCCGTCTGGTAGATCGCACCGTCCTTTTCAATGAGAAAGTGCGCGCCGTTGCCCTTATTTCGGTAACTGTTGAAAGTGTGCTGCGCCGTCGGGGCGTCAGTCTGGTGGACCACCAGGGCGCGCACGCTACGCAAATCCCCCTGCTCGATCGCTGGGAAACGGCGGAGTTCGACCTTGCTGGAAATCAACATGCCTTCGTTATCAATGCTCGACATTCCGATGCCTTTTCATCCTTGGGAAGACAAAAATATAGAGGCTGAAACTGGGAAAAGGCGTGGATGACGGGATAAGCAGAAGGGTCTGACGATGGCACGTGCATCGTCAGACGATAAACGGGGGAGGCGTTACGAAAAGGGAGGTGCGCTCAGATCACAGGGAACCGGAGCTGCCCTGAAACAATACCTGTAGCATCAGCGCTCGCACATTCAATAGCTGATCGTATGAGCGCCTTACGCTTACCTGCGCCGTGGCCGGCGTTGCTCGTCATCCGTGCGGATTGGCACCGGCTGCAACGGCGGCTCGATCAAGCCCAGCGCAACGCCAAGGTCATGGAGCCAGTTTTGAATTTTCTCTTTCATGGTTTGCCCCCTTTGAGGGTGATGCGAGCCGGCGAGATACCTGTCGACTTTTCCTACACTGATAGTAGCCCTAAGTCCTACGTAATGCTTGAACGAAACCACAACGAACTGTTACCAGATTGATGTGAATCCTGACGGATCGCTCAAGCAATCGCACGGGTGTCTTGCACGAATTCGGCCTTGCCTTCTTGCTGCAAGTCGATCCATGCGTTGAGGTTAGCGCCGAGCATACCCTTTCGCCACATCAACCATGTGGTAGCAATGGCAAATGGCCCTGTCAGGGGATGAACGGACACGCTGTCCTTGCCCGGCAGGCTCTCGAGCATCGACTCGGACATCAACGCCACCCCGGAACCGGCGATCACACAGGCGAGCATGCCCTGGTAGGACTCGATCTCGATCGCCCGCCCCATCGCCACGTGCTCATGGGAAAACCAGGTCTCCAGCCGCGTGCGGTAGGCGCAACTGCGGCGGAAGGTGAACACCGAACGCCCGGCAACATCCTGCGGGCCGCGCACCGGTGGGTGATCAGCCTCGCAAATCAGCACCAGCCGCTCTTCGCATAACGGCACGCCGTCCAGGGAGGCAATGGTGATCGGGCCATCCACAAAGGCCGCGTCGAGACGACCGGTGATCAGGCCTTCGAGCAATTCGCCACTGGGGGCCGATTGCACCTGCAAGTTCACCATCGGGTAAGCCTTGTGATAACGCGCCAGCAACTTCGGCAGATGGACGGCCGCCGTGCTGTACATGCTGCCCAGCACAAATTCACCGGCCGGCTGCCCGCCTTGAACCGCGCCATGGGCTTCGTCGTGCAGGGCCAGCAGGCGCGTGCTGTAGTCCAGCAGCACTTTGCCGGCGGGAGAAAGCTGCAGGCGCTGGCGCTCACGTACAAACAGTTCGACGCCGAGCTGCTCTTCCATTTGCTTGAGGCGCGTCGACAGGTTCGATGGCACACGGTGCAGGCGATCAGCCGCGCGGGTAATGGAGCCCTCTTCGGCCACGGCCTGGAAAATGCGCAATTGACTGAACTCCATACCTTTCTCCAAAACTGAACAAGTTACTCACTATTATTCATTTTTACAGAAAGTCAATCGGCTTTAGCCTGAAGGTCATTCGCTTACCAGCAGGAACTTGACCATGTCACCCCGCATTCGCTTACTCGCCAGCTTTATCGCCCTGATGATGGCCATGGGCATTGGCCGCTTCGCCCTCACCCCGCAAATGCCCCATCTGCTCAGCGAAGGGCAGATCGACCTGACCGGCGCCGGCTTGATTGCGGCCGCCAACTACCTGGGCTACTTCGTGGGGGCGCTGGATTCGATCTTCGCCCGCAGCCATCACCACATACGCGGCCGCCTGTACGGTGGGCTGTGGCTGTGTGTGCTGCTGACCCTGGCTTCGTACTGGGCCCACGGGTTCTGGCCACATTTATTGCTGCGCTTTGGCACCGGCGTCGCCAGTGCCTGGGCGTTGGTGATGATCACCAGCCTCAGCCAGCCGCTGGCGGTCAGCATCGGCCGCCCGCGCCTGGGTGCCTTGGTGTTTGCAGGGCCTGGGCTGGGGATCCTGCTGACCGGGCTGCTGGCCCTGGGCTCCAACTTGCTGGGGCAGAACTCGGCGACACTGTGGCTGGTGTACGGGATTGTGGCGCTGGTGATGCTGCTGATGGTCCTGCCGTTCCTGCCACAGCCGACCCTCACGGTGCCCCACGCCTCCGAGGCCGGCAGCAACGAGAGCATCGCGCACCTGTGCTGGATCTACTTCCTGTACGGCCTGGGTTACATCATCCCGGCCACCTTCCTCTCGCAGATGGCCAGCGCGCAGTTCAAGGGCGCCTGGCAAGCCGATCTGTTCTGGCCGTGCTTCGGCCTGGCGGCAGCGCTGGGCGTGGTGGTGGCGAGCCTGCGCCGCAAGGACCCGCACACCACCCGCCGCTGGCTGATGACTACACTGTGGCTGCAAGCGTCCGGGGTATTCGCTTGCCTGCTGGGCAATGGCTGGGGCCTGGCGCTGGGCGTGTTGCTGTGTGGCGCGCCTTTCCTGGCGTGCATGCAACTGGTGATGGCGCGCTTGCGTGACGTGGCGCCTCACGGCTACCAGCGCAGCACCGGCCTGCTCACCGCCAGCTTTGCCATCGGCCAATTGAGCGGGCCGTTGCTGGCCTCGGTGAGCAGCCACCTGAGCGGTGGGCTGCAGCCAGCGTTGATAGTGGCCGGCTGCGGGCTGGTGTTGGCGGGTGCGGTGCTGGTCAACCGGCAACCAGCGGCGCGGGCAGACGCACCTGCTCGCGCCGAGCGAGCACCAGGAAAAACAGCCCTCCCAGGAAACACCCGGTAAACCAGGCAAAGTTGGCCATGCCCTGCAACGCCGGAGTGAAGGTGATGGCGACGCCCACCAGCGTCGCTGGCACCAGCGCCTTGACTGCTGTCCAGTTCACGCCGCCGTCGAAGTAGTAACGCCCACTTGGGCGGTCATCGAACAAGGCATCCACGTCGATCTTCTGCTTTTTGATCAGGTAGAAGTCCACCAGCAGGATCCCGAACAGCGGCCCGATGAAGGCGGCGAGAATATCCAGGGTGTAGTGGATCATCAGTGGGTTGTTGAACAGGTTCCATGGGGTGATGAAGATGGAGGCCACGGCAGCGATCATCCCGCCGGCGCGCCAACTGATCTTGCTCGGCGCGACGTTGGCGAAGTCAAAGGCGGGTGAAACGAAGTTGGCCACGATATTGATGCCGATGGTGGCGGTCACAAAGGCAAAGGCGCCGAGCAATACGGCCATACTGTTGTCGATGCGCGACACGGTGGCGATCGGGTCGTGGAGCATTTCACCGAACACCGGCAAGGTGCCCGAGACGATCACCACAGTGACCAGCGAGAACGCCAGGAAATTCACCGGCAGCCCCCAGAAATTGCCGCGTCGCACGTCCTGCATGCTACGGCAGTAACGGCTGAAGTCGCCGAAATTCAGCGTCGGGCCCGAGAAGTACGACACCACCAACGCAGTCGCCACGATCACCTGGCCGAATGCTTGCCAACCCGACAAGGATTTTTCCGCCAGGGTGAAGCTGATGTTCGCCCAACCCGCCTTCCACACGATCCAGCCCGCCAAGGCGAACATCACCGCGTAGACCACCGGCCCTGCCCAATCGATAAAGCGGCGGATGGATTCCATGCCCGCCCAGAACACCGCCGCCTGCAACACCCACAGGCTGAGGAAACCAAACCAACTCAAATAGGAAAGGCCTGCGAAGTGCGGCTCGGCATACACCGCCATCTGTGGGAAAAACCGCAGCACCACAATGATCAAGGCACTCGACGCCAGGTACGTCTGAATCCCATACCAGGCCACCGCGATGAGTCCCCGGATCACTGCTGGAATATTTGCACCGAACACCCCAAAGGCCAGCCGGCAAATCACCGGGTACGGCACCGCGGCCTGCTGGCTCGGCTTGGCCACCAGATTGGCGATCAATTGCACGATGCAGATGCCGGCGAGCAAGGCGATCAGCACCTGCCAGCTGGCCAGCCCAAGGGCAAACAGGCTGGCGGCGAATACATAGCCGCCGACGCTGTGCACGTCGCTCATCCAGAAAGCGAAGATGTTGTACCAGGTCCATTTCTGCGGCAGTGGCCCCAGGTCCTTGTTGTACAGGCGCGGGCTGTAGCCTTTGGGCAATTGTTCGGTCATCGCTGGGCTCCTCGAAATACCGGCCTGCCCCGTCGTAGCAGTGTGCATACGGGAGGCGGCAGAGTTTGTATACGAGGCATTCAGCAGATTGCGTGCCAATAGCACACAATCCCCGTGGTACGGCGCTCCAAAGGCGGTTATAGCGCTTTAAACACGGGAGAGGTGCTCAGCAACGGTGCATACAAATCCTGTACACAATCACCTCTGCACTCGTTGTGCACACAGGTAGCCCACGGTGCAGCAGACCGCGGTGAGGAATGTGCCCCAGGCCATGTCCATGACGGCCAGCCCGCTGGACCAACCGCGCAGGGTGGCCCAGTTGCTCAGATCGTAAGTGCCATAGGCCACCAGGCCCAGCAAGGCCCCCAGGCGCGCCGCGCGCTGCCAGCTGACGCTGGGCAGCACCACGAACACCACGCAACCGAGGGCATACAGGAGATAAAACAGAACGGCGGGCAGCAAGCGAGGCTGATCCAGCATCAACGGCCCGAGAAAGCTTTTGTAGGTCGGCCCCATGAGGACGCCCAGCCAGAGCCCGTCAAGTACCAGGAAGGCGAGCAATGTGCCTAGGTAGGCGTAAATAACTTTCCTGGACATCGCACACCCTCTGTAGGAGCCGGCCTTTTGTGGCGAGGGAGCTTGCTCCCGCTGGGCGGCGAAGCGGCCCCACGATTTGGGAGCGCTTCGCACTCCAGCGGGAGCAAGCTCCCTCGCCACAGCAAGCCCGTTTCTACAAAGAGGCGCGCGTGGTCAGCTTAGTTCAATGCGATCGGCATGGATCACAATCTGGCCCTGCTTGTAGAGCGCACCAATGGCCTTCTTGAAGTTGCCTTTGCTCACGCCGAACAAGTTGCTGATCACGGCCGGGTCGCTCTTGTCGCTCACCGGCAGGGTGCCGTTGTTTTCGCGCAACTTGGCAAGGATCTTCGAGTTGAGGCTTGAGGCCGCTTCCTGGCCGACCGGCTGCAGGCTCAGGCTGATGTTGCCATCGGCGCGGATCTCCTTGATAAAGCCTTTCTCTTCCTTACCCGGGCGCAGGAACTTGAACACTTCGTTCTTGTGGATCAGGCCCCAGTGCTTGTTGTTGATGATCGCCTTGAAGCCCATGTCCGTGGCCTCGGCCACCAGCAGGTCGACTTCCTGGCCCACCTGGTAGTTGGCCGGGGTCTTGTCCAGGTAGCGATCCAGGCGCGCGGTGGCGGTGATGCGCTTGGTGTGCTTGTCGAGGTAGACGTGCACCACGCAATATTCACCGGCACTCAACTGGCGCTTCTCTTCCGAGTACGGCAGCAGCAAGTCTTTGGGCAGGCCCCAATCGAGGAATACACCAATACTGTTGACTTCCACTACTTTCAAACTGGCAAATTCGCCCACTTGAACTTTTGGCTTTTCAGTGGTGGCGATAAGTTTGTCATCGCTGTCCAAATAAATGAAAACGTTAAGCCAGTCTTCATCTTCACTGGGAATATCTTTGGGGATATACCGATTGGGCAAGAGGATTTCACCGTCTTGCGCACCGTCCAGGTACAAACCAAAGTTAGTGTGTTTAACCACTTGCAAGCTGTTGTAGCGACCGACTAAAGCCATTTCCAGATACCCTCGTTACGTGGGCGGCATTCTACCCGAGTTGCGCCCGACACGCGCGTGCGCCTGAAAAATCGCGGGCTGGCGTGGCCTTTCACTGGCACCGCCCCGCTCGTCCGATCATCGGGCTCGATTGCGTGACGGCAAAATCGCCCTATTCCCCCGTGGTTTCGAGTTAAAACAGTAAGTTAGGGGCTTATTTCAAAGATGAACTTGGGTTATTTCCAACGCCGCACGTTATTCCAGAGGGATATTTGCCAAGCAATTGTCAAGTATTTCCTGTACGATGCCTGGCCAAGTTAATTTTCTACAGGTTAGTGGCCGCCATGCGCGTAAAAGCATCCAACAGCAAAGCAAAG
>Ga0157375_10006063_pt1 | contig 10541 bp, 6 predicted proteins | sample M35metaG_FD_115311 | JGI IMG/M metagenome (GOLD analysis project Ga0157375, IMG submission 115311) | Miscanthus rhizosphere microbial communities from Kellogg Biological Station, Michigan, USA - M3-5 metaG | ecosystem: Host-associated > Plants > Roots > Rhizosphere > Soil | place: USA: Michigan... | reverse complement strand
TGATCTTGCTGTTCGGATCATAAACATCGTAAGCCAGCAAAGCGCTAAACTTACTTTTCAAGATTTGCTGTGTAAACCAAATATAACAGCCTGAGAAATTGCGCAGGTAAAGGTCTGTGGCTGGCTGGGTAGAAAAGCTTTGACTAGCCAATGTACCACTGATTGAGCTTGAAGCTGCTATTCCTGGTTGTATGCCGGCAACATATTCAGCTTTCAGACTGGTTGTACCAAAGGTATTATCATATTGGATCTGCACATTTCCGCCATAATAATTTCTTTTCAAATTGGCGCCTTTGTAGGATGGATCTGTATTTTTAGTAAATCCTTTTCCATTATCCGTATAGTAAGATTCGGTGGCGTTGCGTACTGAACCTTTATAAATTGATCCGCCAAAACCAATATGAAGCTTTTTATTGGCCAGACTGTCAAACTTGAAGGAAAGATTGCCAATTACATCTTTTTTAGAGTCGTAGTCCCTTGCAAAAAGTCCGCTTCCATTAACCACAGCAACATCTATATTCAGAAAACGAAGTTCTTTAATAGGCTGATAGGACAACATAGCGCCAATATCACGTTCGCGTGGCATAATGGTTTGAAAGACTCTGGCGCGCTCAGGAAAATCCCGGTAGCCGGAAGAATAGACAATAGAATAGCCAAAAGGTCTGTTAAAAAGACCAGCAGTTAATTGAAAACGCTTGTTGTCGGGTTGGTGGAGTTGAATAAAGGCATCCATCAATTGTACGCCATTTTGTGTTGCATCGATTTGAAAGACTATGCTGGAATACTTATCTACCCGGTCAATTTTAAGGCGGCCTCTGCGGATAATAAAACGATTGTCAGAGTTTTCTGCAAAATCTCCGCCCGAAAAAGAAGAAATCCCCGGGGATTGTGCTTTTTGAAACTGCGTCTGAAGATAACCAGTGATCTTAATATCATGGATATCATAAGAAGAAGGCGCATTATTACTTTGACTGAAGACTAACAGCGGATAAAATAAAACCAGGGTTAGCAGGTATCTTTTCATAAGTATATATTGTGATCAGGTTTAGGAACTGCGAAAGTACAGTTAATGCTAAATTAATCCACAGGTAATCTTGGAATTTTGAGATTGAAAAATGTTCCTGAAAACTTAATTACATTTTTTTTACATATTTTTTTGATAAAAAGTGCTCCTGGGTATTACATTTGGAAAGTAAAAAAAGCTGAATACACACAGAATGTCCTTTTATAAATATCGATTACATATTGTTATAGCCTTCATAAGCATCTTCACCGTGAAGATGATTATTTCTGCTGCACCAGTATTTGTCGGTCATATGGATAAGAATACGATCAAAAGTGTTATTCTGCAATTAGAGCAGGAACATAGTTCTGATTGTGATTCAGGAAAATCTCTACTCAAATTCATCGACTATAAACCAATTGATTTTCATAACACCTATACCTATGTGCCATTATTGGTAGATTTTGGAATCAGGAACTGTTATATTGATCACTTCAAACGGTATGTAGATCCCTATCATCCATCGGTACCCACTCCGCCGCCTAACTTTTGCTAATTTTTTATTGATTAAACGGTTAAGCCCATCGGGATTAACCGTAGTTAAATAATTATAAGTAATAATTAGCATTAATGTTATGCAGAATGGAAACTCAATCTCCTCAAAGGCTGGATTGAAGAAATATATCTTAAAAAAGAATTTAAAGCGCGATTTCCCGGCTAGTATAGTCGTGTTTTTAGTGGCCCTGCCGTTGTGTTTGGGAATAGCCCTGGCTTCGGGCGCACCATTATTCGCCGGTTTGATCACTGGCGTTATTGGAGGGATAGTTGTAGCCAGTGTCAGTGGATCACAGTTAAGTGTGAGTGGTCCTGCTGCTGGTTTAACAGTAATTGTATTGGGGGCTATAGCTCATCTGGGTAGCTACCAGACTTTTTTACTGGCAGTGATGCTGGCAGGATTGATGCAGATTGTGCTGGGTATAATCAAAGCAGGTACAATTGGTAACTATTTTCCTTCAAGTGTGATTGAAGGGATGCTCGCCGCAATTGGACTAATCCTGATTTTAAAGCAGTTGCCACATGCACTAGGTGTTGATACAGATTTTCTGGATGAAAGCTTAAGCAGTGGTCCGATGTTCAATGTGGTAGGTGAGGCGCTAAAATTGCTTAACCCGGCAGCAATGATCATTACTGTGCTTTCGATTGCAATCCTGATCTTCTGGCCAAAATTCAAAAAGCTGAGTGCTGTACCAGCTCCGTTACTGGTTGTTATACTAGGTATAGGATTAACCTTGTTTTTTCAGCAAACACAATTCGCGTTAAAAGCTGAACAAATGGTTAATATTCCTGTCGTTAGCGGATGGGGTGAATTTTCTAACCTGTTTACCATGCCAAATTTTTCAGCAATTACAAACAAGGAAGTCTGGATTGTTGCTTTAACAATAGCAGTTGTGGCAAGTTTAGAAACGTTGCTGAGTATCGAGGCTATAGATAAGATTGATCCTGTAAAAAGAGTTTCACCAACCAACAGAGAGCTGATTGCACAGGGGCTGGGGAATATGACAAGCGGTTTGTTTGGCGGTTTACCTATGACCTCAGTAATTGTGAGAAGTTCTGCAAACGTAAATGCTGGTGGAAAGACCAAAATGTCTGCTATTTTACATGGTTGCTGGTTGTTGTTGTCTTTCCTTTTTATCCCGGGATTGATCAACATGGTTCCGCTTGCCTGTCTGGCAGCGATTCTTCTGGTTACTGGTTACAAACTGACAAGAATCAGTTTATTCAAACATATGTATCATAAAGGGTGGGACCAATTCGTTCCATTTGTGATTACAGTCGTTGCTGTTTTATTAACTGACTTATTAAAAGGTGTGGCGGTCGGCATGTTGTTGTCTGTATTTTATTTACTGCGGACCAATATGCGTAACCCATTCTTTTACAAGATTCATGAAGAAGGAAACAAGAAAAATCTGAGAATTAAACTGTCTGAAGAAGTTTCATTTCTGAACAAAGCAGCCATACAGGTTGTACTGACAAAAATCCCTCAGGAAACCAATGTAATTATTGATGGAAGCAACTCCAGATATATCCATCCGGATGTACTGGAAACCATTTACAATTTCAAACATAATGCTTATACAAAGGGGATTATAGTTACCTTAGTTGAGATAAAAGAGCATTATATAGTACCAAAAATAACTGACAAAATTATTGAAGATATTCATAAAATATAAATATTATGTGTGCAAAATTAGAACCCCACAATCACGATATAACTTACGAAGGATTATTACAAGGTAATAAGGACTGGGTAGCGAAAACTTTAGCGGAAGATCCTGCTTTTTTTGATCGTTTATCTGCTGGACAGAAACCTCCGATTTTATGGATCGGCTGTTCAGATAGCAGGGTACCCGCGAACCAGATTACCAATACCAATCCTGGTGATATCTTCGTTCACCGTAACATTGCAAATGTGGTGGTACATACCGATATGAATATGTTAAGTGTACTGGATTATGCAGTAAACGTACTGGAGGTAGAACACGTTATCGTTTGCGGACACTACGGATGTGGTGGTGTTGCCGCTGCAATGAGCAATAAACAATTCGGAATTATTGATAACTGGTTAAGAAATATCAAGGATACTTATCGTTTACATTATCATGAACTGGATAGAATATCAGATGATAAAAAACGTACAGACAGATTGGTAGAACTGAATGTTATAGAAGGTGTATTTAACCTGACCAAAACATCTATCGTGCAGAACAGATGGGGAAATGGAAAGAAATTAGGTATCCATGGCTGGGTTTATAGTTTGGAAACAGGATTGATCAAAGATCTGGGGGTAACTACAGAATCTAATGATCATATTTCTGCTGTATTTAAAGTAGATGGTGTAACTAAACCTCAAGTTGAAGCTCCAGCTAAAACAGCTGTTGATCAGAAATAATTACTACAAATATAATGTTATAAAAAAAGCCGGTTAATGAAGTACCCCAAAAGTTAGACACTTACTGGGGCACTTCATTAATCAGGCTTTTTTTATGTTTTAATTAACCCATGAATGGGTAACGGTAATCCTTTGGTGGATCAAATGTTTCTTTGATTGTACGTGGAGAAGCCCAGCGTAATAAGTTAATCATTGAACCCGCTTTATCGTTTGTACCTGAACCTCTGGCACCGCCAAATGGCTGCTGACCAACTACAGCACCAGTACATTTATCATTGATATAGAAATTACCAGCTGCGTTACGTAAAGCATAAGATGCTTTATCGATAGCATAACGGTCCTGAGCAATTACAGCACCAGTTAAAGCATATCCTGAAGTTGTATCAATTAGCGTTAATACCTGATCAAAATCTGCATCATCATATACGTATACCGTCAATACAGGGCCGAACAACTCTTCGCTCATGGTTGTATATTTAGGATCATCAACCACTAAAACTGTTGGCTCAATAAAGTAACCTTTAGATTTGTCGTAGTTTCCACCAGCAATGATTTCCACACCTTTGTCAGCTTTTGCCTGATCAATATATTTTGCCAGTTTAGTGAAAGAACGATCGTCAATCACTGCATTGATAAAGTTGCTGAAATCTTCAGTTCCACCCATTTTGAAAGTAGCAAGATCACGAAGCATCAATTCTTTAATTTTTGGCCATAAGCTTTTCGCGATGTAAGTTCTTGAAGCAGCAGAACATTTCTGTCCCTGGTATTCAAAAGCACCACGTATAATAGCTGTACTTGAAACCTCAGCGTCAGCAGAACCGTGAACCAGGATAAAATCTTTACCACCTGTCTCACCCACAATACGAGGATATGTTTTGTATTTATGGATATTGGTACCGATAGTTTTCCAGATGTTCTGGAATACAGCAGTAGAACCAGTAAAGTGAATACCAGCAAAATCAGGACTGTTGAAAATTACTTCTCCAGCTTCCGGGCCATCCACATAAACTAAGTTGATTACCCCATCAGGTAAACCTGCTTCTCTGAAAATTTCCATCAATAAGTTAGCTGCATAAACCTGAGTATCGGCAGGTTTCCAAACAACAACGTTACCCATTAATGCTGCTGATGTTGGCAGGTTTGCCGCAATAGCAGTAAAGTTGAAAGGAGTTAAAGCGAAAACAAAACCTTCTAAAGGACGTTGTTCAACCCTGTTCCAAACACCTTTTGGTGAAACCGGAGGTTGTTGTTTATAAATGTCAGCCATATAACTGACGTTGAAGCGTAAGAAATCTATCAGCTCGCAAGCTGCATCAATTTCTGCCTGGTAAGCATTTTTTGATTGACCAAGCATTGTTGCTGCATTTAATTTATAACGATACGGGCCTGAGATTAACTCAGCGATCTTTAAAAATATAGCTGCACGTTGTTCCCATGGCAAGTTTTCCCATTGAGGCTTTGCAGCTAATGCCGCATCAATTGCCTGTTGTACATGAGTTTTGTCGCCTATGCTATATTGTGCTAAAACGTGTTGGTGATCGTGCGGTGGAGTAACTGTTCCTTTTTTATCAGTGTGGACTGCTTTGCCCCCGATATACATTGGGATGTCACCTTTTTTTGAACGTGCTTCAGCTAAAGCAGCTTTCAATAATTCACGTTCTTTACTTCCTGGTGCGTAACCTAAAATAGGTTCGTTCTCAGGTGTTGGTACGTTAAAAAATCCTTTGAGCATGATATAATATTGTTGTTTGCACAAAGATAGTTTTTTATTTTATTGCCTGTCAATCCATTCTACTATATGATATTCTGCTAACAGACCATAGCGCGGAGAAAATAATTCTTATTTTTGAAAGGCGGTTTCAATTTAGCAGACACATTCAGGCCGCTTCTGAATTTATAGCATGATAAAATACGTCCGGTTATTATTACTTCCTTTTTCTGTTATTTATGGCGTTGTGGTTATTTTTAGAAATAAGCTCTATGATTGGGGGCTTTTCAAATCTACCCGGTTCAATATTCCTGTCATCTGTGTAGGTAACCTGGTGGTAGGTGGATCTGGAAAAAGTCCGGTCACTGAATATCTGGTACACTTGCTTGCCGATTATAAAATTGCCATTTTAAGCAGGGGATATGGGCGGGAAACGAAAGGATTTTTATATGCAGATCAGACTGCCACTGCAAAATCAATAGGAGATGAACCTTTACAGTTTTATCATAAATTTCCACAAGTAACCGTAGCAGTATGTGAAGATAGGGTAAAAGGAATAACGCAATTGAAGGATGCACACGACGTAATTATACTGGATGACGCCTTTCAGCACAGGAGGTTGAATCCTGGATTCAGTATCCTGCTTTTCGAATTTCAGAAGTTACTGAGCACACAATTCTTATTGCCAGCAGGTAATATGAGAGAGCCTTTCCGGGGATATAAACGGGCAGATATTTTATTGGTGACCAAATCACCGCTTAAGATCACTGATCAGCAGAAAAAGCAATGTGCGGAGAACTTTGATAAAGTAGCTGCTGCTCAGCTTTTCTTTTCTTCTATAAACTATAAAAGCCTGACAGGTCTTTTCACTACTACGGTATTGAGTGTAGAATCTCTCCGGGATAAAAAGATTTTTTTACTGACTGGTATTGCCAATCCAAAACCATTATTTGATTATCTGTCGGATTTTTCTTCTGCCATTGAACATCATGATTACCCGGACCATCACGCATTCAGTTTAGGGAATTTGCGTAAATTGGCAGAGGCATTTCATCAGGATTCTGCGAAAGAAAAAATTATTATCACAACAGAAAAGGATGCACAACGTTTATTTGATGTTACAATCAAAGAATTACTATTAAATTTGCCTGTATTTTATTTGCCTATTCATATAAATATTGAGGCGGCCCACAAAAAAACATTTGACCAAAAGATCCTAAAATATGTTTCAGACACTACACGAGACCGTTGAATACATCAAGTTAAAATGCAATAATTTCCAGCCGGAAATCGGAATAATACTAGGTACCGGGTTAGGTGGCCTGGTGAATGAGATCGATGTAGAATTCAGTCTGATGTATTCCAATATCCCGAATTTCCCTATTTCGACTTTAGAATTCCACTCTGGAAAACTGATTTTCGGAAATCTTAATGGTAAAAAAGTGATTGCTATGCAAGGCCGGTTACATTATTATGAAGGCTATTCCATGCAGCAGATTACTTTTCCAATCAGAGTGATGAAGGCCCTTGGAATTCAGCACTTGTTTATCTCTAATGCGGCTGGTTCGCTGAATGCTGACTTCAAGAAAGGTGATTTGATGATTATCAATGATCATATCAATTTACAGCCTGAAAGCCCGTTACGTGGCAGAAATGATAATGATATGGGACCAAGGTTTCCTGACATGAGCCAGCCTTATCAAAAAGACTTTATTAAACGTGCAATGGAAATTGCAGCAGCAGAAAATATAACTTGTCACCAGGGCGTTTATGTCTCTGTAACAGGGCCAAACCTGGAAACAAAAGCGGAATATAATTATTTGCGCATTATAGGTGGTGATGCAGTAGGGATGAGTACTGTTCCTGAAGTTATTGTTGCCAATCACATGAGCATCCCGGTTTTTGCAATCTCCGTACTGACTGATGAAGGTTTTGGCGATGTTTTAGTTCCGGTAAGTTTGGAAGAAATACTGGAAACGGCACGTGCAGCTGAACCTAAAATGACGAAAATATTAAGCCAGCTAATTCTTTCTTTATAATGTATAAAACCATTGTTTTATTTCTTTTAAGCTGTGTCTTGTTTGGGGCAAAGCAATCTTTTGCTCAGGACCTTAAGACTTCAGTGAATCAAAATAAAGAATTGGATTCCTTAAGAAGTAAACTGGAAAATAGTAAAGACTCTGTTATTTTTACCTCACGTTTTATTCGTTATACCACGCTTAGACTAACTAAAGACAGTATTCAGACGCTTGCACTGGATACAAGTTTAAGAGGGATGCAGAATTTTAGTCCGATTGTTCAGCCCAGAAGACCGACAATCAACACAGGGAATATTGGTCTTGCCGCCAGAGATCTTTTATTTGTACCCTCAAAAACGATTGGTTTTGATCCGGGATTTCACTCGCTGGACTGGTATGCGCTGGGTAATGATGATATTAGATATTATCAGGCACGTACACCTTTTAGTAATCTTTATTATGCAGGACAATATAGTGGTGATGCAGAGCAGATTTTCAGGGTAACACATGCTCAGAATATTAAGAAAAATTTTAATATCGGAGCCAGTTATAACCGGATAGGAGCAAATGGTACTTATCAGAGGCAAAGGGGAGATGTGCTGAATGGTACATTTTTTAGCTGGTATACTTCGCCAAATAAAAGATATGCACTTTATGCCAATGCTATCTTTAATACATTGAAAGCTTATGAAAACGGTTCAATTACCAATACCAATATTTTTGGAGACAATAACCTGTCGATAGACCGGATGTCACAGTCAGTAAGACTGCCGGATTCCAGGCAAATCTACAGAAAGAACACTTTCTTTCTGAGGCAAACCTATTTTGTTGGTCGTATCGATAGCTTAGACCAGGAGATCTCTAAAAAAGTACTTCCAACCAATAAGATTACTTACACGATCAAATATGATAAGGATTCTTATGCTTTCCAGAAGAAGACTGCAGATGACCATACTGTTTTGCCCTCAGGAATGCGCGATCTTTCCTATACCAATGACAGCACCTCTGTACAACATATACAAAATGAATTTATCTATAGTTTCTTTCTGCGTGGAAAATCCAAATCTGTCATCAAGAATGAGTTAAAACTGGATGCTGGTATCCGCCATGATTTTTACAAGTATTCACAAATAGTAGGTGTTCTTCCGCAAACGAATACCTATAATTTTACAGATGCCGCCGGAGTTGTCACTTCACAGACGATTACGGTTGACAATAAGTATTTTTCTAATTATGCTAAAACATTCCAGAATGTGACGCTTTTGGGTTCTGCAGGTTATAGATTCAGCAACCGGATAGATCTGAACTTTGATGTACAACAAATCTTTCAGGGCAGACAAGCCGGAGACTTTATGTACGAAGCTAAAAGTAATGTGCTGGTTAGTAATAATCTGGGCAGGATAGTTTTGGGTGGGTATATTCAGAATAAATCACCAGAAGAAATTTATGATACGCATTATGGAAACCATTTCGGCTGGACTAATGCTACTGTGGATCCGAAACTTGCTGAACTCAAGGCTGCTAATCCTTTAGCTTCACCCAATATTGTGATACTGGCGAGCCCATTTAACAGAACGAAAACTGTTAATCTGTCTTTTAAATATGTGAATGATAAGCTGGGATTGGATGCCGGTGCAGAATACTATATGATTAATAACTATCTGTATTTTGTACAGAAAAATACAACCGTTGATTCATTAACTATTCTGCCAGCGCAAGAAGCAGGAAGCATTAGTGTCTTGAAAGTAACTGTCGGAAAGAAATTTACTTTCGGCAGGTTCAACCTGGATAGTTATGTTGTTTATCAGAAAACAAGTAAACCTGATATCATGCCAACACCTGATTTTTATACTTTCAATAGTATATATATGAAGGCGAAGGTATTCAAAGTTCTCAATACGGAATTTGGAGTTGACGTGAGGTATAATACAAAATATGTAAATTATTCTTACTCCCCATCGGTAAGCCAGTTTTATATCCGCCAATCAGCTCCTGACGCCGCGGTAGCCTATAAGCCAGTTAAATTTGATACCTATCCAATCATTGATCTTTGGATAAGAGCGAGTTTAAGAAAGGCTAATATTTTTGTTAAATATGAATACCTTAATCAGGGACTCCAGTCTAAAGGATATTATACTGTAAACAGGTACCCAATGTCTGACCGGTTACTTAAAATAGGGTTGAGCTGGAACTTCTACGATTAATGATCAGGTTTTCTGATGCTTTTTCTTTGCCGCAGGAAACAGGACATTATTTAATATCAAACGATATCCTGGTGAATTAGGATGCAGATTTAAGTCTGTGGGTGGATCACCCACAGCATGCTGATAATCTTCAGGGTCATGTCCTCCGTAAAAAGTAAACTGACCTTTTCCAATATCACCATGCAGATAACGTACCTCTGCTGCTCCTTTATTTTCTCCCAGGACAGTGATGTTTGGTTTAATCAGACTCTTCCTGAAAGCGGTAGTCTGCCCCATAAACCCTTTAATTACGCGGTCATGGTCTTGGGTCAGCATTGTCGGCACCAGATCTGACTTTGCTGAAAATTCAAATAAAGTGAAATAATCATTTTGCTGGTTCAGGCTTCTGGTTTGTGTGACATCAATATCAGAAAACTCATAGTTTGCAGGATTCGGATCCAGTCTGAAATCTTTAAAGGCCAGTGTCTTATTGAAATCCAGCTTAGACTGCGCATTTGGGTCTTCTGCATCCCCATCAAACATACTGGCACAGATATCCACACCCTCTGCCGACAGCGCAATATCAAAACTATCCGTAGCAGAGCACATGGCAAAAAGAAAACCTCCGCCTGCACAGAATTCAGTCATCTTTTTTGCTACTGCGAGTTTCATCAGAGAG
>Ga0157375_10006062_pt1 | contig 10541 bp, 9 predicted proteins | sample M35metaG_FD_115311 | JGI IMG/M metagenome (GOLD analysis project Ga0157375, IMG submission 115311) | Miscanthus rhizosphere microbial communities from Kellogg Biological Station, Michigan, USA - M3-5 metaG | ecosystem: Host-associated > Plants > Roots > Rhizosphere > Soil | place: USA: Michigan... | reverse complement strand
GGATCGGTGCCGGCCTCGATTCGATCAACACGGCGAAGGAAGGCAGCTCGCGCGTCATCACGCAGTTCCTCGGCCACATCGTGCGCGGCGAGCCGATCAAGCTCGTCGACGGCGGCACGCAGAAGCGCGCGTTCACGTACATCGACGACGGCATCTCCGCGCTCATGACCATCGTCGAAAACCGGAAAGGCGTCGCGTCCGGGAAGATCTACAACATCGGCAACCCGGCCAACAACTATTCGGTCCGCGAGGTCGCGGCGATGATGCTGGAGCTCGCGGCCGGCTATCCCGAGTATCGCGACAACGCCGCGCGAGTCGAGCTCGTCGACACCACGGCGACCGCGTACTACGGCAAGGGGTACCAGGACGTGCAGAACCGCGTGCCGAAGATCGTCAATACCTGCGCCGATCTCGGCTGGGCGCCGCGGGTGGCGATGGACGAGGCGCTGCGCCACATCTTCGACGCGTACCGCGGCCACGTCGCCGACGCCCGGGCGCTGGTCGATTGACGCCGCACGCTGCGCCGATGCGCCTCGCGCTGAAGGTCGACGTCGACACGCTCCGCGGCACCCGCGAGGGGGTGCCGGGGCTGGTCGAGCTCTTCCGCAAGCACGGCGTCGCCGCCACGTTCCTCTTCTCGCTCGGCCCCGATCACACCGGCCGGGCGATCAAGCGGGTCTTCCGCCCGGGGTTCGTCGGCAAGGTGCGCCGCACGTCGGTCGTCCGGCACTACGGCGTGCGAACGCTGCTCTACGGCACGGTGCTGCCGGGACCCGACATCGGCCGGCGCGGCGCGGACGTGATGCGCGCGGTGCGCGACGCCGGACACGAGACGGGCATCCACTGCTGGGACCACATCCGCTGGCAGGATGGCGTCGCCGCGGCCGACTTCGCGTGGACCGAGCGCGAGATGACACGCGCGTGCGAGCGGTATACCGAGGTCTTCAGGACGCCGCCGCTCACGCACGGCGCCGCCGGCTGGCAGATGAACGTCCATGCGCTGCGGCTCACCCAGCGCCTCGGCTTCGACTACTGCAGCGACGGCCGTGGCACCTACCCGCACCTGCCGGTGCGCGACGCGGAGCTCATCCGCTGCCCGCAGTTCCCGACCACGCTGCCGACGCTCGACGAATTGATCGGTGCGGGCGGGATCACCGAGGACAACGTCGCCGCGCACCTGCTCGAGATGACGGCCGAGCCTCGCGACTGGGGGCACGTCTTCACGCTGCACGCCGAGCTCGAAGGGATGCAGCTCGCACCCGTCCTCGATCAGCTCCTGCAGGGATGGAAGGCGCAAGGCTGGGCCCTCGGCCCCGTGCGCAGCCTCTTCGACACGTTCGAGCCGCTCGCACTGCCGCGCTGCGAAGTGTCCAATGGCACCGTGCCCGGCCGCAGCGGCACGCTGCTCGTTCAAGGCGGCGAATTCCTCGCCGACGTGCCGCTGGAGCAGGCGGCCTGAAACTCTTCCGGAGCGATCGATGATCGGCAAGAAAGTAGCGGACTTCTCACTCTCCTCCACCGCGGGCACGTTCAAGCTGTCCGCACAGAAGGGCCATCCGGTGGTGCTGTACTTCTACCCGAAGGACAGCACGCCGGGATGCACCACCGAAGGCGCCGACTTCCGCGACCTGCACCAGAGCTTCACGAAGCTCGGCGCCGTCGTGGCCGGCGTGTCCCGCGATTCGCTGAAGTCGCACGAGAGCTTCAAGGCGAAGATGGAGTTCCCCTTCGAGCTCCTGTCCGACGCCGACGAGGCGCTGTGCACGCAGTTCGACGTGATCAGGATGAAGAACATGTACGGACGGCAGGTGCGCGGCATCGAGCGCAGCACGTTCGTGATCGACGGCGCCGGCAAGCTGGTCCAGGAATGGCGGCGCGTGAAGGTGCCGGGCCACGCGCAGGCGGTGCTGGATTTCGTCAACACGCTGTAGCGATCGCGTGCCGCCACCACGCGCCGCGCCGCGCATTGCGCCACCATGAAACTCACCTGCTACGCGCTCCGGCCCGACGCGCCGGTCATTCGCGCCGCGCCGCCGACGCGCCCCTGGATGGACGCCGTGGTCGAGAACCACGCGTACCGCTGCCTGCCGCTGACGATCGCCAACAGCCACGGCTGGGAAATTCTCGCGCCCTTCAGCTTGACCGCCACGTGGGACGGCGGCGTGCGGCCGGAGGCGCTGACGCTGCGTGACTCCGGCGGCGCCGCGCCGCCCGTCAATTTCGTCGCGTCCCACTTCGGCTACGGCATCGTCACGTTCCACCTCTGGTATCTGTTCCGGACCGAGCCGGGCTGGGACCTTTTCGCCTCCGGCCCGCTCAACCAGCCGAAGGACGGCGCGGCGCCGCTCACCGGCGTGATCGAGACCGATTGGCTGCCTTATCCGTTCACGATGAACTGGCAACTCACACGCGCCGGCACCGTGGAGTTTCGCGGCGGCGAGCCGGTCTGCATGGTGTTCCCCGTGCCGCACGGCGCGCTGCAGGCGGTCGAGCCCGAGATCGTCGACGTCGGCACCGCCCCGGACGTCGAGGCGGCGATGCGCCGGTGGGCGCAGCGGCGCGCCGACTTCGCCCGGGACCTCTACCGCGAGCCCAGGGCGCTGAAGGACGCATGGCAGCGCGACTACTTCCTGGGCCGCACGCCTGACGGCCTGGAAGCGCCGGAGCACATCGCGCGGCTGCGGCTGCGGGAGCCTTTGCGAAGGGACGATGACGACGCCGCGTCCTGAGCGCCGGGCCCCTGTGCCGGCCCGCGCGGCTGTCCTCTTTACACCACAACCGCTTCCGTTTTGGCGGCTTTGCCACCACAATAGCTTGTATTGAATGCCGATCCGGCGCTCAATGAAACAGCGTAGTTTTTAACCGCGACTCTGGAGGCCCATGGTCGAACGCAAGCTCCGCCCGGCACCATCCACGCTGCATCTCCTTCCTTCCCGCAAGCCGACCAAGAGCGGCCACGCGTCAGCGACCAAGCTGTTCGTGCTCGACACCAACGTGCTGATGCACGATCCCACGAGCCTGTTCCGCTTCGAAGAGCACGACATCTACCTGCCGATCCTCACGCTCGAGGAGCTCGACAACAACAAGAAGGGCATGACCGAAGTCGCGCGCAACGCCCGCCAGGCGACGCGCTTCCTCGACGAGCTCGTCACCTCGCAGGCCGGCCGGGGCAACGAGTCCATCACGCAGGGCATCACGCTCGCTGAAAAATCGGGCGGCGCCGCCACCGGGCGGCTCTTCCTCCAGACGGAGGCGATCACCACGCCCGTGCCGGTCTCGCTCGCCGGCGGCAAGGCCGACAACCAGATCATCGCCGTCGTGATGCACCTCGCGCGGCATCATCCGCGCCGCAACGTGATCCTGGTGTCGAAGGACATCAACATGCGGATCAAGGCGCGGGCGCTCGGCCTCGCCGCGGAGGACTACTTCAACGACAAGGTGCTCGAGGACACCGAGCTCCTGTACACCGGCGTTCGCGAGCTGCCGGCGGATTTCTGGGAACGCCACGGCAAGGCGATGGAGTCGTGGCAGCAAGGCGGCCACACTTACTACCGGGTGACGGGGCCGCTCGTCGCGTCGCTCCACGTCAACGAGTTCCTCTACCAGGAAAAGCCCGGCGAGGCGCCGTTCTACGCGATCGTCAAGGAGATCACGGGCAAGACGGCGCTGCTGTCGACGCTCAAGGACTACACGCACCAGAAGAACAACGTCTGGGGCATCACCGCGCGCAACCGCGAGCAGAACTTCGCGCTCAACCTGCTGATGAATCCGGAGATCGACTTCGTCACGCTGCTGGGCCAGGCGGGCACGGGCAAGACCCTGCTCACGCTGGCCGCGGGCCTCATGCTGACGCTCGAGTTCAAGGTCTACACCGAGATCATCATGACGCGCGTCACCGTGCCGGTGGGCGAGGACATCGGCTTCCTGCCCGGCACGGAAGAGGAGAAGATGAATCCGTGGATGGGCGCGCTCGAGGACAACCTCGACGTGCTGAACAAGACCGACGACGAAGCCGGCGAATGGGGCCGCGCGGCGACGCGCGACCTGATCCGGTCGCGCATCAAGGTGAAGAGCCTCAACTTCATGCGCGGGCGCACGTTCATCAACAAGTTCCTCATCATCGACGAGGCGCAGAACCTCACGCCGAAGCAGATGAAGACGCTGATCACGCGCGCGGGGCCCGGGACGAAGGTGGTATGCCTCGGCAACATCGCGCAGATCGACACGCCCTACCTCACGGAAGGCAGCTCGGGCCTCACCTACGTCGTGGACCGCTTCAAGGGCTGGACGCACTCCGGTCACATCACGCTGCAGCGCGGCGAGCGCTCCCGGCTCGCGGACCACGCCGCCGAGGTGCTCTAGCGCGGCCAGTAGAATGCCGGCATGGACTTCCGCAGATCCATGCCGGCGATCGCGATGGCCATGGCAACGATCGCGCCTGCGCCGCCGGCGCTCGCGGAGCCCCGAGGGCATCGCCGAATCCGACGGCTTCAAGAAGTGCCGCGCGCCAAGGAGCAGAAGTTCGCCGCTGCGCTCAACGCGGGGAATCCCGAAGTGGCCCCCGGCAAGACCCGGCACGGGATGTTCTACGACGGCGGCGTGTACTGGGCGCCTGAGCCGCTGTCCTTCATCTACTACAACATGGTAATCGCCTGAAGGACTAGGGCGCGCGCCTTCGGCGTCAGTGTCCGCCCGGCGAGAAGCTCTCGAAGCGCGTGTACTCGCCGAGAAACGTCAGGCGCACCGTGCCGATCGGACCGTTGCGCTGCTTGCCGATGATGATCTCCGCCGTGCCCTTGTCCTGCGATTCCGGGTTGTAGACTTCGTCGCGGTAGATGAAGAGGATCACGTCGGCGTCCTGCTCGATCGCCCCCGAATTGTGGCTGACGATGCCATCTGCCAGCCACGACGCCGGGCCCGGCACCGTGATGTCGAACACTTCCTCTGCCCCGGCGGCCGCGACGGCGACAACGCGATCCCAGTAAAGGTCCGACGCTGACCATCGTGCCAGCCGCGCATCGTCCAGGAGCTCGGCGTACGACGCCATCGTTGCGCGGCTCGGCGCAAACTTGAAGTGGCTCGAACCGCCGTAGGACGTGCCCCGCAACGCAGCCATACGACGTTGCGAGACGCCCTGCGACTGCATGGCCGCACGGACATCGACGAACGCCTCCGCGGGCAGCGTATCGACGTTGGTGTTGGCGGCGATGCCTTCGAGTGATGCTCGCAACGCCGCGGCGGGCGCCACCCGCGGCCCGAAGGCGCCGACCGTATCCAGAAATCGACGCTGTTCGTCGGCACCCGTGACGTCCACGGCGTACACGGGGCGATAGCCTGATTTCACGGTCACGCGCGTCCGCGCCACGATGCCAAGCCGCAACAGCAGGGCCGCGACGTCTTGCGCAAGGCGCTCCGAGCATGTGCTGAAGTAGACGCGTGCGGCGCCACGAGCGCCGCTCTTTCGCAGTGAAATGCAACCGTCGGTGGCCCAGAGATGCCGAAGGAGCGTCGCGATGCTCTCCCGCCCGAGCGTGAAGACGGCCGGCGGAAGGTGCTTCTGGTGCGACCGCTGGCCGAAAATGCACAACTCCTTCAGCCATTTCCCGACCCCCGCAGAACGCCAGCGGTTGCCGTTGCCGGCAATCACGAGTTGATGCCAGTGGCCGCGGCCCGCATGGCGCGTGACGGTGCTGCCGAATTCCTTCGCTGCTGCCGCTACTGCCGCGCTGTTCTCCTCCGAGGCCGTGGTGTAACGAAGCGGCTGGTGGACGAGATAGCTGCCGTCGCCCACGAGATGCGCCAGGAGCAGGAGCTCGTGCTCGGGCCAATCCACGGCGTCGGCCGGTGAAGGCACATGACGCGCGAGCGCTACACGCTGACCGGGCGCAAGCGTCTCGACCGTCGCCCAACCCTCGCCCGTGAGGACGCGATGCGATGCCGTTGCACGGAGGCTGCGCCCGCTCGCCAGCGACACGCGGTAAACCGGCTTCACGCCCTTCGACCACACGAGGTCGCTTTGCGCGCGCACGAGCTTCCGGGCGTCGTCGATCGCCCAGACCTCGGGCGTCGTGCCGACGAGCTCGCGAATGGGTGTCCGCGCGCCGTCGGTTGTTACGACGAGCGTGTCGCCGGTCACGCACTCCCGCAGATCAGACATCACCGGCCGCTTGTTCGGCCGCTGCTCCAGCGACCGGTTGAGCTGCGACAGCGCGACCACCGGCACCTGCAGCTCCTTCGCTAGCGCCTTCATCGAGCGCGAGATCTCGGAGATTTCCGTCGCGCGGTTCTCGCCCTGCGACGTCGACTGCATGAGCTGCAGGTAGTCGACGATGACGAGGCCGAGCTCGCCGCGCTGCTTCATCACGCGGCGGGCGCGCGAGCGCACCTCGATTGCGTTGAGCGCGGGCGTCTCGTCGATGAGGATGTCGGCTTCGTTGAGCTGGCCGAGCGCGCTGGAGAGCTTGTCCCAGTCGTCGGGGCCGAGACGCCCCGTGCGAAGCTTGTGCTGGTCGAGCCGGCCGACGGAGCCGATCAGGCGCAGCGCCAGCTGCGCCGCGCCCATTTCCATCGAGAACACTGCCACCGGCTTTTTGTAGTGCAGCGCGACGTACTCGCCGATGTTGAGCGCGAGCGCCGTGTTGTGTGTCACGACGTAGTCGTCGGTGAGATAGAGCGACGACGGGTGCGTCACGGCGATGCACTGCGCCGGTGCCACCCGCGTGGGCTCGATCGACGTGAACGTCGGAAAGCGCCGGCGCGCCGGAGTCCTGAGACGTGCCTGCTTGTCGGAGATGAGCATCAGCGAGCGCGGGTCCGGATGGCTGATGTTGCACACGAACGTCTCGCGACCCTCTCTGCGCTGGCCCTGGTAGCTGAAGAACGCGCGCTTGGAAGATCGCGTGCACCAGCCGCCGAGCGAACGCACGAGCTCGACGACGCCTGCGGCCAGCAGCGAGCTCGTCGTGCAGAAGCGCAGCGAGCCCCATTGCTCCACCCAGCCGTCGGTATCGAGCAGGCCGCACAGCAGATCGAGCCGGGCAGGACGCGAAGCGTCGAGATAGGCACGCGGGATGAACTTTTCATGGCTGCGCAGACCCCACAGTCCCATGGCCTTCAGCGCGGCCGTCAGCGGATTGGCAACGACCCCTTTGACACCCCCGCGGTGTGCGCCGCCCCGCTGAACGATGCGCCAGTCGACGCCGCCGGCGTGGTGCAGCTCGAGGGCCGGCTCGAGCGTTCGCGCGAGTCGAGCGCGAAGCGCATCCGATGCCGTCGACAGTCGGATCGTGGCCTGCGTGGGGTTGCCGTCGCCGAGCAGCGCACCGAGGACCCAGGGATCGACCGGGAGTGCAACATCAGCGCCGAAGTGGCCGCTCGGCATGTCGATCCAGAGGCGGCCGCGATACCGGACGCGCGTGAGCATCTCCGCGATGCGATCGGTCCGCAGCACACGCGGAGCAGCCCATTGACGATAGTGCACCCGCCACAGATGCTCGGCGCAGCATTCGGCGGCGCGGCCATCCGAGAACGTCACGCGAAAGATCTGGCGTTCGCCTTGCGGGAAGATGCCGGCGACCACGGAAGGTGCGCCATCGACCGACGCAAGCGCATCGCCGACGGCGAGCGCGCCCATGGTCGTCCAGCCGTTGCGCGTGCGCACGCGCGCATCGAGCGGCTGCGCCTTCCCCATCGACGGCCGTCCGGCCACGACGATGAGGTCGCCGGGCTGAAAGCCAGACGTCATCCGGTCGAGGTCGGCGAAGCCGGTGGGCACGCCGGTGACGTCCGACGGGTTGTCGCGGCTGTACAGCAGCTCGATGCGGTCGACGACGGTGGCAAGGAGCTTGCCGATCTCGTGGAAATTCTGCGCGCCGCGCGAGCCCTGCTCGGCGATGTGCAGCACCTTCGCCTCGGCCTCGTCCAGCACCATCTTGGCGTTGCGGCCCTGCGGGTTGTAGGCGGAATCGGCGATCTCGCCGGCGGTGGCAGCGAGCTGGCGCAGGATCGAGCGGTCGCGAACGATCTGCGCGTAGTGGCGGATGTTGGCGGCCGTGGGAACGTTCTGCACCAGCGCGCCGAGGTACGCGAGGCCGCCGACGTAGTCGAGCTTCTGGACGGAGACGAGCGCCTCGGCGAGCGTGACGACGTCCGCCGGCCGGCCGTCGGCCACGAGCTGCACGACGTGACGGTAGATGATGCGGTGCGCGTCGTTGTAGAAATCGTCGGCCGACAGCACGTCGCCGACGCGATCCACCGCCTCGTTGTCGAGCAGCAGGCCGCCCAGCACCGATTGCTCCGCCTCGAGCGAATGCGGCGGCAGCTTCAGTGCTTCGATTTGGGGATCGTCAGGCATGGGAGTCGCGCGTAGGCGACAGCGTCGCGCCCGCGCGCGAGGGCACGATCATAACGTCACGGAAGGCCGCGCGCCAATCGATCGCGCGGCCGATTGCGTTCCTGGCTTAACGCGGGATCGAGTAGTTCGCCGGCACGAACACGTAACCGCTGCCGTCCTTGCGCAAGTGCCCGACGCCCGGGAACGGCAAATGCGCCGCGGCGACCCAGTAGCCCTGCTTCGCCGCGTCGATGTACGCCTTCCTGCGCTCGACCGCTGCCGTCTTGCTATCCGAGTCGAACTTGATCGTCACCGCAGGATTCGGGAACTGGACCGCGGCGACGTGCATCAGGTCGCCCCACAGCACGAGCTTCTGGCCCTTGCTTTCGACGACGTACGTCGTGTGACCGGGCGTATGGCCATGGCTGGCATGTGCGCTCACGCCGGGCACGAGCTCGGCGTCACCCTCGAACGGCTTGAACCGTCCGGCCGCGATGTACGGCGCGAACGCCGCCTGCACGCCTTCCACCGAGGCCCTATCGTCCTTTGGCGCGCCGGCGAGCGTCTTCGGATCCAGCCAGAAATCGGCGTCGTGCTTGTCGGCGCGCACGACGGCGTTGGGAAACGCCGGCTTGCCGTCCACCGTCAGGCCGCCGACGTGGTCGGCGTGCATGTGCGTGATGTAGACCTCGTCGATCTGCTCCGGCTGATAGCCGGCGGCCTTGAGGTTGGCGAGCAGCACGCCGAGCGTGGGGCCGAAGAGCTTGCCGGCGCCCGTGTCGATCAGCACGAGCTTCGTGCCCGTGTTCACGAGATACGTGTTCACCGACGTCTCGACGGGATCGGTGAGAAAGGCGCGCTCGTACGCGCGCTTGGTCTCGCCTGCCGCCGTCCCGGTCAGGAACGTCGTCATCGGCAGCATGACGGTGCCGTCGGAGAGCGCCGTCACCTCGAAATCGCCGACCATCATCCGGTAGTAGCCCGGCGCCTGCCCCTTGACGAACGGCGCCGCGGCTTCCGCCACCGTGCCGGCGGCGAGGCCCAGCGTGAGACTGAGCGCCAGTGCTGCGGCGCCGGCGCGAATGCGCTGTTGCAGGGTCATGTCGTGTCTCCCAAATGACAACCCCGCCTCGCGGCGGGGTTGATGATGCTTGCGATGCCGCTAAAGCGTTCCGCCGGTCGACAGCTCACTGACCTGCGGTTTCGCCCTTGACGCCCACGGTGATGTGCGCCGTGACGTCCGTGTGCAGCGCGACGGTCAGCGGATATTCGCCGACCTGCTTCAGCGGTCCCGACGGCATGCGGATCATCGACTTCTCGATCTCCACGCCTTGCTTCTTCAGCGCATCGACGATGTCGACGTTGGTGACGGACCCGAACAGCCGCCCGTCGACGCCGGCCTTTTGCGAGACCGTGATCGTCATGCCCTCGAGCTTGGTCGCGAGCGCCTGCTGCGCTTCGAGCTTTTCGTTCGCGGCCTTCTCGAGATCGGCACGCTTCGCTTCGATCGCCTTCAGGTTCTCCGGCGTGGCGCGCTTGGCCTTGCCCTGGGGGATCAGGAAATTGCGGGCGTAGCCCTCCTTCACCTTGACGACGTCGCCCAGGTTGCCGACGTTGCCGATCTTTTCCAGCAGGATCACTTGCATGATGGGCTCCGGTCAGTGCAGATCGGTGTACGGCAGCAGCGCCAGGAATCGCGCGCGCTTGATCGCCGTGGAGAGCTGCCGCTGGTAGCGGGCCTTGGTGCCGGTGATGCGCGCCGGCATGATCTTGCCGTTCTCCTGCACGAAATCCTTCAGGACGTCGATGTCCTTGTAGTCGATTTCCTTGACCTTCTCGGCGGTGAAGCGGCAGAACTTGCGGCGCTTGAACAGATTATTGCCGCGCTCGCGCTTCTTGCCGTCCTTGCCCTTGCCTTTGCCTCTTCCCATGGGACGTGGCATGTCAGTATTCCTTCCGTTGGCTATTCAGTTTGCTGTCTACGTGTTTCGAATCGGGTGATGTGGAGCGCGACGGCGGGGCCGGTGCGGTAGCGGCGGGCGAGGAATCCCTCGCATCCGATCACGCGCCCCGCGGGAATCCGGCTCAACGCCTGCGCCACCTCGCCGAACGCCACGGCGTGCATTTCGCACTCCACCTTCCGCTGTCCGTCGGCTTCCGCCTGCGTCGACTGGTGATGCAGCGTGCAGTCGATGGCGGGCAGGCCGGC
>Ga0157375_10006061_pt1 | contig 10543 bp, 9 predicted proteins | sample M35metaG_FD_115311 | JGI IMG/M metagenome (GOLD analysis project Ga0157375, IMG submission 115311) | Miscanthus rhizosphere microbial communities from Kellogg Biological Station, Michigan, USA - M3-5 metaG | ecosystem: Host-associated > Plants > Roots > Rhizosphere > Soil | place: USA: Michigan... | reverse complement strand
CGGTTCTGGACCGCGCCGTAAAAGGCGCCCTGCTGGTTCAGATAATCCTGCGCCGTTTGAATAGCGTTGGCCGCCGCGACGGTTCCGGCCTGATCGTTATTGGCGAGCGCCACCCGCAAGCTATTCACCGCCGCGAAGACGTTATCGGCCGCGAGGCTGTCGTTGGGATTGCGATGGTCGAAGAGATCCTGAGCGGTCTTGGCTACCGCGAAGGTTTGGCCGCTCGAATCCTGAATGAGACGGGTGGCCGGCGCTGTCACCAGCCGATTGACGCCGTTCGCATTGGCGAGATTGACAGAGTAGGCCGGCTGCGACGAGCTATCGCCGCTAAACAGGTACTTCCCGGCGAAGGTGGCGCGGCTGTCGTCGATCAAGGTGTTGAGAATCTGCTCCGCTTGCGCCGCCATGGCCGTTCGGTCGGCGGGTGAAATGGTGGTGGAAGCACCCTGGGCTGCCAGTGACCGGGCTTGATCCAAAAGAGACACAGCGTTCTGAACCACACCGGAGGCGGTGTCAACTTGGCTTTTGACGCCATTCAGATTGCTGGTCACCTGCGTGGCCATACCGATATCGGACTGGAGCTGCAGCACGTCGCCCACCGCCGTGGGATCATCCGATGGTTTGCTGATCCGGATACCCGAGGTTAGCTGGGCTTGAGTCTTGGTCATGCGGCTCTGAAGCGACGCGAGGTCGTTCAGGAATTGGCTCCGCATCGGATCTAAGGTTTGCAGCATACTGGTTTCTCCCTCGCGACTCACTGGACCATATTGATGAGAGTATCGGTCAGCCCATCGATCACGCTGATCATCTTCGAAATCGCTTGGTAACCGCGCTGGAGCTGCATCACATTGATGGCTTCTTCATTCAGCGACACACCGGATACCTGAGTTCGCAGCGCTTGTGCCTGCGTCAAGGACTGTTGGGCCACGGTCTGACTTGAAGTTGCGCTGGCCACTTGCTGCCCGATGATCTGGGCCTGTCCATTCAGGAAGTCCAGAATCGATTGCCCGCCGATGGTGTCGGTTGGCGCGGTCGAGGCGCCCAATCCGGCCAGGGACAACGCGATCCCGTTGGCTACCTGTGGCGGCCCAGGGTCCATCGCCGCCAGCGTATTGGCCGTAATGTTCGGATCGATCGCCAGCGAACGCGCGGTATTCGCCGCGCTGGAGGCGTCATAGGTGAATAGCGGTGCGCCGGCATTTCCCGAAGGGTCGGTTCCGGATGCCAGAAGCTGATTTACCCGATCTGCCACTTGCTTGGCGATCTGGTTCAGCGCGCCGGCTTGCTGGCTGTCGCCTTGAAGAGCAGGAAGCACCGAGTTACGGACCGTTAGCAACCCGCCCAGGGTCCCGCCGACGACATGGCTGGTGACGTCCTGTCCGTTGGCATCCAGGATTTGAATGGACGGAGTGGCGTTCGGGTTGGCCGGGCTCGCGGGAGTGAAATTGGCGGCCTGCAGGGAATACTGGCGGGATCCGATAACGAGAGGCGTTTGTCCGCCCAGCAGAAGCGTAACGCTTCCATCGCTTTCGAATCGGGCGGTGATGCCGGCTAATCCGCTCAGAGTCTCGAGCGTATCGTGCAGATGCGCATCCGCTCCGGAATCGACAGGGCCGCTCTGGTTGTGCTGAATGTTGTAGGACTGGACCTGCGCAGCCAGCGCATTGATCTGCGAGACCGTGCCACCGATTTGATTGCTGACGTTACCGGTGACACTCGCAAGTACCGATGCGGCCTGTTGGAAGGCGGCGCCCAAGTCCTGGGCCTTGGACAATACGTCCTGACGCGCCGCGGCGGAATCGGGATTGGCGCTCCAAGCTGAAAAGCTTTGGAACATGCTGTTCAACGAGGCGACGATGCCGCTCTGGCCGGTGACGTCAAAAATTGGCTCGACGCCGCCCAGAGCCTGCGCTTGTGCCGTGTAGTTCCCGACCGAGTTGTTCTGGTACTGGACGGCCTGCTCCAGGTATTCGTCGCGCGTGGATTGCGGAGCGCCGGCCTGAACTCCACCCAGCAATCCTGTTCCAGGGTGGAATGGAAGCGCATTGAGCGTCGCCAACTGTTTGGCGTAGCCGGCGGTGGACGCGTTGGAGACGTTGTTTTGCGCGACATCGAGAGACTGCTCGAAGGCGTTGAGCGCCCTGACGCTGGAGGTTAGATTTGCGAATAGACCCATGCGAATTAGACCTCGTAGCTGGCCAGCGGCTCGCTGAGCGGCACGGCCGGCGTTCCTTGGTCCGTGTAACCCTGGCTCACGCCCAACTGGGTCCAGCCCTGGCACAGGTTCACGGCATTTTGCACCTGAAGCGCGAGCAGGCGGATCCGGTGCCGGAGCCGCAACAGTGCATTTCTATCGGAAGCGACAGGACGGCCGGAGGCAGCGGGGCCCGCGGGCGACTCCCCGGATTCGCCGTCCAGGATTGCAATCACTTCCTGAAGCTCCGCTTGGCAATGGTCCAGGATTTCGGGGCGAGGATCGAGAAGGGCGTTGGAAATCCGCTCTAGTTTGGCCTCACCGGCTTGGCAGCGCTCTTTGAGTGTCATGTCCAGTCCGTGCTCAGTAACCCTTGAGCATGGCTGCGACCATGGCGCCGCTCAGTTCCACAGGATCTACCTGGTACTGGCCGGATTGTACGAGCTGGGTCAGACGCGCAATACGGCTGGTATCTTCCGCGCTGGGAGTCATCGCCAGGGCACGAAGCTGGTCCTGGCCCTGCAGGGCCACGCCGTCTTGGAGGGCCGGCGAAGCGATCTTCGCGGTCCTGGAAGAGACTTCGGACTTCGTCTCGTAGACCTTCTCAGACTGGGGTTTCTGAGTATTCAAGGCTTTGCGCTCGTCAATCTTCATTTTTGGCGCCCTTTTATATATCGCAGCGAACTCACTTTTGTTGAAGGAATAAATCCGGCATTCCGCTGTGAGGCGTTGGGCCGTAGTACTAGGTAATGCTTTAACCTGAATACCTCCTCATGTAAGGCGTTTGACCCAGCCGCCAAGCGTAGCTCCATATCGATCAGGCGCAGCCGCCGTTTCCGGACCGCACGGACCCGGTGGGCGAGTCTCAAGAGGACGCCTCCCAAGACGCTTTCCAGAAGCAGAATGGCGATCCGCCGGATCACAAGGTGATCGCCTTCCCGGAGCTTTCTCCCGAAACCAATTCCAGCACGCGCACTCCGTAGTGGCCATCGACTGCCACCACTTCTCCGCGGGCGATCACACGATCGTTCACCCGAACTTCCACGTTGTCGTGCAGCGCCTGGTCCAGTTCCACCACCGACCCCGCGGTCAGGCTTAGCAGATCCTTCATGCGTATCTGGGTGGCTCCGAAGGAGACCGACACCGGTACCTGGACGTGCATGAGCATGTCGCTGGGCTTCATACGGCCGGCCGGTGCAGGAACCGGCGCGGCGGACTGAGGTTTCGTTACGCTGCTCAGTGCCTGCTCGAATTCTGGACTCAGAACGCAACCCGCGGCTGGCCATTGCCCGGCGGGATAACGAATCTCGATAGCGATCCGGGTCCATTCTTCCGATGGTGCGCCCGATGGACCCGAATCCTGGACCGTCGCCCGATTTCCGAAATACTCTTCCACGGCCTTCGTAAAACAGCGGCTGACCAGCACTGAGCCGTTCTCTTGGGCGTTCTCGGAATCGCCGCTCCGGCCGAGCTTTTCCCAAGTTTCTTCCGGCGCGCCGACGAAGAAGTTCGCCCCGGGATGTGTGCTCAGTCCACCGGACCACCATGTCCAGGATTCCGCATCGGCCTGGGGAGAGGCAGCCAGGCTCCAGTCGAGCTGGATGGTTTCGGGTCCCGTTTCGGAGAGAGCGGCCGCGATGGCGCGCGAGAAGGCGTCGAGTATGCCGGAGACGAGCTCGTTTTTATCCATTATTAGTACGTCCCCTTAGGTGTGGGCCAATGCCGTTGCAGATAATTTCGCAGCCGCAGGATAGCCTGCGCCTTAATTTGGGAAACCCGTGTGATGTGCAGATTCAGTATGGGCGCAATCTCGCGAATACCCAGTTCCTGACGGTAGTAGAGATCGAGCACCAGGCCTTCCACCTTGGGCATCTTCTTTAAACCTTCGGCGATCAGCTTTTCGAGTTCCGAGCGCTCCAGCAGACGTGCCGGCGAGTTTTCCTCGGGTGTGGCGATGAAATGGATCAAGCTGCGCGAGTCCTCACGCTGCGGCGCCGAATCCAGGCTGCCAAGGCTAACGCCGCGGAGTTCCAACAGTGCTTCCTGATAGGCCTGCAGGCTGATTCCCAGCTCGGCCGCAATCTCTTCTTCCGCGGGTGCACGCTGCAAACGCTGCTCCAGCGCTCCCACCGTCGCCTGAATGTGTTTCAGGTTCTTGCGCTTGTGCGCCGGAATCCCATCCATGCCGCGGATGCTGTCCAAAATGGCCCCACGGATCTTATGCTCCGCGTAGGTCTTGAGCTTCACGTTGAACTGCGGATCGAAATTGTCGATGGCGTTGATCAGCCCGACGATGCCGATGGAGATCAAGTCTTCGAGACTGGTGGAGTCCGGAAGTTTCTCGTGAATCCGCGTGGCTACCCAGCGCACCTGGGGCAGGTGCTCCAGAATGAGCCGCTCCCGGTCGCTCGACGGCTCGGTCTCGGGTGCGGAGTACGAGAGTGTGCTGAGACTGGCCATTCGTTTCCTACGCTGCCCTGTTGGACGCGGCCCGGGCGCGCTGCTGCCCCCGCGCCATCTCCAGCAGATCCTCTGTCGTGGCTGGGCGAATATCGTCAGGGATACGGGGTCCGTTCGACAGGAACGAAAGAGCCAGCCCCGCAAGGGCCGCCTCCGAGAACACTGTGCCAAACGTCTCCGTCTCGTCCATTCTTGTGACTAGTAACTTGGCAGGTTGAAAGAGGCGATACTGCTCGATGGAATTTCGCAGATCGCGAGCCTTCATATAGGCCGGCGCCACCAGGTGCACATCGACGTCGCCACAGGCGGCCAGTGCCGCTGCCAGCTTCTCGGCGACGGGCTGTTGCAGTCGGCTGTAGCCGGGCGTATCGATCAACACACACTCGTTCTTGCGCGCCTCCGCTACCAGCTTCGGCAGGCTCTCGATCGAATCGACAGAGGAGAACGTGATCGCGGAAGTGGCCCGCGAACCCAGCATCTGCTGCACACCGTTGTGGGACCTATCGAGGGAAATCATCCTTATCCGACGTTGTGCGCTGGCCGCGATCGCCAGCTTGGCCAGACTTGTCGTCTTCCCGCTGCCGGTGGGGCCCACCATCGCGGCGACGGCGCCCTTGGCTCCGGTCACACCAAGACGTGGCCGCAGCACGACGCGACTTTCCAGTTCGGCGCGTAGAAACGCCTCCACCCGGGTCGCATCGGATTTCAAAGTCTTCCAGCGATTCTGCATTCCTTCGGGTTCCGGACCCGCCAAAAGGAAGAAGGCATCCGTAGCCATCGCCGCTTCCAGGCGATCGGCAATGTCTTTGCAAAGAAATGGATCCACGTCTGCCGCGATGAGACTGGCATAGATTTCCGCGGTCTCGGGAACGGATCGCTGCGCGGCCCAGGCATGCCTCGCGGACCCCACCAGCAAGCTCTGCAGCTCATCCATTTGCGCGCGTAGCTTGGCCATATCCGTAGCCACTTCGCTGGGCGGCGCGGGTAAGGGGGGCGGGACCGCGGCGGCAGACACCGGAGGCGCAGGCACGGATTTAGGCGTCGGCACGGGCGTCGCGGTTTTCGGAGTTGGAGCCGACCCGGCTACGCCCATCACCACTTCGTACCCCGCGCCCATCCCGTTGTCCGTGATCTTCCGGGTGTTCAGAAGCAGCGCCTCTGAGCCCAGCTCCACGCGGGCCTTGGAGATGGCCTCGTCCACCGTCTTGGCGAAATAGGACTTAATCTTCATGCCGTTTGCGTCCTTCATTCAATCACTCCCCGCGACCGCACCTTAATTTCCGGCGGGATCTCATTGTGCGAGAGCACCGTCAGGTTAGGCAGGCTGGCTTCTATCAGTTGCCGCAGGAAATATCGTGTTCCGGAACTGGTCACAATTGCGGCGGACTCGGCTTTCTCCACGCGACGCTTCACCCGCGTCAGAATATCCGTGATAGTTTCCGGCGCCACGCTCGCGACGCTGTTCCATTCGCTGTGCTCCACTGTCGATTCGACGGCGCGGTCGAGTGCCGCATCCAGCAGATACGCAGGCAGCTCGCCTTGGGCGTTTACCAACGGCTGCGTGATGGCGCGGCGGATCGACTGCCGGACGTATTCCGTCAGCAGCACCGGGTTCTTGGTGGTTTGAGCCGCTTCTCCCATGGCTTCCAGAATTCCCACGGCGTCACGGATTGGCACGCGTTCCCGCAGCAGGTTCTGCAATACTCGCTGGATCGTGGCTAGGGAGAGCAGTTTTGGTACCAAATCCTCGATGAGCTTGGGATTCTCCTGGCCAACGCGGTCGCAGTAGTTCTTGGCGTCCTGCCGCGTGAACAATTCGTGGGCGTGGCGGCGCACGATTTCCGTCAGATGTGTTCCGATGATGCTGACCGGATCGACCACGGTGTATCCGGCGCTGCGCGCCATGGCGGCTTGGTCCTGGCGGACCCACAAAGCGGGCAATCCAAATGCCGGATCGCGCGCCGGTTTGCCGGCGATCCCGGTATCCGCCGTACCGCTGGAAATAGCCAGTTCATGGCCTTGCATGAGCTCATAGCGCGCGATTTCCATACCGCGCATCTGGATCACGTATTCGCGTGACCGCAGGGCTACGTTGTCCTTCACTTTGACCGCCGGAAGCAAATATCCGAGCTGGCTGGCAAGCTGTCTCCGGATCGCTCCCACGCGGAGCAGAAGCGGCGACTGCTGGCCTTGTTCCACCAAGGTCACCAAGCCCAGTCCGACGTCCAGCGACAACGGCTCCAGTTTCAGCAAACCTTCGAGATTTTCCTTGGCCTTAGGCTCGGCAGCTGTCAGAACCGCGGCTTCTTTGTCAGTTTTCTGACGCAGCCGCATGGCTGCCACGCCTACGCCGCCCCCTAATAAGAGGAAGGGGATGGTCGGCAGTCCTGGCAAGAGGGCCAGAGCTACCAGCACTCCGCTCGCCAGCATCAGGGGCTGCGCGTTGCCCAGTACCTGCCTCTGGAATTCAGCGCCGAGCGTATCTTCGGAGGCGGTGCGGGTCACGATCAAACCGCCGGCAATCGAGATCATCAACGCCGGGATCACGGTGACCAGGCCGTCGCCGATGGTCAGCACTGTATATGTCTCCAGCGCGCGGCGCAGTTCCATGCCATGCTGCAGCACGCCGATCAAAAATCCCGCGATGATATTGATTCCGGTGATCAGGATGCTGGCGATCGCGTCGCGCTGCGTGAACCGCGAAGCTCCATCCATGGCTCCGAAGAATTCGGCTTCGGACGACAGCTGCTTGCGGCGCTTGCGTGCTTCGGCTTCATCGATCAGTCCGCCGTTAAGATCGGCGTCGATCGACATCTGCTTGCCCGGCAAAGCGTCCAAGGTGAATCGGGCGGTGACTTCCGAGATGCGCACCGCGCCATGGTTGATGACGACATATTGAATCGCGATCAATACCAGGAAGATCACGGCGCCGATAATGTAGTTGCCGCCAACCACGAAGCTTCCGAAAGCTTCGATCACATGTCCCGCGGCGGAGATCCCCGTATTTCCGTTTAATAAGATCAGGCGCGCCGAGGAGATGTTCAGAGCCAGCCGGAACATCGTCAGCAAAAGCAGCGTGGTGGGAAATACGTTGAAATCCACCGCTTTCCGGATGTACACCGAAACCAGCAGCACGATGACCGATAGCGTGATGTCCACTACGATCAGGAAATCGAGCAGCATCGACGGCATGGGCATGATGAGCGCCACCACGATCGCCACGACGGCGAGGGGGACGGCCATCTCGCTCCACCCGATCGGCGAACCGGGCAGCGCCAGAAGTTTCGGTTTGGCTACGGCCGCAGCCGCGGCGGTTGAAGATGCTTGCGCCATCTAATTAAGCTGCTCCAGCCACGCACTCCTGACCTTTTAGCTTGTACAGCAGCGTGGTGCGCTTGAGGCCCAAGGCTTTCGCGGCTTTGGCTTTGTTCCCGCCGTGGCGCCGCAGAGCTTGCTCCAACAGAAGCTTTTCCACCTTGCCCATGAGGTCCTCGAACGGAAGATCGTCGGTGGGCACGTCAAGCGGAAATTCAACACCGTTCGATGTCGCGCTGAATTCGCGCGCACCTTCACGCAAAGACGGCTGCAGATGCATCTCGATATCGCCCAGATAGATGGTTTCGCGGTCGCCAGTCAGAGCCGCGGCCATTTCCATGGCATGCTCCAGTTGGCGAACGTTGCCCGGCCATTCGAATTCCGTCAGCTTGCGCAGGGCTTCCACGGTCAGCTTTTTCTGCGGCAGATCCTCGCGCTGGCACACTCTCTCGATGAAATGCGCGGCCAGTAGGGGAATATCGCTGCGGCGTTCGCGGAGTGTCGGCACCCGAATGGGAATCACATTCAAGCGGTAATACAGATCTTCGCGGAAGCGCCTTTGCGCCACAGCCTGATCCAAATTCGTGTTGGATGCGGCGATGATGCGCGCGTCCACTTTAACTGTCTCCGAGCTGCCCACGCGCTGAAGTTCACGCTCCTGCAGCACGCGCAGCAGTTTGGGCTGCAGCATGAGCGGGGTTTCGCCAACCTCGTCCAGGAATAATGTGCCGCGGTGAGCCTGCTCGAATCGGCCCGTCCGGGCTCCGATGGCGCCGGTAAACGCGCCCTTGGTGTGGCCGAACAGCTCGGCTTCGATGAGGTGTTCCGGAAGGGCGCCGCAATTGACCGCCACCATCGGTGCTCCCGACCGCCGGCTGGCCATGTGGATTGCTTGGGCCACTCTTTCTTTGCCTGTGCCCGTCTCACCCGTGATCAGGACGGTGGACTGCCGCGGACCCGCCAGGCGGATAATCGCGCGCAGTTCCCGCATTGGCTGGCTTTCGCCGATCAGCAACCTGTTCCAGGCTTCCTGCGAATCGAAGGGGCACTTCTGAGAAGCGGCTTGTAGGGCGGCCGATACACGGGCGCCGATCTCTTCCGGTGTCGGGTTCCCAATTAAATGCTGAAATGAACTGAGCGACGGCCCGATAAGAGATTCGTCCAGATCCCCCTCGCGATCCAGAATGACGACGGGAAGGGGACGCACTGCGTCCTGCGCGGCTGCCATCACTTCTTGCACGAAGCCAGAAGACGCGGGGAGTTCAAGCACAATCACCCGGCAGCGGCGGGTGTCCCGCCTCTTCCATTCCGGTGTGTCCGCCGCCACGACAACGGCATTCAGTCCACTATGGCCCGCGACTTCATCCGCCAGCGCAGTGTCCCTGCCGAGAGTGATCCAGAGCATATCGCCTGTGCCCAACTTTCTTCGAGGAGATTAACACCTAGAACCTGAAGGGCTTTTGTTACATCGCCGGCGATTTGCACGTTTCTCTTTCGCCCGGCAGGGCCCACCCAGGTCCTTACCTGTGAAGGAGATCGCCAGAACTAAGCCAAAGGCTTAGGCCCACTTTGTGGACTAGGACACCCGTATTTGGGGGTAGCCGGCTCTCAGGTAAAACAGTTTTGCCCATGGAATCAATGTGCGAAAGCTTCTAAACTGGCCTGGCTTTTGCGATATGAAGGTCGTGCCGAGCCCCGATCCCGTGCAACAAGCACAGCGCGACTACCTGGAGAGCCGTATACTCTCCGCCCAGCCGGCGGAGTTGGTCGAGATGCTTTACCAGATCGCGATTCAGAGCCTGAAGAAGGCGATCGGTTATCTGAAAAGCGGCGATGCCCTGGCCCGCGCCGGCGAAATCAGTCGGGCGCAGGAGGCTGTGAACGAACTAATGGCCGCCCTGGATCACTCCGTGGGCGCTTCTTTCACACAGACGCTCGCGTCGCTGTATGCCTACGTCCAACAGCAGATCCTAAAAGGCCACGCCGGAAAATCCGAAGAAGCGCTGCAGCGAGCCGTCGAGATTCTGACAACTTTGCTGGAAGGCTGGAGCGGCGTTTGCACGGAGCTGGCCAAGGCGAATCAACCGGTAGCGTCACCGGTCCCCCACATCGAACCGGAACAACCCGAGGAACAGCCTGTCGGAGCCGGCGACCGTTCGGGGGATTACTACCAGGAAGCCGTTCCGGTCACCTCGCGCGGTTGGAGCGCCTAACCTCCCTCGGACAGTACGAATTGGTCGCTTTCCCAGCGTACTGCTACTCTTAACTCTGCATGCTTCGCAAGCGTTTCGAGTGGAAATTCCGCAACAAGACTTTGCAACTGGGCGAACGAACGCTCCTGGTGGGTGTCCTGAACGTCACCCCGGACTCATTTTCCGATGGCGGGAAGTTTCTCGATCCGGACCGCGCTTTTGCGCACGCCGTGGAACTCGAGGACGCGGGCGCCGACATCATCGACATCGGAGCGGAATCCACGCGTCCCGGCGCCGTACGGATTTCAGAGGCCGAGGAGCTCCGCCGCCTGGTCCCCGTGCTCAAGCGCCTGCGCGACAAGCTGACGATTCCGCTGTCGGT
>Ga0157375_10006058_pt1 | contig 10546 bp, 6 predicted proteins | sample M35metaG_FD_115311 | JGI IMG/M metagenome (GOLD analysis project Ga0157375, IMG submission 115311) | Miscanthus rhizosphere microbial communities from Kellogg Biological Station, Michigan, USA - M3-5 metaG | ecosystem: Host-associated > Plants > Roots > Rhizosphere > Soil | place: USA: Michigan... | reverse complement strand
GACGCCATGAGGCGCACGTAAGCCCTTCCCGAGCGTTCCCGCAGGGGTCCCACTCCAAGGCCCAGACCAGCAATGGGCTTTCCCACCGCCTGAAACAGGACCGGCAACGTGGCCAGGTTCACCACTGAATGCCTGGGATTCTGGAACAACCCGGCGAGCCCGCCGTTAGTGTCGGCTGCTTTATCGTTCCAGATGCCCCCGCCCCCGATGATCAGGGCGTCCGCGTATTGAGCCAGCTGTGCCATGCTCTTCATCTCATGGCGCGGCATAGCGGCAAGGCCGTGGTCCTGCTCGACGCGAGACGGGCGAGGGGCGGCGACCACTACCTGGCCATGCGGGTTGACGCGCCGGAGCGCTTGCGCGAGGACGTCCAAGATTAGTTCGTCGCCGATGTTCCGTTCTCCGTACCATCCTGAAATGGCCACGACCGGACCCCGTGGCCGAACAGAGGGAGACCAGCGTTCCTTTATACGTTGACGCACGCCCGGAGCAAATGCCCCCAAATCCGTCTGGGCGTATTCGCGAATCGCTTCAATGAGGTGGTGGAACTGGTCCTCATACAAGTAGCTGGACTGAAGAATCGCCGCATCCTGGCTTGCTGCTTGTCCAAGGTCGCCGGCGTCGACCTTCAGCCGTTGGAGCAGTTCCTCCAGCCCGGACTCCCCGCGGTAGGTGAATACGGCGGAAAGCGCGGCAAAATGGGCAGGCAACCGCAGTTTTTCTGGCACCACTACCGCAGAGCCGGATAGAAGCGAGACCATGCACCGCCAGAGGCTCTGGCGCTGGGAAGCGATAACTGGTGGGTAGATATGGACAAGGGCACGGGCAAGGTTCTCTGACTCTGCGGAGTCTGGGGCCGGCTCTCCGGCCCCACGGAAGTCGGCGTCCGCGGCCAAGTTGGCGGACAAATCAGGATAGGACTGCGCCATCGCGCTTCCGTCCATCACGGCAAAGGACAGCGGGGCGGGACCCCTGGGAGTGCGGCTGAAAGCCAGCGAGGCGTCGGCGCCCAAGTAAAACGGGAGACTGAGGGCGGCGGAATCGTCGGAACCGCCCGCCGCAATGACGTCGTAACGGCGCGGCCCAGCCGTCCCCTCGGCCTTTGGCAAGGTGTCGAGGAAAAGCAGCACGATTCCCCTTTGGGATGCCAGCTCCTGACTGGACGCCTCGACCGAGTAGCCGGCGTGCGGGACGAGGACGACGTCTGGATCGAAGGTGTCCAGAATTGGAGAAACCGACATGAGATTCACCGAACGCGTCGAGCTCCCGCCCGATTCCGACTTGCGAATCAGCCCGTCATGGCGGGTCGCCGAGACAATGAAGACGTAGTGGCCCAGCATGCTCAGGGCCCGGCGGAGACTCTCAACCTGATTCCTGAGACTGGGATCGAGAGGCATGACCAGGAGGATCCGCAAGCATGGCCCACTGTTTCGCCGGGATTTTATCCTCGCCAGGACGTCTGCCTCAGGCAGCCCCAGTGCGGAAAGATCAGTCATCGCCGCTGGTCCTCCAGCCGGGATATCCGAGTCCGTCCCACGACCTGATGGCTTGTTTCTCGAATAACGCACTGTCGGGGTTCCAGGTGTGCATTCGTTCGCCGTCGCCCCTGCGCATCAGATAGTTCATGCCGTGCGTGCGGTAGACAGTTCCACCGAGCTTCCGCAGCGACTCGTGCAGAAGCCGGTCCTCGGCGGTGCCGACAGGACTCCAGCCTCCCACCTTGCGGAGTGTTTCCCTCGACAGGAGCATGGTGCCGCCGGTGACGGTAGCATCATACATTTCACTGTTGGGACGTCGCTGTATTGTCTTCCCGGACACTTCCAAGTACACGAATTCCGCCTTGCACCCCACCAGTTCGGCCCCGGAATAGCGCGCGGCTGCGAGCAGGTCGGCAAGGTGGTGCTGGGTGTACAGGTCGTCGTCATCCATCTTGGCGATGTAATCGCCACCCGCTTCCACCGTAAGTTTGTTGAGGGCCTCTCCCAGGTTGAGTTCAGCGTCAACCTCGATGAAGCGGACGTCGGTCCGGGACTGAAGCCAGGGAGACGCCGCGAGGAGTTGTTGCCGGCTGTAACCGTGTAGCCCAACCAAGACCTCGCGGTTTGTGTGGCTCTGATGGACGGCCTGCCGCACGATCGACTCAACGAATTCGGGACGGCGGGACGGGATGACAACAGAAATGGAATCATCAGTGCCGCACCTTTCCGAAGAACGGCGCGGAACGATGCCTCGCAGGATCTCCTGCTGAGAATGCACGCGCAGCGCCTGCCGCCGCGTGTCCACGGACCAAGCCTGCCGGGTCAAGTCATCTTCCAGGTCAAGGTCAGGCAGAACGGAGTACTGGCCCCGCAAGTCCGCGCCGACCCCCCAGGCTCCCGCTGGGGGCAGGTCATCAATCTCCAGGGGGATACCAGCACAAGCCATTCCGGCAAGCAACATGGCCACATGCTGCGGGTCCGCTTCTCCGGCCCGCTGCAAACGAGCCTGGCGGTACGGGCGCAAGTCGGCGATCACGTTCTCGTTCAGGCCAGCGCTGACATCGTAGACCCGGGATCCCCCGTTCCGGGGACGCGACGTCAGTAGTATCCGACGCTTTACGTGCTCCAGCGTAAGGTCAACCACGCCGAGGCGGGGTTCGGCCTCAAAGCCGGCAGGTGAGATCCAGCGGGTATCGACGGGCTGCAGTGACGACATGTCAACGTCCACGACAGGTACACCAAGTTCACGCAGCAGCCCGCGGCCGGCTTCATCGAGCGCCACGTCGGTCGAGGCTTCGGTGTTGGTCAGGAACACGTCAAAAGGAGGTATGGAGTCCGGTTCCAGCGGCACGGCGCCGATTCCGACGCCGATCTTGTGGCTTCCTCCCGCCAGCCGGGTCATTGAGGCTTCCTCGACCGCCACGCGGGCGGCAGATAGGAGTAACGATCCTGGGCACACGAGCTTTAACACGGCCTGGCCGATGTCGATGGAGCAAGTATCGGAAACGGCCGTGAACACGAACCCGGTGTCCGATACCTCGACGGTGTTCCGGTTGCCCGCCCGGGAGGGGGGCACGTTGAAGTTTGCCCGCTCGAGCCGCGAGGTTCTCTCCAGGACGACAATCAGGCGACTTGCGTAGCCTTCGTGCGCCAAAAGCTGGCCGGAACGCTCAAGGTCGACGAGCGAAGCGCACACGAGGACGAAAGTTCCCCGCATGCGTTTGTCTTTTCCTTTGACCGTACTGCCCGGGGTTCCCGGGTTGTCTTTACGCAGCTTCCAGCCGGAGAAATCCATGCCCAGGGTTCGCGCGGTTTGTGCCTTTGTGACATGCCCCACCAAGGCAATAATGTCAACAGCCACCAATTACCACCTTCGTCCAGGCAAAGCCGCGCCCACCCCGGGCAACCCTCAAAGAATCAGGCATCGAGACTAGTCAACCGACTTCCGGCCGAGGGTTCGGGTGGTCCAGCCGGCGGCTTCCCATTCCTGCCAGGCCAGGACGTTTCGGCCGTCGATGATCTTGCGGGACTTGACCAGGCCGGCCAGGTCGGAGGGGCCAAGTGCTTTGAACTCAGGCCATTCCGTAAGGAGGAGGACCAGGTCGGCCCCCTGGACCGCTTCCTCGGTACTGTCGGCGAAACCCAGCCGGGGGAACCTTTTTGCGGCATTCGCGTTGGCCTTGGGGTCGTAAATGAAGACCTCCGCACCCTGGTTGAAGAGCCTCGCAGCGATGTCCAGAGACGGTGAGTCCCGTACGTCATCACTTTCCGGCTTGAACGCGGCGCCGAGCACCGCGATGCGTTTCCCGACAACGTCATTATCGAGGAGTTCGTCGGCCAGGAAGACCGCCCGGTCGCGACGACGGAGGTTTATTTCATCCATCTCCGTCAGGAAGCGCATTGTGCGGTCCAGGCCGAGCTCACTTACACGGGCCTGCAGTGCCCTAATATCCTTGGGCAGGCAACCGCCGCCGAAGCCCACGCCCGCGTTCAGGAAGCGACGCCCGATCCGCACATCATGGCCGAGCGCGTCCGCCAGCGTGGAAATGGATCCGCCGACCGTCTCAGTAATTTCGGAAATTGCGTTGATGAAGGAAATCTTCGTCGCGAGGAATGCATTAGCTGCAGTCTTCACTAGTTCGGACGTTTCAAAATCGGTGGTGATCACGGGCGTGTTACGGGAAATTGCGTCCGCGTAAATCGTCCGCAGCAATTCCTCGGCGGCAGGGGAATCAACGCCGAACACAAGCCGGTCGGGCCGAAGTGTGTCCTCGACCGCAAAGCCTTCCCGAAGGAATTCAGGATTCCAGGCCAGGTCGATTGACAGGCCCGGGGCGCTGAGTTCTTTGACCATTGCCTGAAGGCGTCGTGCGGTGCCGACGGGAACCGTCGACTTTCCAATGATCAGTGCGTCACGTTTGATGAGCCGAGTAAGTCCGGCCACAGCCGCATCCACGTACGTGAGATCGGCGCCGGTGTCACCAGCGCGCTGGGGGGTGCCCACCGCAACGAAATGAATATCTGCCGCCTCTGCGGCAGTTTCCAGCTCGGTCGTAAAAGTCAGGCGACCGCTGGCGATGTGCTTGCGGAGCAATTCGGGCAGGCCTGGCTCGTAGAAAGGCAGATCGCCATTGGCAAGGCTCTTGATTTTCTGTTCGTCCGTGTCCACTCCAATGACGTCGAAGCCGAGTTCGGCCATCGCAGCAGCATGAGTGGCTCCAAGGTAGCCGGTACCAATAACACTTACTGTCAGGCTCACTGAGTAATCTCCTGTGTATCGTCGGATGAGACGCGCAAGTCGCTCTCCATGGGGGTGAGTGGGTGCTGCTGGTAGATCATTTCACGGAAAATGGCCCGAAATTGTTCGTCATGTCGCAGCACGGCTCGAGAAAAAGTCATTTGTCTGCATCTGCCTGGATAACAAGCTCTTCACCGAAGAACTCCGCATGGGCCTCTTGAATATTGCGCAGGAACCGGTGACGTGCGGGCGGCTCGTGGCCTTTCGACATCGGTTCCAGCACCAGGCGGAGCCGCCCGGAAGCGTCCATTCCGCCAGTTTCAGGATCAATTGAGCGCACCTCGGCGAACGGGGCGTAATGCTCCGCCAAATGATCGAGGTCATTGGAATTTTGGACGTAGCGCACGTAGTTGGGGATTTCTTGCTCCGCGTAGAGGCGACGGAGGTTTACCCTCTCAGGAAAGTCAACTTCCACGGCATCAATGGTGTCATAGCCGGGGAAAGCAGCCTTTACCAAAACCTTGTGAACCCAAGAGATGTAGTCACCAACGCGAGTCTGGGGTGAGAAACTCACAGCCGCAGAACCAGGTATGCGGCGCGAAATTGCCATCGCGGCATATCCCCCGCCGCTGGACCCGGTAAGAAGAATGCGCTCATAGCCGCCGTCGGCAGCCACTTGTTTGACAACGGTAGCGATCTCGTCGGCAAGGTCTTGCTCGGCAGTACCGATATACCAACCGAGGGGAACCTTTTCACCCATTTCGAGGGTGGTGTCAGCGATCAATAGAACGCCGGCCTCCAGGTTTCCGAGCGTCCGTCGCCATTCAAAGCGTGGAAGCGTGAACTTGGACCGGACCAGCGAGCCATGGAAGCTAACGATCAGCGTTTTCGAATCTTTAGGGGCGTACAGGGCCACGACGTCAAGCGGGCCCCCGGATCGTCCCGCCACAACATATTCGCGCGGCTCCGCCGCCTGGTGGTCGATCTCGCTGGCCGAATCGACCCGGCGGATCTCGACTGCGTTCCGCTCGTCCCAGTCCAGGCCGGTGGTGGTGTTCGGTGTATTCACGGGGTCTCTCCTGCTTCAAAAGCGCCCACGGTGGAGCTTGTCAGTGCACGCGGAGCTTCCTCCGCCGGGGTGTCGGGAATGGTTAGCGGTTCCGTTGGCGCTACATGGTCACCGATCGACTTCTGTCCATGTCCGGACTCTGTGATGACCCGCAGTGTCCGTTCGTTGAGCGGAATCCAACGGATAGGAGCGCCAAAGACCAACAAGAGGTTGCGTTCCACCGTTCCGACCTCGTACTTGTGTTCGTCCGTTTCCCAGTTATAGGGCGGCTCGTCCGTCCATACGAACAGTTGTTTCGCGGCGTGCCCGCTGCGCAGCTCTCGGCTGTACTGGAACGCCGTCGGATCATAGACGTTGACTGTCGCGGACCGCACGCGGTCCGTGACCTCCACGCGGACAAGACTCCCGTCGTGGAAGGCGTCCATGAGTTCGTCTGAGAATGACCGGTCGATAGCGGTCGTGTGAAGGATGCTCGGATAGTGCATAAGCCCAACCCGTTCTCCATTCTCTACTGCGGCCGCAAGATGTTCCTTCATCAGCACGCCCACCAGGGAGTCCGCGCCGAAATCGCCGACCAGCAGGATATCAAGTTCCAGGTCCTGTTGTTTGGCACCGGCTGGTAGGAACCGGGACGGGGCCGGGAACGCCCGCCTGGCAAGCGGGAAGTCCAGGTAGCCGGAGTGTTCGCCCGTCTGGATCATCTTGTGCCAGTGCTCGTAAGAATCGCGGTAGGACACCCGGTCCGGCGACCTGTAGCCGAGACGGAAATCTTCCATGGAAAGGTTCGAGGCGCCCACCAGGGACAGCGTCAAGGGTGCTTCGCACACTTCGAAGGGCTCTTCGCCATTGACGAGGGCCTGGTAGCGGAGAATGAACTCCGTGTCCGCGGCCTTACGGACGGAGTCCCAGTGGCCCAGATGCTTCCGAATGGTGGGCGTGTGGAACATCGTGGACACGTGGGCGGGCGTGATGAAGGCTCCGCGCCATCCGCGGTAGTGGAAGAAGAGGTCCTCGTCCGCGCGCGTCCACGGAGCGGAAACGAGCCTTCCGTCGGTCTGGTGCAGGGCGCCCTGAACCAGGAGCTCAATCTTCTGGGGGTGCTGCCAGTCGTCGCCGTCGAATATCGTGATGAACTCGCCCTGGGCCATGGAGTAGCCGATATTGCGCGACGTGTAGGCTCCAGAATTGGGCTCATTGAGGACCACTTTGACGCGCCCGTCCCTGGCCTGCCATTTATTGAGCCGTTCGGCCGCGTCCCCGCCGGAACCGTCGTCGACAATGATGATTTCGAGATTCCGGTAGCTCTGGTTGAGGGCCGACTGGATCGCAAGATCCGTGTACTCGTCCGGCTTGTAGACGGGCATGACGATGCTAACCAGGGGTCCGTCCGGCACGGGTTCCGGTGCTTCTGCGCTCAGGCGGAGGAAAGCCGGGGCGGTGCCTTCGGCCAGCGAAAGCCGGGACAGCCCCGCCCGCTCATAGATCTCGTTGATCTCGGCGAGCCACTGGTCGGCGTCGGCTGCATCGTCTTTGAACGGGTTGGCTGCGTTGGCGCGGTACAGGTGCAGGTCGTTGGAGTTGTTCTCCTCGGCATCATAGAGGTCTTGGAGCCGGATGACTTCCTCGCCCTGCCCGTTTCGGGCAAGGGCGTCAAGGAAGAACTCCCCGCGTCGCTTACCCCGGAATGGCTTCGCTCCGAGGCGCTGGAAGACGTACTTATACAGCGTGGCCGCGTTGAGGATGTCGTCCTGGAGAACGTTCTGCCGGAAGCAGAGGTCGCCCAAGTGCAGCAGCGCGGAGCGTGGCGTCCTGTTCAGGACAGCCTCAACGCTTTGCCGGGACCTACCGCCGATCCGATACATTTCCAGCGCCACGGCCAGGTCCCGCCAGCTCCACTGCCCCATTGTGGCAGCGCTGACCAAGACATCGCGGCCGTCAACGGAACGGAGCTTGGTCAATCGCTGGGCAAGCCGCGCCTCCGGGATCCGCGAGCGGGCGCCCCACTCGACGAGAGCCCCGGGTCGCGGACTCGGCCGCATTGCGGCAAGCTTGGACTGCGCCGCCGTGGCGCGCTTGGCAGCCCGCCTGGACGCTTTGAGGAGCCTGTCGATGTACAGCGCGCCGGCGGCCAGCGCAGACACGAAGACCACAACCAGGAGGCCCAGTAGCCAGGGGCTGCGCAGGTAGGCAGCCACCACCACCAAGGCGAACAGGACGGCGAAGGAAGCGGCCGCAGCCTTCTTTTTCGGGGACAGGCGCGCAATTCTGCGGAGAGCTTGTAGAAATTTCATTCCTGAGCCTTCTGGATGTGCGATTGAATGGATCGGGCGGACTGGGACGGGCCGGGCACCGGTACCCGGGCGAAGTGGCTACGCAGGGCGTCGAGCCGTGCTCCTGCAGGACGGTCCCAAGCCGGGCCGATTTGTGGCGGCGGCTGGAACCCGTCCCATTGTTCGGCAACGCTTTGCAGGAAGATGCTGTCCTCGGGGTTCCAGGTGTGGCCGCCATGCGAATCCGCGCCGGAGTGGCGCTGCATTACGTAGTTCTGGCCATGGGAGCGGTAGATGAGTCCCCCGGCGGCCTGGACTGCCTGCAAAAGGCATCGGTCGACGGCACGATGAACGGGCCGCCACCCTCCCAGGTGACGCAGCTCATCCCTGCCGAGCATCATGGTGCCGCCCGCAACGTGGTCCGAGTACTGCTCGCCGAGCGGAGGCCTGCGGGTGGTGATGTCCAGGCTTTCCAGGTACACGAATTCGACTTGTGCCCCCACCAGGATGGCACCGCTGAAGTCCTTGGCGTGAACGAGGTCCCGCAGGTGGTGCGGGCCGTACCAGTCGTCGTCGTCCATCTTGCAGATAAGATCGCCGCTGGCGGCGCTGACACCGGCGTTCAGCACGTCGCCGAAGATCATGTCGGCCGGAACGGAGCGCACCTGCAGCTCGCCGGGATACGCCTCCACAGCCCGGCGGACTTCAGGGAGGTCCGGGTCGAAGCCGTGCAGCACCACCACTACTTCTACGGCTTCCCAGCTCTGGCATGCCAGCTGGTCCAGGGCTGACGCCAGCTTCTCCGGCCGGCGGGTGGCTAGAATCACGCTCACGGTGGGCACGGGAAGCAGCGGTTTGCCGAGCCGGCCCAGCAATGTGTTCCAGACCGCGCGGGGGCTGTAGAGGTCCAGCGCGGTCCGCCGTAGATCGATCGACTTTGATTCCCGCACCACCGGCGCGTCACCGACGTCGAAGGCCTCGATGCAGTCCACCAGCCGGTCACCCAGCATGGACCTTACCGGGGACGGCAATGCACGCGTCAGCATCGGCACGCCGGCGACGGCGAGCTGACTCAGGCGCCGCGCCAACTGCCGGTCCAGGCCGCCGAAGCGGCTGCCATCGACGTCGACATAATCGTGCGGGCGCAGGGCGGCGAGGCCGGTTTCGCTGAGGTCTCCCCCTCGGCCGAGCTCCCTTGGCTCGAGCGCACGAGCCGGCTTGTCCGGGTAAGGCAAGAACCCCATCGGAGAGACGACCGCGGTATCAACAGGAGGCAGCACCGTCGCCGGCGGAGTCCAGACCGGCGGGGTTACCCGTCGTGGCTGGGCGGCGATCTGCTCACTGAGCTGCTGCGCGAGCTCGGCGGGACCGATCAGTACGTCGACGGAATAGATGTCATCCGGCTCGGGCTGCAGGAGCTGTTCCGTCATGAAGCTGCCCAACGAGTCGCCAGCGAGCCAGGCGCCGGCTGAGGGGTCGCTGATACCGACGCGCAGTCCGCCCAGCACCGGCCGCGGCGCGGCAGGCGAGCAACAGCCCAGTGCGGCGAGGGCGGCAGCGTGCACATTCACCCATTTGCCGCCTTCCACCACCACTGCGAAGCCGAGTCCAGGCACGGTCAGGGCGGACGTGCCTGCCTTGACCTGGAGGCTGCGCGGCGTCCAGACCGGCAGATCAGCTGCCGGGAAGAGACCGCGGATCACGAGGACGAAGCGCTGCGCTCGTCCCTCGCTGCGGAACAAGGGAAGCAGCGTCCTGGCCTCGGCGAGAGACTCGGTCTGCACAACGTAGTGATCCCACCACAATTGATCCGCAGGGACGGCGTGTTCCCAGTCAGACGCGGTCTTGGGGTCGCGGTGCTCCCAGTCCGTGCGGGCGTAGTCCAGTCCAAGGTCCAACGCCAGCCGCGCCATGGAGTGCTCTGCCGGGCCGACGACAACGCTCTTGATCTGCATGCTGCTAGCTCCCCGCCCCGCCCGCGCGGGACTTGAGCTGGCCAAGGATGTAGGCCGGGCCCTTACGGGCAATGGCACGGGCGCGGGAAAGGCCGCGGTTCGGGGCCATCCCCTGCTCCAGGCGGCGGCGCTCGATTTCGGACTTCTTCAGCCGTGCCTCGAGGTGCCGGATCTTCTGCTCATAGTCGAGGCGGGTAGCGGCGTCGGCCAAATCCCGGACCACGATATTGAGGTCAAGGGTTGCCGCGGCGCCTTTGCGCAGGTGCAGCTTGGGTTTGGGCCGCCGGAAGTCGTGCAGGCCCAGAGCATTCCCCGAGACCCACCGTTCACCGCCGGCGCTGCGTGCGGATTTCTCAGGGTCACCGGTTTCTGACAGCTCCCAGAGGGTCGCCGTCTGCCACAGTTCCATCGCGCCGGACTGCCCGTCCACCAGTGCCCTCAGGACAAGTGCCTGCGTCTGGCGCAGGGTGTCGATCATCGCCTCCAGCGAGTGCAGGCCGATGGCCGTTCCCGCGCTGAGCACCAGCGTGTAGGCG
>Ga0157375_10006053_pt1 | contig 10550 bp, 8 predicted proteins | sample M35metaG_FD_115311 | JGI IMG/M metagenome (GOLD analysis project Ga0157375, IMG submission 115311) | Miscanthus rhizosphere microbial communities from Kellogg Biological Station, Michigan, USA - M3-5 metaG | ecosystem: Host-associated > Plants > Roots > Rhizosphere > Soil | place: USA: Michigan... | reverse complement strand
GGCCCGGAATGTCGGAGTGCTGGACATCATGACGGAGAAGTCCGCGAAACCCCACACCCTGACTTCCTTCGCACGGGTTGAGGGAAAGCGGGTGCGGTACCCGGCGGCCTAGCCTCGGGTATGCCACCCGCAACGCGGGGTCAGTTACGGCCCAAGAAACCGCCCACTATGGGCCGGATCTGACCCCGCGTTGGTTTCACTGTGCTACCAGCGGGGGTGGATCGATTCGCGGAAGTAGCGGTCATAGATTTCGCGGACGCCGACGTCGAACGTTGCGTCAATGCCGCTGGCCTCCGCCGCGGCGGCGTTGGCGCGCGCCTGGTCCACATTCCGGGCGCCCGGGATCACCGTGCTGACGCCGTCCTGCGCCGCGATCCAGGCGATGGCCGCCTGAGCGGTGCTGACGCCGTCGGGCACCAATTCCTCGAACTCGGCCACGGCTTTGAGGCCCTGGCCGAAGTCCACGCCGGAGAAGGTCTCCCCGACGTCGAACGCTGATCCGGTGCGGTTGTAGTTCCGGTGGTCGTCCGCCGCGAAGGACGTCTCCGCAGTGTATTTACCGGAAAGCAGCCCGGAAGCGAGCGGGACCCGGGCGATGATGCCCACCCCGGCGGCCTCAGCCGCGGGCAGCACCTCGTCCAGCGGCTTAAGCCGGAAGGCGTTGAGGATGATCTGCACGGTGGCGGTGCCTTCGTGGCGCATGGCCTCGAGGGCTTCCTCGGTCCGCTCCACGCTGACGCCGTAATTGCGGATGGCGCCCTCGGCCACGAGGGTGTCCAGCGCGTCGTACACCTCGGCGTTGCTGTACACGGCCGTGGGCGGGCAGTGCAGCTGGACCAGGTCCAGCTGCTCGACGCCCAGGTTGCGCCGCGACCGGTCCGTCCATGCGCGGAAGTTGGTGAGGTTGTAGTTCTCCGGGCGCTGCTCCGCCCGGCGGCCCATTTTGGTGGCCACCGTGATCTCCAGGCCGGGGTTGTCAGCCAGGAACGCCCCGATCGCCTGCTCGCTGCGGCCGTCTCCATACACGTCCGCGGTGTCGAAGAACGTGACGCCGGCTTCCGCGGAGGCGGCCAGGATCGCCTGCGCCTGCGCGGGGTCCACGTTCCCCCAGTCCGCACCAAGCTGCCAGGTCCCCAAGCCAACAATGGAGACGTTCCGTCCGGTCTTGCCCAAGATTCGCTGTTCCATCGTCCGACTATAGGCCGTCAGGGCCCTCCATGTGAGGGACCGGCGCCGTCGGGAGCGTCAGGTTCGGATCACGGCGTGGCCGGTGCGGGGGCTGCCGTAAGCGGCCAACCGATGACCGTCTTGGGCCTTGGGGCGGCATAGGTCCGGACTTTGGACGTGCTCAGCCGCAGCCGGACCAGCGATTCAGCGATAGTGACGGCGGCAGCCACGCCGTCCACCACGGGGACGCCGGCACGCTTCCGGATTTCCTCGTCCAGCCCGGCCATGCCGCCGCAGCCGAGGACAATGACTTCCGCCTTGTCCTCCCGGACGGCCAGCAGCGCTTGTTCGATGATGGCCTCCACTGCGCGCTGCGGATGCTCCTCCAGTTCCAGGACGGCCATTCCGCTGGCCCGGACCGAGGCGCACCGGGCGTCAAGGCCTGCCAGCTTCAGCCGGTCCTCGATCAGCGGAACGGCACGGTCCAGGGTGGTGATTACGGAGTACTTGTGGCCGAGGAACATTGCGGTGCTCGCAGCCGCCTCGGTGATGTCCACGACCGGAACGTCGAGGAGCTCCTGGAGCCCTTCGCGGCCGTGCTCGCCGTAGCCGGCCTGGACAACGGCGTCGAACGGCTCCTGGTAGGACAGGACCGCGTCCATGACGGCGATCGCGGCGAGGTAGCTTTCAAAGTTTCCCTCGCAGGAGTCCGCTCCGAAGCGGGGCGTGAGCCCGACGATTTCCGTGTCCGGAAGCGCGGCCTGGCGTGCCTGCGCGGCGATGGAGTCCGTCATGGACTGGGTGGTGTTGACGTTGGCGACAAGAATGCGCATGGTGCTTTCGGCTTTCAGAAGGGGGTCAGTGGGTGCTGGCGACGGCGATTGCCTCGCCGTCGACGTCGTCCAGCCGCTGGGAGCGGTCCGAAATGACGTAGTAGATCACCGCGGCGATTCCGGCTGCGACGAACCACGCGAACGGGGCGGCGGCGTCGAGCGCCGGAACAAAGGCGACCAGGAGCGCAACGCAGGCGGCCGGCACCATGGCGATGATCGCCCGGGGGTTGAAGCCGTTCTTGTAGTAGTAGGCTCCTGCCGGGTTCTCGGTGTAGAGCTCCAGGACGTTGACCTTGCCGCGGCGCAGCAGCCAGTAATCGGCCATCACGACGCCGAAGAGAGGGCCGAGCAGCGCTCCGAGTCCTCCCAGGAAGTACACGATCACGAGCGGGTTGTTGTACAGGTTCCACGGCAGGATGACGAGGCCGATCGTGCCGCTGACCCAGGCCGCCTTGCGGAAGTTCAGGTGCTTCGGGAAGAGGTTGGTCAGGGCGTAGACGGGTGCCACAAAGTTGGCCATCAGGTTCACGGCGATGGTCAGGATCAGCAGCGCCAGGCAGGCCAGGACAAGGAACAGCGTGTTCGGGATGGTCTGGACGATGTCCGACGGGCTCTGGATGACCGTGCCGTTGATCTTGAACTGGCCACCGGCCATGACCACCACGATCGCACCGAAGAGGAGCATGTTGATGGGGATGCCCCAGAAGTTGCCCCGCACCACGGCCTTCTTGGAGACGGCGGACCGGGTGAAGTCACAGAAGTTCAAGACGAACGTTCCGTAGATGGCCACCCACAGTGCACCGCCGGCAAAGATGGTGCGCCACATTTCGGCGCCTTCGAGGGGGTTATTCGAGGCCCAGGCGATGGAACCGCCGGCCTCGACGAAGATCCAGACCGCGATGGACGCCATGGTCACCAGGATGATGGGCCCGGCGAAGGCCTCGTACTTGCGGATCATCTCCATACCGAAACTGACGATGACCAGCTGGACGATCCAGAGGAACACGAACGATGCCCAGCCCAGCGTGGAGAGGCCGAGGAGGGAGTTGGCATCCAGGTCCCGCAGCGAGGGAACCATGGCCACGAGCATGACGCGGAGCACCACTGACGCCAGGTAGGTCTGGATGCCGAACCATGCCACGGCCACTGCCCCGCGCAGGAGGCTGGCGATCTGGGCTCCGCGGATGCCGAAGCTGATCCGGCTCATGACAGGGAACGGAACACCGGTCTTGACGCCCATGAAGCCGGAGAAGCTGAGCAGCGCAAACAGCAGGACGGCCCCGATTCCCAGGGCGAGAAGGATCTGCCAGCCGCCCAGTCCAAGGGCGAAGAGCCCGATGGCGAAGCCATAGTTTCCAAGGCTGTGGACGTCGTTGGCCCAGAGGGTGAAAATGCTGTAGCTGGTCCAGCGACGGCCTTCCCGCTTGGTCGGGGCAAGGTCGATGTTGTACAGGGAGGGGCTGATCGTTCGGCCGGAGGCGGCGCTGGCTGCATCGCAAAGCGCGTCGACACCCATGGAAGGGTGGGTAGCTTTGCCCAAGTCAGCTGCGGTCTCGGGTGCCGGGTCGACGCCGGTCAACGGGGTCGTCTGCATCGTGATCTCGCTTCTTGAAGATGTCTTCCATGCATTCCGTAGGGGGATTGTGCCGAAACAACCGGCAGGAGCGTCGTTGCTCTAATTCCACAATGCGGAAGATGGGTATCGAGTAGTGAAATAACGGTATGACCTGGGTCACGCATCGGTCAAGGGGTTGCCGGATTACGGCAAGTCACAAACGGTTGCTACGGCCCCCACGCTGGTTTTAGCGGGTAGGGACCAGCCCTGCTTCCTTCAGGCCCAGGTAGATCTTGTCCCGGGAGATGGGCAGCTGGGAGAACCTCACGCCGGTGGCGTTCCGGATGGCATTGGCGAGCGCCGGTGCCACCGGGTTGAACGGGCTCTCGCTCATGGACTTCGCGCCCAGCGGGCCCAGCTTGTCGCTGGTGTCGGCGAAGTAGACCTCGCTGCGCGGCACGTCGGCGAAGGAGGGGACGTGGTACTGCCGCAGGACGTCGGTGGTGACGCGGCCGGCGTCGTCCACTTTGACCTCCTCGTAGAGCGCGGAGCCGAGGGCCTGGGCGATCCCGCCTTCGATCTGGCCCCGGCACTGGCGCGGATTGACCACAACACCGGCATCGGCCGCCTGCACGCTTTGCAAGATCCGCAACTCCCCTGTCCCGGTGTTCACGGCCACCCGAAAGCCTTGGACGTTGAACGCCACCGAACGCGGCGTCCCGCCCCAGCGCCCCTCCGCGGTGAGCTCGACGCCGGCCTGCTCGGCGGCGGCGTAAATTTCGGTCAGGGGCACCCGCGTTCCTTCGCAGGCCACGGCGTCCCCGTCCAGGACGCAGCCGGAGGACGGCACGCGGCGGATGCCCGCGGCGAAGGCGCGGATGCGAAGTGCGAGCTCCTCTGCGGCGGCCAGCGTCGCTTTGCCAGCCACCACGGTGCCGGCAGATCCGAACGCACCGGAATCGTGGTCCACGAGGTCGGTGTCGGACTGCCGCACGCTGACGCGGGCGGCGGAGGTGGACAGCGCGGTGGCCGCGAGCTGGGCGTGGACTGTGGTGGTGCCGTTGCCGAATTCTGCGGTCCCGACGTCGACGGCGTACGTCCCGTCGGGCAGGAGCCGGAGCCTGGAGTGGGCAAAGTGGCCGCGTGGCGGGACGGTGTCGATCATGGACAGGGCCGTCCCCTCCCCGACCACCCAGTCCGGGCCCAAGCTGTGGAGGCCGGCCGCGCGGTAGCGCTCCCGACCACGGGCCAGGGCGTCCTCCACCAGTTTGGTGCACTGGTCCAGGCCGTAGCTGCCGTAGCGGACGTCCTCCACGGGCTCGTCGCGGATGGACAGCATGTCGTCGCCTTCCCGGACCATGTTCCGGCGGCGGAACTCCAGGGGATCCCTGCCAATCCCTATGGCGAGCTCGTCCATGCCGGATTCGATCGCGAAGATCATCTGGCTGAGCCCATAGCCGCGGAAGGCACCGGACGGCACGGTGTTCGTGTACACGGCGTGGGCGTCCACTTTCTTGTTGGCGCACTTGTACACCGCCAGCGACTCGCCGCAGCCGTGGAACATGACCCCGGTGGCGTGGTTGCCGTAGGCGCCCGTGTTGGTGAGCACCTCCAGCTGCAGTGCGGTCAGCCGGCCGTCGCGGCTGGCACCGGCCTTGAGGTGGATGGTGAAGGGATGCTTGGTGGAGGCGGCGGTGAACTGCTCGGTCCGGGTGAATTCCAGCTGCACCGGGCGGTTGAGCTTCAGCGCGGCCAGCGTCACGACGTCCTCGGTAAGCACCTCCTGTTTGCCGCCAAACCCGCCGCCCACCCGTCCCGCCACCACCCGGATCTGCTCTTCCGGCAGGCCGAAGACCCGGCACAGGGTCCGCCGGACCAGGAACGGGACCTGGCTGGAGGTGCGGACCAGCAGCCGCCCGTCACTGCCGAAGGAGGCGATGGAGGCATGGGTTTCGAGCGCCGTGTGCTGCACCCGTTGGGTCCGGTAGGTGTGTTCGTGGATGAAGTCCGCCGCGGCAAAACCGGCCGACACGTCGCCGAGCTCGGAATGCAGTTCCGCCACGATGTTCTGCTCCGGCCGGCTGATGCGGGCCGTGGCCGCGTCCTTGTCCCCGTGCAAGGCGGGGGCGCCCGGGAGCGTGGCGCGCTCCGGGGTGAACACCGCGTCCAGTGCCTCGTAATCGACCTTCAGGGCCCGCACACCCGCCTCCGCCGCCGCCACCGTCTCGGCGACGACGGCGGCGACGCGCTGGCCGATGAACCGGACGACGTCGTCGAACACGCGGGTGTCGTCAGGGTCGTCGGTGTAGAGCTCGTGCTGCGCGGTCGAAAACAGCTGCGCCGGGGAGTCCTCGTGGGTGAAGACGGCCGCGACGCCGGGAATCGCCAGCGCGGCCGCCGCGTCGATGGAGCGGATCCGGGCGTGGGCATGCGGGGAGCGCAGCAGCTTCACGTGCAGCAGCCCGGGCAGTTCGTCGGCCGGGACATCCAGGGTGTAGCGGGCCTGCCCCGTGACGATGGCAACACCGGCGGGTGCGGGAACGTCGTCGCCCAGTTGCCCGGGGCGGGGCTCCGGCCGGCCGTTCGCAGCAGTTGCCGCGTCCGTACCTGACGTGTCCGAACGTGGGGTGCCCGGACCAATCACGTCCGGGCCAGACGTGCCCGGGCCTGGGGGTTCCGGGTGGCTCCCCCTGCCGCAGACGGCGTCCTCGATGGCCGTGTACCCGGTGCACCGGCACAGGTTTCCCTTGAGATTCCGCGGCAGGTCCGCCTTCTGCTCGTCATCGAAGGTGGCCGCAGTCATCACCATGCCGGCCGTGCAGAAACCGCACTGGAAGCCCTGCCGGTCCAGGAACTGCTGCTGCATCGGATGGAGTGCGGGGCCGCCCGGGTACTCAGGTCCGCTGGAGGCGCAGGTGGCAGCCAGTCCTTCCACCGTGGTGATGGAGCGGCCCTGGGCGCGGACGGCGGGATAGATGCAGCTGTGCACCGGCACCCCGTCCACATGCACCGTGCACGCGCCGCAGTCGCCGGCGTCGCAGCCCTTCTTCACGCCCAGGTTGCCTTGCTCGCGAAGGAAGGTCCGCAGGCACTGGCCGGGACGGGGTTCAGCCTGCGTCGGGACGCCGTTGATCTCAATCGCGCCGTTGCTCTCAATGGGGCCGTTGATCTCCACTGACATGCTCAGGCCCCTTCCGTCCGGGACTCAGCGCCCGGGGACCCGGTATTCGGGGACCCGATATTCGGAGACTCCGCGTTCGGGGACCCGATATTCGGCGACTCCGGGCTCGGGGAATCGGCCCGCAAAGGCCTGGCACGCGGCGGCCAGAAGTCACCGGAAACCCGCAGCGGACTGCGGCCCGCCGGGGCGGTGAGTTCGGCCTGGATTTCCTGGGCCAGCCGGTATGTCATGTCTTTGCGCCAGGCGGGCAGGCCGTGGACGTCCTCGTGGTACAGCTCATCGGGGATGGCGGCATCCAGAACCTCAGGGAGAGAGTCAGAGAGGGCGTCAGGGAGCGTGCCGGCGAGCGCCGCCGCTGAGGGCTTAAGGCGCAGCTGCACCGGGCGCTGGGTGGCTGCGGTGACGGTCAGGACCAGGGCGCCGCCGGCGTCGAGCCTTCCGATCAGCAGCACCGCGGACCTGCCCAGGTTGCTCAATGACAGCCGGCGGAAGGCCACTGGGGAGGACAGGGCCGACGCCGGCAGGCTCACGCTGCGCAGGAGCTCGCCGGGAGCGAGGGCGTTGGTCCCGTCGCCCGTGACGAAGTCCAGCACCGGGAGTGTGCGGCGGGCGCCGTCGGGACCCAAAATCGTGGCCGTGCCGTCGAGCGCCGCGCAGAGCGAGATCATGGGCCCGGCCGGCAGGGAGGTGCACAGATTGCCGCCCACCGTGGACATGGTCCAGACCTTGAAGGAGGCCACAAAGGACTCGCAGCAGGGGCGAACGAGCTCCACGCCGGGCCAGTCCCCGGCCACTCCCCGGCCGGCGTCCGAATCAGGGAACGCATACAGCTGCGCGATGGTGCAGGTTGCCGCCAGCTCGATGCCCGCCGCCGACAAGGCAACGGGTGTCCAGTCCGTAGAGCCGAGGTCCAGGAGACGCCGGAGTGGTTCCGGTCCGGAGTCAGGGCTCCCGGCGGAGAAAAGCACGGTGCCACCCGCCAGCCAGGCGTCGCCTTCGCGCCACTGCGCCGGATCCGCGGTGCGGACCACGGCCTCGACGGTGTTCAGGTCCACAGGGCCTCCTGAGGTTCGGGCATGCCGGCGCTGCTGGCGTGAAGGTTGCTGGCGTGATGGCTGCTGTTCTGATGACTGCCGTCGCGCTGGCTGCTGTCGCGATAACTGCTGTTCTGATGACTGCTGTTCTGAAGACTGCTGTTCTGAAGACCTGGGGCGTAATGATGAATGGGGCCGATGGTGTCCTTCAGGGACACACTGCCTTGGGCCAGCCCAGCGGCCTTGCTCCGGCTGGCCACGAGTTCTGCCGCGATGGACACGGCGACCTCCTCGGGCGTGACGGCCCCGAGGTCCAGGCCGATGGGTGAGTGCAGCCGGGCCAGGTCCGCATCGGCCACGCCGGCTTGCCGCAGGGCATCGATCCGGGCGCAATGGCTGCGTCTGGACCCCATGGCGCCGACATAGGCCACGCCCAGGCCGAGCGCGGCCTGCAGGAGCGGGACATCGAATTTTGGATCATGCGTGAGCACACAGATGGCCGTCCGGGCGTCGATGCGGCCAGCGCGCGCCTGTTCCGCCAGATACCGGTGCGGCCAGGCCGTGGCTACCTCGTCCGCGGCGCTGAACCTGTCCTGCTGGGCGAACACCGGGCGGGCATCGCACACCGTGACGTGGAAGCCCAGGAGTCTCGCGGCCGGCACCAGGGCCGAACCAAAGTCGTTGGCGCCGAAGATCAGCAGACGCGCCGCGGGAAGCCGGCTCTCCACCAGCAGACTCACGGATTCCTGCTGGCACTCCCCTTCGGTCGCGATCCGGACCAGCCCGGTACGCCCACCCCTCAGCAGTGCTTCCAGCTGGGCTGCCGCCCCCAGCAGGATGCCGGTACCGGCGGAACCCGCTCCCAGCAGCGCAGCGAGCTCGGCCGACTGCACCACTTGGAAGGCCGCCGGGTCAGGAACCACGACGGCGCCGCCTCCGTCGGCGTCCACCCTGCGGATCAGCGCCGCCCCGCTGGCCGGATGCCTCCCGGCCAGGGCGTGCAGGGTATCCAGCCGCAGCCGGCCCGGTCCCGTGCCCAGTGGTTCGATGTGGATTTCCAGCCCTCCGCCACAGGTCAGTCCGGCGGCAAACGCGTCCGCGGCGCTGTAGCCGAAGAACTCCCGGCGCGTCCCGCCGTCGCGCAGCGCCTCCAGGGCAGACTCCACCACGGCCCCTTCAACGCAGCCGCCGGACAGGCTGCCCAGCACCTCGCCGGCCTCCGAGACCAGCATGGACGTGCCCACCGGCCGGGGCACCGATCCGGCGGCACCCACCACGGTGGCCACCGCGCAGCGCTGCCCAGACGCGGCAGGCCCCCAGGTGCCCAAGTGCGGGAGCAGATTCAACATGGCCGCAGTCCCCGGCGCTAGTAGTCGGTCCTGGACTCGAGCGAGCTCCAGGCTTTGAAGGGATCCAGGGCCGCGGGAGCCTGCGGGTCTGTCAGGTCCAGCCTGCCCACCGGCATGAGCGCACCGCGCTGATTGTTTTCGAAATATTCGTAGAAGAGGGCGTCGTCGAACCCCGCGGCCGCGGCATCGTGCCTGTCCGCGGCGAACACCACGCGCGACACACGAGCCCACAGCGCGGACGCCAGGCACATGGGGCACGGCTCGCAGCTGCAGTAGAGCGTGGCTCCACTGAGATCGAACGTGCCCAGTTCGCTGCACGCGCGCCGGATGGCCGTGACTTCGGCGTGAGCGGTGGGATCGTTGGTGGCAGTGACGCGATTGACGCCGTCGAACGCGCGCCCGTCCGCAGTAACCACCACCGCGCCGAACGGGCCGCCGCCGTTCAGGACGTTGGCCGTGGCCAACCCGATGGATCTCGCCAGGAACTTCTGGGCCGTATCGGTTGTAGTCATGCCGCCACTCCCTACCTGCGGAAGCCGGTACACCGCGACGGGAATGCAAGGGCCGGATGCGACGGTGACCAGTCTTCAGCATGTGCCTTGAAGGTTGCGCCTGGTAGATAGCTTCCCGGATCCCGGGCCGCCCGCCGTTGGCAAGATTGACAGTAGCACCGGGACCTCGGCACGGCGCGCCCTATTTTGAAGGAAGGCCAGTTTCGTTATGTGAAATCTCTATTTCCGCTTCTTCACGCCACCGTCCTGCTTCGCCACCGTCCCACTTCGCTACGGCGCTAAGAAGCGCCCTACCGCCCAAAGAGCGGCAGCGCGCGGAGCCACCGGGAAAAGCCGCGGTCCGTCCGCTCGCAGTCGGCCGGAATGTAGAAGTCCGGGTCTGTGGCGCCGAACGGCAGGTACAGCTCCTGGCCGGGCGCCGGAAAACCAACGGCACTGTCCTTCTCTTGCGAGTCCATGGACTCCTCCTCATTCAATGGTTTGGCTGCTTCCTCGCACCGGCTCGGACCGCTCCAGCGAAGTTCCACAATTTGGAAATAATTTATTGTTATGTGGAAAAGAGTAGAGGCCGCCGGAGTCGGCAGTCAAGGGTGCTTCAAGGTCCGCAGCGATTTCAGTCACAAACGGATTTTTCGAAAAGTGATGTACACCACGCGGAAGCCGGGCTACGCTTAATTCCAATTCGTGGCGCAGGTCACGTAACCTGGGAGCAGCAGGCAGGGTCGTAATGAGCTGGCATCAACTGATGTCGGCTCTTTTTTGTGGGCCGACGGAATGAGAAACGCGCAGGAAACAAGCGCTTAATTTCTATGTGGGACTTTGGTGCCACATACCTGAAGTTGGGAATCAGACCATGAGCAACAAGATCGTCCTCGGCCACAACCAGTACGGAAAAGCCGAAGTCCGGGTCGTCAAGATC
>Ga0157375_10006052_pt1 | contig 10552 bp, 10 predicted proteins | sample M35metaG_FD_115311 | JGI IMG/M metagenome (GOLD analysis project Ga0157375, IMG submission 115311) | Miscanthus rhizosphere microbial communities from Kellogg Biological Station, Michigan, USA - M3-5 metaG | ecosystem: Host-associated > Plants > Roots > Rhizosphere > Soil | place: USA: Michigan... | reverse complement strand
CGAACTCGACAAGGCGGCCGGCCGCTACCGCATCAAGAACGTCATGGCCGGCGAGAACGACGAAGACCGCTATCGCTCGCCGCTGACCGAGGTCGGTGTCGACGTGCACGCCGGCGACTACATCCTGTCGATCAACGGCCAGGAACTGCACGCGAACGACAATCCGTACCACCTGCTGCAGATCGCGCCGGGTCAGCCGGTCGAACTGCGCGTCAGCGCAAAAGCCGACGGCGCCGCGGCGCGCACCGTGCTGGTCAAGCCGATCGCCAGCGAGACTTCGCTGATGTACCTGGCCTGGGTCGAAGGCAACCGGCGTTACGTCGAGGAGAAATCCGGCGGCAAGATCGGCTACGTCTACATTCCGGACATGGGCGGCGACGGTATTCGCGAGTTCATCAAGTGGTTCTACCCGCAGCTGCGCAAGCAGGGCCTGGTCATCGACGCGCGCGACAACGGCGGCGGCAACGTGTCGTCGATGATCATCGAGCGTCTGTCGCGCAAGCTCCTCGGCGTCGGCTTCGACCGCAATGCCTCCGCCACCGGCACCTATCCTCCGCAGGCTTTCTACGGCTACATGGCGGCGCTGATCAGCGAGTCGACCGCATCGGACGGCGACATCTTCGCCTACATGTTCAAGCAGGCGCAGCTCGGACCGACGATCGGCAAGCGCACCTGGGGCGGCGTGGTCGGCATCAACGACTACGGTCCGCTCGTCGACGGCGGTCAGGTCGAAGTGCCCCAGTACACGGCGATCGCCGATCTCAACGGCAACTACAAGGTCGAAGGGGAGGGCGTCGCGCCCGACATCGAAGTGGAAAATGACGTGTTTTCCACAATTCATGGCAAGGACCCGCAGCTCGACCGCGGCATCGCCGAAGTGATGGCGAAGATCAACGCACACCCGCTGATCCTGCCCAGGCGCCAGGCCGACCCGGTCAAGGCGCCGGCCGACATGCGCGCGAAGCCGTAAGCTGGCGCGCAAGTGAAGTTGCCATGCCATTCGGGCTGAGCGTAACTCGCGCAGCGAGCGCAGTCGAAGCGCCCGGCACCGGACTTCGACTTCGCACCTTCCGCGCTGCGCTCAGGGCGAACGTAGTTCTGTGGTGCTGCGCGTCTTCGGCGAAATCCGCTGCAGGCCTACGAAAGCAGCACCGCAACTGCCGTCGCCAAATGCCGCGCCAAAGCTTGCGAATCGCGCATGGCGGAATGCGGCAGCACACCGAGGCAGGGCGCCGGCAGCCGCTCGCGTAGCGTCGCGACGTTGTCGTCGGCCCGCGCCATCGCCGGATCGATGCGGTTGCCGATCCAGCCGAGCAGCCGGCAGCCGTCGGCCGCGATGGCGCGCGCGCTCAGCAGCGCGTGATTGATGCAGCCCAGGCGCAGGCCGACGACCAGGACGACCGGCAGGTCGAGCGCGCGCACGAGATCGGCCTGCATCAATGCAGGCGATAGCGGCACGGCCCAGCCGCCGACACCCTCGACGACGACGAGAGCTGAACTTGTGCACAATGCTGCAAATGCGTCGACAATCGGGCCGAGTCGAATTTCGCTCCCTGCGCTGTGCGCGGCCAGATGCGGTGCGACCGGCTCGGCCAACGCATACGGATTGACCAATGCATAGTCGGGACTGCCGGCACTGTGCGCGATCAACAGCATCGCATCATCGTTGCGCAGGCCGGCCGCGGCCGGCATGCAGCCGCTGGCGACCGGCTTCATGCCGACGGCGCGATGTCCACCGGCATTGAGCGCGGCGAGCAGTGCGGCGCTGGCGACGCTCTTGCCAATGCCGGTGTCCGTGCCGGCGACGAACACGCCGCGGCTCATGCGGATGTGACGAGCGCAGCGAGCCGGCGCGCGCACTTGCGCTTGAGCGCGCCGCTGACGAGACCCGACAGGGCGTAGACCATACCTGGAATCATCAGCAGCCACGGTTGATCGTGGCGAAACGGCAGCAATGCGGCGGAAAGAATCGACAGCAACGCGAAGCCAACAAACGCGGTCCAGATATTGACGTACATTTGCGTTGCGATCACTTCGCGCGCGTCGAGGCCGATCGCGCAGGCTCGCCGCAGCGCATGCTGGTAGAGCAGGGCGAACAGCGCCGAGATCGTGCCGAAGCCGATGCCGTACACCTCGAACGCGACGCGCAGCTCGTCGACGCTCCGCAGTTCGACCAGCTGGTCGGTCAGATAGCCGTCGCTGATCCAGGCGAAGAACAGCGCAAACAGCAGCCGCAGCGGATAGACGTAGACCAGCACGACGAACACCAGCATCAGGCTCAAGACCTGTGCTGCCGTGTCTTCCAGGTCGTAGTACCGGCTCCAGTCGCGGTGCGATTTCCAGATGCGCACGATGGACATGAAGCACAGCGCGAACGCGGGCAGGCCGCGCAGCGCGTGCAGCATCTCGGGCACCGATCCCGGCACGTGGCCGATCGATATCACGAGCAGCGTGACTGCGAACGCAAACGATGCGTCGACGAACCCCTCGAGCCGTGTCGGATTGTGGCGGCGGACGCGCAGTACATCGCTGACGGTCATGGGCGGGTCTCGAGGCTGCCGCGCAGCATATTGCAAAGCGCCGGCGAGTTGTCGGCGAGGACGCCGTTATCGCTGTCGTTGCGTGGTCACACAAAGAGCCTGGCAGCGACCCGGTCTTCGTCCCACGGCCCACCGCAGCCCGACATCCCCACGCAGACAGGCTACAATAGCGGTCTCGCATTGTTGCCGAGGCAAGCTCGTGTTCGAGACCGCACCGCTGCAAGCCGCCGACAAGCCCGCGCTGTACCTCGAGCTGGCCGACCAGGCCCGCGGCCTGCTGCACGGAGAGCGCGATCGTACGGCGAACGCGGCGAATTTCGCCGCGCTGGTCTATCACGCATTGCCGGACCTCAACTGGGCCGGCTTCTATTTCTTCGATGGCGCCGAACTCGTCGTCGGCCCGTTCCAGGGCAAGCCGGCTTGCGTGCGCATCGCGCTCGGCAAGGGCGTGTGCGGCACCGCGGCGGCAACCCGGCAGACGCAATTGGTCGCCGACGTCGATGCGTTTCCGGGCCATATCCCGTGCGACGCGGCATCGCGTTCGGAAATCGTGATTCCGCTGTACGACGGCGAGCGCCTGATCGGCGTGTGGGACGTGGACAGTCCGCGCCTCGCGCGTTTCGACGAGAACGATCGCGCCGGCATGGAGCGCCTGGCGGGTATATTTGTGGATTCGCTGCGCGCCGCCTGAACGAATCGGAGACCTCGAGGCAGATGGCCGGCAAAGACGACAGCAACAAGATCCGCAACGTCGGGCCGAAATCCGCGGCGTGGCTGCGCCAGGTCGGGGTGCGCACGCAGGAAGACCTGACGCGCATAGGTCCGGTCGAGGCTTTCATGAAGGTCAAGCGCGCCGGCTTCCGGCCTAGCCTGAACCTGCTCTATGCGCTGGCCGGGGCGATCGAGGATTGCCATTGGGCCGATCTGCCGGACGAGCGCAAGGCGGCACTGGTCGAGGCCGCAGGTTCCGCGGAAGCGGCCAATCCGATCAAGACACGTTGGCAGAAGCAGTCCGAGCGCAGCGAGCGCGGCGCCCCGCCGGCGCCGGCGCGCGAGGAAGAATCAGCAGCTGTGGCCGACGGCTTCCTCGACGATCCGGATGGCGGTCACGAGACGACGCACGAGGAATAGTCGATCCTCGAGCCCGCATCGGCCGGGTGAAGCCGGCGCGCAGGCACCGACTTCACCGATCCTTGGTGCTAGATGTAGTGCCCTGCCGTCATGAGAATCAGGGTGGCCAGAAGCAGCGCGACGACCAGCCGTCCGCCGGCCGCCAAGCGCCGCTGCAGCGGCACGAGAGCCTCGGACGTCGCGCCACCCGCGGCTGCGTGAAGCTCCGCGATCTTCACGACGCTCTTGCCCACGACGGCGCCGCCGATGATCGCTGCGGCGAGACCAGCCGCGCCGGCAATGCCGTATACGATTCCGACGTGACTGCTCGAGCCCGCCGCACTCAAGCCCGTGAGATGCCAGTACAGCAGGAGTCCGGACAGCACCGTCGTTCCGCCCAGCGAGGCCATGAACGCGTGAAGTTTGTGGCGGACGAGACGCGCAATCATTTCGGGAGCGAGATTGCCCGCCGCCGGCATCACGAACCAGACCAGCAGTGCCGCGGAGCCGAGCCAGAGGGCCGCGGTCACGATATGCACGCTGCGCAGCGTGACGAACACATAGAGCATCGAGTCAGTGGACATTTCGGTTTCCCCCTGGGACGTTGAATGAAAAGTCGCGCGCACTTGACGAACGCCAGCATAAACCGGCTGTTCGCTCGAATCAGCGCACTACGGCATATTCGCGTGCATCCTCGCGCCATTTCGGCGTCGCACGGATTCTCGGCAGCACTTCTTCCGGCGCATCGACCAGCGACCACATCGCCGCGTGCTCGGAATTCATGAAGCGTTCGCCGATCACCTGCTGCATGAAGGCCTGCAGCGGCGTGTAGAAATCTTTCGTGTTCAACAGCACGATCGGATTGAAGTAAAGACCGAGGCGCTTGAGCGTGATCGCCTCGAACAATTCCTCGAGCGTGCCGCAGCCGCCGGGCAGGGCGACGACGGCATCGGAATCGGTCAGCAACTTGTGCTTGCGTTCACGCATGTCCTCGACCAGCTCGAGCTTTGTCAATCCGGGGTGGCCCCATTCCAGGTCGGCCATGAAGCGCGGCAGGATGCCTATGACTTCGCCGCCGCCGGCCAGCGCGCCATTGGCGATCGCGCCCATCGAACCAGCGGAGCCGCCGCCGTAGACGACGCTGCAGCCGGCTGTCGCGAGTTGCCGGCCGAGGGCGAACGCGGCGTCACGATAGACCGCGTCAGTCTGCTGACTGGAAGCGGCGTAAACGCAGATGCGCATGTCGTTTTCGAGCAAGTTTTGAAACTGTGATTGTACGCACACTCCGCCAGCACGGCGATTAACGAGATTCCAACGACGCCTTTGTTACGGTGCCGGCCGTCGGTTGCAACGGGAGTGCGCCGGCGCTGTTTAGGTTCGAGGGGAATCCTCCGTTATGTCATCCATCCGCATGTCCGCGGCCATCCTTTTACTTGCCGCCAGCATCCCGGCGCTTGCACAAGTGCCGCTCGCACCAGAGCCCAATTGCGTCGACGTCGTGCAGCAGGCGCTGTATTCGCTGTTGCCGGGCGAGGCCGAGTTGGCGATGGACGAGCAGTCTGCACGCAGTGTCGAGACCCAGAGCGAAGCGGACTTCATCGTTGCCGCGCTGACCGAGCCCGCGGTTGCGGCAACACCGCCACGGGCGATGCTGGCGGCCTTCGCCATGACGCTGCGCGACATCCGTTATCGCCGCGGCGGCCGTGAGCCGCAGACCGGTTTCGATTGCAGCGGCTTCGTGCAGTACGTCTTCGCCCATTCGCTCGGCATCGATTTACCGGACACTTCCATCAGCCAGTTTCTGGCCGGAACGAAGGTCGCGCGCGCTGAACTGCAGACCGGCGACCTCGTGTTCTTCCACACGCGCGGCAAGAACGTCTCGCACGTCGGCATCTATCTCGACAACGGGCGCTTCATCCACTCGCCGTCGACCGGCAAGCGCGTGCGCGTCGACGAACTTTCCGACAGCTACTGGGCGCGTCGCTACGTCGGCGCCAAGCGGCCGAACACGCTGACCTGAAACCCTTGAGTCTCGGCACGCGGCGGCTGCCGCGCGCCTGCGCCATGGCGTATCCTTCGTAAGGATATGTCCTCAGCATCGGCAAATCGCTGGATCAGCGCCGGCGACCTCAACGGCTTCCTCGCCCTCGTCATCGACAACCTGTCGGTGCTGGCGTTCCTGTCCGCCGCCCTGGTCGGCATCTTCCATTTTCCTGCCGAATTTCTCGCCACGCACATGCTGCCGGGGACGGCCCTGGGCGTGCTGGTCGGCGATGCGATCTACACCTGGATGGCGCGGCGCCAGCGCCGCGCCGGCGCGACGGCCATGCCGCTCGGCGTCGACGCGCCGACGACGATCGGCCTTGCACTGCTCGTGCTCGGACCGGCGTTCGTCGCGTTCAAGCAGCAGGGCATGGACGAAAACGCAGCGGCCATGGCGACCTGGCAGCTCGGCATGGCCGCGATGATTGAAATGGGCGTGCTCAAGTTCGTGCTGTCGTTCTTCGGCGCGGCGGTGCAGCGTCATGTGCCGCGCGCGGGCCTGCTCGGTTCGATCGCCGGCATCGCGCTCGTGCTGATGGGCTTCTTCCCGCTCGTGGAAATCCTGCGCGTGCCGCTGATCGGCTTCGCCGGACTAGGCATCGTGCTGTACGCGCTGGTGGCGCGCGCGCCGATGCCGGGACGCATGCCGGACGTGCTCTTTGCCGTGGTCGTCGCCACGTTGCTGTACTACACGCTCGGCCCTGCCGGTGTGCTCGGCTCGGGCTTCCAGGTGCCGGTCGCGCCGCAGTGGCATGTCGGCCTGCCGTGGCCGACGCTCGGCTTCGTCGACGGTCTGCGCTATACGCTGCCCTACCTGTCGCTGATCCTGCCGTTCGGCTTGCTCATGGTCGTCGGCGGCATCAACGTGACCGAGAGTGCGCGCGCGGCCGGTGACGACTATCCGGTGCGCGACATCCTGTTGACCGAAGCCGTGGCGACGCTGGTCGCCGGATTGTGCGGCGGCGTCGCGCAGACGACGCCGTACATCGGCCAGCCGGCGTACAAGGCGATGGGGGGCGGCACCGGCTATACGCTGCTGACGGGCCTCTTCATCGGTCTCGGCGGCGTGTTCGGCTGGCTTGCGAACCTGATCGACTGGATTCCGCTCGCGGTGCTGGCGCCGATCCTGATCTTCGTCGCGATCAACATCACGATGCAGGCTTTCGAGGCGACAGCGCAGAAATATCACGCGGCCGTGGTGTTCGCGTTCTTCCCGCCGATCGCGCGCATGCTCGCGATCAAACTCGGCGATCCCGGCATCGTCGCGCCGGAGCATTTCACGCAGCTGTTCGCCGACGACAGTCATGGCGTCTCCGAACTGGCCGTGATCGTCATGCTCGGCAACGGCTTCATCATCACCTCGATGGTCTGGGCGAGCTTCGTCGTCGCGCTGATCGATCATCGCGCCGCGCGTGCTGCTGCAATCCTGCTGCTCGGCGCGGGCCTCACCGCGCTCGGCATCATCCACTCGGTCGACCCGGCCGGAGGCATCTATCTGCCGTGGCAGATCGACGGCGCGTCGCGCGCGCTGGTGTGGCAGTTTGCCGGCGCCTATATCGTGCTCGCGGCGATCCTGCTGCTGCTCGGCATGTACCGACCCGCGGCGTCACGTGCCGCGCAGCGCGATCATTCGTCCTGACAGCGAGTTTAATTTCGCGTTGTGCGCCGGACGCGCACAGTCGCCGGTGTTCAACCTCAGGCGCTTTCCAGCGCCAGCGCCAGGCCCTGGCCGACGCCGACACAAAGACTGACCAGCGCGCGCTTTTGACCGTGGCGTTGCAACGCGTAGGCGGCAGTCATCGCCAGGCGAGCGCCGCTCGCGCCGAGCGGATGGCCGAGGGCGATCGCGCCGCCGTTCGCGTTGACGTGGGCCGCGTCGTCGGTCAGGCCAAGCGCGCGCGTGCAGGCGAGCACCTGCGCCGCGAACGCCTCGTTGATTTCGATCCGATCGCAGTCGGCCAGCGACCAGCCGATCCGCGCGAGCAGCTTGCGGATGGCGGGCACCGGGCCGATGCCCATCGTGCGCGGTTCGACACCGGCTGATGCGACGCCGCCGATGCGCGCGATCGGCGTCAGCGCATGGCGCGCGACAGCGGGGCCCGATGCGAGCAGCACCGCGCACGCGCCGTCGTTGATGCCCGAGGCGTTGCCTGCGGTGATCGTCGTGTCGGCGCCGAGCAGCGGCTTCAATGCGGCGAGTTTCGCCGCGGTCGTATCCTGGCGAATGCCCTCGTCGGCACCGATCACCGGCGCCTGCATGTCAGCCGTCACCGGGACCGGAACGATTTCGTCGGCGAATTCGCCGGCGTCGCGCGCGCGCAGTGCACGCTGCTGGCTGCGCAACGCAAAGGCATCCTGATCGGCGCGCGAGATGTCGTGCTCGCGCGCCAGGTTCTCGGCGGTCTGCGCCATCGTGTCGACACCGTGCAGGTCCGGCATGCGCGGATTGATCAGGCGCCAGCCGAGGGTCGTGTCCTCGAGTTTCTGCTCGCGTCCGAGTGCGGCCGTTGCCTTGGCCATCACATACGGCGCGCGCGACATGCTTTCGACGCCGCCGGCGATGGCCAGGTCGATGTCACCGAGAGCGATCGCGCGCGCTGCCTGGCCGATGGCCTCCAGTCCGGACGCACACAGGCGATTGACCGTCACCGCCGGCACGCTGACCGGCAGGCCGGCAAGCAGCACGGCCATGCGCGCGACGTTGCGGTTGTCTTCACCGGACTGGTTCGCGCAGCCGAGGATCACTTCATCGACGGCGGCCCAGTCCAGTTGCGCATGGCGCTCGATCAGCGCGCGGATCGGCAGAGCCGCGAGATCGTCGGTGCGGATCGATGACAGGGCACCGCCATAGCGGCCGAACGGCGTGCGCAACGCCGTGCACAGAAAAACCTCGCGGCCGCCGTGCATTTCGGCGGCCCGCTAGCTGCGCGCGTCGACCACGGGTTTCCAGCCGCTGCCGGCGATCGCCTGTTCGATCGCGGCCTGCGTCTTGCGCAGCACCGGCAGGAATTGCCGGATCGCGATCTGCCGGCTGCCGTCGGCATAAGGCATGCTGACGTTGAGTCCGGCGACGACGCGCCCGTTCACGCCGTGAATCGGCACGGCAATCGAGAGCAGTCCGAGTTCGAGTTCCTGCGAGACCAGCGCATAGCCCTGCTGGCGCACGCGCGCCAGTTCATCGCGCAGCGCCGCCGCCGTCGCCTTTGTGTGCGGCGTGATCGCGCGCAGGCGCGCGCCGGCGAGCCATTGCTCGAATTCCTCGTGCGACAGGTCGGCGAGCGTGACGCGGCCCATCGAGGTCGCAAATGCCGGCAGGCGCGCGCCGACGTTGAGGGCGACGCTCATGATGCGCCGTGCCGGCACGCGCACGACGTAGACGATGTCGTGCGCATCGAGCACGGCCATCGACGAGGACTGGCCGGTATGCCGCGACAGATCCTCCATCGGCCGTTGCGCCAGGTCGGTCAGGTCGAGCGAAGACAGATAGCTGTGGCCGAGTTCGAGCACGCGCGGCAGCAGGAAGTAACTGCGCCCGCGCGTGCCGACGTAGCCCAGATGCTGCAACGTCAGCAGGCAGCGCCGCGCAGCGGCGCGGGCGAGGCCGACGCGCAATGCGACTTCCGACAGCGTCAGCGCCGGATGCTCGCGGTCGAACGCCCGCACGGTGCTCAGGCCGCGCGCCAGCGATTGCACGAAGTCCGGGCCGTCCTCGAATTCGGTGGCCTTGTTCTTTGTCGTCGCGGCCGTTGCGCTGGCGCCGTCGGCGGCGGACTGCTGTGGATGGGGTTTGGCGCTCACGTTGAATGTCCGTGAAGTTCGGTGGTGATGGCGCACGCTGCCTTGACAGCGCAGCCTAAAGACTCTGCAATATGTTCGCAATAAGAATTTCCGTTCGATAATCGAACAAGCGCGTGACGCATCTTGCCGCCGCGCGGCTTGGAAAGTGCGTCGATCTTAGAGTTGCACCGGGTCGTGATGCCCCGGGCGTGGGGAAGCAGATGGTGGCGGTGTCGATCGTTTTCGGAAATGCCGGCGGTGTCTGACGAGCGCGCCGACGTCCTGCATAGTTGGTGCGTGCAGGCGCAATGGGATGCACCGACGATCGTCGGCGGCCGCGGCGCGCATTTTTTCGACGCCGACGGCCGCGATTACCTCGACATGAGCAGCCTGGCCGAGTGCAGCAACCTCGGTCATCAGCATCGGTCGGTCGTGCGTGCGATCCGCGACCAGGCCGAGCGTCTGTGCTTCGTCACCAGCGCCTGGGGTGCGCGCCCGCGCGCCGAGCTGGCGCGGGCCCTGCTCGACAAGTCCGGGTTCGAGGGTGGGCGCGTCTACTTCACGCTCGGCGGCGCCGACGCCAACGAGCACGCGGTCAAGTTCGCGCGCCAGACGCGCGGCATCGCCGACGGACTCGTCGTCTCACGCGATCGTTCGTATCACGGCGCGACCTACGCATGCATGGAATGGTCGGGCGATGCGCGCACGAACGCAGCGCCGGCTGCGGATTCGCGCAACGTCGCCAAGGTACCGCCGCCGTACGCCTACCGCTGTCCCTACGGCAGTACCGATGCCGTCGAATGCGGGCGCCGCGCGGTCGCTGCGGTCGCCAGCACGCTCGACGCGCACGGTGCGGAGCGCTGCGCAGCGGTGCTCATGGAGCCGAACGCCGGTACCAATGGCATCGTGGCGCCGGATAACTACTGGCCGGGGTTGCGCGAAGTCACAAGCGCGCGCGGCGTCTGGCTGATCGCCGATGAAATCATGAGCGGATTCGGCCGTTGCGGCGAATGGTTCGCCTGGCAGCGCCACGGCGAAGCCGGCCGGCCGGATCTTATGACGCTGGCCAAGGGGCTCACCGG
>Ga0157375_10006051_pt1 | contig 10552 bp, 9 predicted proteins | sample M35metaG_FD_115311 | JGI IMG/M metagenome (GOLD analysis project Ga0157375, IMG submission 115311) | Miscanthus rhizosphere microbial communities from Kellogg Biological Station, Michigan, USA - M3-5 metaG | ecosystem: Host-associated > Plants > Roots > Rhizosphere > Soil | place: USA: Michigan... | reverse complement strand
GAGCAGACCCTGGGCGATGGTCGTGCTCATGAGGGCCTGGAATTTCCAGAGGACGACGACGGCGGAGACAAGGGCGAGGGCGAGGAGGCCCATCACGCGATCGAGCACGATGCTGAGAAAGGCGGCGGCTTTTTCGTTCTCCGTCTCGCGCATGGCGTAAAAGATTTTCACGACGTCGCCGCCGGTCGAGCCGGGGAGCACGAAGTTGAAGAACATGCCAATCATCACGAGCTGCCAGGTGCGCAGCCAGGTAAAGTGGATGCCGATCGCGCGGAGCAGAAGTTGCCAGCGCTGGGTTTGCAGGATGAGCACGAGACCGAACGCGGCCAGGGCTGGCACGAACCAGCCGAGGCTGGCGGTGTGGAGGGCCTCGACGATTTGCGTGCGTTTGTGCTCGTCGTGAAAAATCCACGCGATGAGCACGAGCGAGACGGAAATCTGGATGATGGTGGTGACGACGCGCTTCATGAGCGCTTTACCATGGAGAGCATGGGGGGCGTGGAGAAACGAAAATTTCCATGCCCTCCATGGTTAATTTTCAAATTCCTTGCGCCAGCGCTCGGCGGCGGCGGTGATTTCCGCGGCTTCGCGCTTGGGGTGGAGTTCGATGATGAAGGGAATGTCCTTTGGAAAATAGGGGACGAGGGCGGAGAAATCCACGTCGCCGGTGAAGGGGACGCAGTGGTCTTCGACGGGCCAGCGGGTGTCATGCAAATGGCAGCCGATGGCGCGGGATCCGATTTTTTCCAGCCATGCCCGGTGGTCGAGGAAACCCATGTTTTCCTTGCGCTGGGCGTGGCCGAAATCGTGCCAGTAGCCACAGGTGGGCCCGAGTTTGTCGAGCAGGGCGGGAAATTCGCGTTCGGAGGGAAGTGACTCGTAACTGTCGCGGTTTTCGATTCCGAGGCGGATACCGCGCTCGCCGGCGGCGGCGACGATCGGCTTCATCGCCTCGACGAGACGGCCGACGTATTCCTCGGAGGCCTGCTCGCGTTGCTGCACGCCGCGGAGCTTTTCCTCGCCGTAGGCTTTCGAGGCGAACTGGCCCTCCATGATCATGCCGATGAGTTTGCGGGTGAAGCCGCGCATCGCACCGACGGAGCCGGAGTGGATGACTACGCGCGTCGCACCGAGACGCTGGGCGTAGTCGAGCGTCTGCAGCGTCATTTTTATGGCGCGCTGGCGGATTTCGGCGCGGCTCGAAGTGAGCTCGTAACAGTCGGGGCTGTCGCTCATTACCTCGACGGGCTGCGGGCAGAAGTTGTGCAGGCTGGTGAAGGTGGCCTCGCCGCGCTCGGCGAATTTGAGGATGCCTTCCATCATCGAGATGTTGAGGCCGTGGCTGAGTTCGATGTTCGTGAAGCCGAGATCGACGATCTCGCGCAGCATGTCGTCGCCATTGGTATGGCGATGGGAGTTCCAGCAGGTCGAAAGGGCGAGCATGGCGGGAGTTTAATGCGGAATGGCCAATGCGGTATGCGGAATTGAAGCAGGAAACCCCTTTTCGCCTCCCGGCGTGCGATGTAGGACTGGAGGAGACATGAAATATCGCACGTTTCGCGGCTCGGATGTGAGGGTGAGTGAGGTCGGGTTTGGCCTATGGACGCTTTCAACGGGTTGGTGGGGAACCTATACCGACGAGGACGCGGTGGCGCTCATGCACCGGGCTCTCGACCTCGGCATCACCCTTTTCGACGCGGCGGACACCTACGGCAACGGCCGCAGCGAGGAGCTTATCGCGCAGGCCTTTGCGGATCGGCGCGAGGAGATCGTGATCGCGACGAAGGTCGGCTACGATTTCGTGAACCACGGCGACGAGCGGCGCGGGCAGCGGGAGATTCCCCAAAATTTTGCACCAGAGGCCATTCGCAGCGCGGTGGACGCGGCGTTGCGGCGGTTGAAGACGGACTGCATCGACATCCTTCAGCTTCACAATATCCGCATGGAGCAGGTCGAGGACGATGCGCTCTGGTCGGTGCTCGAGGATCTGCGGGCCGAGGGCAAGATCAAGGTCGGCGGCGTGGCGCTCGGGCCGGCCATCGGCTGGTTGGGCGAGGGGGTGCAGGCCGTCCGTCGGCGCAATCCCGGTGTGCTGCAGCACATTTACAACATTCTCGAGCCGCATCCCGGCGCAACCATTCAGCAAGCGGCGCACGACGCCGGGGCGGATACGATGTTCCTCATCCGCGTGCCGCATTCCTCGGGCATGCTCGAGGGCAACTATACCGCGGACACGGTGTTTCCGCCGAACGACCACCGAGATCACCGGCCGCGTTCCTGGCTGCTCAATGGTGTGAAGAAGGTCGAGCAGCTGCGCTTCCTCGAGCGCGATGGGGTCCGCACCCTCGGTCAGGCTGCGTTGCTCTGGCTGCTGGCCGATGAGCGCGTGGCATCCACACTCCCGAACATCTACAACGCCGAGCAGCTTGAGGAATTCGCGCAGGCTCCCGACCTGCCGCCGCTTTCCGCGGAGGAACTCGACCGCGTGGCGGAACTCGTGGGGCAGAATTTTGGACTGGAGCCCGAGGAATCGAAGTTCAAGGGAACGATGGAGCTGGTCAATGCGTGACCATCACGCCGCCCTCATGCTCAAATCCCGACTCCGATGAGGCACCTCGCGCGACTCGTGGGTTTGCGGCGGAAGCCGAAGCCGCCGCTGCCGGATGGGCCGGTGCGCGTGCTCATTTTTGATTTCGACGGGACGATCGGGGACACGTTTCAGCAGGGCTTGGAAATTCTGAACGGGATGGCGGCGGAGTTCGGATTCCGCCCGCTGGCCGAGGAGGATTTGCCGAAGGCGCGGGACATGACGACGCGCCAGCTAATGAATTTCCTCGGGATTTCCAGCCGAAAGTTGCCATCGATCGCAGCTAAGGGCGTGCGGCGGCTGCGCGGACGCATTCAGGAGGTGAAGCCGATTACGGGCGTTCCCGAGGCGCTGCGCGCGCTGCATGCGCGCGGGCTCCGGCTCGGCATCGTGACGTCGAACTCCGAGGAAAATGTCGGCATTTTTCTCAAGAATCACGATCTGGAGATCTTCGATTTTGTGCGGACTTCGTCGCGCTTGCTGGGCAAGGCGCGGGAGATTCGGCAGGCGATGAAGAAGCAGGGCTTTGCCGCGGCGGAGGCGCTTTATGTGGGGGATGAAACGCGGGACATCGAGGCGTGCAAGCGCGCGGGACTGCGCTGTGTCGCGGTGACGTGGGGCTACAATTCCGGCGCGGTGCTGGCGGCGCAGGGGCCGCTCGCGATGATCGACCAGCCCAGCGAATTGCTCGGGCTGGTGACCGATCGCGAGAGCCGGGGTTAGATCGAGACCGGCTCGACCTTCCAGATTTCCCTGGCGTATTCCTTGATCGTGCGGTCGCTGGAGAATTTGCCCATGCGGGCGGTGTTCAGGATCGCCATTTTCGCCCAGCTCGCCTTGTCGCGGTAGGCGGCATCGACGAGTTTCTGCGCGTCGCTGTAGGCGCGGAAGTCGGCGAGCACGAGGAAGGGGTCGCTGTGGATGAGGTTGTCTCGCAGGCTGCTGAGCACGCCGGGCGCCTCGTTGGGCGTGAAGTAGTTCGAGCCAACCCAATCGACCACGGCCTTGAGTTCTTCGTCGGCCTGGTAGAATTCGCTGGGCTTGTAGCCCTTCTTCACGAGCGCGGTGACTTCCTCGACGGTCATTCCGAAGATGAAGATGTTCTCGGCGCCGACTTCCTCGCGGATTTCGACGTTGGCGCCGTCGAGGGTGCCGATGGTGAGGGCGCCGTTGAGCGAGAGCTTCATGTTGCCGGTGCCGGAGGCCTCCTTGCCGGCGGTGGAGATTTGCTCGGAGAGGTCGGCGGCTGGGACGATGCGCTGTGCGAGCGAAACGCGGTAGTTGGGGAGGAAGACGACCTTGAGTTTGCCGTTGATGCGGGTGTCGGCATTGATCATTGCCCCGACGGCGTTGATCGCCTTGATGATGGTCTTGGCGAGTTCGTAGCCAGGCGCGGCCTTGGCGGCAAAAATGAAGACGCGCGGAACGATGTCGAGGTCGGGATCCTGCAACAGACGGCGATAGAGCGCGAGAATGTGCAGGAGATTGAGATGCTGGCGCTTGTATTCGTGGAGGCGCTTGATTTGCACGTCGAAGAGCGCGTCAGGGCTGACGACGACCCCGCATTCCCGTTCGATGATCTTGGCAAGGTGCTCTTTGTTGGCGCGTTTGACGGCCATGAAGTCGGCCTGGAATTGCGGATCGTCGGCGTAGGCCTCGAGGCCACGGAGCTGATCGAGATCGCGCACCCAGCCGTCGCCGATCTTGCTTGTGATGAGCTGGCTGAGGCCTTCGTTGCAGGAGAGAAGCCAGCGGCGCGGGGTGATGCCGTTCGTCTTGTTGTTGAACTTGCCGGGGTAGAGCGCGTCGAATTCCGGGAAGAGATCGCTCTTGAGGAGCTGCGTGTGAAGCGCGGCGACGCCGTTTACGCTATGGCTGCCGACGATGGCGAGGTGCGCCATACGGACCATCTGGACGGAGCCTTCCTCGATGATGGAGAGGTTGCGCTTCTTGACGGTGTCGCCGGGCCACACGGCCTCCACTTCCTCGAGGAAATGCTTGTTGATCTCGAAGATGATCTGAAGGTGACGCGGGATGACTTTCTTGAACAGGCCGACGCTCCATTTTTCGAGTGCCTCGGGCAGGAGGGTGTGATTCGTGTAGGCGAGCGTGCGGGTGACGATGGACCACGCCTGATCCCACGGGAGTTCGTGTTCGTCGTGGAGGAGGCGCTGGAGCTCGGCGACGGAGATGGCGGGGTGCGTGTCGTTGAGCTGGACGGCGACCTTGTCGGGGAAGGTGTTCCAATCGGTGTTGAGCTGACGGAAACGTCGGATGATGTCCTTCATCGAGCACGAGACGAAGAAATACTGCTGGAGCAGCCGGAGTTCCTTGCCGGACTCGGTGGAGTCGTTCGGGTAGAGGACCTTGGAGATGGTTTCGCTCTGGTTTTTATCGCGGACGGCCTCGTCGTAACCGCCGCGGTTGAAGGCGGCGAAATCGAAATCGGCGGAGGCGCGGGATTCCCAAAGGCGGAGATAATTCACGGTGACGGTGCCGAAGCCGGGCACCGGAATATCGTAGGGGACGCCGAGGAGCTTCTTCGTGTCGCGCCATTTCGAAACGTAGTTGCCGCGGTCGTCGAAGACATTTTCGACATGGCCGTAGATTTCGACCTCGGTCGTGTGCTCGGGGCGGATGATGCTCCAGGGCGTGCCGAATGTGCGCCAGACATCGGGCTGCTCGATCTGGTAGCCGTTGCGGAATTCCTGTTTGAAGAGGCCGTATTGGTAATGGATGCCGTAGCCGACGGCGGCGATGTCGAGGGTGGCGAGGGAGTCGAGGAAACAGGCGGCAAGCCGGCCGAGACCGCCATTGCCGAGGCCCATGTCGTATTCCTCGTCGCGGATTTCGTCGGGATCGAGTCCGATTTCGCGCAGGGCCGCCTCCATCTGGTCGAAAATGCCGGCGCTGTGCAGCGTGTTCGTGAACAGGCGGCCCATCAAAAACTCGAGGGACAAATAATACACGCGCTTGGCGTTCGCGTCGTGGTAGCGCGCCATGGTCGCAATCATGCGTTCGATCACGACGGCGAGGGCTGCCTTCGAGCTGGAGAGCCACCAATCGCGCTTCGTTGCGGTGGTGGTGTCGCGCGCAAAGGTGAGCATCAACTGGCGCTCAATGAGGGTGCGGAGTCCGGCGGGCGATTGATCGAGCGTGGAATGAAATTCGGTGGACATAAAGTGGGTTGGACGAAGACGTGAACGAACAGTGACAGCAGGATGCGCACCATCTGCCCAGCGCAATGCGATGGACTCCGGCGACGATTTTGTGACGCGCACCGAATGCGCGGCGGGAATTTCCCGGGCTTTGGAGCGGCTGGATAGGACCGCTCGACAGTAGAAAAGGCCAAACGCAATCCGGAACGCAGGAAAGCGCTTCCCTCCTCGAGGAGGGAAGCGCTAGGAGCATTTTCCTTAGTTCTTGGCCTTGAGCAGTTTGATGGTGATCGCTTGCTGCGCGGAATAAGAGGAATTGGTCTCCGAAACAGCCGTCAAGGTGATGGCAAATTTGCCGCCGTCAGTCTGGACGGTGTCGCCCTGGGGCTTGACTTGGACGGTGAACGTAAGTTCGCCCGGCCCAAAAATCCCGGTGGAGAACGTGCCGGCTTTCAACGAACTGGTGACATCCATTCCATTGTAAAGGAACGTGACCTTGGCCAACTTTGACGCGGAACTCGGGACGGAGGCGCGAAGCGTGTAGGAGTCCGAGGCATTCGAGCCTTGGAAGGTGTAGGTGAAGACGCGCTTCTTCTTGGTGGTGTTCACCTTGACCCTGCCGGGAGCGATGAAGGAAGGGGTGCCGGGAGTGAGCGTGAAGTTGATCACTCGATTGTTACTCTTATCCACGACCCAGAGTTGCTGGTTGGAATACGTAATGGCGAATGGGGCACTCAGCGCCGTCTGCGTGGTGCCGGCGGTGAAGGTTGTGAAGAGGGTCTGTCCGAGCACGAAGGATGCACTTGCTCCGCTGTTACTCAAACTGAGCGCGTCCGCGTTATAGATGAGGACGCGGTTATTGGTCGTATCCGACACATAAAGCCGGTTCAGGTCGTCGAAGCTGATGCCGGTCGGTCCGCTGAGAGTGGTCTGGGTCGTGCCGGGTGTCCCAGTCACGAAATCCGTCTGCCCGATTACTTTTGTGGCCGCTCCGCCCACGGGTTGCGTGGCTACCGAAGCAAAGAACAGGATACGGTTATTTCCCGTGTCCGATACCCAAAGGTTGCCGCTGCTATCGACCTTGGCGAGAGTAGGGGTTTTTAATGTGCTATTCGTGGTTCCGGCTGTGCCGACCAGATAATTGGTCTGGCCGAGCTGACTGTCGGCGTTGATCGCTGTGATCCCGTCTCCGAGCACATAGGGATTCGTAAATTTGAGAACGCGGTTGTTGCCTTGATCGACCACGTAGAGAGAGCCATTGCCGTCGATTGTCACGCCGGTGGGAGATCTCATTCCAGACTGGGTGGTGTTCGGCGCAGAGCCGAGAAAATCAATCTGGCCAAAAATAAGGGTGGCGGGGGCGCTGGTGCCGTTGCCGGAAAGGGTTGTGGCGGCGCTTTTGAATCCGATCACGCGGTTGTTGCCGGTATCCGCCACCCAAAGAGTGCCGAGAGAGTCAACGACGACTCCCGCTGGAGCGGTCATCGTGCTGGAGGAAACTGGCGCTCCCGCGGCCGAAGTCGTGAAATCCTTTTGACCGAAGACCGCTTCCGCGCCGGCACCATAATTATAAGCGGAGGCGGAACTGAAACGCAGGACGCGGTTATTGCCCGTATCGGCGAGGTAGAATTTTCCCGTGGCGGGATCAATCGCGAAATCGGTGGGAGCTTTGAAGGTGCCGACATTGGGGGGAGCTGCGGCCGCTCCAGTCGTGAACACGCCCTGTCCCCATAGGATATTCGCGGGCTGACCATTGGTGTATTGCGCGTTTGCAATTGTAACTGTGGCAACAAGCGAGAGGCCGAAGGCGAGTAGGTGCCGCGTGGGGGTAAGGAATTTCATTCTAATTCTAAGAAGGTAGGGGCGGAGAGCGGTGGAAAAAAGACGTAATGGTTTGAAGTCGGTGGGGGATGGCAGGTCAAGCGTAATGTCGAAAAGGGGGCAATAAGCCAAGCTCTAGGCTGCCTTGGAGACGGGTCGAACGCTCGATCAGACCAGGCCGAGCTTCATGCGGCCGGCTTCGGAGATCATCGATTGATTCCAGGGTGGGTCCCACACGAGATCGACTTCGGCTTCATCCACGCCGTCGAGGATGAGGACTTTCTGGCGGGCGTCGGCGGCGATGGTCGGGCCCATGCCACAGCCGGGCGCGGTGAGGGTCATTTTCACCTTCACGTTGGTCTGGCCGGATTCGGTCTTATCGACGAGGCAATCGTAGATGAGGCCGAGGTCGACGACGTTGACGGGGATTTCGGGATCGAAAACGGTCTTGAGTTGCTCCCAGACGGCTTCCTCGAGGGAGCCGTCGACGATTTTCTTTTCAGTCTTGAGTTCGGTTGGGTCGATGCCGAGGGCGTCGATATCCTTTTCGTCGATGCGGGCGAGGCCGGCCTGGGTGGCGACGGTGTAGGTGCCGCCGAGGGATTGCGTGACGACGACACTTGTGCCGAGGGGCAGAATGATCGGGCTGCCGCTGGGGATCTGGATGGCGTCGCAGTCGCGGGTGAGAGTGAGTTCGCGTTGGTCCATAGGAAAAGCTGAAAGTTGAAAACTAGAAATACGGAAAGGCAGGAATCAGGATTTCAGGGTAATTTTGACGGTTTTTGGGGCGTTGAGTTGATCGAAAAGCGTCGGGCTGGTCGCTTCCTTCACCACAGGCACTCCGCCGGGAGTCAAGGCGTCCTTGAGGGCGCCTTCGACGAGCTGGGCGCAGTGGATTTTCATGGGCGGCAGCGGGCCGAGGGGGGCGGAGAGATCCTGTCCGGACAGGGCAAGGGCTTCCTCGGCGGTTTTGCCGCGGATGAGGTCGGTGGCCATGCTGGCGACGGCAATGGCGGTCTGGCAGCCGAAGGTTTGAAACGTTGCCTTGTCGATGACCCGGCGGCCGTTCTCTTCCTTGAACTTCACCCACATGCGCAGCATGTCGCCGCAATCGGCGCTGCCCACGGTGCCAACGGCGTCGGCGTCGGCCATTTCGCCGAGGTTTTGCGGGTTGGCGACGGCCGCCTGGATGTTGGCTTCGAGATCGTTGCTCATGAAATTCCTGATCGTGTCATCGCGTGTCGACGGGCGTGCGTCGAATTTATTCCACGGTGTAGCGGGGTAGGGCGGGATTGACTTCCAGGCTCCACGCGTCGATGCCGCCGCGGAGGCTGCGGACGTTCGTGAAGCCATGGCCGGCGAAATACGCGGCGGCGTCGAGGCCACGGGCGCCTTGGTGATCGACGAGGACGAGCAGGTCGTCCTTGGGCCATTCGGCCATGATGGTTTGCAGGAGTTCCTGCGTAAAATGCTGGGCCTGGGGGATGCGCACGGCGTCGAATTCCTCGCGCGTGCGGATGTCGAGCACACGGGCGTCGCCGTCGGCCAGGGCGGCGGCGGCTTCCTTCGGCTCGATGAGCATTTTGGCGTCCTCCGCGCAGGCGGTTTCCACGGCGGCGAGCGCCTCGGCGGGATCGAGGCCCTCGTTGCGGGCGCAGACCTCCGCCACCGTTTCCTCGGGCCGGAAGCCGCAGCTCGCGCACCCGCCGATGTGATAGAGGCGGAAGAGCGCTCGCTGCGCGCCGGGCAGGGCCTGGAGCAGTTCCTGCATGGTCATTGCGGGCGAAAGCGTGGCGGTCATGGCCGGCAATCTACCCGAACTCCGGCCGACTCCAAGCGGTCTTCGCATTTTTTGCGCGTTTCGCCCAGCGGGGAAGCCCGGACTAATTCGCTCGCGCTGCCGGGGAGAGTTGGTAGTTTGCCCGCCGTGAAATCCCGCAAAGCCATCAATGAAGCTGTCGGAATCTTTGTGATTCTCGGCCTCGGCTTCGCGGCCAGCATGATCTGGTATCAACCGCTGGCGCTCCTCTTCCTCGCGCTGATTGCCTTCACGGTTTACTTTTTCCGCGATCCCGAGCGGCAATCTCCGAACGACCCCGGCATCGCCGTGGCGCCAGCCGATGGGCAGATCGTTGCCATCGACGAACGCATCGAGAGCGAGGCGCTCGTGCAGCGGATGATCTGCATTTCGATCTTCCTCTCGGTCGTCGATGTGCACGTGAACCGCTCGCCCATCGCGGGTCGCGTGACTCATAGCACCGGAAAAAAAGGCGTCTATCTCGATGCCCGCAATCCCGACAGCGCGCATAAAAACGCCAGCCGCCTTTGGGTGATCCAAGGCGCCAATGTCACCGTGGCCGTGCGGCAGATTACCGGCGCGATTGCCCGCCGCATCGTGCCCTGGTCGGTCGTCGGCGACGAACTTGCGCAGGGCGAAAAATTTGGGATGATTCGCTTCGGCTCGCGCACTGAGCTCTACGTGCCGGCGGATTCGAAGGTCCTCGTGCGCATCGGCGAATCCGTCCGCGGCGGGGTGACGCCGATGGCGGAATTCGCGCGCCCGCTTCCGCCCCGCCGCGAATAAAAACTGCGCATTCGGGGATGCCTTGGTAGCGTGCGCGACTGAAGCGATGAGCAATCCCGGCCCGAAAATCTATCTCCTGCCGAATCTTATGACGGCGGGGAATCTCTTTTGCGGCTTCGCGGCGATCCTGCGCATCATCGAGGGCAAGAGCGGCGAGGAGGCGCTCGCGAGCGGAAAATACAAGGAGGCCATCGCGTTCATTCTCGGCGCGTGCGTGTTTGACCTGCTCGACGGCCGGCTGGCGCGGCTCGGGGGGCGCGAGAGCCCGTTTGGCCGCGAGTTCGATTCCATCGCCGATGTCGTCTCGTTCGGCGTCGCTCCGGCGTTGCTGGTCTATGACATCGTGCTCCACGATTTCTACAAAACCGGCTGGGTGATCGCGTTCTTTTACCTGCTCTGCGG
>Ga0157375_10006049_pt1 | contig 10552 bp, 11 predicted proteins | sample M35metaG_FD_115311 | JGI IMG/M metagenome (GOLD analysis project Ga0157375, IMG submission 115311) | Miscanthus rhizosphere microbial communities from Kellogg Biological Station, Michigan, USA - M3-5 metaG | ecosystem: Host-associated > Plants > Roots > Rhizosphere > Soil | place: USA: Michigan... | reverse complement strand
GGTGCCAGCGCGACACCTCGCCCGCTCTGAGCAGATACAGAATGGCGGTCGAATGCGCCCGGCCTTTGTGGGCGCATTCGTCGCGGAAGGTCTCGCTGAAATAGCCGCCCTCGGGATGCGGCTTGAGCCCGAGATGGGAGATGATGTCTTCGGCTGTCTTCGTTGTCGTCATCCCGCATTCAATACGGACGCTCAGTGCGATAGTCGAGAGGCACGCAGACCGTCGACGCTCCACGCTCCCGGACCGGCGAACACCAGATACAAGAACACGAAACAGAACAGCACCGCGCTGTCGCCGCCATTGACCAGCGGAAAAAATCCGCCCTTTGGCACGTGCATCATCCAATACGCAACAGCCATCTCACCGGACAAGATGAAGGCCACCGGACGCGTGAACAATCCCACGAGAACGGCGAGGCCGCCGAATGCCTCCAAGATGCCGCCGATCAATATGAGCGGCGGCAACCCCTCGCCGCCCGGCGCGGCGCCGCCCATCGATGGCATGACGGGGAAGCCAAACAGCTTGGCGGTGCCGTGTTCGATGAAGAGCAGGGCTGTGACGATGCGCAGCACCGCCAAGGCCTGGGGCGCATATCGGCTGAGAGTGTCCAAACCTATCCCTCCGCTTTCGTGCTGCTTGAGGTCTCGCAGGTCCCGCCTAAGCGGTCAATTTCTCAGCCGCGTTGAGAGTGGTGGCCGCCTGCAACGCGCCTGGCAGCGCCGTCTCGGCGCAATCTAGAACTTGTCCTTGCGCTTGCGGATCTCGCCGAAGATCTCGTGCAGCTCCCTGCCCTCCATGCCGAGCCGCTTCTGAATATCGGGGCTCGACGGGCGCAGGAACGGATTGGTGGCAAGCTCCTGGGCGATAGTGGTGGGCAGCGCCGGCTCGCCCTCCTCGGCAAGCGCGGCCGCTTCCGCGGCGCGCGCGCGCAGCGCCTCGTTCTCCGGTTCCACGGTCAGCGCGAAGCGGCAATTATTGTTGGTATATTCGTGGCCGCAATAGAGCGCGGTCGCGGGCGGCAGCGCCATCAGCTTCTTTAGCGAGGACCACATCATCTTGGCGTCGCCCTCGAGCAGCTTGCCGCAACCGACCGAGAACAGCGTGTCGCCGACACAGACGATACCGCTCTCCGGGAAATAATAGCTGACATGGCCCTTGGTATGCCCGGGCGTCTCGATCACTCTTCCCTTCACGCCGCCGATGTCGACACTGTCGCCGTCCTTCACCTCGATGTCGATGCCGGGGATCGAGCCGGCCTCCTTGGCGGGGCCGACAATGCTGCAGCCGGTCATGCGCTTGACGATGGCGTTGCCCGCGGTGTGGTCGTGATGATGATGCGTGGTGAGGATATGCGTGAGCGTCCAGCCCTTCTCGTGCAGCGCAACGAGCAGCTCCTCGGCGTCGGGCGCATCGATCGCGGCGGTGGCCTCGGTTTCTGGATCGTGCAGCAACACGCCGTAATTGTCGCTGCGCGTCGGGAATTGGTGAACTTCGAGTTTCGCCATGATCTACTCTTTGGTTGTTCGCTCCCTAACGGCGCGCAACCTAGCATCTCCGCGATAGGCATTGAAATGCGAGCGCATGAAGTCGAGAACGAACTCTAAACGCCAGTCGCGTCAGGATCGGTCTATGCACCTCGACGCCATCGATCTCAAGGAGTTTTACGCCTGCCCGTTGGGCGTTGTGGTGCGCCGGCTGCTTGGCGCGCGCATCCGGGCGAGGTTCGGCGAGCTCAAAGACATGAGCATGTTCGGTCTCGGCTTTGCCGCGCCTTACCTCGCCTTGTTCAAGGCCGAGGCACGGCCATGCGGTGCGCTGATGCCTGTCGAGCTCGGCGCCATTGCCTGGCCCGAGCAGGGTCTCGCGTCCAGCGTGCTGGTCGATGAGACCGAACTCCCGCTCGACGACGAAGCCGCCGACCGGCTGCTGCTGGTGCATATGCTGGAATGGTCGGAAAAATCCCGCGAATTGCTGCGCGAGCTATGGCGCGTGCTGAAGCCGAACGGGAGGCTGCTGATCGTCGTGCCTAATCGCCGGGGCTTATGGGCGCGCGTCGATACCACGCCGTTCGGCTATGGCAGCCCGTTCAGCCGCCGCCAGCTCACCAAGCTATTGAAGGAGGCCATGTTCTCGCCGGAGGAATGGGAATACGCGCTGTACATGCCGCCCTTCAACTGGCGCATCCTGCTGAAGTGGCCGATGTTCTGGGAGCGGCTGGGACTCGTGCTGTGGCCGACCTTCTCCGGCGTGATCCTGGTCGAGGCGACCAAGCAGGTCTATGCCGCCGTGCCGCTGCGCGAGCTGCGCAAACTCAAGCACCGCCGTATCGTCCCCATCCCTGCCGGCGTGACTCCCCGCGCCCGGGGCTAACGCGATAGCAGGAACACCGCCTGCTCGCCGAACAGATTCTGCGCGAACAGCGGCATTGAGAGGCCAAGCTTCGAGCCCGAGGCGTTGAGTGCCACAGCGCGCTCCACCTTCGCGCCGATATCCTCGCACAGGCCGAGAAAATCCTTGATCGTGCAGAGATGGATGTTCGGCGTGTCGTACCAGCGCTCTGGCAGATTGTCGGTCTTCGGCATCTTGCCGCCGAACATCAGACCGGCGCGCACGCGCCAATGGCCGAAATTCGGAAACGACACGATGGCGCGCTTGCCGATGCGCAACAGCTGCTCGAGTACATGCCGCGGCGAATAGGTCGCCTGGATGGTCTGCGACAGGATGGCGTAGTCGAAGGCGAGGTCCGGATAATGGACGAGGTCGGTATCGGCGTCGCCCTGGATCACCGACAATCCTTGCGCCACGCAGGAATTCACCCCCGCCTGGCTGAGCTCGATGCCGCGTCCCTCCACGTCGCGCTTCTCCGCCAACAGCCTGAGCAGCGTGCCGTCGCCGCAGCCGATATCGAGCACGCGCGCGCCCGGCTTCACCATCTCGGCGATGAGCAACAGGTCGACGCGGCTCGTTTCGCCCGCGCGAAGCAGGTGCGGCGGTAGGTTGACGTTCATGGCAGCCATCCTTCAGGCCCCGCGACACCGCGCTTCAGCGCCGCGGCGCTCAGGAAGCCACGGATCGTGTCGAACAGCTCCGGCTCATGCAACAAAAAGGAGTCGTGGCCGCTTTCGGTCTTGAGCTCGACGAAGCTGACATCGGCGGCGACCGCGTTCAGCGCATGCACGATCTCGCGGCTTTCGTCGGTGGGGAACAGCCAATCGCTGGTGAAGGAGACGAGGCAGAAGCGCGTCTTGGTGCCGGCGAAGGCATGGGCCAGCACCCCGCCATGATCCGCGGCGAGGTCGAAATAGTCCATCGCCCGCGTGATGTAGAGATAAGAGTTGGCGTCGAAGCGGTCGACAAAAGTCAGCCCTTGGTGGCGCAAATAGCTCTCCACCTGGAAGTCGGCGTCGAAGCCGAACGTGACCTTCTCCCGATCCTGGAGATTGCGGCCGAACTTCGTATGCAGCGCGTCGTCCGACATGTAGGTGATATGCGCGGCCATGCGCGCGACGGCGAGGCCCTTGCGCGGGGACCGGCCCTCGTCGAGATAGCGGCCCTGACACCATTCCGGATCGGCCATCACCGCCTGGCGGCCGACCTCGTGGAAGGCGATGTTCTGCGAGGAGTGGCGCGCGGCGCATGCGATCGGAACGGCGGAGAACACGCGATCCTTGTAGGTCGCGGCCCATTCCAGCACCTGCATGCCGCCCATCGAGCCGCCGAGCACCGACAGCACGTCGGCGATGCCGAGATGATCGAGCAGCCGCGCCTGCGCGCGCACCATGTCGCGCACGGTGATGACGGGAAAGTCGAGCCCATAGGCGCGACCCGTGGCCGGATTGATGGAGCTCGGTCCGGTCGAGCCCATGCAGCCACCGATCACGTTGGAGCACAGCACGAAATAGCGGTTGGTGTCGATCGGCTTGCCGGGGCCGACCATGGTGTCCCACCAGCCGGGCTTGCCGGTGACGGGATGGATATTGGCGACATGCTGGTCGCCCGTCAGCGCATGGCAGACCAGCACGACATTCGATTTCGCCGCATTGAGCACGCCGTAGGTCTGGTAGGCGATCGAGAACGGCGCGAGCTCGGCGCCGCAGTCGAGCTTGAGCGGCTCGTGCGCCGGAAAATGCACGATCTCGCTTTGCGGGTTGGCGATCTGCGCCAGCCGCAAGGAATGATCGGTGAAGGCTTGCGCCGTCGGCGTCTCGCTCATGGTTCCCACTCGCTAAGGGGCCTCGGCCGGCACCTTAACTCCAAATTCCACAATTCGGCGTTAGCTAGGAGCTTACCGTTGAAAGTCAATCTTTTCTTTGCCTTGGCAAGAGGATTGGCCCTATGAGAGGCGCTTCGCTAACCCGCTTCCGAGGAGCAAAACCGGATGGCCGCCGCCAAGCGGGGCTTGAGCCCGCGTCCAGGCGTTCTCGACATCGCGCCCTACGTGCCCGGCACGAGCGCGCTCGCTGGCGCGCACCCGGTGATCAAGCTCTCCTCCAACGAGACGCCGTTCGGGCCCTCTCCCAAAGCGGTCGAGGCATACCTCGCTTGCGCCCAATCGCTGTCGCGCTACCCGGACGGCTCGGCGCGTCCCCTGCGCGATGCGATCGCCAAGCTGTACGGGCTCGATCCCGCGCGCATCGTCTGCGGCGCCGGCTCCGACGAGCTGCTCAATCTTATTGCCAGCGCCTATCTCGGGCCGGGCGACGAGGCGATCTATTGCCGCCATGGCTTCCTGGTCTACAAGATCGCCATCCTGGGACGCGGCGCGACGCCGGTCGTCGCGCCGGAGACCGACCTCACCAGCGATGTCGACGCCATCCTCGCTTGCGTCAGCGAGCGAACGCGCGTGGTGTTCATCGCCAACCCGAACAACCCGACCGGCACCTATCTCGCCTTCGACGAGGTGAAGCGTCTGCGCGCCGGTCTCCCCGACGATGTGCTGCTCGTGCTCGACGCGGCGTACGCCGAATATGTGCGCAAGAACGATTACGAGGCCGGCATCGAGCTGGTCGCCACCACGCACAACACGGTGATGACGCGCACCTTTTCCAAGATCTACGGGCTCGCCTCGCTGCGCATCGGCTGGGCCTATTGCCCGACCGAGATCGCCGACGCGCTGAACCGCATCCGGGGGCCCTTCAACGTCTCGGGCCCGGCGATGGCGGCCGGCATCGCCGCGCTCGCCGACCAGGCTTGGGTGCAACGGGCCGTTGAGCATAACGAGGTCTGGCTCGGGCGCATGACCGAGGCGCTTACCGCCATCGGGCTCGGCGTGACGCCGAGTTCGGCGAATTTTCTCTTGCTGCATTTCCCCAAAGGCAACGGCAAATCGGCGCAGGCGGCCGATACATTCCTGCATCAGCGGCGCATCATCTTGCGGCGCGTGGAGGAGTACGGCCTTCCCGACGCGCTGCGCCTGACCATCGGCAGTGACGAGGAGAATCGCGCCGTGCTGGACGCGCTGACATCGTTCATGGACGTCAACGGCGCGGCCCGCTGATGACCAAGCCTCTGTTCGATACGCTCGCCATCGTCGGTATGGGGCTGATCGGCTCGTCCATCGCGCGCGCCGCGCGCGCCAGGGGCGCTGTGCGCAAGATCGTGGCGTCCGCGCATTCGCCGAAGACGCGTAAGCGCGTCGTCGAGCTCGGCCTCGCCGACACGGTGACGGAGACCAACGCCGAGGCCGTCGCCGGCGCCGATCTCGTCATCGTCTGCGTTCCCGTCGGTGTTTGCGGCGCCGTCGCCGAGGAGATTGGTCCGCATCTCAAACCCGGCGCTATCGTTTCCGATGTCGGTTCGGTGAAGGGCTCGGTCGTGCGCGACATGGGTCCTCATCTGCCGAAGACCACCCATTTCGTCCCGGCGCATCCGGTCGCCGGCACCGAGCATTCCGGTCCCGACGCCGGTTTCGCCGAGCTGTTCGAGAACCGCTGGTGCATCCTGACGCCGCCCGCAGGCACCGAGCCACGAGCGGTGGACAAGCTCGCCGCGTTCTGGCGTCTGGTCGGCGCCAACGTCGAAACCATGACGCCCGATCACCACGACCTGGTGCTCGCCGTCACCAGTCATCTGCCGCATCTGATCGCCTACACCATCGTCGGCACGGCCGACGAACTCGAGACGGTGACGCGCTCGGAAGTCCTCAAATTCTCCGCCGGCGGCTTCCGCGACTTCACCCGCATCGCCGCCTCCGATCCGACCATGTGGCGCGATATCTTCCTCGCCAACAAGGACGGCGTCTTGGAGATGCTTGGCCGCTTCAACGAAGACATCTCGGCCCTGACCAAAGCCATCAGGCGGGGCGACGGCGAGGCGCTATATGAGCAGTTCAGCCGCACCCGCGCCATCCGCCGCGGCATCATCGAAGCGGGACAGGACACGGACGCCGCCGATTTCGGCCGTCCTCACGGTCATGAGGATTAGGTAGCAGCCGCGCTCGCCACCCCCTCCACGTCATTCCCGCGCAAGCGGGAATCCAGTAATCACCGTACTACCAAGGCCTGGGTTACTGGATTGCCCGGTCAAGCCGGGCAATGACAGAGAGTGACATGCCACCAAGTTCGCATCCTGAGCTTTGGGTATTTGGCTACGGCTCGCTGATGTGGCGGCCGGGCTTCGCCTTCGAGGCCTCGACCCACGGCCTGCTCAAGGGCGCGCATCGCTCGCTTTGCGTCTATTCGGAGTTCCACCGCGGGACCAAGGAACAGCGTGGACTCGTGCTCGGGCTTGACCGCGGCGGCGCCTGCCGCGGCATCGTCTTTCGCGTCAAGGCGGGAGCCGAGGAGGAGACCATCGGCTATTTGCGCGAGCGCGAGCAGGTCACCACCGTCTATGTCGAAGCCTATCGCAAGGTAAAGCTCCTCGACGACTCCGGCCGGACGATCGACGCGCTGACCTATCTGGTCGACCGCAACCATGCGCAATATGCCGGCGCGCTGCCGCTGGAGGAGCAGTTGCGGCTGGTGCGCGGCGGCAAGGGCCAATCCGGCGCCAATATCGATTATGTGCTGAATACGTTGCGGCATCTCCAGGCGGAAGGCGTCCATGACCCCCGCCTCACCGCGCTCGCCGCTCGGCTTAGCGGCTGATCCCGCGCCGATTTGGCGGCAGGCCTGTGGCGGGCTCCTGCTTGGTCAACTCGGGCGCGCCGAAGAAATAGCCCTGCATGTAGGAGACGCCCGCCTTCTCCAAGATCTTCGCGGTCTTCTCGTCGCCCACCCATTCGCCGACGGTGGTGATGCCGAAGCTCTTGGCGAGGTCGATCAGCGTGCGCACGAACAGCTCGTTCTCGGCCTGGGCGCCGAGATTCTGGATGACGGAGCCATCGATCTTGACCATGTCGACGCCGAGCAGCCGGAGATTGCGGAACGACGTATAGCCCGCGCCGAAATCGTCGAGCGCCACGCGGCAGCCGAGCGCCTTGAGCGCGGCCACGAATTTGGCAGTCTCTTGCAGATCGGAAATGGCGGCCGTCTCGGTGATCTCGATGGTGAGGCGTTCGGTAAGACCCGTCCCTTTGCCGAAATAGGCCTCGAGCCCTTGCAGCCATTGCGGGTCGGTCGCGGTCGCCGCCGAGACGTTCAGCGCAAGCTTGATGTCCGGCGCCGAGTGCAAAAGCTCGATGGCGAGCTCGAGCGCGCGGTGGTCGACCAGCTTGGCGAGCCCGAATTGCTCGGCCACGGGAATGAACTCCGAGGCCGAGGCGATCGTGCCGTCGAGCCGCTTCATGCGCAGCAAGCACTCGTAGAGCTCGGGCTCGTGGCTGCGCGAGGTAACGATCGGCTGCAGTGCCAGGATCATGCGGCGGTCGTTGAGCGCGCGCACCACCTCGTCTGCGATCGCCACCGCGCTGCGGCGCTCCGAGTCGCGCCGCTCGCAGTGCTGATACACGGCGAGACGGTCGCTATGGCTGTGGCGGGCGAGATCGAGCGCCTGGAGCGCGCGGGCGATCGCGGTTTGCGCATTGCCGGCATGCTGCGGCAGCAGCACCGCGCCGACCGAGAGGGTAGTTGCCACCGCGCCTACGCTGGGGTCGATCACGCTGTCGCGGACCGCCGCCATGATCCGCTGCGCGATGACGTCGACCCCCTCGGTGTCGCAATCCTCCAGCACGATGCCGAACTTGTTCGAGGAGAAGCGTCCGATGCAGTCCCTGCCCCGCAAGGCGCGGCCGATGCGCCGACCGGCGATGGTGATGACCTCGTCGCCGACGTCGTAGCCGTAGGTCTCGTTGATCAGGGTGAGATCGTTGACGCCGGCAAGCAGGAAGGCGCCCTTGACAGGCTTGCGTCCTGCGGTGCCGAGGAACCGGGTCAGCTCCTCGGTCAGCCTGGTGCGATTGAGCTGGCCGGTGAGCTCGTCGTGGTTGCCGAGATAGAGCATCCGCTCTTCCTCGCCGCGGCGGCGATTGTCGATGAGCCTGAGCGTGCCTTGCGCCAAGCGCGGCCGCGATTCGGCGTCGATCGCGCAGACCCCGGTGTCCTCAACCCACACCGCGGCGCGGCCGCGGCGTCCCTCGGGAAGGAAGCGATAGCGGAGGCAGTAGCGCAGCTCGGTCCCCGGCGGCAGATGCGGACCGCCGGTGATCCCGTCATAACGCGGGCCGGCATGCGCAGGATCGACGAGGAGCGCGAAGGCGCGTCCTTTGCCGATCATCTCTGGATCCCCGACGCCGAGCACGGTTTGCGCATTGGCCGCCCAGTCCATCCGGTCGCTGGCAAAGTCCCAGCGATAGGCAGTCTCGAGGATCGTCGTGAGGATATCTTCAAGCTCGAGCGGGGAGGCGTCGGTGGCGTCGTCGTCGCGCTCGCCGAAGGCGAGACGTCCGGAGCCGTGCGGACGCGCCGGCGGCTCCGGATTCATCTCGGCAAACTCCTTCGAGGATGCACTCAACTGACCGCCCCCCATCATCCAGCGGAGCCTTCTGGCGCCTCGTTTGTTGGCGCAGACCGTACATAACAAGGCTTAAGAAACGCGAAAACCAAGCAGATATCTCTAACGGCAGATGGCGAGCGACGCGCATCAACGACAGGTGCGAGGGATGCTTTCGTTAGGCTTGGTTGATAAAACCTTGCACGCTGCGCGCAGCGAAGCCTAGGCCGGGCCGTGCGTGCTGTAATCGCGTCGTGCGGCGTTGATGGTGACCGAGAAGCGCGCGATCACGTCGATCATCGCCATCAGCATCAAGAGAAAGAAGGTCGAGCTCGCGGCTCTGTCCCAGATCAGGAACAGGATCAGGCAGACCACGAACACGATCATCGAGAAGGCGTGGTCGACGACCGAGGCGCCGCCGGTCCGCGTCGCCTTCAGGATCTCGAAGAACAGCAGCCCGAGCGCGACGACCAGGAGAATGTCACCGAGCGCGATCTGCCAGACGCCCCCCGACGGCAGATTGACGTCGAAGCGGGACGTGGCGAAATCGGCGCCCGCGGCGGCGAAGCCCACATAAGCGAGCAGCGGGATGATCAAGAGCGGCAGCGAGGAGATCCAGCTCCGCCGCACGCGCTTGTGCACGACCTTGCCTTCGGGTTCAGGTTCCATCGACATGAGCGAACCCTCCCTCCCCAAAGCGGCCGTTCAGGCTTGGGGCTTACGCCTCTTCCTTGACGGCGAGCACCTGACGGCCACGATAGCGGCCTGATTTGAGGTCGATATGATGCGGCCGGCGCAGCTCGCCTGAATCCTTGTCCTCGACATAAGTCGGCGCCGCGAGCTTGTCGTGGGACCGCCGATTTCCTCGCTTCATGCGCGAGGTTTTTCTTTTGGGTACAGCCATGTTGCAAATCCTGTCAGCGGCCCCCGGCGGGCCTTCGAGCCCGCCCTTATAGTGGCAATCCGCGGGCGTGGCCAGGGGCCGATGGCGATAAAAGCGGGCTTATCGCTCCGGCAAGACGCAACCCGAGCGCTGCGCCATGATCGGCATCCGGCGCTCGACCGCCCTGGCGATGACGAGAGCGCGTCGGCTTTGCCTGGCTGGATTTCTGAAGCGCGGATTGGGCAGTGCGGCAGCCAGTTGCACCGCCTCGCGGCGGGTGAGGTCCGCCGCGCTCTTATGGAAATAGTACCGACTCGCCGCCTCGGCCCCGAATATGTCGGGCCCGAACTGGGCGACGTTGAGATAGACCTCCATCATCCGCTGCTTCGGCCAGAGTGCTGACATGACATAAGCGAGCGGCACTTCGAACGCCTTGCGGACGTAGCTGCGGCCGGTCCCCAGATAGAGATTCTTGGCCGTCTGCATCGGGATGGTGCTGGCGCCGCGCAGCCCGCTGAGCCCGCCGCCTTCCTTGACCGCCTCGCGCACCGCCCCCCAATCCACCCCCCAATGCACGCAAAACCGGCCGTCCTCGCTGGCGATCACCGCCAGAGGAAGCTGCGGCGAGATATCTTCCAGCTTGACCCAGTCGCGCCGGAGCGTGTTGCCCTTCAGCCTCTCCACCACCATCACCGGCGTGATCGGCGGATTGACGAAGCGGAATACGACGATGGATAGGAGAACGAGGCCTGCGACGAAAAGCCGGAGGCGTGCGATACGCCTGAGCCAAGGGTGCC
>Ga0157375_10006048_pt1 | contig 10553 bp, 11 predicted proteins | sample M35metaG_FD_115311 | JGI IMG/M metagenome (GOLD analysis project Ga0157375, IMG submission 115311) | Miscanthus rhizosphere microbial communities from Kellogg Biological Station, Michigan, USA - M3-5 metaG | ecosystem: Host-associated > Plants > Roots > Rhizosphere > Soil | place: USA: Michigan... | reverse complement strand
GGCTTCGATCGCGCCGGCGACCACGCCGACGCCGGCGCCGATCGCTGCCCCGCGGCCGGCACCTTTGCCGCCGCCGATGATGCCGCCGATGATCGCGCCGGTGACGCCGCCCTGGATACCGCGCTCGATCACCTGCGCCGAAGCCGGGCTCGGCGTGAGCGCGCATGCGAGCATGATCGCGGCGGCAATTGTGGATGTGTGCTTCAGCAAACGAATGGCAATAGCCGTCATGACGTTCTCCTCCACGCGCTGGCCCGACGGGGAAGCGCCGTCTCGCCGGTCCCCCCTCCCGGCGCCTTCGCTATCGGCACGGGTGGTATTCTGCCACAGTCGAAGCGTGCCCCGCTAGCCAGGTTCCCTTGCCATTCATGGCATGGGGATGGGACGGCCTTCCTGCAGCACGTCCCAGCCGCGCTTCACCGCAGGCCGGTCGGCAATCGCCAAATACCAGCGCTTCACGTGGCGATAGTCGGCGAAGTCCACGGTCTGCCACTCGAACCGCGCGATCCACGGCCAGATGGCGATATCGGCAATCGAATAGTCGCCGGCGACATACTCGACTTCCGCCAGGCGCTGGTCGAGCACGCCCCACAGCCGCTTCGCCTCCTTGGCATAGCGCTCCTCCGCGTAAGCGCTCTTGCCGGGGTTGAACTTCACGAAATGATGCACCTGGCCGAGAAAGGGGCCCGGCCCGCCCATCTGCCACATCAGCCACTCGACCACCCGCCACTTCGCCGGCGCCTCCTGCGGCCACAGCCTCCCGGTCTTGTCGGCGAGGTACATCAGGATCGCGCCGGACTCCATAACATGGAACCCATTGTCGGTATCGACGATGGCCGGGATCTTGTTGTTGGGCGCGATCTTGAGAAACGCGGGTGCGAACTGTTCGTCCTTGGTGATGTCGATGGGGTGGACGCGGTAAGACAAGCCCACCTCCTCCAGCATGATCGACACCTTCTGCCCGTTCGGCGTCATCCAGGTATAAAGCTCGATCATCGTCCCCCGGCAGGCGCGCGGCGCAACACCGCAGTCTCCCGCGGCGCAACAACGCATGCCCGCGAAACGCGGCTCTGTCAAAGGCGCGCGATGGACGTTTCGCAGTTGCGGTAAATTTTGATTCACCAAGTGTTCATTCCTCGGCCCCCCTATCGCCAAGAACCTGTCGCGCCCGCGCCACAGGAGCCTGTTAGCCATGAGCTTACGAGCGCGCCGAACGGATCCCGCGCGCCAAGGGAGGATTCGATGCTCAATTGTGCCCATGTCGATCGCCAAGCGAAGGGCGTCGCCTCGTCCCGACCGAGCGTTGCCCGCTACGCGATCTACTACACGCCGCAGCCCGGCACGGCGCTCGCCGCCTTCGGGCGCTCGTGGTTCGGCCGCGCCAATGACGGCGTCACCTTGCAGGCTTTCTCCGATGCCGGGCTCTCTGGCACCGGCTTCGCCAAGCTCGCCGTGGCGCCCGGCCGTTATACCGGCCTGCATGCGCTGTTCCGCGCGCCGTTTGCCCTGCGGGACGGCATTGACGGCGAGGATATCAAGTCGCGGCTGATCGGTTTTGCCGCGCGGCGCAAGCCGATCGAGACCGGGCAGCTCACCCTGTCACGTGCCGGCCGCTATCTCGTGCTGCGCCCGGTCGAGGCAACGCCGTCGCTCGACTGGCTCGCGGCACAATGCGTCGCGTCCTTCGAGGAGTTCGCCGCGCCGCCCTCCGAAACCGAGCGGGCAGAACATGCGAGCCCGGCCCTCAACGACTATCAGCGCCTGTTGCTGGAGAGCTTCGGCGATCCCTACGTGCTGAGCGAGTATCGCTTCTCGATCACCCTCACCGGCCCGCTCGACGCGACGCATCTCGAGCGAGTGGCGCAGGCACTCTGGCCGGTGCTCGAGGAGATCTGCGCTTCGGGCGTCACCGTCGACGGCCTGTCGTTGTTTGGCGAGAGCGGCGGGCGCTCGCCGATGCGGCTGCTCGGCCGGTACAAGCTCGGCGCGCAAGGCTAAAGCCCCCATTCCGGCCCGCGAGCCTGGGCCAAAGTTTTGACACATGGGGTCGTCACCCTCGGTTCCGTTGCGGAAACGGGGGTGCCCGAATGCCTGATTACGAGGAGATCCTCTCCTTTCTTGCCGCGAACCCGCCTGAGCTTGCCGCCGAACGCGAGCTGCATGCCTCGCTGCTGGAGCTGATCGCCAAATGCCTGCGATCCGACTCGCTTGCCGCCGAGGATGAGATTTTGCCGGAAGGCCTGCCCGCGTGCCGGCTGCGTTGGATGGATTTGAACTGACGCCCCGGCTCGGCTGATTTGTGTCTGCGTCGTGCGACCCATGGCATTTGCGCGCGCCGCCTATGGGTGATATCTGAACTTTAGGTGGGCCGCCTGGGCGCTCGATGGCCAGCATTTTCGCACTTTTCGGGGGGAGTTAGCCTCATCATGAGGGACAGCGTCGCCGTCAAGCATTCGGCCGAGCCGATTTCAGCCGAGGATATCGTTCGCAGCTTCATCAAGAGCGTCGATACCGCCAAGCGCTCCGAGCAGCCTTATCGCCACTGGACGCTCGCCGCTTGTTTGCCGTCCGACGCCGTCGACGACATTCTTGCGCTGCCCTTCGATCCGCCTCCGCTCGACGGCGTGTCGGGCAAGCGCGAGCTGCACAACAACACCCGCAAATATTTCGATGTCGAGAACCGCGCGCGCTACCCCATCTGCGAGGCGGTCGTGCAGGCCTTCCAGGACAAGCGGGTCACGAGCCATATCGAGAAAACGTTCGTCACCGACCTCAAGGGCACCTATCTGCGCATCGAATTCGCCCAAGACATCGACGGATTCTGGCTCGAGCCGCACAGCGATCTGGGCGTCAAGCTGTTCACCATGCTGCTCTATCTGTCGAAGGACCCGAGCCACAAGGATCTCGGCACCGATATCTACGATGCCGATAAGAAGCGCGTCGGCCGCTCGCCCTTCGCGCCCAACGCCGCCATGATCTTCGTGCCGGCGGACAACACGTTTCACGGCTTCGAGAAGCGGCCGATTAAGGGCGTGCGCACCTCGTTGATTATCAACTACGTCACCAATGAGTGGCGTGCGCGCGAGCAGCTCGCCGTTCCCGAAACGCCGCTCGCTTAGGCTTTTCCGCGCACCCGGGTAGCCCGGGATTCCGGCTTGCGCCGGAATGGCGAAGCCGGTGAGATTGCCCATGAGCAAACTCGCGTGGATCGGGCTCGGAACCATGGGCTTTCCCATGGCCGGTCATCTCAAGACGCGTGGCGGCCACGCGGTGACGGTGTTCAATCGCACGCGCGCCAAGGCCGATGCCTGGGTCGCCAAGTTTGGCGGAAGCTCGGCGCCCTCCCCGGCCGCGGCCGCCGACGGGGCTGACTTCGTCTTTAGCTGCGTCGGCAATGACGACGACCTGCGCGCGGTGACGCTGGGGCGGGACGGCGCGTTTCAGGCGCTTCGGCGCGGCGCCGTGTTCATCGACCACACCACGGCCTCGGCCGGCATCGCCCGCGAGCTGCACGCGGCTGCCAAAGAGCGCGGCGCCGGCGCGCTCGACGCGCCGGTGTCGGGCGGGCAATCCGGCGCCGAGAACGGCACGCTCACCGTGATGGTCGGCGGCGACGTGGCGGATTTCGACAACGCCAAGCCGGTGATCGAGGCCTACGCCCGCGCCGTCACTCTGATCGGGACGGCAGGATCGGGTCAGCTCACCAAGATGGTCAATCAGATCTGCATCGGCGGCCTGATCGAGGCGCTCGCCGAGGCGCTGCATTTTGCGCAAGCCGCCGGCCTCGATGTCGGGAAAGTGGTGGAGACCATCTCCAAAGGCGCGGCCCAGTCCTGGCAACTGGACAATCGCTGGAAGACCATGCTCGACGGCAAATTCGATTTCGGCTTCGCCGTCGATTGGGTGCGCAAGGATTTCGCGCTGGTGTTCGAGGAGGCGCGCGCGAATGGCGCCGAGCTTCCCGTGACGGCGCTGGTCGACCTGTTCTATGCCGAGATCCAGGCGATGGGCGGCGGCCGTTGGGACACCTCCAGCCTCATTGTCCGGCTCGAGCGCAAATAGCGTCGCCGACAAAAAAGCCCTCACCGGAACCGGTGAGGGGCAAGTCTTGGGAGGAAAAAGAGAGAGGCTAAACCCGGCGCTCTTCCATCGCGTAGTCGAGCGGCAGCGACGTGGTGAATTTGATCTGCTCCATGGCGAAGGATGAGCTCACGTCGGACAGCTCGATCTTGCTGATCAGCTTCTTGTAGAAGGCGTCGTAGCGCTCGATGTCCGGCACTACCACGCGCAATAGGTAATCGACCTGCCCGCTCATGCGGTAGAACTCGACCACTTCGGGGAAATCCTGCAACGCCGCATGGAAGCGCTCGAGCCAATCCTGCGTGTGATGGCTGGTGGTGATGGAGACGAACACGGTCACCCCGACATTGACCTTCTTTGGGTCGAGCAGAGCGACGCGACGCTGGATCACGCCAAGCTCCTCGAGCTTCTGGATGCGGCGCCAGCACGGCGTGGTGGAGAGCCCGATCTGCTTGCCGATCTCGGCCACCGGCAGCGTGCAATCCTTCTGCAGGATGTCGAGAATTTTTCTGTCCATACGATCCAGCATGGCCGACCTTATGATATTTTTCCGCGATTCCAGCACAATACGGATTCCTTTTTCATTCACCCTAATCTCTATCAGCTTAGTAGATTATTTTGCTCCCGCTCGCAAGTGGAAAAGTTAGAGCAGCCCTCTCACCTCGCGGCGCAGCGCCGGCAACAACTCGTGTTCGAACCAGGGATTGTCCTTGAGCCATGCGTTATTGCGCCAGGAGGGATGCGGCAGCGGCAGAACGCGGGGGCGTCCATTGCGCTTCAGATGCGCCCGCCAGGCCAGCATGGTCTCTTGCAGCGTATGTCCAACCGCGTCGGCAAGATGGTAATTTTGCGCATAAGAGCCCACCGCCAGCACGAGCTCGAGCTGCGGCAGCGCCGCGAACAATCTCCGGTGCCACAACTCGGCGCATTCGCGCCGCGGCGGCCGGTCGGCCCCCTTCTCGTCCTGTCCCGGAAAGCAGAACCCCATCGGCACGATGGCGAGCCGCCTCTCGTCGTAGAATTCCTGCGGCGTCACCCCCATCCAATCGCGCAAGCGGTCGCCCGAGCGGTCGGTGAAGGGCGTGCCGGAGGCATGCACCTTGGTGCCCGGCGCTTGGCTGCACACGGCGAGCCGCGCGGTGCTGCTCGCTCGCAGCACCGGGCGCGGCTCATGCGGCAGGGGCTTGCCGTGCGGCGCCTCGACGCAACGGCGGCAGGCGCGAATGGCGGAGAGCACGGTCTCAAGCTCGGCTGTGCGAGCCGTATCGGTCATAGATCGAGGGTCATCCCGTCTTGGGCGAGCAGATAGCGCGAGGCGTCGACTTTCCCGGCATGCGCCAGCATGGCCTCCCCCATATGGGTCAGCAGCACGCGCTTTGCACCGAGCCGCGCGTAATTGGCGTCGATCGTCGCGTAGTCGAGATGGATGGGCAGCGTGAGATCGTATTGGAAGCATTCCGAGATGAAGAGGTCGGCGCCGCGCGCCACCTCGCACAGCACCTCGACCCACCCCGTGTCGCCGGTAAAGGCCAGCACGTTGCCCTCGAGCTCGAAGCGCAGAGCATAAGGCGGCGCGCCCGAAGGATGCTTCACCTCGAACGGGGTGACGGTGACGCCGCCAACGGAGAGCGGCGTCTGCTCCGCATATTCGACAAAGGACAGCTCGAAGCTCCGCTGTGCCTTGGTGATGTCGGGATAGAGCGTCTCCGCGGCTGTCAGGAAACGCGCCTCGATGCCGCGTGGCCCCGTGACCACGAGCGGCCGCGTGCGGTTGCTGACATAGATCGCATCGACCAAAAGCCAGGGCAGGCCACCGAAATGATCCCCGTGCAAATGGGTGACGAAGACGGTGTCGATCTCGTTCGGTTGCAATCCGAGCCGGCGCATACCGATCAGCGAGGTGGTGCCGCAATCGATGAGAAAATTCGCGCCCCTAGAGCACACCTGGAATGAGGTCTGTAGGCGCCCGCCCGCACCGAAGGCATCGCCGCAGCCGATGATGGTCAGTCGCATTGTGCCGGCATCTTAGTGTTCGTCTCAGCACGGAGCGAGAGTAAACGCGCCGTTAGGGATTAAGCGAGATAGTTCAAAGCGGTTCATCAGGGGGTCGAGGACAGGCTGCCCAAAGCTTATGCCGCTGGCAGCCCTCGCCTTTTTGTCAGTCACGTCGCTTTGCGGGTAGAGCTTTAGCATGTCAGGGAGCGCGTCAGCGGGGGCGGAACGAGACGCCCTGGCCAATCACAAGCGTCGCGCCTACCGCAGCGTGCAAGAGGCGCGCGAGAAGCTCACCTATAAATCGGGCGGCAAGCCGGAGTTCGAGTACGAACTGCTGCTGATGTTCGTGCGGAACGAGCTGTCCGCCGCCGTCACCACACCGCTGCTCGCCATCATCGTCGCCATGGGGGCCATGTTCTGGGCGCCGCCGCGCGAGCTTCTGATCTGGCTCGGCACGGTGTTCGTCACCAAGGGCATCCTCATCAGCCTGTGCCGGCAATTCATCCGGGCGCCGCGCGACGACAGCAAGACGCCGATGTGGCGTACCAAGATCACCGCCGCCGAGTTCCTCTACGGCGTCAGTTGGGCGGCCGTCGCCTTCATCAGCCCGCACACGCAAAGCGAGGCGGCACACACCTTCATCTTCGCCTCGATGCTGGTCGTCATCTCGATGCGCATGCTGTTCGCGTCCACCGTGATGCCTATCGTCTATGCCGGCACCCTGCCGATGACGGTCGCCATCGTCATTCGCTTCTCCCTACTCGATAACCCGTTCTACTGGGCGATGGCCGCCATGGCGGTCGGCGTGCACATCTATTTCATCTGGCTGATGAGCGGGCTCAACTCGACCGTCGTCGCCATGCTCGAATTCCGCGCCGAGAAGGACGCGCTGATCGCCGAGCTCGAGCAGTCGAAATCGATCTCCGACGAGGCGCGGGCCCGAGCCGAGGAGGCCAACCTCGCCAAGTCGCGTTTCCTCGCCACCATGAGCCACGAGCTGCGTACTCCGCTCAACGCCATTCTCGGCTTCTCCGAGATCATGCGCGCGGAAATCCTGGGGCCGCACGCGAACCCGACCTATAAGGAATATGCCGCCGACATCCACCAGAGCGGCCAGCATCTGCTCAATCTCATCAACGAGATTCTCGACATCAGCCGCATCGAGGCCGGCCGCTACGAATTGCACGAGGCGCCCATCGATCTCGCCGAATTGGTCGAGGATTGTCACCGGCTGATGCGGCTCAGGGCGGAGAGCAAGGGGCTGAAGATCGTCGAGGCGTTCGAGGAAAACCTGCCGCAGCTTTGGGCCGACGAGCGCGCCATCCGCCAGATTTGCCTCAACCTGCTCTCCAACGCCATCAAGTTCACCCCTTCGGGCGGGACCATCGCGCTGAAGGTCGGGCGCACCGGCACCGGCGGTCAGTTCCTCAGCGTGAAGGACACCGGCCCCGGCATTCCCGAAAACGAGATCCCGCGCGTGTTGAAGAGCTTCAGCCAGGGTTCGCTCGCGCATCAGACCGCGGAAGGCGGCACCGGGCTCGGCCTGCCCATCACCAAGGGACTGACCGAGCTGCACGACGGCGCCTTCGAGCTGAAGAGCAAGCTGCGTTACGGCACCGAGGTGATCATCACCTTCCCGCGCAAGCGCGTGATGGAGGCGCTGCCCCGCGTGCCCGAACCCGCCGAGCTGCGGACCGACCGGCCGAAACGCCCCACCTGGCGCGCCAGCGCCAAACGGTAGGCACTAAAGTGTGCCGATCGATCAGGCTTCGATCGCCCTGCCCCAAGGACCATCGACAACATTCCCCTCGCCGACGAGAGGCGGCGGCGACGGGCCTTCTGAGGTCGCCGCCGGCTCAGCATGCGCGGGCAATGGCTCAGCGACCTTGACGTCTACCGGCGGAGGCGCGGCGAGATCGGCGCCGGTGCGCTGCGGCTTCCGCGCCAACAAGACGCACATCGCCAGCATGGCGCCGAACACCAAGGCACTCCGCAATGGCTCGGGCGGAGCGATCTTTCTGAATTCGCTCCACTCGTCCCTTGGCTCACGCTTCGCCATGAGCTCGGCCCGTGCCAGCGTGAGGAAGTGAAAATCCGTTATCGCCGCGAACGCCTTCGCCGGCTCGCCGCCGCCGTGAACGCCGGGCATCGGAGCTGGCCGGTCGTAACCGAGCCAGAAGCTGCCGACGAAATCGCGGGTCAGTCCGACGAACAGCGCGTCCTCGTTGCGCGACGACGTTCCGGTTTTTCCATAGACCAGGGCATGGACTGAGTTGGCCGAGCGCGCCGTTCCGCTTTTCACCGGCCCGCGCAGATCCTGGAGCACCGCCGCGGCGGTGCGTGGCGACATCACCCGCGGCGTCTCCTTTGCCGGCGGCACGGTGAGCACTTTGCCCTTGGTGCCGATGACGGCGATGAGAAAACGGACCTGCGGCAGCAGGCCGTCGTTCTCCAGGGCGGCATAGGCTCGCGTCAATTTCATCGGCGATGTGTGGATGCCGCCGATCGGCACGAGCGCCGGCGCGCCGGGCGGAGCGATGTCGAACCGCTTGACGATATCGTTGAGCCGCTGGCCGAAGCGCATGGCGATCTCGGTCCAGGGGCGGTTGCAAGATTGCGCGAGAGCGAAATCGAGCGTGACCGCCCGCCTGCTCAGGCAGCTTCTATTGGACTCAGACGGCCAGTCCGGCCACCGCAACGGCTGGGTCGAGACGAGCTCGCGCATGCTCATCGACGCTTCACGCACGCCGATCAGCGGGAACAGCTTGCCGGTCGAGCCGATCGAGCGGGCGATGTCGGCGGCGCGATTCCACGCCCCGCTATAGCTGCACGACCCGGAGACCGCCAACACCTCTCCGGACGGGCGCATGAAGAAGCCGGCCGCCTGGTGCTTGCCGGCAATCGCACAGACCTGGGCCGCCAGGTTGCGCTGAAATTCGCCGTCCATGTAGACGATGAGGCGATAGTCCGCGGCGAGTTCCATCCCGCTGGCCCGCGCCTCTCTGAGCGCGAGGTCGCGATAGGGTCGATATTCCAGCCGCGCATAGGCATCTTTACCTCGCCGCAATCTGCCGGCGACGACGCGGCGCTTGAGCTCCCCCTTCGCAGCCTCCGCCGCATCTTGCGTGATCTTGTGTTGCGCGCGCATGAGATCGATGACCTCGAGCCCCCCGTTCAAGGCCGCGCCCGGGTTCTTCTTCGGGTCGCGATTGTTGGGCTCGGGCAGCATGCCGACAAGAAGCGCCGCCTCGGCCAGCGTCAAGTCCTGCACGCGCACGCCGAAATAATACCGGGCCGGCTCGTCGAAGCCGTACATGTTGCGCGCATGCGGCACGACATTCATGTAGCGGGTGAGAATTTCCGGCCGCGACAGTCGCGCGGAAATTCTGACCGCGAGCACAGCTTCGAGCAATTTGCGCTGAAGTGTGTCTTCCTTCTTGAGGAACAGGGTTCGTGCGAGCTGCTGCGTGAGCGTGCTGCCGCCCTGGCGGTTGCCCAGAACATACTGCCAAGCCGCCCGCGCGGTCGAACGCATCTCCAGCGCGCCGTGCGAAAAGAAGCGCTCGTCTTCGCTGGCGACCACCGCATCCTTGAGCACTTGCGGGAATTCCTGGGCGCCGAGTCGGGTCGGGCAAATCATGTGCTCGGCCACGCCTGCACCGCGGCGTGCGTTCTCGGTCTGACAAGAGGATAGGATCGTCTCCAGCAGCCTCCCGCTTGGCAGATCCCAGCGGCCGCTATGAGCAATCGTGCTCACCAGCAACAGCGCCGCCGACCAGGCCAGCGCCGCGAGCGCGACAACGCCGAGAATGGTGCGAAAGCTGAAAACCCGCTTGGCGCTCGATGCTCCTTCGGCAGGCGGTCGGCTGGCGGCGCGGCGCCAAAATGCGGGGAAATTCAAGGCGATTCCCAGGGGAGCTGGCGACTTGGAACGGTCCGAGGACAGTGTCCCGGCTGGCCGACGGGCTCATCGGCCGACTTAAGTTAAGCAGTCGACCATGGCCAAATCATGCAAGCGAAAACCGCAAAGGTGCACACGCGCCGGACAGTGCTGCAAACCGTGAATATGCGGCGGATTGGCAGATCAATTCCACGGAGAATGTGCTAGGTCGGTGGAGACCGCCCGCGCGCTTCGCGGCCAGCTGCAACTTCCGGAGACATATCGATGGCCTTCAACAAGAACACGCAATTCAATCGCATGCGCAAGCCGACCAAGAGAGTGTTGACGGGCGAGACGCCGGAAGAGGAAGCCGCCCGCCTCGAGCGCGAGATCGCCGCTCATCCCGTGACGAAATGCGAGCCCGGCGACCGCAATCCTGTCTCCTCGCGACCGGGCTGGAACAACAAGCCGTTCATGCCGATGAAGGACCGCATCGCCGCCGAAGGCATCGCCAAGAAACTGATGAAGAAGGACTAGCCCAGCCCCGGAGTGCGGCTAGCTCGGTCACAGCCGCACATTGTGCGCTTGGCATTCGGCG
>Ga0157375_10006047_pt1 | contig 10556 bp, 9 predicted proteins | sample M35metaG_FD_115311 | JGI IMG/M metagenome (GOLD analysis project Ga0157375, IMG submission 115311) | Miscanthus rhizosphere microbial communities from Kellogg Biological Station, Michigan, USA - M3-5 metaG | ecosystem: Host-associated > Plants > Roots > Rhizosphere > Soil | place: USA: Michigan... | reverse complement strand
GCCGAGCCAGAACCCGACGACGGTGCCAACGCCCAGGCCGATCACCACGATGACGAGCGCGAATTTCAGGTAGTGCGCGCCCACTTGTCGCGACGAGTAACCGAACGCCTTCAACTGCGCGATTTGCTCGCGCTGCAGCCGAATGAGGCGGGAGAGCACGGCACTCGTCATGAATGCGGCGATGCTGAGAAAGACGATCGGAAAGGCAAACGACAGGCCGGTGAGCACGGCGATCTCGCTATCGAGCTGGCGGGCGGAAGGGTGATCGCGTCGGGTGTAGGCAATGAGCCCGCCGTATGGCGCGAGGATGCGATCCACCTCGGCGAGGATCGGCGCGGGGTCGGCGCCGGGCGCGACGTCGATGAGAACGTTGTTGAAAGCGCCGTTGAGATTGAAGGCGTAGGCGAGCTCACGCTCGTTCATCCAGAAGACGCCGAAGCGCTTGTTGTCGGGCAAGGTATCGCCGGGCCGCGTCTCGAAGACGAACTCCGGCGAGAGCGCGATGCCGACGATTTTCAGTCGCTCCTCCGCGCCGTAGAGGATCGCGTCCACCGTGTCGCCGGGCTGGAAGCCGTGCGCTTTCGCGAAGGACTCGCCCACGACGACTTCCTTCGCATTGCCGCGCTCGGGCAGGCGTCCGGTCCGCAAGAAGAGCCGGTTGAGCTGCATCGGACGGTCGTCGGGGATCGAGAGAATCGTGCCGTCCGCGGGTTCGCTCAGTCCGGGGAGATTCAGCCGGATGCGCCCGGTCACGCGCGTCTCGACTGCCCCGACGCCGGGAATCTCGGCGAGGCGCCCGCGGAGACTGTTCGGCGCGCGCTTGAGATCACTGAAGACGTCGGCGAATTGATAGCGCTCGTAATAGGCGGCGCGCGTGGACTCAAGCGACAGGATGAGGCTGCGTGCCATGATCATCATCGCGAGGCCGCATGCCATGATGAGGCCGACGGCAAGCATTTGGCCTTTCATCAGGCCGACATCGCGCAGGAGCTTGAGATCGAGCGGGTGCACGCGGGGCCTACCAGACGAGCGAGCTCGCCGGAACGCGCGCCGAATTTTTGTCGATGTGCGAAATGCGGCCGTCGGAGAGATGGATCACGCGATCGGCCATGCCGGCGAGCACGACATTGTGCGTGATAAGCACCGTGAGGGTGCCGAGCTCGCGATTCACGCGTTCGACGGCCTCGAGCACGTTGACGCCGGTGCGCACGTCGAGCGCGCCGGTGGGTTCGTCGCAGAGCAACACCTCGGGCTGTTTTGCAATCGCACGGGCAATGGCCACGCGCTGCTGCTGGCCGCCGGAGAGCTGCGAAGGAAAGTGGTCCATCCGATCGGCGAGTCCGACGAGCGCGAGCGCGTCCTCCGGGGCCATGGGATCGGGCGCAATTTCGGTGATGAGCGCGACGTTTTCCCGCGCGGTGAGGCTCGGAATGAGGTTGTAGAATTGAAAGACGAACCCGACCGCATCGCGGCGGAACTGCGTGAGCTCGTCCTCGTCGGCGTCCGTCAGATCGCGTCCGCGATACGTGAGTGTGCCCGAGGTCGGGACGTCGAGACCTCCGAGGTTATTGAGCAGCGTGGATTTTCCGCTGCCGGAGGCGCCGAGCAGCACGACGAGTTCGCCGGCGAAGAGATCGAGATCGACGCCGTCGAGCGCACGCACCTCGACTTCGCCGGTGACGTAGATTTTGCGGAGATCGCGGGCGCGAAAGATCGGCTCGACCTCGCAGCTCGCGGGAGCCTTCGGCGGCGGAGCCTGGACGACGATCGACATCTCAGTGACGGTTTCCCGGCAACCCAAACGTAGAGAGATCGAGCCCTTGCTGGTCTTTCACGAGTTCGCAGAGGATGGGGGCTTTGCGCATCAGTTCGAAAGTCGCGCGATTCGAATGCGCGGTGGGATCGTCGGAGACTCCGAAGTGGTTCAGGACGATTCCTGCGCACCGCAGGCCGCGGCGTTCGAGGTTCTCGACCGTGAGCAGGGTGTGGTTGAGCGCGCCGAGCCGGCTCTTCACAACCACGATGACCGGCAGCGCCAGCTCGACCGCGAGATCGGCGAGGAAATAATCCGTGGTGATCGGGACCAGCCAGCCGCCCGCGCCCTCGACGACGACCATTTCATGCCGCGCTGCGAGTGCGTGATAGCCGGCCACCATCGCCGCCGGGTCGAGGATCTTCTCGTGCGCCCAGGCCGCAGTGAGCGGCGAAGCTGGCATCGGCAAATGCACGGGACAGACCGCCTCGCGCGGCTCGATCCCGTCCGCCGCCGCAACGAGGGCATCAGCATCCTCCCAACCGCCGCAGGCGACGGGCTTGTAGCCCACGGCGTCGATGCCCGCGGAGCGAAGCGAACGGATGAGCAGGGCGGTGAAAAAAGTCTTCCCGACGTCGGTATCCGTGCCGGTGACGAAGAAGTTCACGGCTTTGGGAAGCCGTCCCCGGCCTTCGTCACCTCGAGGAAAACCTTCTCCAGCGTGCGCTGCGGGCGGCGGGTTTCGACGAGCGATGCGCCGGATTTCGCGACGAGCGCCTCGATCTGCGCGGCGAGTTCGGGTGGGGCATTTTCGACAACGAACTGCGTCTGGTTGCCCACCGAGACAAGGTCGTCGAGATCGCCTTCGCGCAACAAATGGCCGCGGGCCATGATGCCGACACGGTCGCAGACTTCCTGCACCTGCTCGAGCAAGTGCGAGGTGAGCAGCACCGTCATGCCGCGGGCCTTGAGGCCGAGAATGAGGTCGCGGATCTGGCGCGAGCCGGCGGGATCGACGCCCGCGGTTGGCTCGTCGAGCACGACGAGCCGCGGATCCTGAATGATGGCCTGGGCGAGGCCGATGCGCTGGAGCATGCCCTTCGAGTAACCGCCGACACGGCGGTGGCGCGCGTCTTCGAGGCCGACGAGGGCGAGCAATTCCTCGACACGGGCCTCCAATTTTGCGCCGCGCAGGCCGCAGAGTTTACCGTAGAAACGGAGTGTCTCCGCGCCGGTGAGGAATTTGTAGAAGTAGGGGTTTTCCGGCAGGAACCCGACCTCGCTACGGGCGGAAAAGGCCCGGCTGTCCTGCCCGAAGACGCGCGCCGTGCCGGAGGTCGGCGTGACGAGGCCGAGCAGCATCTTGAGCGTGGTGCTTTTGCCGGAGCCGTTCGGCCCGAGCAGGCCATAGACCTCGCCCTCCTGGACTTCGAGCGAGAGATCGCGCACCGCGACGAGCCGCTCCCGGCGAAACGGAACGGGAAAGACCCGCGAGAGATTCTGGAGCGAGACGGCGGGGTTCATGGGAGAACTCAGGTTGTGATCGTGAATCCGCGCAGGTTCAGGGGCAGCGGAGTGACGTTAATTTCTTCCCTTTGAATGTGGCCGGCAAGGGCGCTTTTGCGGATGGCCGCGAGAAAATCCTCCACCTCGTCGGCTTCGCCCGCCGCCAGCAATTCCACGCGGCCATCGGCGAGGTTGCCCACCGTGCCGATCACATCGAACCCGCGCGCGAGATTTTTCACCGTGTAGCGAAAGCCGACGCCCTGCACACGGCCCTCGTAAAAAACCTGGCGGGCGATGCTCATGCGCGAATCTGGCCTTCGCCGCGAATGAGGTAGCGATAGGTCGTGAGCTCGGGCAGCGCCATCGGGCCGCGGGCGTGAAGTTTGTCGGTGCTGATGCCGATCTCGGCGCCGAAACCGAATTCGCCGCCGTCTGTAAAACGCGTGGAGGCGTTCCAATATACGGTCGCGGAATCGACCTGGTTGAGAAAGCGTTCCGCGGTCGCCTCGTCCGCGGTGACGATGGCGTCACTGTGGTGCGAGCCGTAGTGCTCGATGTGATCGATGGCGGCGTCGAGATCGGACACGATTTTCACGCTCAGAATGAGCGCGAGATATTCGGTTTTGAAGTCCTCGTTGGTCGCATCCGCAAGCGGTTGGTAATCGAGAGTGTTGAGCAGGGCGAACGATTCCTTGTCGGCGCGGAGTTCGACATCGTGGGCCGCAAGAGCCGGCGCAGCGGCGGCGAAGAACGCGGCGGCGATGTCGCGGTGAACGAGCACGCACTCGGCGGAATTGCAGACGCCGGGGCGCTGGCATTTCGCGTTGATGAGAATGTTCGTGGCCATGGCCACGTCGGCGGCGGCATCGACGTAAATGTGGCAGACGCCGTCGTAGTGCTTGATGACGGGCATACGGGCGCTGGAGACGACGGCTTCGATGAGCGATTTGCCGCCGCGAGGGACGATCACGTCGAGGAATTCGTCCATCTGCGCGAGCAGCTTCACGGCCTCGCGGTCGGTCACGGGGATCAGCTGGATTGCGTCGGCGGGCAACCCGGCACGTGCGCCGCCGGCCTGGAGCGCCTCACCGATCGCAAGATTCGATCGCAGGCTCTCGGAGCCACCGCGCAGAATGACGGCGTTGCCCGTCTTGATGCAGAGCACGGCGGCGTCGGCGGTGACGTTCGGGCGCGACTCGTAAATGATGCCGATCACGCCGATGGGCTTGCGAACCTTGCTGATGCGGATGCCGTTCGGGCGCGTCCATTCGGCGAGCACTTCATTGACGGGATCGGGCAACTCCGCAACGTGGCGCACGTCGGCCGCGATCTTGCGCAGGCGGTCGGACGTGAGCGTGAGGCGGTCGATGGCAGCGGGCGCGAGACCGTGTTCCGCGGCGCCGGCGACGTCGGCGGCATTGGCTTCAAGAATGACCGCCTCGCGGGCGAGCAATTCGTCGGCCATCGCGCGGAGAATGGCATTCTTGGTTTCGGTGGTGAGGTTGGAGACCGGGCGTGACGCCTCGCGGGCGCGACGCCCAATGTCGCGAATCAATTCGGGCAAAGACATCAAACGGAGGCGGGAGAATATTCCAACCCGAGCGCTTCCGCCACCGCTTTGATCGTGAGCCTACCCGCCTGGACGTTGATGCCGAGCGCGAGACCGGGCTGGCGTTTGCATGCCTCCTCGAGGCCGAAATCGGCGAGCGCCTCGACGTAGCGATAGGTGGCGTTCGTGAGCGCCTGGGTGGCGGTGCGCGCGTAGGCGCCGGGCATGTTGGCCACGCAGTAGTGCTGCACGCCCTCCTCGGTGAAAACTGGATCGTGGTGCGTGGTGGGGCGCGAGGTTTCCACGCAGCCGCCCTGGTCGATGGCAATATCGACGAGCACGCTGCCGGGCTTCATGCGGCGGAGCATTTCGCGATTGATGAGCTTCGGCGCCTTCGCGCCCGGGACGAGCACCGCACCGACGAGCAGATCGACCGTCGGCAGCAGGTCGATGAGGCTGGCCTCGCTGGAAAACAGCGTGTGCGCGCTGTGCATCGTCACGTCGAGGAAGCGCATGCGTTCCAGATCGACCTCGAGGATGGTGACGTCCGCGCCGAGGCCCGTGGCCATGCGCGCGGCGTTCACGCCGGCGGTGCCGCCGCCGATCACGACGACCTTGCCGGGCAGCACGCCGGGCACGCCGCCGAGCAGCACGCCCTTGCCGCCCTGGTGCTTGGCGAGAAAGTAGCCGCCGACGATGATCGACATGCGCCCGGCAATTTCACTCATCGGCTCGAGCAAGGGCAGGCGGCGGTTCACCTCGACCGTTTCGTAGGCGATGCACGTCGCGCCGGTTTTCAACAGCGCCTCGGTGAGCGCTTTATTCGCGGCAAGGTGCAGGTAGGTGAAGAGCAATTGGCCGGGGCGGAGAAGACCGTATTCCTGCGGCAACGGCTCCTTCACTTTCACCACGAGTTCCGCCCGAGCGAACACCTCGACATGCTCCCGCACGAGCTGGGCACCGGCGGCGGTGTATTCCTCGTCGGCGAACCCCGAGCCGAGCCCCGCGCCCTCCTCGACGACCACCTTGTGGCCGTGCTTCGCGAGTTGGTAGGCGGCCGCCGGGGGCAACGCGACGCGAGCTTCCTGTTCCTTGACCTCCTTCGGAACGCCGATGACCATGCTCCAAGTATCAAACGAGTTCCGAGGCGACGAAAGCGGATTCTTCCGCACCCTCGCCACCGCGCAAGGCCGCATGGACAACCGCCGCCGCCTGTGGCACGGTTCCTCCTCGTTATGCGTCCCCGCCTGCTGGCAATTCTTCTCCTCGGTGCGAGTTTTGCGACCACCGGCGCGCGAGCCCAGGACGAAGGCGACGTCGTCGGTGAGGATCTCAGCGAAGGCTCCGCCGCCCACATGCGCGAGGAACTTGGCGTCAACGACACCACCGCCCCCGCGATCCAGAAGCTCCTCGGCGATCTCGACAGCTTCCAGCCCATCCCGATGAAGCTCGTCGAATCCGACGACCTCAACGCCACCTTTCCGAACCGCTTCCAGACCGCGCTGCACTTCGGAATCGTCGTCGCCGACGGCTTCGTCATCGTCATCAACCAACGCCCGCAGAGCATTCAAAACATCGGCCGCTCCCTGCTCAACCAGGCCCGCGCCCTCGGCGTCGGCGACACGCTCACCCGCCGCGCCGCCAGCCTCATCGACCTCGGCCAGAAAGGCGACTGGGCAAAGCTCCGCGAAGAACTCATCAAGACCCAGAGCGACGTCGAGGGCGCCATGATGAACCTCCACGACGAGGAAATGGCTCATCTCATCAGCTTCGGCGGCTGGCTGCGCGGTTTCCAACTCGCCCTCAACGCCACCGCCGACAACTACACGCCACAGCGCGCCGCCGGCCTCAAGCGCCTCGACGTCATGAGCTACTTCATCGACCGCCTCGACACGCTCAACCCACGCCTCAAGCGCACCCCGCTCGTCACCCTGCTCCTCTCGAAGCTCAAGACAATCTACGCCATCTCCAGCAATGCCGGCGAGCGTCCGCCCTCGGAATCCGAGGTGAAGGAAATGCGCACCCTCGCCGACGAAATGATCGCCGCCGCCCTGTCGAAGACCGATGACAAAGACAAACTCCTCGACGTCGTCGAGTAAGCCGGCCGACGCCCCGCGCGCCTTTCGCCGCCTCGCCGAAGGCTTCCTCGCCGAGAGCCACGCCCGTTTCCCCGAGGAAGCCAGCGCCCTCGGCCTCACCAGATTCGACGCCGACCTCGGCGCCAACGACGCCGCCACCCACGAGGCCCAGAACGCCCTCGTCGCGCGCACCCTCGCCGCCGTCGAGGCGCTGCCCGAGGCCGAATTCTCTGGCGACGACTACCTCGACCGCCGCGGCTTCCTCGCCATGCTGCGCACGAGCCAGTTTTACGAGGAGCAGCACGCGCGCTGGCGCACGAATCCGCAGCGGCCCATCGACGGCGCCGTCCACGCAATCTTCGACCTCGTCGTGCGGAACGCCCACTCGCCCGCCGCCCTCAAGCGCGCGCTGCCCGCCATCGAGTCCCGCCTCGAAAAACTTCCCGCCTACCTCGCCGCCGGCGCGCGCTCCGTTCGCCGTCCCGTTCCGCTCTGGACCAGGCTCGCACTCGCCTCCGCCACCGGCGGCATCGAATTCCTCGAAGGCCTCGAGGCGGAACTCTCCGCCCACTCCAGCCGCAGCGCGAACCTGCTCGCCGGCGCAAAGCAGGCCTTCACCGACTACGCCGCCGCCATTCGCCGCAAGCCGCCCGGCCCAAAGAATGGCTACGCCGTCGGCCGCGACGGTTTCGAATTCCTCATGCGCGAGCGTCTCGGCTTCGACCAATCGTTGCCTGAAATTCGCGCCAACGGCCTCGCCCTCGTCGCCCGCTTCGAACGCGAACTCCGCGACGAAGCCCGCCGCCTCGGGCTGAAGGACCCCGCCACCGCGTTGAAGAATGCCGCCGCCGCGTGGACACCCACCCGCCCGCTGCTCGACCTCTACCGCGACACGACGGCCGACATTCGTGCGAAACTCGACGACCTCGATCTCGTCACGCTCCCCACCGGCGAATCCCTCGACGTTCTGCCCGTGCCCGCGTTCCTCCGGCATCAATTCCCCACCGCCGCCTACAACCAGCCGCCCGCCTACTCGCGCCGGCAGGTCGGTATTTTCTGGGTGAACGACCTAAGCCTCACGCAAACAGACCCCGCCAAAAAACTCGCTGAGATTCGCCAGCACTTCGGCCTCGAGCTTACCGCCGCGCATGAGGCCTACCCCGGCCACCACCTCCAGTTCGCCATTCAGAATCAGCATCCGAGCAGGCTCCGTCGCCTCTTCGCCCACTCGATTTTCTACGAAGGCTGGACGCTCTGGTGCGAAAAAATGTGCGTCGAGCACGGCATCATCGACCTCGCTGCCCAGCCGCTTGCCCGACTCCAGCAGCTCCACGACGCCCTCTGGCGCGCACACCGCATCGTCATCGACTGCGGCCTGCACGACGGCACGCTCACCTACGACGCCGCCTGCCGCCGCCTGATGGAAGGCGTCGGCTTCACCAGGGCACGCGCCCAGGCCGACGTGAATTGGTATACGAGTTCGCCGACCGTGCCGATGAGCTACCTCCTCGGCCGCCTTGAGGTCGAACGCCTGCACGCCCATTTCGTCACCGGCGAAGGCTGGTCGTTGAAACAATTCAACGACTGGATGCTCGGCCACGGCGCCATCCCATGGCGATGGATCCTCGAAGCGCGGATGCGCGGCTGAATCAGGGCTCCAGCCCCTTGTCGCCGCCCGCCAACCCATCCAGCGCCGCCGCCGGGATCACGCAAATCTCGGGGTCGTCGTCGATCCGCACAGAAACTTCGTCTCCGGAGCGTGTTCCGATCGCAATGCTCGCCACCACGCGCCGCCCGGCCGTCGTCTCGGGCGTGTTCTCCGAGAGCCAGGCGTCGAACGTCACTTCCCGCGCCGGCTTCTCCAGTCCCGCCTTGCGCAGATTCTCGCCCGTGAGCGGCAGATAACGCACGACCTTTGCGCCTGTCAAATTTTGGACGAGGCGCTCGACCACCTCGTCCTTGATCGGCCGGCCGGCCGACTTCCAGTCCTCGTCCGCGCGCTCGATCGTGCGTTCCGCCATCCCGTCGCGCAGACGAATCGCATCGACCGTGTCGAGGTTCAGATCGAGCAAGTGCCGGTCGCGCAAGTCGTCGGGATTGAGCTGAAGGAGCTCCCACGCCTTCGCCGGCAGGTGATAAATGCTGTCCCGCGCGGTGAATTGTGCGAGCACCGCCTTCGTCCCGTTGGCATCCGCGTCGGGTCCGATTCGCAGCGCGATCGGCCGCGCATCGTCCTCGACCTGCAACACAAGCTCCGCGCGCGGCCCGGCCGGGCTATAGGACCGCAAATCGTCCGACTCGTCGGCCACGAAATCGAGAATCGAGAGCCCGAGCAGCTCGCCCAGCAATTTCTCCACGACCGCATCGTCCGCCCGCGCGCTCAAGGGCCGCACGATCTCCCAGCCATGCGCCCCACGCTGGAGGGCAATCTCACCGCCGCCGCGCTTGATGGAAAATTTGTCGATGCGGTCGGGCGTGAGGTTCGTCAACCGGCGCTCGCGAAAATTCTGTGCGTTGCGAAAGGCCAGTCGCTGGAGTTCGTCGCTCACCACGTAAACGTCGTCGGAATCCGACTTCCGCACGTAGATCCGGTCGGCGCCGGCGGCCTCCTTGCCGAAATAGAGCGCCGGCTCGCCGTCGCCCACGAAGTCGAGCTGGCTCTTCGGCTTCGCGAGCCCGAAATCATCCAGGTCGCGCCCGTGTCGAAATTCCGACGCCGCAATGATGTCATACACCCGCAGGGACGCCGCGGCCTGAAGCAAATCACCCACCATCTTCGCGGAGGCGACATCCTTCGGCTTCGGCCCGATCCACCAGCCGTCCCCGCGCCGGGACAGCTCGTAGCCGTCGTCGCCGGTGGTGACGCGAATTCCCTCCACCGCGCCGGGATTGAAATGCAGCACGAAATCCCGCGTCGCCGCGATCTCGCGTGTGCTCTTCCAATGCGGCTCGAAAACGAACAGGTAGACCGCCGCGGCGGCCGCGAGCAGAATGAGCAGAATGGTGCCGAGCCGGCTCATCTGCGACGACGGATGCCCATGATCACGCCGAGCAACGCCGCGGCACACGGAATGATGACCAGCGTGTAAAGCGCGATGCCGCGCAACTGGGCGTCGGTGAGGTTCAGCATGTAATTCACCGTCGGTCGCGGCACCAGGCCCGTGAGCTTCGACCGACCATCCAGCATGCGATTGATGACACTGAGCATGAAGTCGAGATTACCTTCCGTCGCGGTATCGCCCATCGCCTGATCCTCGATAAATTTGCAGCTCCCGACCGCCACGAGGCGCGACGTGGCAACGTCCGTGCGATCGTCACGCGCGCCGCCCTTGTCCGCCGAAGCCGCCAGGATCACGGGCTGGCCGGTGTCCTCGCCCTCGTTGTAGGTCACGCCTTCCTTCTCGGTCTCCGTATAATGCGTTTCGCCCCAATAATCCTCGGCGGCCTGGATGAGCGGGCGCAGTTGGATGTCCGACCGCGCGGCGCCGGCTTGATCGAGGAAGAGCGAGAGCGAGCCGCCGACGAAATACGCGTTTACGCCGCCGAGCCGCTTCGTGATGGGCGTGTCAGGCAGGAACGTGCCAATGACGATGTCCCGCACAACGCCGACCAGTCCGGGATTCAGCGGATTTTGCATCAACCGCTGCACCCGGTCGTTGCGCGGATAAAT
>Ga0157375_10006045_pt1 | contig 10558 bp, 9 predicted proteins | sample M35metaG_FD_115311 | JGI IMG/M metagenome (GOLD analysis project Ga0157375, IMG submission 115311) | Miscanthus rhizosphere microbial communities from Kellogg Biological Station, Michigan, USA - M3-5 metaG | ecosystem: Host-associated > Plants > Roots > Rhizosphere > Soil | place: USA: Michigan... | reverse complement strand
TGATCGACGCCATCCGGAGGAGTCGATGATCGACACGGGCACGCGCGCCATCGAGGTGCGCAATTACATCGATGGTGGCTGGCGCGACCCGAGCGGAACGTCGTTCGAGAGCCGCGATCCGGCGACCGGCGAACTCGTCGCGACGGCGCGCGTCTCGACCACGGACGATCTCTCCGCCGCGGTCGTTGCGGCGCGCCGCACGTTCGACACGACCGACTGGCCGACGACCGCCGGCAAAGCGCGCTCGGCCATCCTGTATGAGCTCGCCCGGCTGCTGCGCGAGGAATCGAGCCGCCTGGCGGAGCTCGTCGCGCGCGAGATGGGCAAGCCGATCCGCTATGTCCGCGAGCGCGAGCTCGAGCCGGCGATCGATCGGGTCCTCTTCTATGCCGGTGCCGCGCGGCTGATCCACGGTGAGGTGACGAGCAGCGCGCCAGGACACCTCCTCAACCTCGTCCTGAAGGAGCCCGTCGGCGTCTGCGGGCTGATCACGCCGTGGAACGATCCGGTCGACCTGCCATTGCGCAAGATCGGGGCGGCCATCGCGACCGGCTGCACCTTCATCCTCAAACCTGCCAGTGACGCCCCCGCATCGTCGATGGCGATCTTCGAGCTCCTTGACCGGATCGAGGCGTTGCCGGCCGGTGTCGCGAACGGCGTCGTCGGGCAGGGCGAGGTCATCGGCGAGGCGCTCGCGGCCGATCCGCGCGTCGACAAGATCTCGTTCACCGGGAGCAGCGAGGTCGGCCGTCGGCTGATGGAGCTCGGCTCGCGCAACTTCAAGCGCATCGCGATCGAAGGCGGCGGGAAGGCGCCGGTCATCGTCTTTCCCGACGCCAACCTCGACAAGGCGCTCGACGCCGTCGCGGTCGGGATCTTCCTGTACGCCGGCCAGTCGTGCACAGCGGGGTCGCGACTCCTCCTGCATCGCTCGATCCACGACACCTTCATCGAGGGGTTGATGGAGCGGGCGCGCGCGCTGAAGGTCGGTTCGCCACTCGATGAGTCGACGCAGCTCGGGCCGATGGTGTCGGCCCGGCAGCTTGACCGCGTCCTCGGCTATGTGGAGCGCGGCCGGCGCGAGCAGGCACGCCTGGTGCTCGGCGGCGAGCGCCTTGGCGGCGAGTGGGCCGACGGCTTCTACATGGCTCCGACGATCTTCGACGACGTCAGCCCGCAGATGTCGATCGCCCGTGAGGAGATCTTCGGCCCGGTCCTGTCGGTCCTGACGTTCGACGACGAGGACGAGGCCCTCGCGATCGCCAACGACAACCCGCTCGGGCTTGGCAGTGCGGTCTGGACGAGCGACCTCGATCGAGCGATCCGGCTCGCGCGGCGCCTACGTGTCGGCGACGTGTGGGTCAACACGCACTACGTCCGGCTCGCCGAAAGCCCCTTCGGCGGGGTGAAGGGCAGCGGCATCGGCCGTGAGCTGGGCATGGAAGGCCTCGACGAATACCTCGAATCGAAGCGCGTCTGCATCGACAGCTCCCCGACCTTCCACATCCGCTGACGTGCGGCCCCGTCGCCTATCGCCCCGTGCGGACCCGGCGCCTCTCCCCCCGCGGCGCCGGGTCCGCGTCAACGTCGATGGTCGATCGATCGACGCTGTCGAGGGCGAGCCGCTCGCCGTAGCGCTTCTCGCTGCAGGCCGACCCATCCTGTCGCGAAGCTTCCGCTTCCATCGACCGCGCGGCCTGATGTGCGACACCGGCCAGTGCGGCTGGTGCGAGTGCGAGGTGGACGGCCGGCCGAGCGTCCGCTCGTGCCAGGTCCCCGTCCGTGACGGCCTCGTCGTGCGGAGTGAGCACGCGTGGCCATCCGCGGATCGCGACCTCCTCGGGCTGCTGGACGTCGGGTCACGGCTCGTCCCGCCCACCTTCTACCACCATCGATTCCTGCGTCCGCGACGGCTCCGAAAGCGATACCTCGACGCCATCCGCGGGTTCGGCGGCCGCGGTCGTCTGCCCGTGACGCGACCGTCCAAGGCGAGGTCGCGCGTGGCACGGGACCTCGAGGTCGGCGTGCTCGTGGTGGGTGCGGGCCGGTCCGGCTTGGCCGCAGCCGAGGACGCGGCGGGACGCGGTGCGCGCGTGATGCTGCTCGAGCCGGTACCGGGGCGGGCCCGTCCGCGCCATCCCGATATCCGGTTCCTCGAGGGCGCGGCAGCCGTCGGCTGGTACGACGGGGTCGTGACGGCGATCGACGATTCGACGCTGTGGTCGATCCGGGCGGACGCCGTCATCGCTGCGACCGGCACCTACGAGCGCATCCCGACGGTCCGCGGAGCGGATCGCCCCGGGGTGATGGGCGCGCGTCGACTCGTCGACCTGGTCGAACGGCATCAGGTGCTGTCGGGTGAGCGAGCCTTGCTCGTCGGGGACGCCTCCGACCTGGAGGCTGCCGCGGGCGTGCTTCGCGAGGCTGGCGCCGATGTGGTGGAGCGCGTCCCCACGCCGTCGCTCCGCCGCATCCTGGGGCGTCGCGAAGTGACGGGCGCCGTCGTGATCGGTGACGACGGTGCGGCGCGACGGCTGGACGTGGATCTGGTGGTGGTCGGCGACCGGACGCCGAACCTCGATCTCGTCCTCGCCGCCGGTGCGGCGGTCCAGTGGCGTGACGGCGTGCTGGTCCCCGTGCTGGATGAGACGGGCCGCTCGAGCGTCCCGGCCCTGTCGGTCGTCGGATCCGCGACCGGCCACGGTAAGCACGCCGCCCCGATGGTCGCTGCGGCGCGTGCCCTCGTGTGTTTCTGCGAGGACGTCCACGCCGATGAGATCCGCGCCCAGGTGAGCGGCGGCTACGGGGACCCGGAGCTGGTCAAGCGGCGGACCGGTGCCCTCACCGGCCCGTGCCAGGGGAAGTACTGCCTGCAGGCCTTCTGCGCGGTCCTCGCCGACGCCGCCGGGCCGATGCCATCACGGCAGGCTCCATGCAGGGGGCCCCGACGACGGCTCGCCCGCCCCTCCGCCCGATCCGCCTCGGCGATCTCGTCGCGACCGAGGAGACCGTCGAGGCATGACGCTCCCGCGGACCGCCGACATCGTGATCATCGGGGCGGGGATCGCGGGGCTGGGTGCGGCTCGCGAGCTCGAGGCGCGGGGCGCCGGTCGGATCGTCGTGGTCGAGCGCGACTACCCGGGCGCGGGTGCGACCGGACGCAACGTGGCGCGTATCCGGCGGATGCAGCTCACCGAGGAGCTGTCGCGGGTCGCGATGGCCTGCCAGGACAAGTACGAGCGGATGGGCGGCGAGCTCGGCTCGAACGTCCTCTTCTATCGACTCGGCTACGCCTGGATCCTGTACGAGCAGGACGAGGTCGAGCGGATGCGCGATGTCGTGGCGATGCACGAGCGGCTCGGCATACGAAGCGCGCTCCTTTCTCCTGACGAGACCCTCCACCATCTCCCGGTCTTCACCGGTGGCGACCCGGTCGCGGGCTCGGTCTTGAGCGACGACGCGATCGTCCATCACGATGCTGTCGTCTGGGCTCATCTCGACCATCTCGGATCGTCGGTCAGCGTCCATCCGCATACGAACGTCACGTCGATAGAGCGCGACGGATCTCGCGTTCGAGCGGTCGTGACAGATCGCGGCCGGATCGAGGCGCCCATCGTCCTCAACGCCACCGATGGCTGGTCCACCGAACTCAACGCGATGGCGGACGTCCGGATGCCGAACCGGCCACGCCGCCGTGAGGTCCTCGTGACGGCGCCACTGCGTCGGACGATCGAGGCCGCCGTCACTTTCTATCGACCGGCCGAGGGCTGGTTCAACCAGACGTTGCGCGGCGAGGTCGTGATGGGCGCGGTCGATCCGGACGAGGCGGTCGGCGTGAACCAGGGCTCATCGTGGGCGTTCCTTCGCCGGACGGCCGAGCTGATGACCCGCAAGGCGCCGGCACTGCGCGATGTGACCGTCATCCGCCAATGGGCGGGGATGTACGACATCACGCCCGACCACCAGCCGATCGTCGGTCCGACCACGCAGCTCGAGGGCTGGTGGCAGGCCGTCGGCTGGAGCGGGCGCGGGATGCTCCTCGCACCGTTCCTCACCGAGCTGCTCGCCGAACACCTCGTCTCGGGAAAGGCGCCGGAGATGCTCCGGATGTTCCTGCCCGATCGGTTCAGCCCGACGACCGAGGCCGAGGGAGGGCAGGCCGACTACTACGCGCGCTACTCGCCGGGAGGGGCGTCCGCTTCGGGTTGATCCGGCGCGTCGTCACCGTCGGGCGTGGCGGGAGCTTCATCGTCCGGGAACACCATCTCGCGGCCATCGCCGAGACCGACGAGCCCGCGGAGCGGCCTCGACTGCTGGACGAGCTCCTGGGCCGGCGGAAGGTCGCGGAAGATCTGCTGATCGAAGCCGACGAGGATCCCACCGATCGTCTCCCCCGCCGGTCGCTTGCGCTTCTTCGTCATGCTGCGGCCGATGCCGGTGCCGGCGCTTCCGCATCGGGTCCCTTGCGCCGGATGGCGAGGGCCGCGAACCCGGCGACGATGGCGACCCAGCCCGCGGCGACGAAGGCGGCCGCGTAGTCACCGACGTTCTCGCGGACGATTCCCGCGACCCATGCCGCGATGGCCGCCCCGAACATGTGCGCCGCGAACACCCAGCCATACACGACGCCGACGTTGTGTTGCCCGAAACGGTCCGCGACGAGCGCGACGGTCGGGGGAACGGTCGCGATGTAGTCGAGGCCGAAGAGGATCGCGAACGCCCCGATCGACATCGTGTCGTGGACGAACGGCAGCAATAGCAGGCTCACGCCCCGGAATGCGTAATAGACGAGCAGCAGCTTGCGGGGGTCGACGCGATCGGTCAGCCAGCCGCTGGCGATCGTGCCGATGAAGTTGAAGACACCCATCACGGCCAGGGCGGTGGAAGCGGCCACCGGCGTGAAGCCGTGATCGACGGCGTGCGGGATGAAGTGCTGGCCGACCAGGCCATTCGATGTCGCACCACAGATGAAGAACGTGCCGGCGAGGAACCAGAAGTCGGAGTTCCGGACGGCCCGGCGCATCACGCCCCGGTCCGGCGGGCGGATGTGGTGGATCTCGCCGTCCTTGGCGCCGCGTGGCCGGGCACCCACATCGGCCGGGTCGTCCTTCAGCCAGATGAACGCCGGGATGAGCAGCGCCAGCGCGCCGAGGCCCAGGATCACCGCGCCGGCCCGCCAGCCGGCGGCCACGGCGAGGCCGGTCAGGAACGGGAAGAAGATCAGCTGGCCGGCGCTGTTGCTCGCCCCGAAGATCCCGACGACGAGACCGCGATCCTTGACGAACCAGCGCGTCGCGACGGTCGGACCGAGGACGCTGGCGACGAGTCCCGTGCCGAGCCCGGAAAGCACGCCGAACAGGAGCGTGAGCTGCCAGATCTCGCGACTCAGGCTCGCCGCGAGGAGCGACACGCCGGTGACGACGAGGCTCAGCAGCACGACGTTCTTCACGCCGATGCGTCCCATCAACGAGCCGCTGATCGGCCCGGCCAGGCCGAAGACGATCAGCCCGGCCGCCGCCGCAAACGAGACGGAGGCGGTCGACCAGCCCGGCTCGCCCGTCATCGACAGCAGGAAAGCACCAGGCGCCGCCCGGATACCGGCCGTGACGAGCACCACGATCGACGTGACGGCGACGACGACCCAGCCGTAGAAGAACGCGCGACGCATCCGCGGATGCTAACCCGCGACGCATGGCCCATACGATGGGCGTCAAAGCCCCCGGAGGGTGCTCATGCGGCGGGTCGGCGTCTCGGTTCCGATCCTGGCGATCCTCGCGATCGCGGCGTCGACGGGCTGCGGAGAACCCGTGGTGAGCCCGTCTCCGACCCTCCACGCGAGTACCACGGCCGCGGCCCAGGAGACCATCGAAGCCACGGCCAGCGCGACCCCAGGAACGACGTCAGTCGAACAGCAGCCGATGAGCGTCATCAACGGGACCGCGCTGGCGGTCACGATGTTCGTCAACGGGACGATGATGGCGACCCTGCCCGCGCAGACCGACCGGAAGTTCGATCCCGCGGCGCTACCCGAGCGACCATGGGATCTCGAGTTCACCACCGCCACCGGTCGAGTCGTGTTCGACTACCACGTCGAACCGGGTTGGCCTATCCGCACCGTCCAGCCGGACGGGAGCACGATGATCACTGGGTGGGGCAACTACACCGATCTGTCGTGCGGTCGGCTTCTGATCTTGCTGGACGGATCGCTTCCGCTGCCGGCCCCAGGGCCCGGGACACCGGGCGACTGCGTCGCCTGACGCAGTGGCCCTACGCGGCGTCCAGCCTCTGGAACGCCTCGTCGGCGAGCACGGATCCGATCGCCAGTGAACTCGTGGCGGCGGGTGACGGGGCATTGCGGACGTGGAGGACCCGCGGACCACCGCTGAACGCGAAGTCGTCGACCAATGTCCCGTTTCGAGCGAGTGCCTGCGCGCGGACGCCCGACGGCCCGAACGTGACCTGGTCGGGCCGAAGCTCAGGCACGTACCGCTGGAGCTGCTGGACGAACGCAGACTTCGACCAGTCGCGCCACATCTCGGCGATACCCGTCGGCAGATAGCGGCCGGCGAGGCGGAGGAAGCCTCGATCGGTCAGCGCGGCGACCAGGTCGCGCGCGTCGACATCGCGGCGTCGATAGCCCTCGCGAGCGAACGCAAGCACCGCATTCGGCCCGGCGATCACCGACCCGTCGATGCGCTTCGTCAAGTGGACGCCGAGGAAGGGAAAGCGTGGATCGGGGACGGGGTAGATCAGGCCACGGACGAGACCGCTCGCCTGCGGGGAGAGCGTGTAGTAGTCGCCGCGGAACGGCACGATCGATGGCCCCCCGGTGTCACCGCTCAGCGCGGCGACCCGATCGGCCTGAAGACCCGCGCACGTGACCACAAGGCGGCTGGTCACGTCGCCTCGTCCAGTAGTCACGACGACTTCTGACGGGCGGACATCGATCGCCGAGACCGTATGTCCTGTGCGGATCTCGGCGCCGCCCGCCCGTAGCTCGTCGGCCATGGAAAGGGCGACCCGCCGGAAATCGATGACGCCGGTCCGAGGACTCCATAGCCCGCGGATCCCGGCCGCGTGGGGTTCGAGCTCCCGGATCCGCTCGCGATCGACGACTTCCAGCCCGGGGACGCCATTGGCCACCGCGCGGTCACGGAGCGCATCCAACCTCGCCAGCTCCGACGGATCGACGACGACGACCAGCTTCCCGCAGTGGTCGACCGGGATGTCATGCGCCTCTGCGAAGGCCTCCATCTCGGTCTTGCCCTCGCGACACAACCGCGCCTTGCGTGAGCCCGGCTGGTAGTACAGCCCGGCATGAAGGACCCCGCTGTTGTGACCGGTCTGGTGCGTCGCGAGCTCGGGCTCCTTCTCGAGGATCGCGATCGTCAGCGCTGGTCGACGTTGCTGGAGTCGGAGCGCCGTGGCGAGCCCGACGATCCCGCCGCCGACGATCGTCACGTCGAACGACTCCGTCATCGGCGGGTCACGCGCCGAGGGCGATCACGACGCCGCGGGGATGCCCTGCTGGCGTCCGTCCAATCGCCCCTCCGCGGCGAGGCGCCCGAAGATCTCGGCGGTCGCGGCGATGGCGTCCCGGTAGGGAGTGACGGGCACGGGACCTATCTCGGCCAACCGCGCGTGTTCGATGTCCGCCGGGAACGGCAGTGGCGTCGATTCGTGGCTCAGGAGGTCCGTCGCACCGGGGACGGCCGCGCTGATGGCCTCGATCCAGGCATCGATCGAGACGGGGTTCCCGCCAAGATTGAAGACCCGCGGCCCGACCGGCGCGGAGCGGCTCGCGAGGAGCAGCGTCCGTGCCACGTCCTGCGTGTACTGGAAGAGCGTGCTCCCGCCGAAGGTGATGCGATACGGGACGCCGAGGACCGCCGCCGCGATGGCGACCGTCGGGCTGCTCGTCATCCCTTGGTCGCGCCCAGCACCGAAGACCGTCATCGGGCGCACGCCGACGCTGGCGAGGCGATGCTCGGTCCAATAGACATGGGCGGTCCCCTCGTTCGCGAGCTTGGTCACGCCGTAGAGGTTGCCCGGGTGCGGCTCGGCGTCCTCGCGCAGCTGGCCGGAAGCGCTGTCGACGTCGCCCGGGGAGAACATCCCGATCGAGCCCGCGTACACGATGGGACCGAGCGCGTCGCCCGCGGCCACCCGACGGCGCACCGCCTCGAACACGTTCACCGTCCCGACGACGTTCACCCGCGCGCCCAGCGGCGGGTCGGCCCGACAGAACGGGATCTGCAGCGCAGCAAGGTGGATCACGTTCGTGATCCCGTGATCCGCGATCGCGCGTTCGATCGAGGTCAGGTCGGTGATGTCGCCGGCGACAAGGGGCACGGCTTCCAGTTCGTCCTCGGTCAGGATCAGGCGAAGGCGCCGGCGGTCCTCGCCGATGTCGAAGCCGACCACCGCGGCGTCCTCGCGGACGAGCTCACGAACGGTCCACGCGCCGACGCATCCCAGCGCTCCGGTGACGAGGAACCGCTCTTCCACCATGCGATGGAGATGGTCGCACCTCTGGGCATCCGCGAGGTCGTCGTCCCGCCGAGCTACAACGTTCCGCCGACACCCGGCCTGTACGATCCACCGCGACTTCTGCCGACGCAAGGGTAGGTTGTGACGCGCCGACGATCCTGGCGGTCCATGGTCCTCGCATGCAGCGCGTTCGTCGTGTCGTCACTCGTCGCGTGTTCGTCCGGGACGACTGCATCCCAGCCGGCCCCCGCTTCGGCTTCGCCGGCGCCGAGCCAAGCGACCGTGACAGCCTCACCGGCGTCGCCCACGCCGACAGCGGCGCCCACGCCGACTCCGGCGCCCGGTACTGGCGCTGTCGTGTACGACGGCCGGATCGACGTCGGCGGCGGCCGAAAGCTGGAGGTCAAGTGTTTCGGGGTCGGGGCCCCGACGATCCTCCTCGAGGGCGGCGGCATCGCGCCCGGGATCGATGCGTACCCGAGCATCTTCGCGGCCAAGCTCGGCAATACCACGACGACCTGTCAGTACAGCCAGGCGGGCACACGCGGAAGCAGCGCTCTGCCAGGCACCCGGACGATGGCAGGCGTCGTCGGCGATGCGTACGCGCTGCTTGGCGCGCTCAAGCAGGCTGCCGACGTTCCCGACCCGTACATCTTCGTCGGTTGGTCCTTCGGCGGCGGTGTCGCGCTCGCCGAAGCTCTCGCGCATCCGGACCAGACGAAGGGCCTCGTGATCCTCGACACGGACTTCATCGTCGACTTCATGAAGACGTGCGCGGCGTCAGGGCGTTCGCGCGCCGACTGCCAGAAGGAATACGACGGGGACATCGAAGCCAAGTCCCTCGAGAAGGAGCTCGTCTCGAACATCCATCCGCTGCCGGAGATCCCGTTGCGCATCGTGAGCGCCATGCGATTCCCGGAATGCGATGCGTCGGATCCGTCGACGCTCAAAGCGAGTGTCGGCGGGCGTGACGTCAAGGCGAAGGACTGCGCGGACCTCGCCAAGCAGATCGCCGACCTGCAGCAGAAGGGTTGGCGGACCGTGAACCCCAAACTCGAGCAGACACGCGTCGAGGCCGACCACGACGGCTTGATCGACCAAGCAGGGGATCAGATCAGCCCGATCATCCTCGACCTGGTCGCCCAGGCACGCGCGGGGACGTAACGAAAAGCTAGAGCAGTTCTCCGTGGGCGGAGCCGGTCGGCTCGCCCTCGCGCGGTCGTGGCTCCTCCCCCGGGCCGTACTCGGTCGTGGCCTCACCCGATCCGTTACCTGACTCCAGGACGCGAAGCGGGGCGCCGGCCGTCCCCTCGATGGCGCCGACGCCGAACGGCACCCACTTGGACGGATCCTGGAGCCGGTGGGCCTCCGTGTTGCCGCGCGAGTGGGTCTCCTGGAAGCCCTTCGGCTCGATCCACATCCGCTCGCCTTCGAGCAAGCCCAGAACTCCGGACTGGCCCGGCTCCGGTCGTTCGTGCTGGCAGTAGGCGCACGCAGCGACATCGTGCTTGCGGTAGGTGTCGGGCTCCTCGTAGGTCGTGATGTAGCCCTCGTAGTTGCGCAGCACGACCTTGTGGTCCGAGTACGAGATCAAGTAGTTGGGCATGACCGGGATCTTGCCGCCGCCGCCGGGCGCGTCGATGACGTACGTCGGCACGGCGTACCCCGAGGTATGGCCGCGGAGCCCCTCCATGATCTCGAGGCCCTTGCCGACCGGCGTCCGGAAGTGTCCCGAGCCCTCCACGAGGTCGCACTGGTAGAGGTAATAGGGCCGGATGCGATTGGCGACGAGCTGGTGGACCAGCGCGCGCTGGATGTGGACGCAGTCGTTCACGCCGGCCAATAGCACGCTCTGGTTGCCGACGGGGAGACCCGCCTTCGTCAACTTGTCGACAGCGCGCGAGACCTCGGGAGTGATCTCGTTCGGATGGTTGAAGTGGAGGTTGATCCACAGCGGGTGGTACTTCTCGAGCATCTCGCACAGCTCGTCGTCGATGCGCTGCGGCAGGAAGACCGGCACACGCGACCCGATGCGGATGATCTCGATATGAGGGATCTCGCGGAGCCC
>Ga0157375_10006041_pt1 | contig 10559 bp, 7 predicted proteins | sample M35metaG_FD_115311 | JGI IMG/M metagenome (GOLD analysis project Ga0157375, IMG submission 115311) | Miscanthus rhizosphere microbial communities from Kellogg Biological Station, Michigan, USA - M3-5 metaG | ecosystem: Host-associated > Plants > Roots > Rhizosphere > Soil | place: USA: Michigan... | reverse complement strand
GGTGCGATGGGCCTCGTAGCTGAGGCTGGGGTCGAGGGCGACCCCGCAGGCGCTGGTGGCGGCGCTGAAGCCGACGTCGCCGCTGGAGATGTCGAGCAGGACCCGGACCACGCGCGGCTTTTCGAGGCTGCCGATCGTGGTGCCCTGGAAGTAGTGGCCGAGGATGAAGCTGTAGTTGGCGCCGTGGAGGGCGTAGCCGTAGGCGCCGTAGGCGCTCATCCCGACCCCGTGGCCGAAGCCGCGGCCGTGGACGACCCAGTTGACGCTGGCCTGGGCGGCCGCGGGCAGGGCCAGGCAGGCGGCGACCGCGAGGGCGGCGGTCGCGCGGGCCAGCTGCGTGTGTCTGCGGTGTCGGCGCATCTCTCGGGAAACAGGTTCGCCGCCCGCGAGTAGCGGCCTCCTGGCCCGGTGCAGGCCGGGCGCTAGGCTCAGCTCAAGCGACGGAGAGGACTCGGAATGGCAACCCAGACGGTGGACGCGGTCGATCACAAGTTGCTCGCTGCGGGCGAGTGGGTGGAGAGCGGCGAGTGGGGCGAGGTCAAGAGCCCCTACGACGGCAGCCCGGTCGGCCGGGTCGCGCTCGGCGACGCCGCGACCGTCGACCGCGCCGTGCGCGCCGCCCGCGAGGCCTTCGAGTCCACCGACTTCCCCCAGCACGAGCGCGCCGCCGTGCTCGACCGCGCCGCCGAGCTGGTCGGCGAACGGGTCGAGGACCTGGCGCTGACGATCTCCGCCGAGGCCGGCAAGCCGATCAAGACGGCGACGGTCGAGGCCCAGCGCTGCGTCGACACCCTCACCTTCGCCAGCGTCGAGGCGCGCAAGCTGACCGGGGGCACGGTGCCGATGGAGGCCTCGGCCAGCGGCGCCGGCAAGCTCGGGATCATGCTGCGCGTCCCCTACGGGGTGGTGGGCGCGATCAGCCCCTTCAACTTCCCGCTCAACCTGGTCGCCCACAAGCTCGGCCCGGCGATCGCCGCCGGCAACGCGATCGTCCTCAAGCCGGCCGGGCAGACGCCGATCTCGGCCCTGAAGCTGGCGGCCATCCTGGGCGAGGCCGGCCTCCCGGACGGCTGGCTCAGCGTCATCCCCGGCCCCGGCGGCGAGGTCGGCAACGCGATCGTCGAGCACGAGCTGACCTCGGCCCTCACCTTCACCGGCTCGGCCGAGGTCGGCTGGGACATCCGCAGCCGCGTGCCCCACAAGAAGGTCAACCTCGAGCTTGGCTCCAACGCGCCGCTGATCGTCAACGACGACGGCGACTGGGAGGCGGCCGCCGACAAAGCCCAGATCCACGCCTTCTCCCACGCCGGCCAGAGCTGCATCTCGATCCAGCGGATCCTCGTCCACGAGGCCGTCGCCGAGGTGTTCAAGGCGCGGCTGGTCGAGAACGTCGCCAAGCTCAAGGTCGGCAATCCCTACGACGAGGGGACCGACGTCGGGCCGCTGATCACCCCCGGCGACCGCGACCGCGTCAAGGAGTGGATCGACGAGGCGGTCGCCGCCGGGGCCGAGCTGCTGTGCGGCGGCGAGCTGGTCGACGAGGGCCGCTGCCTGGCCCCGACCCTGCTCGGCTCGCCGCCGAAAGACGCCAAGGTCTGGTGCGAGGAGATCTTCGGCCCGGTGGCGACGGTCGACACTTTCTCCTCCTTCGGCGAAGCGCTGGAGCTGGCCAACGACTCCAAGTTCGGCCTCCAGGCCGGCGTCTTCACGCGCGACATCGGCCGCGGCCTCGAGGCCGGGAGGACGCTCGAGTTCGGCGGCGTCCTGATCAACGAGGTCCCGACCTTCCGCGCCGACCAGCAGCCCTACGGCGGCGTCAAGGACTCCGGCAACACCCGCGAGGGCCCCTCCTTCGCGGTCCAGGAGCTGACCGAGGAGCGGTTTGTGACGTTGCAGGGGTAGGGGACGGGAGGCCCTCCCGTCCCCCTGCCTCAGGACCGTCTCGAAGAGATCGCGTTACTCGTGGGGGCGGGCCATGCGGCGGTGGTCGAGCGCCTCCTCGAGGACGGAGGTCTCGACGCCCTGCTCGAGCGCGACCTCACGCAGGGAGCGGCCGGAGCTGGCGGCCTCCTTGACGATGTCGGCGGCGCGGTCGTAGCCGATGTGGGGGTTGAGCGCGGTCGCCGTCGCCAGCGTCGCCTCGGCGTGCTTCGTCGTCATCTCCTCGTTCGCCTCGAGGCCGGCGACGCATTTCTGGTCGAGCAGGCGCGAGGCCGAGGCCAGCAGCTTGATCGAGTCGAGCAGGTTGCGGGCGATCAGCGGGATCCGCACGTTGAGCTCGAACTGGCCCTGCATGCCGCCGATCGTGACCGCGGCGTCGTTGCCGATCACCTGGCCGGCGACCTGGATCACCACCTCGGGGATCACCGGGTTGACCTTGCCGGGCATGATCGAGGAGCCCTTCTGCAGCTCCGGCAGGCGCAGCTCGGCGAGACCGGCGCGCGGGCCCGAGCCCATCAGCGCCAGGTCGTTGGCGATCTTGTTGAGCGAGACCGCGTAGACCTTGAGCGCGCCCGAGAGCTCGACCAGCGAGTCGCGGTTGCCCTGCGCCTCGAAGGCGTCGAGCGGCCCGGAGATCTCCAGCCCGGTCTCGGCCGCGAGCTTCTCCCGCACCTTGGCGGCGAACTCCGGGTGGGTGTTGAGGCCGGTGCCGGTGGCGGTGCCGCCGAGCGGGATCTGGCCGACCCGGCGCAGCGTCGCCTCGACCCGCTGGATCCCGAGCCGGACCTGGGCCGCGTAGCCGCCGAACTCCTGCCCGAGCGTGACCGGGACCGCGTCCATCAGATGGGTGCGGCCGGCCTTGACGACATCGGCGAACTTCTTCGCCTTCTCGTCCAGCGCCGACTCCAGCGCGCCCATCGCCGGCAGCAGCTCGTGGGTCACCTGGTCCAGCGCCGCCAGGTGCACGGCGGAGGGGAAGACGTCGTTGGAGGACTGGCCCATGTTGACGTGGTCGTTTGGATGGGCGCCGTCGCCGGCGAGGTTGGCGAGCACCTCGTTGGTGTTCATGTTGGAGGAGGTGCCGGAACCGGTCTGGAAGACGTCGATCGGGAACTGGTCGTCGTGCTCGCCGTCCCCGACCGCCCTGCCGGCCTCGGCGATGCGCTCGGCGAGGTCGCCGTCGAGCAGCCCCAGCTCGCCGTTGACCTCGGCGGCGGCGGCCTTGACGCGACCCAGCCAGCGGACCACGGGCACCGGCACGCGCTCGCCGGAGACGGGGAAGTTGTCGACGGCTTTGGTGGTCTCGCCACCCCAGAGCTGCTCAGTCAAAACGGGCCTCCATCGAAGATCGGTTGCGCACGGAAGGCTATTCGGCGCCGCCTCTCGGCGCCGTTCGAGTACATGCATTAGGGTGCCCTAACGTGATGCTGGACGATCCCGTCAGCCAGGGCGCCGCCCGCGCCATCGCGCACCTCAACGAGGACCACGACGACGCCCTGTTGGCGATGGCGCAGGCGCTCGGCGGCCGCCCCGAGGCGACCGCCGCCCGCTGCCTCGATGCCGACCGCACCGGCCTCGACCTCCTCGTCACCACGGCGGCGGGGGAGGCGGAGGTCCGCGTCGACTACGACGAGCCGATCGCGGGGCCCGAGGGCCTGCGCAAGGCAACCGTGAAGCTCGCCCAGAAGGCCCGGGCGGAGCTCGGTGTCGAGCCCCGCCCGGTCTCCGCGGACTAGCTAGCGCCGCTTCGCGCCCCGCTTGACGCTGCAGCGCAGGTGGCGCTTGCCGCCACGGCGGTGGCTCGCCTTGCAGCCGAGCGAGGCGTTGCGCCCCGGCGCGCCCCTGGGCCCGCGCGGTCCGCGGGCACCGGTTGCCCCGGTCCTGCCGCGCGGCCCCGCCTTGCCGGCCGGGCCGTCGTGACCGGATTGACCTTTGGGCCCGGCCGGTCCCGGCTCGCCCCGCGGCCCCTGGCCGCTGCTCGGGCTGGCGCCCAGGCGCAGCGCGACGACGTCGCCGAAGCCGACCGGCTGCGCGGCCGCGCCAGCCTCGGCGCCGCGATCGAGCCGCAGCAGCCAGGCCTGGTCGGCGTTCTCGGGCGAGACCCCGTCGATCGCCGTGACGTGGCCGCCGGAGACGGCGAACGAGGTCACGCACCCGGCTGGGGTGGAGCTCGTCCGCGCCGCCTCGAGCAGCTCGGTCAGCGGCGCCCCGGCGGGCGCCGTCACCTTGCACATGCGCACGTTGCCGGGCGCCAGCTCGATCGCCAGCAGGTGTGGGACCGGCGTGCCGCCCACCACCGTGGGCGGGGTGCGGACGCTCTGCGGCGCCGGGGTGAAGGCGCCGCCGGCCAGCGCCCGCAGGGCGTCCTGGGTGGCGTAGAAATTGGCCGCGCCGGCGTCTTCATAGCCGAAGGCCCCGGCCCCTGGGCCGGACGGGACCTGCAGGGAGAGCAGGTAGTCGACGGGCGTTTTGCCCGCCGAGGTGGTCCAGGCCGGGGACTGGGGATCGATCCCGCAGGCGTTGAGGCCGCTGAGGACCCAGGCGTTGGTGTCGGCGTTGGGGGTGTCGGGGGTCGGGAACCCGTAGAGGTATTTGACGCCCCCGCTCGCGGTGATCAGACGGCTGCGGAGGAAGGACAGGGCGGAGCCGATCGCCGGGTCGTACGCCGGCACCCCCGCTTCGCACAGCGCCGCGACCGCGGCGCCGGTCATGTCCTCCTCGCTCGGGCTGCTTCGTTCGGCCGGCGTCGGCGCCGCCGCGTAGGTCCAGCCCCCGTCGTCGTGCTGGTTGCGGCGCAGGTAGTCGACGACGGGGTCGAGCGCCCAGCGCGGCAGCGGCGTCGTCCTCATCGTCAGGATCCCGAACACGGCGCTGTTGGTGCTGGGGTCGCCGAAGCTGCCCGTCGCCTGGTTCCAGAAGGAGGCGATCTGCGCCGGCTGGTTGGAGGTCGCCGAGAGGCGGGCGGGGTCGAGGCCGGCGGAGAGCGTCACCTGGACCGCCTGCTCGTAGTCGGTGACCAGGCCCTGCGGCGGATCGTCGCCCCAGTCGGCGGAGCCGTATTCGCCGAGCAGGGCGTCCTGCAGGCTCGGGTCGCCCGGGGCGACCCGGACGGCGGCGGCATCTACGCCCGCCGCGGCGAGCGAGGTCGTCATCAGGTTGGCGCCGAAGGTGGCGGGGAAGCCGCCGCTGGCGGCGATCTGCTGCGCACGGGCGTAGTCGACCGCCTTGCCGACGGCGGTGTCGATTTCGGTCTGGCTCGACGTCGCGCCTGCGGTCGCCGGCAGGGCGCCGAGTGTGAGTAGTGCCGCGCAGAGCGCGAAGGCACGTCGGACTGGGAATGCTCGCATCCTTGGACCCCTTTCCTCGAGGGCTTGGTGGAGGGATCGGAGGGAGGTCTCCTGGCTTCCGAGCTTCCCGCCGCGCCTTCCCGACCTCTCGGTCAGTGGCTGCCGCATGGCATGCGGCGGGCTTTCTCTCGGTCACAGTGGCGGGCCCGCGCCGGTCTCTCACCGGCTTCCCCGTCCACCGATCCGTGGATTGGCTTTGCGGCGGCAACCTATCGGAGATCCGGCCAGGCCGACCCGACTGCCGCCGCCGCCGGGTTTAGGTTGAAAACGTCAAGCGGTCGGGGGAATCCGGTGAGAATCCGGGACTGACGCGCAACGGCGATGGGTGCGAGAGCCGAGCCCGGCTCTCCGACCCGAGTCCGAATGCCCGCCGCATGGCACAGACATAAGGACCCACTGTTTCGCGAACGGACGGGGGCCTTTCTGATCCACGGGGCGCTTCGGTGCGCGGGGACGGGGAGCCATCCGTCCTCAATCAGAAGGAGACCCACCGATGCACCGACTGTCCTCTCGACTGGCGCTGATCGCCGTCGCTGCGGCCTCGCTGCTGCTGCCCGCGATCGCGTCGGCCAAAGCCACCCCGGCGGAAATCTCATCCGCGCGGACCAAAGGAGTCGAATACCTCAAAGGGCTGCAGAAAGCGAGCGGCGAAATCCCCGGCTTCGGCGGCGACTGGGCGCTGGCTTCGCTCGCCGCGGCCGGCACGGCGCCCGCCGACGTCAACAAAGGCGGCGGCGAAACGACCGACGCGCGCAGCTGGTACGAAGGCGTGGTCGGCGTGCCCACCTGGCCCGGAGCCGAACCCGTCGCGACCGATTTCGAGAAGGCGGCGCTGCTCTCCTACGCGGCCGGCACCGACCCGGCCCGCGTCGCCAAACGCCAGAACCTGATCGCGAAGGTCTACTCCTACGCCCAGTCGGGGAGCCCCGGCTACTACGGCTCGACCTTCAACTCGACCGTGTTCGGCCTGCTCGCCCTGGCCGGGGCCAAGACCACGGCCGGCGCCACGCGGGTGCCGAAAGCGGTGCTGGACCAGGCCGTCGCGGCGATCAAAGCCAACCAGCACACCGACGGCGGCTGGACCTGGGAAATCGCCGCCGGCAATGAAACGGCGCTGAAAAAAGCCTCCGAACCGGACATGACCGGAGCGGCGATGGCGGCGCTCTGCGGCGCCGGGGTGGGGAGCGGCGAAACGACGATCGCCAACGCGAAGAAATACCTGGCGGCGATCCTCGACGCCCCGACCGGCGCCTTCAAATCGGAATTCGGGGTCAACACCGACTCCACGGCCTGGGCCGTGGACGGCCTCAAAGCCTGCGGGATCGACCCCCAGGCGGCCGAATTCACCGCCGAAGGCAGCAAGACCCCGCTGACCTTCCTGATCTCCCAGCAGCTGAGCAAAGGCGGCGGCTTCAAATACCTGCCCGGCGGCAGCACCGCCGACGAGTACGCGAGCCAGGACGCGATCCGCGCGCTCGGCGGTGGCGGCTTCACGGCAGCCCCGCCGAAACCCGCCAAAGGGCCGCAGTGGAAGGGCGTGACCGAATTTGCCACCGGGGCGGCCGAAACCGCCTCGCTGGGCCTGGTCGTGGACGACGGCACCACGGCCAAGGTCTGTGCGGTCGCGCTGGCGCCGAAAGCGACGACGACGAACCTGGCGACGGTGCTTGACGCCGCGGTCGCCGGGACGACCCCGAGCGGCTGTGTGAGCGGCTACCTGCCGGGGAGCGGGGAAGGAGCGATCACCCAGGTCAACGGCTTTCCGGCCGCGCCGGCGGAACGCTGGAAGGTCTCGATCGACGGCGCCGCCCTGGCAACGGCCAAACGCGGCACCGCGATCGCCGTCGGCGACACGATCTACCTGAAGTACGAATAGGAGAGCGGTCGAGCCGGCCCCCGGAGCCTTTCCGGGGGTCGGCTAGACTGGCCGCAAACCGAGGATCAGAGGACGGGGAAGCCGGTGCGAGACCGGCGCGGGCCCGCCACTGTGACCAAGAGCAGCCCGCCGCACGCCACGCGGCAGCCACTGACCGAGAGGTCGGGAAGGCGCGACGGGACAGTCTTGGAAGCCAGGAGACCTCCCTCCGATCCGTTCACGTCGATGCCCTCGTGGAAAGGGGTCAAGACATGCGCATCTGGACCGCGGCGCTGGTCGCCGCACTCACCCTTCTCGCTCTCGCCGTTCCGGTTGCCGGGGCGGCGCCGACCGAGGTCGACGTCCGCATCGAGGGGCGAACGGAAACCCTCTTCGAGGGCCCGATCCTCACCGACGGCCGCAACGTCCGGGCCAGCGGCGATTCGAAAGCGCCCGCGGCGGGCCGCCGCTGCAACGGCCTCAACAACAACGCCAACCCGACGCCCGGGCCGACGCCGACCGCCGCCGCGGTCGACGCCATGGGCATCGTCGGCCAGGGGTTCGACGGCGACTGGTACGCCGCGCCGTTCGAGGACTACTTCGTCACCCAGTGGGGGCCGGATCGCCAGAGCGCGGCCGCCAACGCGTACTGGGGCCTGGTCGTCAACAACGTCTTCACCGACGTCGGCGGCTGCCAGCTCCGGGACCACGCGGGCGACGAGGTGCTCTGGGTCTACGACGCCTTCGGCAGCCGCCCGCGCCTGCTGCTCTACCCCGGCGACTACGGCGAAGGGCCGGTGCGGCTGACCGCCGAAGCCACCGTCGGAGTGCCCTTCGAAGTCGAGGTGGACGCCTGGGACGGCTACAACGAAGGCGCCGCCCCGGCCTCTCCGCAGCGCAGCACCAGCGGCTACGAAGGCGCCGTCGTCGCGCCCGTCGAGGCCGGTCCGGGCGGCTTCGAACTGGTCGCCGCGGGCAGCCCCGAGGCCGTCTCGACCGATGGCGACGGCCGGGCCCAGATCACCTTCGCCACGCCTGGCTGGCACCGCCTGAAGGCGACGCGGATCGTCGCCGGCAAAGAGACGGCGATCCGCTCCAACCGCCTCGACGTCTGCGTGGCGGCGACCCCGGGGGCCGGCTGCGGCCCGGCCCCGGCCGACGACGCCGTCCGCGTCCCGGCGGCTCCCGATCCCGGCCCCGGCGACCCGGGGGACGGCGAGCCGGGGTCGGAACCCCCGGCCTCCCTGCCCGGCTCCGGGCAGGGGGCATCGGCATCGCCGACCGCCGCCCCGGAGTCCCGGCGGCAGGCCGAGCCCGGCGCCGTGCGGCTGCAGCTGGCGCGCCTCGACCGCGCCCGCCTCGCCGCCGGCACGGTCGGCGTCGCCTGGAAGGTGCTCGACCCCGGGCCGGGGATAGCGCGCTGGACGGTCTCCTCGCTGCGGCTGGGGAAGAGCGGCGCCCGCTACGTGGTCCGCGCCCGCGGCACCGGCACCACGGCGGCGACCCTGCACCTCCCCGCCGGCGCCGGGTACCGGCTGCAGCTGACCGTGGTCGACGCGCTCGGGCGCAGCTCGAGCGCGGTGCTCGGCAAGATCCAGGTACCGCGCTGAGGCGATGCGCTGCCTGCTCGCAACCGTGGCCCTGGCGCTGCTGCTGCTGCTCGGCGGCAGCGGCGCACTCGCGGCCGGGGCCGGGGACCGGGCCTGGCTGGACAGCACGGTGCGTTTCCTCCAGGGCGCGCAGAACCCCGACGGCGGCTTCGGCGGCGACGCCGGGGCCGAATCCAACCAGCTGTTCGGCGCCTGGGCGGCGCTGGCCCTGGCCGCGGCTGGGATCAACCCCCAGGATCAGCGCCGGCCGGGCGGTGCGGACGTCTTCTCCTACCTCCGGGGCCACTACCGCCAGGCCGTGGCCGAAGGGGAATGCCGGCCGGACACCTGCACGACGCTGCTCGACCGCGAACTGATGGTCGCCAACGCCGCCTGCGCCGACCCGCACGACTTCGGCGGCGCCGACCTGGCGGCCGAGCTGGAGGCGAGGGCGGCAGCCGACGGCTCCTTTCCGCACGCGCCCGGCGGGCAGCCGGGGGTGAACGACACGATCTTCGCGATCTTCGCCCTGGCGCCGATCGGGGAGGCGGCCGCGCAGGCGCCGATCGAGGCCGCGGCCGAATGGGTCGAAGCGAAGCAGCTGCCCCGCGGGGGCTGGGCCTGGGGCGCGGAAAGCAGCCGCGAAGAAGTCGACATGACCGGTGCCGCGATCCAGGCGCTGGTGGCCGCGGGACGGGGCGGGGGCGACGCCGCGCGGGACGGCATCGCCTACCTCCGCGCCGCCCAGAACCCCGACGGCGGCTTCCCCGAAGTGCCCGGCGACCCGGAATCGAACGCCGCCTCGACCGCCTGGGCCGTGCAGGCGATCTGGGCGGTCGGCGAAAACCCCGAAAGCTGGCGCACCGGCGCCGGTGGGGGGACGGAGGAGCCGCTCGACTACCTCGCCTCGCTGCAGGAACCCGACGGCCACATCCGCTGGAAGCACGGCCGCGACATGAACGGGATCTGGATGACCGCCTACGCGGCGCCGGCGTTCGCGGGACAGTCCTGGCCGTTTCGCTGCGTACCCCGGTCGGTCCAGCCGGCGGCGGCCTCGACGCAGGGGGGCTCGGGTCCCGGCGGGCAGTCGGGTGCCGGGGTGATCGCCGGCGGCGGCGGTCGCGGGGCGCCGCTGTTCAGCCGCCCGCGCCCGCAGAGCCGGGGCAGGACGCCCGGGGGCGCGCGCAAGCTCGGCGACGCCGGGCCGCGCCCGCGCGACCACAGCCCGACCCGCCGGGGCGAGAACCGGGTGCAGCCGACCGGCACCGAGACCCTGGAAGCGGGGGCGGACGATCCGCTCGCCGAGACCGGAGAAGCGACGGGCGCCGGCGGCGCGTCCGCCGGCCCCGGCCCCGGCGGCGGTGCGACCGGCGGCGCCGGCGAGGTCTCCGGCGTCCTCGTCGGCGGTGGCGGCAAACCCGCCTTCGGCGCGCCCGGGCTGCACGGCGCCGGCGCCGTCGAGGAGGGCCCCGGCGTCGCCGCCGCGATCGGCTTCGCGGCGCTCCTGGTCGGGCTCGCCGGCGCCTGGGTCGAGCGCCGCCGCCCCCGGCCGCTGCGGGGGGCCGCCGCGTGATCGCGGCGATCGACCTCGGCGACGCGCTGGCGCAGATCGCCACCGCCCTGCGCGTGCCGGTCCTGCTCGCCGCGATCGCGGTTCTGCTGCTCTGCGCGCTGGAGCTCGGCCGCTTCGCCGCCGAGTACTGGCGCCGCCGCGTCCGCGCCCGCGGCGTCGACCTCGCCGCGCTGACCGCGCGCGCCGCCGCCGATCCGCAGCACGCCGACGACTACGCCTACAGCGCTCCCGGCGCGATCGCCGCGACGGCGCTG